>Ga0268266_10001702_pt1 | contig 25200 bp, 21 predicted proteins | sample KBSS13metaG_FD_190356 | JGI IMG/M metagenome (GOLD analysis project Ga0268266, IMG submission 190356) | Switchgrass rhizosphere microbial communities from Kellogg Biological Station, Michigan, USA - KBS S1-3 metaG (SPAdes) (version 2) | ecosystem: Host-associated > Plants > Roots > Rhizosphere... | reverse complement strand
TACCACTGCTCGAAGGTCCACGACTCGACCAACATCCACTTCGCCTGCCGCACCTGGGGCCTGCGGGCGACGGACCTGAACCAGGGCGTCGTCTACGGGATCGAGACCGAGGAGACGGTGAGCGACGAGCGGCTGATCACGCGGTTCGACTACGACGAGCTCTTCGGCACGGTCCTGAACCGGTTCTGCCTGCAAGCCGTGATCGGTCATCCGCTGACCGTCTACGGAGAAGGCAACCAGACGCGCAGCTTCCTCAATATCCGCGACACGCTCGCCTGCGTCGAGATCGCCGTGCTGAACCCCGCCGACGCCGGCGAGTTCCGCGTCTTCAACCAGTTCACCGAGCAGTTCTCAGTGATGCAGCTGGCCGAGCTGGTGAAGGAGGCGGGCGCCCACCTCGGCTACGAGGTCGGGGTCCAGCACTACGACAATCCGCGGGTGGAGAAGGAAGAGCACTACTACAACGCGGTGAACTCGAACCTGCTCGACCTGGGCCTGAAGCCGAAACTCCTGGGCGAGGAGCTGGTCGAGTCGATCCTCGGGATCCTCGACCGCTACAAGGACCGCGTCGCCGAGGGCGCGATCGATCCGCGCACCCGCTGGAACCCGGCCAAACCCGCCGCCGCGCAGGCATAAACGGCGCCTGGGCCGCGGGCGCCCCGCTGGTAGACTCGCCGGTTCGATGAGAGCCGCAGACGCACTGATGAAATCTTTGAAGGCCGAGGGCGTCACGAACGTCTTCGGGATCCCCGGCGGGGCCAACCTGCCGATGTACGACGCGGTCGTCGACGCCGACTTCCGGCACGTCCAGACCCGCCACGAGCAGGGTGCCGGACACGCCGCCGAGGGGTACGCCAAGGCGAGCGGCAAAGTGGGCGTCGCCTTCGCCACCTCCGGCCCCGGCGCGACGAACCTGATCACGGCGATCGCCGACGCGATGCTCGACTCGGTCCCGACCGTCTTCATCACCGGCCAGGTCAAATCGCACCTGATCGGGACCGACGGCTTCCAGGAGGCCGACATCCTCGGCGCCACGCTGCCGTTCGTGAAGCACTCCTTCCAGGTGACCGACGCGCGGCAGATCCCCGAGTACGTCCACGAGGCTTTCCACGTCGCCTCGACCGGGCGCCCCGGGCCGGTCCTGCTCGACGTCCCTTCCGACCTCTTCAGCGCCGACATCGACTACTCGCCGCGCACCGAGCCGGTCGAACTACCGGGCTACAAGCCCTCCACCGAGGGCAACATCAAACAGATCCGCATCGCCGCCAAAGCGCTGGCGAACGCGCGTCGGCCGATCTTCTACACGGGCGGCGGCGTGATCAGCGCCAACGCCAGCGAGGAGCTGCGCGAGCTGGTCGCGTCCGACGAGTTCCCGGTCACCTCGACCCTGATGGGCCTCGGCGCCTTCCCGGCCTCGAGCGACCGCTTCCTCGGCATGCTCGGCATGCACGGCACCTATACCGCCAACACGGCGATGGACCGGGCCGACCTGATCGTCGCGATCGGCGCCCGCTTCGACGACCGCATCACCGGCAAGCTGGACGAGTTCGCGCCGAACGCGAAAATCATCCACATCGACATCGACCCGGCGGAGATCTCGAAGAACGTCGGCGCGCACATCCCGATCGTCGGCGACGTCAAACAGGTGCTGCCGAAGCTGACCCGCGAGTACCGGGCGCTGCAGACCGACTCCGGCCGGTTGGAGGCCTGGTGGACCCAGATTCGCGCCTGGCTGCAGGATCACCCGCTTCACTACGACGCCTCGACCGACGGCACGATCAAGCCGCAGTCGATGGTGGAGACGCTGCACAGGGTGACCAACGGCGAAGCGATCGTCGCCTCCGACGTCGGCCAGCACCAGATGTGGGCGGCGCAGTACTACGGCTTCGACCAGCCGCGCAAGTGGATCAACTCGGGCGGCCTGGGGACGATGGGCTTCGGCCTGCCGGCGGCGATCGGCGCCAAGGTCGCCTGCCCGGACGAGCTCGTCACCTGCATCTCCGGCGACGGCAGCCTGATCATGAACATCCAGGAGCTGGCGACCTGCGTCACCGAGAACATCCCGGTGAAGGTCTTCCTGATGAACAACGGCTACATGGGCATGGTCCGCCAGTGGCAGCAGCTCTTCTGGGACCGGCGCTACAGCTCGGTCGAGATGGGCGCGAGCCCGGACTGGGTGAAGCTGGCCGAGGCCTTCGGCGCGACCGGCCTGCGGGTCGAGGATCCCGCCGACCTGGAGAGCACGATGCGCGCCGCGATCGAGGCCGACGGCCCGGCGCTGGTCGACATCCGAGTCACCCAGGAGGAGAACGTGTATCCGATGATCGCGCCGGGCAGTCCCGCCCGGGAGATGACCGAGGCCCCGGGGCTGGTGCGCTGATGGAGGCCGGAACGCCGGACCTGGTGAAACTGGAGGACCTGCACCTGCCCGGGCAGCTCAGCGGCCGCAAGCACATCCTCTCGATCCAGGTGGAGAACAAGCCGGGCGTGCTGGCGCGCGTCGCCGGGCTCTTCTCGCGCCGCGGGTTCAACATCGACACCCTGGCGGTCGGCCCGACCGACGACCCGAGCGTCTCGCGCATCACGCTGACCCTCGACGGCGCCGTCCATCCGATCGACCAGGTCACCAAGCAGCTGCACAAGCTCGTCAACGTGCTGAAAATCCGCGACATGGGTCCGGAGGAGACGGTCGCCCGCGAGATGGCGCTCTTCAAGGTCTCCGCGGCGGTCGAGAACCGCGCCGAGATCATCCAGTTCGCCGACATCTTCCGCGCGAAAATCGTCGACGTGGCGCGTCGCACGATCACGATCGAGGTCACCGGCTCGGCCGACAAGATCGAGGCCTTCGAGCGGATGATCCGCCCCCACGGGCTCGTGGAAATGGTGCGCACCGGCGAGATCGCGATCGCCCGTGGTCACGAGTGACGCGCTCCTAGGGGCGCTCGAGCGAGGCATAGCGAAGGGACGGCGGACGCTGGTCAGCGTCACCGCCGCGGTGGATGTCGCGGACCCCTGCGCGACGATCTTCGCCTCGCGCCTCGCGTCGGACCGCTGGTTCTGCTGGGAGCAGCCGGACCGCGACTTCGCGGTCGCCGGGATGGGAGTGGCGCGCGAGGCCTCGGGCCGTGGCGCGCGGCGCTTCGAAGAGGTGGCGCGGACCGCGGGCGAGACCGGCCGCGACGCGATCGTCGAAGGCGTGCGCGGGGTGCCCGCCGGTGCCGGACCGGTCTGGCTCGGCGGCTTCGCCTTCGACCCCGAGGGCGGTGGCTCGGCCACCTGGAGCTCCTTCGAGCCCGGCTCGCTCTTCCTGCCCGAGGTCTCGATCTGCCGCAGCGGCGGCGAGTCCTACCTCACCGTGAACGCGCTCGTAGGTCCCGGGGAGGACGCCGAGCGCCGCGGGGCCGAGCTGTCCGCGCGCCTCGCCGGGGTCCGCGCCGACGCGACCCTGCCGCTGCTCGACCCGCACCCGACCGGCCGCCCACGGATCAGCAGCGCGAAGTCGCCCCGCACCTTCGAAGACGCGGTCGAGAAGGCGACAGCCCGGATCGCGGCGGGGGAGATGCAGAAGGTCGTCCTCGCCCGTGAGGTCATCGTCAGCGCCGCCGCCGCGCACGACCCGGCGCCGATCTTCGGCGCGATGCGCGAGCAGTTCCCGGCCTGCTTCTGCTTCTGCGCCGGGACGCCGGAGGCCGCCTTCATCGGCGCCAGCCCCGAGCTCCTCGTGCGCCGCTCCGGCGCCGGCGTCTCCACCGTGGCCCTCGCGGGCTCGACCCGCCGCAGCTCCGACCCCGCCGTCGACGACCACCTCGGCGAGCGCCTCCTGCGCTCCGACAAGGACCGCCGCGAGCACCGCATCGTCGCCGAGCGCATCGTCCGCCGCCTCCGCCCCCATGCGGTCTGGGTCGAGGCCGGCGCCGAGCCGGAGATCGTCAAGGTCGCCAACATCCAACACCTCGCGACCCCCGTCATCGCCCAGCTGGCCGAGCCCCGCTCGGCGATCGAGCTGGCAGGCATGCTCCATCCGACCCCCGCGGTCGGCGGCGAGCCCTGGCCCGCCGCGCAACCAGCCCTCCGCGAGCTGGAGGCGATGGACCGCGGCTGGTACGCCGCCCCGGTCGGCTGGATGGACGCCACCGAGGACGGCGAATTCTGCGTCGCCCTCCGCAGCGCCATACTCCGCGACCGCGATGCCCACCTCTTCGCCGGAGTAGGCGTCGTCGCCGGTTCCGACCCCGAGGCCGAGCTGGCCGAGACCGAGGTCAAGCTCCAGGCGATGCTGCCGCTTGTTGCGGACTGAGCTGACGGCGGTGCCGGGGGGACGGCCGTGCTTCGGGGCGCGGCGGCAGTCCTAGGGGCGTCCTGGGCGTCTCATCGCGGTCCTGGCTGGCTGTGACCGCGATGAGACGCCCGGGACGTGAGGGTTTCGGGAACAACTGCACGGGTTCGTCACGCTTTCGCCCGGAACTCCACGCTTCCGTCACGCTTCCGCCAGGAACTCCACGCTTCCGTGACGCTTCTGTCGCACCGGGGACCAGCCCTTCGCTGTTTGCCCCCCCCTTATGGGATACAAACAGCGAAGGGCAGTCGCCGCGCCCCTCGGAAGTGCCTCAGATCGTGGAGGAACCCTCACGGAACTGTGTACTTCGTGGCATCTCCCTCGCAGGACCGTGGAACACGTGCCGTCTCCCTCACGTCTCTCCCCACGGCGTCGGACTTCCTCCACCAGTTCCATACCCCGGCCGTCTGGGGCACGGTCACAGCCAGCCAGGGCCGTGACCGAGACGGCCGCTCTCGCCGACCCGCCTCGCGTCCCTTTCCTCGGGCGCCAGCTTCCGGACACCCCGTCCCTACGCGGACCGAAGAGCCGCTACCGCAGCAAGTACCCGCTCGGTGACGCGGCGGTGGGCCGCGACGTTGGTCCGGCGGTCGGTGCGGACCTCGATCAGGCCGGTGGCGGCGAGGGCGGCGGGGAGGTCGCCGAGGGACTCGAGGCGGCGGTAGGGGAGGTCGAAGAGGGCGGCGGCGCGCTCGACCGAGACGGCGCGGGGGGTGCCGAAGAGGGCCTCGAATTCGTCTGGCTCCAGGGCGGTCTGCTGGGGGAGGAAGTGGAAGATGCCGCCGCCGCCGTTGTCGATGACGACGATGCGGACCGGGGTGGTGACATCGCGCAGGGCGGCGAGGGAGCCGATGTCGTGGAGGAAGCCAAGCTCTCCGGTGACGATCGTGGTCGGCCGTCCGCTCGCGTGAGCGGCGCCGATGCCAGAGGAGATGAGCCCGTCGATCCCATTGGCGCCGCGGTTGCAGAGGAAGTGGACATCGGCCGGTCCGGGAGCCAAGAACTGCTCTTGGTCCCGGATCGGCATGGAAGACGCCGTGTACACGAGGTCCCCGTCCGAATGGGCCTTGCCGAGCGCGAGGTGCACCCCCGGCTCCGTGATTTCGCTCTCCTCCGCAAGCGCCGCGGCAATCGCCCCGAGCGCCGCCTCCTCGGCCTCCAGCCACGCCTTGGGAGCGGGGCGAGTCGGCCCCTGGACGAACCTCCCCTTTTGTGAGGGAAGGGGCCGGCTCGCCCCGCCCTCGGCAAGCCGTTCCAGTCTCGTCGCCCAGCCGCTGGCAGCCTCAGTCGGATCCACCCGCAGGATCGCCGCCGCGCGTCCGGTCGGCTCGTTCCAGGCGCCAGTCGGGTCGACGACGATCTGGTCGGCACCGCTCGCCGCGAGCCACTGGCGCAGGGGCTTCGACGTCGGCAGCTCGCCGAAGCGCAGCACCAGCTCCGGCACCACGCCGAGCCCCCAGTGCTCGTCGCGCAGCAGGGTGTCGTAGGTGGTGACGACGTAGGAGCGGTCGTGGGGGCCGAGGCGCATCTGCGAGGTCGGCTCGGCGAGGATCGGGAAGCCGGAGGCGCGGGCGAGGTGGGCGAGGGGCTCGCGCAGCTCGGGGTCGGTCTGGCGGCCGGCGATGATGACGCCCGCGATCGCGTCGCCGATGTGGCCGGCGACCTCGTCGAGGACGAACTGGGTCGGCTCGAGGTCGACGCTGGTGACGGCGGTGAGCGGACGGCCGCCCTCGCGGCCGTGCAGGGCAAGCGGGTCGGTCGCGGTGACCGCGCCCTCGACCGGGATCGGTGCGAGTGGCTCGCGCCAGGGCAGGTTGAGATGCACGGGGCCGGGGCGGATCTCGCCGCGCGCGAACGTCAGCGCGCGCGCCGCGACCGAGCGCATGTGAAGCAGGCCCGAGTCGTCGGCGTCGTGGGTCCCGACTTCGCAGAACCAGCGGACCGATTCGCCGAAGATCTTGATCTGGTCGATCACCTGGCCGGCGCCGACGTCGCGCAGCTCCGGCGGGCGGTCGGCGCTGAGGACGATCAGCGGCAGGCCCGACTCGTCGGCCTCGGCGACCGCCGGGTGGTAGTTCGCCAGCGCCGTCCCGGAGGTACAGAGGAGCGCCACCGGTTCGCCCGTCGCCTGCGCCGCCCCGAGGGCGAAGAACCCGGCCGAGCGCTCGTCGAGGATCACCGTCACCTCGATCCCGGGCTCCCGCCACAGCGCCACCGCGAGCGGCGTCGAGCGCGATCCCGGCGAGACGACCGCCCGTTTCAGCCCGCCGCGCGCAAGCTCCTCGGCAAAGGCCGAAGCAAGAGCGGTGTTGGAATTGGTCGGGTCCACAGGGATGCCGGCTGAAGCATTTTGGTCGCAGGAGGACCAAAAGGCTTCAGCGAGCGTTATAGGCGGTGGTGTCGGAGTGAATCCTCGTCGATGACGACGCCGAGGCCCGGTCCCGGCGCCTCGTGCAGGAGGTCGCCCTCCAGCGCGCACTCCTCGGCGGCGATGGTCTCCCGGAAAAGGCGGCGGGTGGCCAGGCCGTGGGCGAGGCGCTCCGCGGCGGGCGTCCGCGCGTCGACCCACTCGGCGAGGCGCCGCCCGATCGCGATCCCGACCGGGCCGTCGAGGGCGCTCGCGACGTAGGTCCGCAGCACGGAGGCGATCTGGCGACCCGCCTCGATCCCACCGACCTTCGACAGCTTCACGCCGGTGACCCGGAAGGCGTTCGCCTCGACCGACTCCCGCGCGTCGGCGGGGGTGACGATGCTCTCGTCCCCGGCCAGCGGGATCCGCGTATGCCAGGCGAGCTCCGCCGCTTCGGCGATCGTCTCCACCGGCTGCTCGACCAGCTCGATCCCCAGCCGCTCGACCGCGGCGAGGATCCCGGTCGCTTCCTCCAGCGACCAGGACGCGTTCGCGTCGAGGCGGATCTTCGCCTCGGTCCCGATCGCGGCCCGCACCGCCTCCACCTGCGCGATGTCCTCGCCCGCGCCGAGCTTCAGCTTGAAGGTCCCGAAGCCGGCCTTCACCCAGCGCGCCGCGTCCGCGGCGACCTCGTCCGGCCGCCCGCTGACCAGCGTCGCGTTGCAACGCACGGGGGTGTGCTCCGCCTTCGTGTCCCGTCGCTTCTCCTCGAGATCGAGCAGGGCGGTGGAGAGGGCGCAGCGGGCGGGGAGCGAGAGGTCCTCGGGCGCGTCCGCGAACGGGTCGATCGCTTCGAGTTCCCGCACCACCGTCCGGATCGTCACCCCGCCGCGCAGGCTCAGCGGCACGGCTTCCCCCAGCCCCTCGACGCCGTCTTGGTCCTTGATCCGCAGCAGGACCATCTCGCGCCGCGTCAACCGCCCGCGCGCCGTCACGTACGGCTCCTTGAACGGAAGCGCGTAGGGGACGACCTCGATCACACCGAGATCAGCAGGCCGATCGTGACCAGCAGGCTGTAGACCGCGAGCAGGCCGCCGGTCGCGGCGAGGCATTTGTTCAGCGCCGGGCCGTCGGTGCGCGTTTCCAGCACCCGGATCGGTTTGATCGCCAGCGGGATCGCGAGGAGGCCGATCAGCGGCCACCACTCGCAGTCGCCCGCCCAGATCGTGAAGGGCAGCAGGACGAAGGCCCCGATGACGAGGATTTTGTACATGTTGATCGCGTTCGCCCGGCCAAGCCGCACCGCCGAGGTGTTCTTGCCCGCGCGACGGTCGGTCTCCAGGTCCCGCACGTTGTTGACGACGAGAATCGCGGTGGCAAGGAAGCCGATCATGATCGAGAGCCCGAGCGGCAGTGCCGCCAGATCCTCGGTCTGCACGTAGAAGGACCCGTTGACGGCGACGAGGCCGAAGAAGAGGAAGACGAAGACCTCGCCAAGACCGGCATAGCCGTAGGGGCGGGGGCCGCCGGTGTAGAGGACGCCCGCGGCGATCGAGGCGGCGCCGACGACGAGGATGATCCAGCCCGCGACGATCGCCAGGTAGATGCCGCAGGCGACCGCGACGGCGAAGGCGACCCAGGTCGCGGTGAGGACGCGGCGCGGCGTGACCAGCCCGGCCGAGGTGACCCGCACCGGCCCGAGCCGGTCGGCGGTGTCGGCGCCGCGGCGCGCGTCGGAGTAATCGTTCGCCAGGTTGGTCCCGATTTGGATGAAGATCGATCCGATCAGCGCCGCGACGAAGGCGAGCCAGCGCGGCAGGTGTCCCGCGTACTGCCAGGCCGCCGCGGTCCCGACCAGCACCGGCGCGATCGCGGCCGGCAAAGTTCGCGGCCGCGCCGCCTGGACCCAGATCACCGGGCCTCCCGGTGGCGTTTGTGCATGATGGGGACGATATGAGAATCGACGACTGGCTCGCTCAGCGGGCGCAGAGCTGTCCCGAGCGGTGCGCGCTGATCGCCGACGGGGCGGCGGTCACATATGCCGAACTGGAGGCCGAAGCGACCTGGATCGCCCGCCGGCTCGCCGCCCACGGGGTGCGCCGCGGCTCGACCGCGGCGCTGACCATGCACCCGCGCCGTGAGCAGGTGGTCCTCGCCCACGCGCTGATGAAGGTCGGCGCGCCCATCTTGCCGCTCAGCCCGCGCCTCACCGAGTCCGAGCGGGCGGCCATCGTCGCCGAGGTCGAACCGATGGTCGACCTGCACGACCCCGGCCTCCTCACCCAGACCGAGGCCGACCTGCCGCTGCTCGGCGAGCACGACACCGACGACATCTGCGCCTACGTCCTCAGCTCCGGCTCGACCGGCAGGCCGAAGCCGATCGGCCTCACCTACGGCAACTTCCTCTGGAGCGCGATGGGCGGCGCCTTCAACATCGGCGTGGACCCGGCCGACCGCTGGCTCTGCTGCGTCCCGCTCAGCCACATCGCCGGGCTCTCGATCGTGGTCCGCTCGGCGATCTACGGGACGACCGCGGTCGTTCACGAGGGCTTCGACGTCGACCGCGTGGCCCGCGCGCTCACCGAGGAACCGATCACCGTCGTCTCGCTCGTCACGACGATGCTGAAGCGCCTGCTCGACGCCGGCGCCGACCTCTCCGGCCCGCGCGCGATTCTCGTCGGCGGCGGCCCCGTCCCGGCCTCGATGCTGGGCGAGGCGCTCGAGCGCGGCGCCACCGTGGTCCAGACCTACGGCCTCACCGAGACCTGCTCCCAGGTGACGACCCTCGCCCCCGAGGACGCGCTGCGCAAGCTCGGCTCCGCCGGGCGCCCGCTGCTCTCCAGCCACGTCCGCATCCGCGACGGCGAGATCCTCGTCCAGGGCCCGACCGTCGCCCCTGGCCGCTATGACGAATCCGGCTGGCTCCACACCGGCGATCTCGGCCACATCGACGACGAAGGCTTCCTCTACGTCCGCGACCGGATCGACGACATGATCGTCACCGGCGGCGAGAACGTCGTCCCCTCCGAGGTCGAGGAGGTCCTTCTCCGACACCCCGCGGTAGCCGACGCGGCCGTGGTGGGGAGGGAGGACCCGGAGTGGCAGCAGGCGGTCACCGCCGTCGTCGTCCTCGTCCCCGACGCCGAGGTCACCACCGACGACCTCCGCCATCACTGCGCCGAGTCCCTGGCGGGTTACAAGGTGCCGAAGCGAGTCGAGCTCGCGGCGGCGTTGCCGCGGACGCCGTCGGGGAAGTTGATGAGAAGGGCGCTGCGGTAGGGGGCGAGGGGACGGGAAAGGGACGCGAGGGGTGGCGGCGAGAGCGGCCGTCTCCCACGGCCCTGGCTGGCTGTGGCCGTGGGTGAGACGGCCGAGGTATGAAAACGATGGAGAAAGTGCGACGCCGTTGCGGGAGACGTGCGAGAGACGCCACGAACTCCACACTTCCTCCGGCGTTCTTCCACGATCTGGCCCCGCCGACGGCAACCCCCTGTCCTTAGTAACCCTGTGGGCGACTAAGGACAGGGGGTTGGGTCCGGGTCCGACAGAAGCGGCACTGAAGCGTGGAGTTCCTCGCGGAAGCGTGACGGAGGTGTGGAGTTCCTGCCGGAAGCGTGACGTCTCTCGGGACTTCCCCACGAAACCCTCACGTCCTGGGCGTCTCATCGCGGTCACAGCCAGCCAGGACCGCGATGAGACGCCCAGGACGGCCCTAGGACTGCCGCCCCCGCCGGAACCACGGCCGTCCCGGCACAACCCCGCTCCGCTAGCCTCCCCGGTCATGAAAACCGACGACATCTTCTACGACAAAGACGCTGACCTCTCCAAGCTTTCGGGCAAGACCGTTGCCATCCTCGGCTACGGCTCCCAGGGGCATGCCCACGCCTTGAACCTCAAGGACTCCGGCGTCCAGGTCGTCGTCGGCCTGCGTCCCGATTCATCCAGCCGCGCGAAAGCCGAAGAGCACGGGCTCGAGGTGCTCGACCTCGCCGACGCCGCGGCCAAAGGCGACTTGGTGATGGTCCTGCTGCCCGACGAGAAGCAGGGCCAGCTCTGGCGCGAGGAGATCAGCGCCGGGATCGAGCCGGGCAACCTGCTGCTCTTCGCCCACGGCTTCGCCATCCACTTCGGTGAGATCGAGGCGCCCGAGGGCGTCAGCGTCGGCATGGTCGCGCCGAAGGGCCCGGGCCACCTGGTCCGCCGCCAGTACGAGGAAGGCAACGGCGTGCCGTGCCTGATGTCGGTCCACCAGGACGCCGACGGCGACGCCCACGACCTGGTGCTCGCCTACGCCTCCGGGATCGGCGGCGGCCGCGCCGCGGTGATCGAGACGACCTTCAAAGAAGAGTGCGAGTCCGACCTCTTCGGCGAGCAGGCGGTGCTTTGCGGCGGCGCCTCCGAGCTGGTCAAGGCGGGCTTCGAGACCCTGGTCGAGGCCGGCTACGACCCGCGCCTCGCCTATTTCGAGTGTCTCCACGAGCTGAAGCTGATCGCCGACCTGATGTACGAGAAGGGGATCCGCGGGATGGAGTACTCGATCTCCAACACCGCCGAGTACGGCGACCTCACCCGCGGCAAGCGCGTCATCGGCGAGGCCTCCCGCGCCGCGATGAAGGAAATTCTCGCGGAGATCCAGTCGGGCGAGTTCGCCCGCGAGTTCATCGCCGAGAACGAGGCCGGCGGGGCGAAGTTCGACGAGCTGCGCAAGGCCGGCACCGACCACGAAATCGAGAAGGTCGGCAAAGAGCTGCGCGACATGATGCCCTGGATCGACCAGGGCTTCTAGGTCGCACCTGGCCCCGGCGAGGCCGCCTCAGTGGCGGTGCGTCTCGCCGGGCGCCACCTGTCCGTCGCGGCCGACGTAGCCGTCCTTGCCGCCGACACACACGTAGACCGCCTCCTCGGAATCGCTGAGATTGCGGAGGCGACGGAGGGTGGGCGCATCGACCCAGGCGACCCCTCCCGGGTCCATCTCCTGCACGGAGCCGTCGCCGAACTCGATCGCGATCCGCCCCGAGTGGACGAAGTAGAGCTCCTCCTGCTCGTCGTGGAAGTGGTTGTTGGTCGTGTACCCGGGCGGCAGCACGATCGCGTTGACGCCGAAGGCGTTGACCCCGAGGGCCGTGCGGATCTTGCGGAAGCCGGGCCCCTGTCCGAGGTCGTCGAGGTTGGCGACGGACCAGCCGTCGCCGCGCTCGACTCCCTCGAAGGACTCGCTCATATCGCCGGGGCCGCCGGGGGCACGTCGCCGGGGGGCGGGGAGGCCGGGACGACGTCGGCGCCCTTGGCTTTCTCGATGCCGATCGGCGGGTACTCGTCGGTCAGCAGTCCCAGGTAGCCGTAGACGCGGGCGTAGAAGCTGTTGCAGAACGTCATCGCGGTGTTCAGCTGCTCGGGCAGGTAGCCGCGGAAGACGATCGTCAGCCAGGCGATCACCGCGATCCACTGGTGGGCATAACTGACCGCGTAGGCGACGATCAGCATCGGCAGCGCCAGGATGATCCGGAAGAACGCCTTGAGCCGGCTCTGGTGCTCGGCCGGCGGCGCGATCTCGACCCGGATCGGGTAGCTGGTGTCGTCCGAGATGCCGAACGGCGGCCACTCGTCGGTCTGCAGGTACACCCACGCCGAGGTGCGCACGAAGTACCGGACGAACCCGGCGTTCAGGTTGTAGAGGCCTTCCGGGTAGCGCCCCAGGATGACCACCGCGAACCAGGCGATGAGGTGGGTGAACGAGGCGGCGATGTAGTAGACGATCCCGACGATGAGCCACGGGATCGCGAGGATGATCCGGAAGAACGTCGTGGCGCGGTTCTGTTCCGGCTGAAAGTCGGCTTCATAGGTGACTGGGTACATCTCTCCCCCTAAATGTCTCGGGTCGGTAACCGGGCAACTGCCTTGGGTCAATAACCTGTCGCCACATGGCGACCACTGACTCCATCGTCTCTATCCCGTCGGACCTCAAGCCCCGGGACGGACGTTTCGGCTGCGGGCCCTCGAAGGTCCGCCCGGAGGCGCTCGCGAAGCTCGCCGAGCAGTCCCAGCTGATGGGGACCTCGCACCGCCAGGCGCCGGTCCGGGACCTGGTGCAGCGTGTCCGCGAGGGCCTCGGGGAGCTCTTCTCGCTGCCCGACGGCTACGAGATCGCGCTCGGCAACGGCGGCACCACCGCCTTCTGGGAGACCGCCTGCGCCTGGTTGATCCGCGAGCGCTCCCTGCACCTCACCTACGGCGAGTTCTCGCAGAAGTTCGCCAAGTCGGCCAAGGTCGCGCCGTTCCTCGGCGATCCGATCCTGGTCGAGGCCGCGCCAGGGGACGCTCCCGCCCCGCAGGGCGACCCCGCCGCCGACGTGATCGGCTGGGCCCATAATGAGACCTCCACCGGCGTGATGGTCCCGGTCGAGCGCCCCGCCGACGCGGGCGACGCGCTGGTCCTGATCGACGCCACCTCGGGCGCCGCCGGGCTGCCGCTGGACGCCTCGCAGGCCGACGTCTACTACTTCGCCCCGCAGAAGGGCTTCGCCTCCGACGGCGGCCTCTGGCTCGCCGCGCTGAGCCCCGCCGCGATCGCCCGGGTCGAGGAGCTCGATGGCGCCGCCGACCGCTGGCAGCCGGAATTCCTCTCGCTCGCCGTGGCGCTCGACAACTCGCGCAAGCAGCAGACCTACAACACGCCCGCGCTGGCGACGCTGATCCTGCTCGAGGACCAGATCCAGTGGATGCTCGGCAACGGCGGGCTTGAGTGGTGCGTGGAGCGGACGACCGACTCCTCGAGCCGCCTCTACGGGTGGGCGGAGGCCAGCGACGTCGCGACCCCGTTCGTCGCCGATCCGGTGAAGCGCTCGCTCGTGGTCGGCACGATCGACTTCGACGACGGCATCGACGCCGCGGCGATCGCCAAGGCGCTGCGCGCCAACGGCGTCGTCGACACCGAGCCCTATCGCAAGCTCGGCCGCAACCAGCTGCGGATCGGGATGTTCCCGGCGGTCGAGCCGGACGACGTCGAGGCGCTCACCAGGTGCATCGACTTCGTGATCGAGAACGCCGACGTCCGCAAGAGCGACTAGGTTTCCGCGCCGCTGATGAAGGTCTTGGTCAAGGAGAAAATCGCCGACACGGGCGTCGACCTGCTCCGGTCGAAGTTCGACGTCGACCTCGGGCTGGACTGGTCCGAGGACGAGTTCCGCGCGAAGCTGCCGGAGTACGACGCGATCCTGATCCGCAGCGCCACCAAGATGACGGCGGAGCTGATCGACCTGGCGACCAACATGAAGGTGATCGGCCGCGCCGGCACCGGCGTCGACAACGTCGACATCCCGGCCGCGACGCGCCGCGGGATCATCGTCGCCAACGCGCCCGAGTCGAACTCGGTCGCCGCCGCCGAGCACACCCTCGCCCTCGCCCTCGCCCTCTTCCGCAATGTGCCGCAGGCGCAGGCGACGCTGGTGGCCGGCCGCTGGGACCGCGCCAAGTTCAAGGGCGCCGAGCTCTACGGCAAGACCCTCGGCGTGATCGGCTTCGGCCGCATCGGCCAGCTCGTCGCCAGACGCGCCCAGAGCTTCGACATGGACGTCATCGCCTACGACAAGTTCGTCTCCGCCGAGCGCTTCCGTGAGCTCGGGGTCGAGGGGGTCGACGACCTGACCGACCTGCTCGGCCGCGCCGACCTGGTCACCCTCCACACGCCGCGGACGCCGGAGACCGAAGGGCTGATCGACGCCGAGGCGATCGCCGCGATGAAGGACGGCGCCCGGATCGTCAACTGCGCGCGCGGCGAGTTGATCGTGCTCGACGACCTCGTCGCCGGGCTCGAGAGCGGCAGGCTCGCGGGCGCGGCGCTTGACGTCTTCCCGTCGGAGCCCTTCACGGAGCACCCGGTCTTCGCCCGCGGCGACGTCGTCGTCACCCCGCACCTGGGCGCCTCGACCGCCGAGGCCCAGGACCGCGCCGGCGTCGTCACCGCCGAGCAGGTCACCGAGGCGCTCACCGGCGGCGTCGTCACCAACGCGGTCAACATCGCCGCCGTGCGCCCCGAGGAGATGGAGGCGCTCGCTCCCTTCGTCCCGCTCTGCGAAAAGCTGGGAAAGCTCGCGCAGGGCCTGGGGGAGGGCTCGGTCGACCGGGTCGCGGTCGAGTTCCGCGGCAAACTCTCCTCCTACGACACCCGCCTGCTGGGGATCGCGGTCCTGGTCGGGATCCTCTCCGGCAACACCGAGACGCCGGTCAACCTCGTCAACGCGCCGCAGATGGCTGAGGAGCGAGGGATCGAGCTGACCGAGACGAAGGAGTCGAGCTCCGAGGACTTCACCGAGCTCGTCACCGTGCGGCTCGGCTCGGGCGACGATGAGGTGGAGGTCGCCGGGACCGGCGTCGGTCCCAAGAACGAGCCCTACCTGGTGAAGGCCTGGGGCGAGAGCTTCTACCTGCCCTTCGCCGAGCACATCACGGTCTTCCGTTACGCCGACATGCCGGGCATGATCGGCCGCGTCGGCACCGCCTTCGGCGACCAAGGCGTGAACATCGTCTCGGCCGCCGTCGGCGCCGAGCAGGACGGTGGCGACCGCGCGGTGATGGCGCTGACCACCGACGCGCCGGTCCGTCCCGACGCGCTGGAGACGATCCTCGCGCTCGACGGCTTCTCGGTGGGACGTTCCGTCGACCTCTAAGGGCCGGCGTCTGCCGTTCCGATGAACTCAGGGTGCGCCGCAACGTCTGCGTCATCCCGTTGTTAAAGCCAACGATGAAGCGCCTATCCGGACTCTTTCTGGCCGCTCTCGCGGTGGCCGCGCTCCTCGCCGTCTCCGCGACGGCGTCGACCACGCATTCGCGGCGTGCCGCCGCGCCCGCTCCGGTGGCCGCCGAACCCTCGGTCAACGTCGTCCTCGCGGGCAGCCCCGGGGACGATCGCATCACGATCGAACTCTCGGCCGACGGGACCGCCTACGAAATCGCTTCGGCGACGCCGCTCGAAGTCGGCGGGACGGTCTGCACGCACCCGGAAAAGCGCGCCGAAGCGCTGAGCTGCGAAGCGACCGCGATCGCCGGGTTCGAAATCAACACCGGCGCGGGGAATGACACCGTCACTCTCGGCAAGACCGTGCCGGTCCCGGCGACGATCCGCGGCGGCGAAGGCGACGACGTCCTCACCGGTGGCGCCGGCGCCGACAAGCTGATCGGCGGCCCGGGCGACGACGAACTGAACGGGCGCGGCGGCGACGACATGCTGATCGGCGGCTCGGGGAACGACACCCTGATCGGCGGTCCCGGCGAAGACAAGCTGGTCGACACGGTCGGCCACAACGTCCTGCGGCCTTAGGCCGGGGCGGAGCCGGCGGCTCAGGTCGTCGCCGGAGCCCGGCGTGCGAGCAGCGTCCCGCCGACGAAGAGCAGGCTGACCACGACCCCGACCAGGGCGATCCCGGCGTCGAGCCGGAAGCCCGCCTGGAAGCCGTCGATGAACGGCGGGACGTTCGCGGAGAAGACCGTCGTCGTCAGTCCCAGGCCGATCGAGCCACCGGCGATCTGGAACATGTAGACGATGCCGCCGGCGAGGCTCGCCTGCGATTCGTCGACCGAGGTGACGCCGGCGGTGGTCGCGGTCGAGTAGAAGCTGCCGATCCCGATCCCGAGAACGATCATCCCCGGGACCAGCGAGCCATAACCGTCGCCCGCGTCGACCAGCGAGAAGAGGATCGCCGCCGCGCACATGCAGCCCGCGCCGAAGGTCGCCAGGCGCTTCGCCCCGACCCGCGAGTACAGCGGGCCGGCGACGAAGGAGACGATCGCGAAGGTGCCGAGCGCGGGGATGATTCCCAGCCCCGCTTCCAGCGGCGAGAAGCCGAGCTGGCTCTCCATGAACTGCGGCAGGTAGAGGAGCGAGGCGAAGAACGTCGCCGACATGCAGAGGATCGCCACGCAGGAGGCGGCGAAGCCACGGTTGGCGATGATCGCCGGCGGGATCAGCGCGTGACGGCCCGCGCGGCGCTCGAGCGGGACGAAGGCGAGGACCCCGACGACGGCGATCGCCAGCATCGCGATCACCCGCGGGTCGCCCCAGCCCCAATCGTCCACCTGGTCGAGCGCGATCAGCAGGCTGACGAGTCCGATCGAGATCGCCGCGATCCCCGGGTAGTCGATCGAGTGGTCGGAGTCCTCGGGTTCGGTGAGGTGGACGCTCCACCAGATCACCGCGATCGCGAAGAGGGCGATCGGCACGTTCAGGAAGAAGATCCAGCGCCAGGTCAGGAGATCGGTGAAGACGCCACCGATCAGCGGGCCGATCGCGTTGCCGAGCCCGGCCGCGCCCATGATGATCCCGCCCGCCAGGCCCGCCTTGTCTTCCGGCAGGATCGCGTAGGTCATGCCGATGATCGCCGGCAGCATCAGCGCCGCGCCGACGCCCATCAGGGCGCGGGTGGCGATCAGGATCGTCTCGTTCGGCGCCGCGCCGCCCGCCGCCGAGAAGAGCGCGAAGAGCACCGCGCCGAGGAAGAAGGCGTTGCGCCGCCCGAACATGTCGGCGAGCCGCCCGCCGGTCACGATCATCACCCCGAAGGTCAGCGCGTAGGCGTTCACGACCCACTGGATCGTGTTGATGTTCGTGTGGAAGTCGCCCTCCATCGTCGGCAGGGCGACGTTGATCGCCGAGAAGTCGTTGGCGATCGTCACCGTCGCGATCCCGATCGCGAACAGCGCCAGCCAGTTGACGGGTTTGGCGGCGGTCCCCTCCATCCGGGGCCGCAGGCTACGACACCCGCCCGTCGTTGCGCTACCCTCCGTCGTGGAAATGGCCTTTCCGCTGAACAGCCTCGCGCTTCTCCTTCTCCTCCCCCCTCGGGGGGAATAGCGCTGGGCGGCGCGATAGCCGCGAGAGACAAGAGGCCATTCAGAAGTAAGAGAGAAGGAGGGGTTCCATGGGACCGCAGAGCACCGACACCAACGCTGCATCCGACGCCAACCGCGTCCACATCTTCGACACCACGCTGCGCGACGGCGAGCAGTCGCCGGGCATCTCGCTGAACGCCGCCGAGAAGGTGGAGATCGCCCAGCAGCTCGCGCGCCTGGGGGTCGACGTGATCGAGGCCGGCTTCCCGATCGCCTCTCCGGGCGACTTCGAGGCCGTCCAGGCGATCGCCCGCACGGTCGAGGGCCCGGTCATCTGCGGCCTGGCCCGCACCCACAAGGGGGACATCGACGCCGTCTGGGGAGCGATCAAGGACGCCGAGCGTCCGCGCATCCACACCTTCGTCTCCACCTCCGACATCCACATCGAGCACCAGATGCGGACCGACCGCGACGACGTCAAGGGCCAGGCCAAGGCCGCGGTGACGATGGCGAAGGCCTACTGCGACAACGTCGAGTTCTCGCCGATGGACGCGACCCGCTCGGAATTCGAGTTCACCGCCGAGGTGATCCAGATCGCGATCGACGCCGGGGCGACGACCATCAACGTCCCCGACACGGTCGGCTATGCGACGCCGGAGGAGTACGCGGCGATGTGGCGGCGCTTCTACGAGATGGTCCCGGACCTGGCAAAGGTCGAAACCTCGGTTCACTGCCACAACGACCTGGGACTGGCCGTGGCCAACTCCTACTCCGGCGTGATCGCCGGCTGCCGTCAGATCGAGTGCGCGATCAACGGCCTGGGCGAGCGCGCCGGCAACTGCTCGCTGGAGGAGATCGCGATGCTGATCAAGGTCCGCGAGGACGTCCACGGCTTCACCACCGGCATCAACACCCGTGAGATCGCCCGCACCAGCCGCCTGGTCAGCCGCATGACCGGTTATGCGGTGCAGCCGAACAAGGCGATCGTGGGACGGAACGCCTTCGCCCACGAGTCCGGCATCCACCAGGACGGCGTGCTGAAGGAGCGCACCACCTTCGAGATCATGGACGCGACCGAAGTCGGCTTCGAGTCAAACTCGATCGTCCTCGGCAAGCACTCCGGCCGCCACGCGCTGAAAGACGCCCTGGAGCAGCTGGGCTACAAGGTCGAGGGCGGCGCCCTGAACTCGGCATTCAAAGCGTTCAAGGAGGTCGCCGACCGCAAGAAGCAGGTCACGGCCCTGGACCTGGAGGCGATCGTCTCCGACGAGATGCGCGACCGCGCCGACGCCCACGAGCTGGCCTCCTTCGAGGTCACCGCGGCGAGCGGTAAGGAGCCGATGGCGAAGATCGGCGTGGTCCTGCCCTCGGGCGAGGCGGTCGTCGGCGAGTCCACCGGGGACGGCCCCATCGACGCCGTCTTCCGCGCGATCCAGAAGGCCGTCGGCACCGAGTCGGAGATGGTCAAGTACACGGTCGAGGCGGTGACCGGGGGAGAGGACGCCCTCGGCGAGGTGACCGTCCAGCTCCGCACCGACGGCGCCCTGGCCTCCGGCTCCGGCGTCGCCACCGACATCATCGAGGCCAGCGCCCGCGCCTACCTGCGAGCCCTGTCCAACAGCCTCGAAGGCGCCGCCACCCGTGAGGCCGAGGCCGCCACGGCCGAAGCGGCGATAGAGCGCACCGGTCCGTAACGAAGACGCGCATCAAAAGCCGAAATGCGCGCACCACACGCGCGCATTTCGGTGCCACGGTCCGCCCCATGCCCGGACCGTCTGCACTTGAACCCGCTATCCGGGAACAAATGCAGACGGTCCCGGACCGTGGCGTGGCGGAGTTAGCCAAGGGTCAGCATGGGATCGTGGGACGGGAGCAGCTCCGTGGGCTTGGCCTGACCTCAAGTGCCATCGGGAGGCGGGTCGAGGCCGGACGGTTGCACCCGATCCATCGGGGCGTTTACGCGGTGGGGCACACGGCGATCACTCGGCGGGGGAGGTGGATGGCGGCCGTGCTCGCTTCGGGGGACGGGGCGGTGCTGAGCCATCGATCGGCGACGGCTCTCTATGGGATCTGGGGATCTGGGGTGGGGGAGATCCACGTCAGCGTGCCGAGGAAAGTCCGTTCGACCCGCTCCATCCGTCGCCATTTCTCGATCCTTTCCGACGACGAGCGGGAGGAGGTCGGCGGGATCCCGGTCACTTCCGCGGCTCGCGCCGTCCTCGACCTCGCCGCCGAAAAGGGCGAGGCGGCGGCGGAGAGCGCGCTCCGAGAGCTGGAATACCTCGGGATCTACGGCAAGGTCTCGCTGCCGGCGCTCCTCGCCCGCCACCCGAACCACCGTGGCGCCCAAGCCTGCCGCGAAGCGCTCGAGCACCTCCGCGACGATCCGGGAGGCCGCCTCCGCAGCGATCTCGAAGAACGCTTCATCGCCTTCCTCGATGCCAAAAACATCCCTCGCCCACGCCTGAACGCCTGGCTTTCCATCGGCGACGACCGCTACCAGGTCGACTGCCTATGGCCCGAGGCCCGGATCATCGCCGAGCTCGACGACTGGCAGTCCCACGGGACGAAACGAGGCTTTAGGAAGGACCGCAAGCGTGATCGCCGTCTCGGAGTGGCCGGCTACCGCGTCATCCGCATCACGGAAGACCAGGTCCTGAACGAAGCCGACGCACTAGCCAACGACTTACAAGCGTCCGTGATAGCGTACGCAGCATGGCAACGGTAGCCCCCGCCGCATCCCCGCCGCCCGTCGGCCCGCGCATCCGCGCTCTGCGCGACGCGATGTCCCTCTCCCTGCGCGACCTCGCCGATCGCTCCGGCGTCTCGGCGCAGATGCTGTCCCAGGTCGAGCGCAACGAGACCTCGCCGACGCTCGCGGTGGCGACGAAGATCGCGGCCGGCCTCGAACTGACGCTGTCCCAGCTGCTGCGGCTCGACGAGGGCCGGCACGTCGCGATCTCCCGCGCCACCGAGCGCCGCGAGAGCCGTCGCGGCGGCCACCGGATCGAGGAGCTGACGCCGCCGATGCCCGGGCAGCGCGCCGACGTGTCCCTGCACGTCCTCGACCCGGGCGCGACCACCGGCGGCGCCTCCGACCCGCCGATGCACGAGCCGGGCAGCCGCGAGACCGCGGTCGTCCTGGCAGGAGACCTCGCCCTGGTCATCGAAGGCGAGCGCCACGAGCTTCACGAGGGAGATTCCGTCACTTTCGACGCCGATCTCCCGCACCACTTCGAGAACGAAGGAACCGACCCGACCCGCTTCATCGCGGTGATAGCCGCGGGACTGAGGAGGAGCTAGCAGTGCCCAAGAACATGTTCGAAAAGATCTGGGAGCAGCATGAGGTCAGCGAGGGGCTGATCTACATCGACCTGCACCTGGTCCACGAGGTCACCTCGCCGCAGGCCTTCGACGGCCTCCGCCTGGCCGGCCGCCAGGTCCGCCGCCCGGACAAAACGCTGGCCACGGCCGACCACAACACGCCGACCGACGGCACGATGGCGGCCCGGCTGATCGCCGACGAGCTCTCCCGCGTCCAGGTCGAAACCCTGGAACGCAACTGCGAGGAGTTCGGCCTGAAGCTGTACAGCCTCGGCTCCGACCGCCAGGGCATCGTCCACGTGATCGGCCCGGAGCTCGGCGTCACCCAGCCCGGGATGACGATCGTCTGCGGCGACAGCCACACCGCCACCCACGGCGCCTTCGGCTCACTGGCCTTCGGCATCGGCACCTCCGAGGTCGAGCACGTCCTCGCGACCCAGTGCATGGTGCAGAAAAAGCCCCGAACGATGCGGATCAAATACGCGGGCGAACTCAGCTCGGGCGTCACCCCGAAGGACCTGATCCTGGCGACGATCGGCAAGCTCGGCACCGGTGGCATGACCGGTTTCGCGGTCGAGTTCGCCGGCCCCGCGGTCGAGGCGCTCTCGATGCCCGGCCGGATGACGATCTGCAACATGACGATCGAGGGCGGCGGGCGCGCGGGCATGATCGCTCCCGACCAGACCACCTTCGACTACGTCCAGGGTCGGCCCGGCGCGCCGGAGGACTTCGACGCCGCCGTCGCCCGCTGGAAGGAGCTGCCGACCGATGACGGCGCGACCTTCGACCAGGAGGTCGACGTCGACGCCGCGGCGATCTCGCCGATGGTCACCTGGGGCACGAACCCGGGCATGGTCGTCCAGGTCACCGACAGCGTCCCCGACCCGGCCGCGATGGAGTCCGAGGCCGACCGCGAATCGGCCGAACGCGCCCTCGCCTACATGGGCTTGACCGCGAACACGCCGATGACCGAGATCGCCCCGGAACGGGTGTTCATCGGCTCCTGCACCAACAGCCGCATCGAGGACCTGCGCGAGGCCGCCGAAGTGGTCGACGGCCGCAAGGTCGCGAGCACGGTCCGGGCGATGGTCGTCCCCGGGTCCCAGCAGGTGAAGAAGGCCGCCGAAGCGGAGGGCCTCGACGACGTCTTCCGCAGCGCCGGCTTCGAATGGCGCGAGGCGGGCTGCTCGATGTGCCTCGGCATGAACCCGGACACCCTGAGCGAAGGGGAGCGCTGCGCCTCGACCTCGAACCGCAACTTCGAGGGGCGCCAGGGCAAGGGTGGGCGCACCCATCTGGTCAGCCCGCGGATGGCGGCCGCCGCCGCGGTCGAGGGCCACTTCGTCGACATCAGAGATTGGAGCTAGAGAATGAGGCCGATTGACGTAATCGAGGGCAAGGTGTCGGTGCTCGACCGCAACGACGTCGACACCGACCAGATCATCCCCAAGCAGTTCCTGAAGCGGGTCGAGCGGACCGGCTTCGGCGAGTTCCTGTTCTACGACTGGATCCGCGACGGCGAGATCGAGCTGGAGCCGAACCCGATCCTCGTGGCCGGGCGCAACTTCGGCTGCGGCTCGTCCCGCGAGCACGCCCCGTGGGCGCTGGAGGACTTCGGCTTCGAGGCGATCGTCGCGCCCTCGTTCGCCGACATCTTCTACTCCAATTGCACGAAGATCGGGCTGCTCCCGGCGATCGTCGACGAGGCTCACTGCAAGGCGATCGCGAAGGCGGGCTCGGCCCGGATCGACGTCGACGACGAGACGATCGACTGCGGCGAGACGGGCGTCTTCCCGTTCGAGGTGCACCCGGAGGTGAAGCACCGGCTGCTGAACGGGCTCGACGACATCGGCATCACGCTGCAGAACGTTGGCGCGATCGACGAGTACGAGGCCTCGGGCAAGGCCCACGGGCCGGTCACGACGAGCATCTAGGAGGACGAGCATGGCCGGATCGAGCACCCGCGACTGGGACGCGAGCACCTATCAGCGCGTCGCCCTGCCCCATGAGGACTGGGCGCGGGCGGTGCTCGACCGGCTCGGCCTCGAGGGCGGGGAGACCGTCCTCGACGCCGGCTGCGGCTCCGGCCGCACCACCTCGATCGTGATCGAGCGGGTGCCGGACGGCCGCGTGATCGCGGTCGACGGCTCCCCCTCGATGGTGGAGAAGGTGAAGGAGGTGCTGCGTCCCCAGGACACCGCCATCGTCAGCGACCTCACCAAGCTGGAGCTGGACGAGCAGGTCGACGCCGTCTTCTCGACCGCCGTCTTCCACTGGATCACCGACCATGAGGCGCTCTTCGCCCGGATGCGCGCCGCCCTCGGCGACGGCGGTCGTTTCGCCGCCCAGTGCGGCGGCGAGGGCAACATCGACGCCTTCCGCAAGGCCGGGGAGGAGGTCGCCGCGCGCGAGCCCTACGCGCCCTACCTGGAGGGCATAGAGAAGCTCTGGAACTACGCCGGGCCGGAGGAGACCGAAGCGCGGCTGCGCGCGGCGGGCTTCGACGACGTGCGCTGCTGGCTCGAGCCTTGGCCGGTCGACCCGCCCGAGCCCGACGTCTTCGCCCGCACCATCTGCCTCGGCGCCCACGTCGAGCGCCTGCCGGAGGACCTGCGCGATCGGTTCGTCGCCGACGTCCTCGCCGCCCAGCCGAGCCCGCTGCGCCTCGAGTACGTGCGCCTCAACATCGAAGCCACGGCGGCGTAAGTAGAGTCCCGCGGCATGCCTGACGCACCCAACCTCGTCGTCCTGCCCGGGGACGGCATCGGTCCCGAGATCGTCGCCGCCACCCGGGAGCTCCTCGACACCATCGCCGAGTTCAACTACGACGAGCGCCTGATGGGCGGCTGCTCGATCGACGCCAACGGTGTCGCCCTCACCGACGAGGTGCTGGAGGCCTGCAAGGCCTCCGACGCGGTGCTGCTGGGCGCGGTCGGCGGTCCCAAATGGGACACGACGGACCCCGACGCCCCGCGCCCCGAGCAGGGCCTGCTTGGCCTGCGCAAGGGCATGGGCCTCTACGCGAACCTGCGCCCGGTGCGCCCGAGCCCGGCGCTGATGGGCGCCAGCCCTCTGCGCGAAGACCGCATCTCCGGCACCGACCTGCTGGTCGTCCGCGAGCTCACCGGGGGCATCTACTTCGGCAAGTCCGGCCGCGACGGCGACGCCGCCTTCGACACCTGCGAATACGACGCCTCCGAAATCGAACGGATCGCCCGCGCCGCCTTCGACGCCGCGCGCCGCCGTGCCGAGGGCTCGGGCGCCAAGCCGAAGGTCACCTCGATCGACAAGGCCAACGTGATGGAGACCTCGAGGCTCTGGCGCGAGGTCGTGACCCGCGTCGCCCCGGACTACCCGGACGTCACCCTCGACCACCTCTTGGTCGACAACGCCGCGATGCAGCTGGTCAGCCGCCCGGCCGACTTCGACGTGATCGTCGCCGAGAACCTCTTCGGGGACATCCTCAGCGACGAGGCGGCGATGCTCACCGGCAGCCTCGGGATGCTGCCGAGCGCCAGCCTCGGCGCCGACGGCGCGCCGGGCGTCTTCGAGCCGGTCCACGGCTCCGCCCCGGACATCGCCGGGCAGGGCTCCGCGAACCCGCTGGCGACCTTCCTCTCGGCGGCGATGATGCTGCGCCACGGCCTCGGCATGCCCGAGGAGGCGGCGCGGATCGAGGCGGCCGTCGACAAGGCCCTCGAAGACGGCCTGCGCACCCCGGACCTCGCCTGGGGGCCCGCCGCACCACCGCCGATGGTGGACGTTCCCCCCGAGGTCGAGGTCGGCACCGCGGAGATGACCGCCGCGGTGATCGAAGCGCTGGCCCGGGACTAGGGCGCAGTCACCGCCCAGACGCCGGAGGCGACGAAGTCCCCTTCGGCTTCTTTCGCGCCTTTGACGGTCAGGTTGACGCCGAGGCGGTTGCCTTCCGTGGCCAGCGCGGCGGCGCCGACGCCTTCCAGGTTGGTTTCCGTCGTCAGGTAGACGCAGACGACGTTGGCGACCGCGCCGGGCGTGGTGTTGCCGCCGCCGAGGCCGGGACAGAAACTGCTCACTTCGCCTTTTTTCAGCACGACGACCGCGACCGGGTTGGCCGCGAGGGCCTGCTGGAAGCTGATCGAGCCGAAGGCGCTGGCCAGTTTGGTTTTTTCCTTGGTCCCGCCGAGGCTGAACACGCCGCGCAGCGTCTGACCGCTCTTCAGCGGGCTGACGTTGTTCAGCACTTCGGGGTTCAGCTTGGCCGCGGTCACCGATTCTTTGGCGAGCTTGCCGGCGGTCACCGCTTCGTCGGCGAGATTGCCGGTGGCGACGCCTTTTTCGGCGATCTTCGCCGAGGTCACGGCCTTGTTGGTGATCTTGTTGGTGG
>Ga0268266_10001701_pt1 | contig 25207 bp, 18 predicted proteins | sample KBSS13metaG_FD_190356 | JGI IMG/M metagenome (GOLD analysis project Ga0268266, IMG submission 190356) | Switchgrass rhizosphere microbial communities from Kellogg Biological Station, Michigan, USA - KBS S1-3 metaG (SPAdes) (version 2) | ecosystem: Host-associated > Plants > Roots > Rhizosphere... | reverse complement strand
TCGTCAATGGCTTCCATGACACTGCGAATGCCGTCGCCACCTGCATCTACACACATTCGCTTGAGCCGCATGTTGCCGTGGTCTACTCCGGCATCATGAACTTCATCGGCGTGCTCACCAGCTCCGGTGCTGTCGCTTACTCGGTCATCACGCTCCTTCCGGTTGAGCTCATCCTCAAAGTCAGCAAGGGCTCAGGCTTCGCCATGGTCTTCGCCCTTCTCGCGGCAGCCATCCTGTGGAACCTGGCCACCTGGTACCGCGGCCTGCCGGCCTCGAGCTCCCACACGATGATCGGCTCGATCATCGGTGTCGGCATCACCAACCAGCTCCTGCACGGCAAGAGCGGTGTGAGCGGAGTCGATTGGGAACAGGTCACGAAGGTCTTCAAGGCTCTCCTCTTATCCCCGCTGGTCGGTTTTGTGTGCGCTGCGCTGCTGTTCTGGCTCTTCAAGGCGTTGCTACGCGATCCTCGCCTCTACGAAGCCCCAAAGGGAGCCGAGCCCCCGCCGTTCTACATTCGCGCTCTGCTCGTGCTTACCTGCGGCGGCGTCAGCTTCGCCCACGGATCCAACGACGGTCAGAAGGGCATGGGACTTATCATGCTGATCCTGGTGGGTACAGTTCCGACCGCCTACGCACTCAACCACGCGGTCACCCCCTCGCAGGTCCAGACCTTTTCAGCGGTCTCGCAACAAGTCTCCGAGACCCTCAGTCACTACGTAAACCCCAGTACAGTAATCGCCGACTCCGGACCTGAGTTGGAGAACTTCGTCTCCGCGCGCCAGTTCAAGCCTGAGACCATGCTTGCGCTGCGGCAGACCGTCGACGACATCCAGAACGAGGTCACGCGGTACGGTGCTCTGAACAAGGTACCGGCGTCGATGCAGGCCAACGTGCGCAATGAGATGTATCTGGTCAGCGAGACCATGCGTCTCCTTCCGAAATACGGCCCCAAGATCTCAGCCGAGGATTCAAAGATCTTCGCTAACTACAAGGGTTTCCTCGATAAATCCACTAAGTTCATCCCGACCTGGGTGAAGGTTGCGGTAGCCCTCGCTCTGGGGTTGGGAACCATGGTGGGCTGGAAGCGCATCGTAGTGACCGTAGGCGAAAAGATCGGCAAGACCCACCTCACCTATGCTCAGGGCGCTTCAGCGGAGCTGGTCGCGATGATGACCATACTCGCCGCCGACAATTATGGCCTTCCGGTCAGTACCACGCATGTCCTCTCCTCAGGCATTGCCGGTACGATGGCGGCCAACAAGAGCGGCCTCCAGACCTCTACCCTGCGGGATATCGCGCTGGCATGGGTCTTCACCCTGCCCGCCGCCGCGCTGCTCTCCGGCGTTCTGTACTGGCTCTTCAATATGTTTGTGAAATAAAAAGTGAACGCAATCTGATTGCGGGTTTTCGAAGGGCGGAGAGTCTCTCCGCCCTTCTCTTTTGTGCAAAACGCGGTACGGAATAGCCCTTTGGTGATCCTGCTCTCGGCAGGGGCATTCTTATACACTCAAAGGCAATGAGCCTCAAAGCAAAGATCGAAGCCGTTATCTACGCGTCAGAAGAACCGGTAACCCTGGCCCAGCTCATGGGTCTGCTCGGCCAGGAGGCCCAGGTTGAGCTCGACCAGCTTGCGGAGGCACAACAAACCCTTGCGCTCGAAGCTGAAGAAGAGGCCGGCTCTGCTGCCAACACCGATACCGACGTCGATGGTCTCAATGGAGAGATTCTGTCCGGGGCGGAAGAGACGGCTGAACCCAGTGCGGAACAGACAGCCGAAGAGAGTGCCCCAGCAGTGGAGGAGACGCCGCAGACCAACGAACAACGCGCTGCTCGTGAAAACAAAGACGAGAAAGAGAAGAACCGCCGTCTCCGCGAATACTTCCGCACCATCCTCGACCAGCTCGTCGCCGACTACACAAACGGTGATCGAGGCCTCGAGGTTCGTGAGGTCGCCAGCGGCTATCGTCTCGCCACCAAGCCCGAATATCACGATGCTGTTCGAGGGTTCGTCAAATCTCTCAAGCCGCCGCTGAAGCTCTCGCTGCAGGCACTCGAGACTCTCGCGGTTGTTGCGTACAAACAGCCTATTACCGCTCCCGAGGTCTCCGAGATCCGCGGCGTCGACTCCGGTGGTGTCCTCGGCTCTTTGATGGCCCGCAAACTCATCACCACCGCCGGCCGAAAACAGGTCATCGGGCGTCCCATTCTCTACAAGACCACCAAGGACTTTCTCCTCCGCTTCGGTCTGAAGGACATTAGCGAGCTTCCCTCCATTGAGGAGTTCGAGAAGATGGCCAGCGAGCTCCACGAGCAGGAAGAGATTCCCATGGAAGCCACCGATCGGGCTACTCCGCACGAGACAGGCGGCGAAGAACTGCCGGAGCACCACGCACCCGAGACCGTCGATGAGCTCGAGTCGCAACGCCATACGCATCTGCCCCAGGCCGACGGAAGCCCCGACCCTGTCGACGATCCATTGGATGACGAGCTCCCGGAAGACAACTCACCCGCGGAACTAGCGTTGAAGGACCACGAGGAACCCGTTGAAGAGCCAAGCTGAGGTCCCATTCTCTGCTAGGCTGGTTCCGCTACAAAGGCCCTGAACACACCAACGATTGGAGCTCGGATGCAGCCTATCAAAAGCCTGCAGATCCTCGGGGAGACGCTCGACATTCTCGTCGACGGGACGATGACCGGAGGCTCTTCCACAACCCTGGTTCAGACCACTCCGCCCGGAGGCGGCCCGCCTCCCCACAGCCATTCAAGGGAAGACGAGACGTTTACCGTCCTCGAGGGAGACTTCGAGATCCTCGCCCAGGGCCAATGGCAAAAGCTTCCAGTCGGGGAGATCTGCTTCGCTCCCCGCGGCCACGTTCATACCTTTCGCAACGTAGGGACCACGACCGGGAAGATCGCCGTCTTCATCTCGCCCGCTGGTATAGAGAAGTTCTTCGAGGAATTGGCCGGCCTCTCCGTCCCGGAGGATATCCCTCGTATCCTTGAGATCTTCTCCCGATACGGTCTTTCCCTCTCCTGATCTCTGAGAACCAACGGCAAAAACAAAATAGTCTTCATTCAGGGGATAATGAAGAGATGACCGAATCGACCGAACAACGTGGCGAACGCCTCCAGAAGATCCTCGCCCAGGCAGGTATTGCCAGTCGCCGCAAGGCCGAGGAGCTGATCCTCAAGGGCCGCGTGCAGGTGAACGGCAAAGTGGTCACCGAGCTAGGAACGCGCGCAAGTCTGGACACCGATCACATTCGTGTCGATGGCAAGCTTTTGCATGGTCGTGAGCAGCAGCGCTACTACATGCTCAATAAACCTCGCGGCTACGTAACTACTCTCTCTGATCCCGAAAAGCGCCCGACGGTAATGGAGCTGATGGCAAAGAAGCGCGGGCCGAGTCGCGAGAGTGTGCGTCTGTACCCTGTGGGCCGCCTCGACTACCTCTCTGAGGGGCTGTTGTTGATGACGAATGACGGCGAGCTTGCCAATACCCTCTCCAAGGCTGCCGCCGGTGTCGAAAAGACCTATCTGGTCAAGGTCGCAGGTATGCCAACGGAGCAGAGCCTGGAACAGCTTCGTCGCGGCGTCATGATCGACCGGGGTCGCCTCAACGAGGTCCGCAGCGGCCGCCGCGATCGCGTAATTACAGCTCCTGCCAAGGTTGAGAAGGTTCGCGGAGGAGACAATCCGTGGTTCGAGCTCACTCTCACCGAGGGCCGGAACCGCCAGATCCGCAAGATGTTCGAAGAGATCGGCCATCACGTCGAAAAGATTCGTCGCATCGGCTACGGTGCTCTACGCCTGGATGTACCTCCAGGTGAGTCTCGCGAACTCACTCCCGGTGAGGTGACTGCTCTCGAACGAGCCGCACGCGGCTTGAAGGTAACCCCGAAGCAGAAGACTCCGGAGTTCGCTCAGCTCAAGAAGCCCGTTCCCCCAAAATCCAGCAAACGCCGGCCACCTGTCTCGCGATCGCGCAGCTCTCGTCGAGGCTGACCTCTCCGCTTTGCGCTTTAACATTGCAGAATATTGATTAAAAGTTGCAGCTTCGATCGTTCTCCCGTGAATTTACAAAGCTGTTATTCACAGCGTCTGTCTCTACCCGGACCAGGGCGAGGTTCTCTTTAGGACACTCAAAAGATAGCAGCCTGCCTGTTGACAGATCTTGATTCATACGCCCAAAATACTCCCCGCGATGCATCTTCCAGGGGATGACAAACACACCTTAAAGAGCATCCAATAGATACGTCGACTATAGGCCCGGGCCCGTCGTCTAACCGCAGAGCAGTAAGTGCAGTTCGCAGCAAAGGAGTAAAAGTGGCAATCGAGAAGGCTACATTTGGAGCAGGATGCTTCTGGGGTGTGGAAGCAAAATTCAATGAAATTATTGGTGTCATCGATACAGCGGTTGGCTACGAAGGCGGAGACCTCGAGCACCCGACCTACAAAGATGTTTGTACTGACCGCACTGGCCATGCGGAAGTCGTTCAAGTCACATTCGACAACTCTCGTATCAGCTACGAGTCTCTTCTGGACGCATTCTTTGCGATGCACGATCCTACACAGCTCAACCGTCAGGGACCCGACTGGGGCACACAGTACCGCAGCGTCGTCTTCGCCGACAGTGATCAGCAAGTCGCCGAAGCCCGCGCCAAGATCGCGGAACTGACCGCCTCCGGTACCTATCGCAATCCCATCGCGACGCAGGTGTGCTCATCAGCAACCTTCTGGCGAGCAGAGGAGTACCACCAGCGCTACCTCGAAAAACGAGGAATGGTGAGCTGTCACATCTAACGATATTTGCGAATATTATGAAGAGAAGGCGCCCTCTGGGGCGCCTTCTCTGTCGAAAGATTGCCATCTAGGAAGGATCGGCGATTGACCTGGATCGGAAGAGCTGAATTGCTGTCGCGACATTTTTCAAAAACCCGGGACGGAAGAAACCATACTGAATCATGGTTTTCACCCTGATATAGGCGCTCTCACTTCTTCCACTGACAAGAAAAGCCTCAAGGATCTGCCTTTTCTCTGCGGTCATCTCTTCCCCATGAACGCGTAAAAGAGCCTCCGCCTGTTGTTCGCATCTCAGCCGCTGCCGTTGTCTTCTCTTGTCGGACACGGTCCGATTGGCTATGCCGCCCAGGCTTAAATCCTGCTCGGGAGAACCGATGACGTTGGAACCGTGTTGCCGGTAAAGGATCGTGGCGCTTGGCACGATCTCCGCAACCCCGAACGTAGCCCCAAGCAGTGCGATCCACCAGTCGTGCATCTCCGCCTCTTCCGCCATCCGGACTGCGAGGTCGCATAGGCTGCGATTGATCATCAAGGTGCATCCGGTAATAACATTTTCACTGAGCAGCCGTGGCAGAGAATGGATGTTCTCTGCTTTGACTCCGGCACGCTTCCAATAAGAAGGGCTCACTGTCTCGAGTCGCTCGTTGACAACCTGAAGATCTGTAAAGACCAATGCCGGAGTTGTTCTTCCGTGACGATCCTCCAGCCGTTGCATCGCCTCCAGAGTGAGCGAGACTTTTTCAGCGAGCCAGACATCATCTTGATCGGAAAAACAGACGTAGCTTGCGGCGGATGCTCTCATCAATCGCAAAAAATTACGCTTCGGGTGGCCCGTGGCAACACCATCGGACAGCACTGAAATCCGTTCCGGAAACTTCACGGCATATTCAGCGACGATCGTTGTGGTTTCATCGCTTGACCCATCGTCCCGGACCAGAATTCTCAGGTCAGAGAAGGTTTGCCCCAGGATGGAATCGATCTGTTCGCGAAGATAACGCTCGCCGTTGAAGGTCGCCAAAAGAATCTCTACCTCGGGCTTTTGCATCGGTTCCCTCCTTTATGTCGCAGATTAGGTTGCGACAATCTCCTTACGGTGTAATCGCAGTCTTCAGCAGTAGGCATCCCCATCTGAAGGAACCTGCTCGCAACGCCTTGCATGCCCTCCAGATCAGGCGCACATGATGATAGAACTGCTCCCGGGAGGTTCCGTATCTGCGATAGAACGCATGTTCTGCTCGTAGAACATTTTTTTGTCGCACCGACATGGCAGAGCCATCCAATCCATTTGCCTCGTTAGTGGATAGCTGATGCTCAAGTACCGCGCGCATGACAAAGATCCTTCCACTGTTGTTCTGAAGAATCCGAAAGGTCGCATGGTCTAGATAGTCAAGCGCGAAGTCTTCGGGAAAACCATGAATGCTTTGCAACGTGCTTACCCTGAATACTGCGCCGGAGTTATAGGGATGGAGCTCGATCGTGGAAACTCCATACGTCGCTCTTTCGATCGGCTTGGGATGTCGCAATGTCAGTGGCAGATGAGGAGAGAGGAGCATCCCGCCTTCAACCAGCTTGGGAACCATCGCATCGAAATGGCCTTGGCTGGTCGAAGCATCCGACTGAGTCTCCACTGAGGCTGCGAGCGTAATCGCTTCTTCAAGGTAAGCTTCGGTGAGCACGGTGTCCTGATCGAGCAATAGAAGCCAACGGGAATCCCCTTCCACAGCAAGTTGCAGACCCACGTTATAAGCGCGTGCCAAACCTGTATTGCTCGTATCGGAGATATAGTGTGCATCGATGGAAATCGGTGGAACTTCGTGTGTCGTCGGTGAATTGTCGTAAACCAGCAATCTCAGCGAACCCGCAAGATCGTGACGGCGCTGCAAAATTGTTCGCAGGGACACGAATGTCTCGCTCTCTTCTAACGAGCGCCTGTACAACACAAGAATCGCGAGAATATCTGGTTTAGCCATCCCGTATTTCTTACAACTCAAACCTACGTCTCAATGGGCAGTTTATGGGGCAGATACATGGGTAAGCTAAGAGCCACCAGAGTAGCTATCAAAAGTCGTCCCGCACTCAAGATCGCATTGCGGGTAAAGATAGCGGCAACGTTACGAGATTGATTCGCTGAGTCGGATGGGACTGGCGGATAGTCTGGCAGGGAGCGATCCAACCTGTCTTTGAGCGAATTCTTGGATAAGTTCATTCTCTTTCGATACTTCTTGGGGGATCGCCCTTCATCGCAAAACTCCGGTGCGCCATCACGTCCCTGTAGGGATGGTAACGTATACAAAATCGATACTCTGAACTCCTTGGGAGCCGGACGGCTAGCCACGGTAAAACGCGTCCTTCGGACGTGCTATACTGTTTCTGTGCAGGAAGTACATCCCTGCAGGAGTGTCGCAGGCAAGGATCTCAAAGTGGAAACCGGAGATCTGGCCAGAGACTGCGATTACTTATTACCCGGTCTTCCCCGAAGACATTGGAAGACAAATTATTTGCTCTGGCTCTGATGGAAGGTCAATTGTGGCCTTTCTCGCCGTGCAGCAGCATGAAGCCCGACGTAGGGCAAGCTGATACCCCGGAATCCATTATCTGCATATGAAGTTCGCCGTTCAGGGAACGGCCTTACCGAAGGATCATTTTGACGACAACATTGGAAGTAACTGAACAGCAGGGTTCCTCAGAGAACCTCGCACCCCTTTCCTCACTCTTTACCAACTTCGACATCTCCGACTCCCTCAAGAATCGCCTTACCGCCGCTGGCTTCATTACGCCTACGCCGGTCCAGGCCGGAGCCATCCCGCCCGCCCTCGAAGGCCGCGACATCCTCGCAACCGCCTCCACCGGCACCGGAAAAACCCTCAGCTTCCTCGTACCTATCCTCGAGAAGCTTGACGCCACCTCGGCCCCCAGCACACGTGGCAAACGCAATCCCATCCGCGCCCTCATCCTGCTCCCCACCCGCGAGCTTGCAATGCAGGTGCTCGACAACTACGCGAAGCTGATGCCCGGCGCGAAGCACGACGCCGTGCTGATCTGTGGCGGCCTCTCCGAGAACACGCAGTTCGATAACCTCGACCGCGGTCCGCGTCTGGTCGTTGCCACTCCTGGCCGGCTCGAAGACTTCCTGCGCCGTCGCGAGATCGATCTCTCCAAGGTCGATATGTTCGTCCTCGACGAGGTCGATCGCATGCTCGACATGGGGTTCCTTCCCGCCATTCGCCGCATCGTCACAGCCGTGCCTCGCACGCGACAGACCATGTGCTACTCGGCCACGCTCGATGCCAACATCCAGGAGATCGTACGCGACTACGTCAAAAATCCGGTCCGCATCGAGATCGGAAACACCTCGAAGCCGTCTGACCGCGTCGAGCTGCGCGCCTACACCGTGATGCAGGATCAGAAGCTGGGCCTTCTGACCCAGATGCTCAGCCAGGAGGAGGGAAGCTTCCTGGTCTTCACCCGCACCAAGCATGGAGCCGATCGTGTCTCGCGCAAGCTTGAAAAGCTCGGTCACGACTCCAACGCAATCCACGGCGATCGCTCGCAATCCCAACGTACCTCTGCGCTCAAAGGCTTCGCCTCCGGCAAGCATCGCGTCCTGGTAGCCACCGATGTCGCCGCCCGCGGAATCGACGTCTCCGACATCGCGCATGTGGTCAACTACGATCTTCCCAACGCCAGTGATGACTTCGTCCACCGTATCGGCCGCACCGGCCGCGCCGGAGCCAAAGGAGTCGCCACTTCCTTCGTCATGCCGCAGGAGCGTCACGAGGCTCGCAAGCTCGAGCGCGAATTGAAGATAAAGTTCGACTGGCGAGAAGCCGATAAGAACCTCGAGAAGGAGGAGCGCAACAAGCCTCTCGATCTCAATACGCTTCCCGCTCGGGACAACGCTGCATCTGGCTCCGGATTCGACGCCCTATTGGCGCTTGAAACCCGCTCCTGGCGTGGCGATTCAGGATCGTCGTCCGCACCTGCAAATAACGGGCGCCCCAGCTTCCGTGGCCGGCGCAAGGGATCTGCTCCTGGAACTCGTTCGCAGGGGCAGTCTTCGCACGGCAAAAGCGGAAACGGCTCGCATTCCAGCCGGAACTCCTCGCATCCGCGGGGTGGCAACTCAGGCTCCAGGCCCACCCGTGGAAACCGCGGTCGCTAAAGTCTTCGGTTAAGTCTCTCAGATAAACTCACCCGGCCCGCAGAAGATCAACCAGTCTTCTGCGGGCTGAAGAGTTCTCTCTGACTCCCATGCTGTCGTCGGCAGCGAGCTTCGCCATCACTACTTCGAACACCAGTTTGCAAATCTCTCGTCGCCAGTTCTTTCCTGGCGACCCACTTGTCTTTGCCGCAGAAGTTTTAATCCTGCAGTCATAACTCGGTAGATAGCCTCTTCACAGCCTGTTTACTGGGCAAATCATGCGAAAATAGAGTTGATGATCTCCGTCTCCAATGTCACCATGCGCTATGGTTCGAAGCTCCTCTTCGAGGATGTTTCGGTCACCTTTACTACCGGTCGTCGTTACGGCCTCACCGGCCCCAACGGTGCCGGCAAGTCCACCTTCATGAAGGTGCTCACCGGCGAGATCGACGCCCAGAAGGGAAACGTCGTCCGCCCCAAAAAAATCGGCGTCCTCAAGCAGGACCAGTACGAGTTCGATGCCTACCGAGTCATCGATACCGTCATCATGGGTAACAAGGCTCTCTGGGCTGCTCTCGAAGAGCGTGAGCGCATCTACGAGAAGCCTGAGCTGACCGACGAAGACGGCTCCCGCCTGGGCGAGCTCGAAGGCATCGTCGGCGACGAAGACGGCTACGAAGCCGAAGCGAACGCCGCCGTCCTTCTTCAGGGGCTCGACATCCCGGATGAGGTCCACGAGCGCAAGATGAGCGAGCTGCAGGGCGGCCAGAAGGTCCGCGTGCTCCTCGCACAGGCACTCTTCGGAAATCCCCAGGCCCTCCTCCTCGACGAGCCTACGAACTATCTCGACCTCGACTCCATCCACTGGCTCGAGAACTTCCTCAATCGTTACGACGGCACCGTCATCACCATCTCGCACGACCGTTACTTCCTCAACTCGGTCTGCACCCACATCGCCGACATCGACTACGAGACCATCATCACCTACACCGGTGGCTACGACGACATGGTGCTGCAGAAGACTCAGGTCCGCGCCCGTATCGAGAGCCAGAACGAGCAGCGCGAAAAGAAGATCGCGCAGTTGAACGACTTCATCGCCCGCTTCTCCGCCGGTACCCGCTCCTCACAGGTCAACTCGCGTAAGAAAGAAGTCGAACGCCTCGCGACCACCGAGCTCGCACGCTCCAACATCCAGCGCCCCTACATTCGCTTCGACATGCTGCGCCCCTCCGGCAAGCACCTGCTCGAGGTCGAAGGCGTCAACAAGTCCTACACCCAGCCCGACGGCAAGACCGAGCACGTCATCAACAACTTCTCCGCCGCCGTCATGCGTGGAGACAAAGTCGTCCTCATCGGCCGCAACGGTCAGGGCAAGACAACGATGCTCAAGGCGATTCTCGCCAACGCCGGGCTCGATGAATCCGACACCTCGGACATCGACTCCGGCACCGTCAAGTGGGGTCACGAGGCGCAGATCGGCTACTTCGCGCAAGACCACAAGGGCTCCATCCAGCTCGGCATGACCGCCGCCGACTGGCTGCATCAGTTCGACCCTCAGGCCACCAAGGAAGACATCCGCGGAATCCTCGGCCAGATGCTCTTTCGCGGCGAAGAGGGCAACAAGAAGACCGACGCTCTCTCCGGTGGCGAAGCCGCACGTCTGCTCTTCTGCAAGCTCATGCTGCAGAAGCCCAACGTCCTCGTCCTCGATGAGCCCACCAACCATCTCGACCTCGAGAGCATCAACGCGCTCAACCAGGCCATTCAGAAGTATGAAGGTACCGTCTTCCTCGTCACCCACGATCAGGACCTCATCGAAGAGGCCGGAACCCGCATCTGGCACTTCGAGGGCGGCCCCGACGACTTCCGCATCACCGACCACAAAGGCCCGTACGAGGAGTATCAACAGCAGCTGGCTCTAGCCGCAAAATAGCGAACCGCGCTTTGCGTCAGGAATACCAACTGTAATCTCCTGACGCAAAGCATTCGTTCCTCCGAAAAAGTGTCATCCTGAGCGAAGCGCAGCGCAGTCGAAGGATCTGCGGTTTATGTGGGTCGGCACAGATGCTGAATCGTCCTCGAAAGGTCATCCAGCCAGGATTGTTCGTCCCAATTCTTCCAGCACCTGATATACGCCGGATACTCTTTGTCATTCCGTAGCGTAGCGAAGGAATCTGCTGTTTGCCGGGAGCGCAGAATGGCCCTTAGCGGAGAAGCATCACTATAGCGAATATTTATTCATCACAGTTACAAATGTCCCGCGATTTCCCCGGGCATTTTGTATTTTATGCATCGCATCTGCATAATCACCCCGTCATTCGCGGCTTTTCCTGAGCTCATGGAATAATAGAGGTAAATCAGGCTCAGGCGGTCGATATGGCAAGCTCAGTTCTGCACAGCGACACAGCGGACGGTCTCGTGGAGGAGACGTCTACCTCTCACCTCATTGCGCTCGAGGATCAGCACGGCGCGCACAACTACAAGCCTCTCGACGTCGTCGTCGAACGCGCCTCCGGTGTCTGGATCTACGATGTCGAAGGCCGCCGCTACCTCGACTTCCTCGCCGCCTACTCCGCGGTCAATCAGGGGCACTGCCACCCTCGTATCCTCGCCGCCATGCAGGAGCAGGCCCAGCGCGTCACCCTCACCTCGCGCGCCTTCCGCAACGATCAGCTCCCTCTCTTCTACAAGGAGCTCACCGACCTCACCGGCTTCGAGATGGTTCTGCCCATGAACTCCGGCACCGAGGCCGTCGAGTCAGCCATCAAGCTCGCCCGCAAGTGGGGATACAAGATCAAAGGCATCCCCGAGGGCAAGGCCGAAATCATCGTCTGCGAGAACAACTTCCACGGACGCACCATCTCCATTATCAGCTTCTCCACGGAGCCGCAGTACCGCGACGGCTTCGGCCCCTATCTCTCCGGATTCAAGGTCATCCCCTTCGGCGATGCCAAGGCCCTGCGCGAAGCCATCACACCCAACACCGCAGCCTTCCTGGTCGAGCCCATTCAGGGCGAGGCCGGTGTCCTCATCCCGCCCGACGGCTACCTCCGTGAGGCTGCGGCGATCTGCCGCGAGAACAACGTCCTCTTCATGGCCGACGAGATCCAGTCCGGCTTAGGCCGTACCGGCAAGCTCTTCGCCTGCGAGCATGAAGGAGTCACCCCCGACGTCCTGATCGTCGGCAAGGCTCTCGCCGGAGGCTTCTATCCCGTCTCCGCCGTCCTCGCCTCCCGGCAAATCCTCGGTCTGCTGACCCCCGGCGACCACGGCAGCACCTTCGGCGGCAACCCGATGGCCTGCGCAGTCGCGCGAGCCTCTTTGCGGGTCATCGTAGAAGAAAAGCTCGCCGAGCGCTCCGCCGAACTTGGAGCCGTCCTAATGGACCGCATCCGCCAGATCCGCAGCCCAAAGATCCGCCAGATCCGCGGACGCGGCCTCTGGGTGGCCATCGAGCTCAACGGCCCCGCCCGCCCCATCTGCGAAGCCCTCATGCGCGAAGGCCTGCTCTGCAAGGAGACCCACGACAACGTCATCCGCCTCGCTCCTCCACTCACCATCGAGCGCGAAGACCTCCTCTGGGCCTGCGACCGCATCCAGTCCGTCCTCGAAGCCCACTAGAACCTGATACCGCGCTCCTGCTGCTCCCACGGCAGGGCGCGGTTCTTCCCTGATCAACCACAGCCGTCATTCCGAGCGAAGCCGAGGAATCCCTGTATCTTTTGCAGGATGCCCTAAGGATGCTACCTCCTTACCAAGTCCACCCTAAGTCGAATGGGACCTGCGGTCTGTGTCAGCACAACGTGAATAGGCAAGAAAGATGCGATCCCAACGCACGAATGACGCAAAAGAGCGTTTCTCGTTAATTACGCTCTAGTCAGAACGTGGCTCGAACGCCTCCGTTAAAAACGCGCCCGTCGAGCGGAGCCCATGCATCTGTGGTCCATCGACCGTCCGGGCCTCGTGTAGGGCGAAGCAGGGGATCGTATTTCGTCTGACGAACATTTCCAAGATCTTCGGAGTTCACGTAGGCCTTGAATCGTCCAAATCGCTTCTCTACCAGAAAGCCAAACAACACATACGGCTCCGATTGAGTGCGGTAGGGATTGTCGTCCAGCCGTTGCGTGCCGGTGTAGTAGGCTTCCACACCGATACGCGCGACATTCTCACGCTCCCATGTACCCACAACACCGGCGCTGTGTCGCGGCGTCAGTTCCACGTCTTGCCGAACTGCTCCCGGCTTTTCTCGCGCCTTGGTGTAGGTGTAGGACGCGACTGCGGAGAACCCTCCGTTGCGCCACGTGGCCACGTTCTCGACTCCGATGGTCTCCGTGGGGGCGGCCAGGCTGCGCAGCGTGTAGGCAGTCTGCTGTTCGGTGTAGAGCGGGTGGTGAACGTTTGAGGCGAACAGAGTGCTCGTTGCTGTCCAATGCGACCAGCTCCGAGTCAGGTCGAAGGTTAGCCCACGACCGCGTTCTACAAAAAGAGGATAGATGACGGTCAGCCTTCGCAGTCCAGCTGCTTCCGTGTCCTCCGTCAATGCGCTTGGCGTAGAGAATCCTTGCCCGAGGGAGAGACGGCTCGTCCAGCCGTGACCTCGCATGAGAGCGGCAAATCTCGGACTGAAGAGCACACCATATTGGCTGTGAAAGTCCACGCGTGCCCCGAGAGAAAACGTCAGCCAGGATGCAGCCTGTACGTCGTCCTGCACGAAGATGCCTGGATTGCGATAGGTGTAGCGATAGATTGGCACGTCCTTGGGGCGGTACGCGTCGCGCTCATACGCTCCTCCGGCGACCCATGATTGCTTTCCATGTGCACCGCGCACCGACGCCTCTGCAAACAGCAGCTCGTGACGGTCACGTTCAAGGTCATCTCCAAACAAGTGGCGGTGCTGCTGACTGGAGTACGAGCCCCGCAGCGCGACCACATACTTGCCTGCCGCGAGCATCTGGGAGGAGACGCCCATATCTTCTCTGACACTTCGCAACGACTCGATATAGGGCCAACCGGTTGCAGGCAAAACACGCCCCGGCAGCGTTCCTCCGGTGCGGTCCTCATACGTCACGCCACTCGTGAACAGGCCGCTGTTGCCTCTGCCGTTGTCCCAAAAGAAGCGGGGCCGAACCACACCTCGATCGTATCCGGCGAGGTCTGCCCACCCGTCATGGTTGAGGTCGCGAGCGATCTGCCAGTCGCCCATGCCAAGAAGTGAGCCGCTCGTACGGGCAGACAGCTTGCCATCCAGGTATCCCGATACATCCGTGCCACCTAGGGTCGTTTGATTCACGATGAAGTCGCGGGCGGGCTTGTCTCCCGGCCGTCTCGTAGTCAGATTCACCACGCCTCCCATCGCACCTGCTCCGTACAATGCCGACGCAACGCCCTTGATGATCTCGACACGACTGAGATCGACAGGAGGAATCTGCAACAGGCCCAGTCCTGCTCCCTGCTGACCGAAGAGCGGCAGGCCGTCCGCAAGGAAGCGGGTATAGCGGCCCTTCATGCCCTGGATCCGAACGGTGGAAGACCCCAGCGAAGATGACGTGTTCTGCACACGAATGCCGCTCGTCTCGTTCAGCATCATGACGATGTTGCCCGGCGTCATCATCGTCTTCTCATCGATTTCATCCTGATCCAGTAATTCCACGCGGGTCGGTTGATCTTCCAATCGACCTTCCGTGCGGGTTGCGTAGACCGTGACCTGCTCTTGCACAGGTTCGGGTTTGATCTGCTGCTCCTGAATCGGAGTGGATGGTGGTGTGGTCTGCCCATAGAAACGGGCGCTCAGCGGCGCACAAACAAGTGCTGCGACGCATGTAATCGCAAAGGTACGCATGTTCTCTCCAGGTTTCTGTGGTGTATCCGTGCTGAAAGCACGGGAGGACACTACGAAGCGATGGAGTGGCGAGGTGGTCTAAAGAGAGAGGAGGGCCGAATCAGTTCTGGCTGCATCGGCTCAGTCACGAGCTTTGCTGCTACGCTTTCCTGCTTCGCTGCCGACGGAAAGTGCAATGGAAGGACCTGCAGCAGGCAGCAGGAGCATGCGCCGTCGCAAGAATCAACGCTTGAGATGTGGACCGGAGCGACCGTGTGGTTAGCCGATACCACCTGCTGCGTGAGCGATACGCCGTCACAAGCAGGGCATTGTGCCGGAAAAAGTGCAAATAGAGTCACCAACGCACACAGCAACCAACCCATAGTGCAGTTCCGCTGTGTGGCCATTCTTTGCACGCTTCAAGAATAGCTGACATTGAGGGGAATTGGTGCCGGGTGCCTCATTCATGGCGCAGCTTCACCGCAACTTGAGTGGGGGCATTCGAGCAAAGCTTGAATAGTCTCGCACGGCCTTCAACCACGCCGAAATCGTCCCATCGTTCTGGTTCGCAATTGCAGCGCTGTTCGTCAAACACCAGAAACAGCACCGGTTTGCTTCCGAGAACGGCGTCCACCACGACTTATCCAGCGAATGCATCGATTCGCGAATATTCGGAATCATCAATGCGTGCGCGAATCTTGTCCATCCATACAGCGACGGACAGACCGTCGTTAGACAGCCCGTCCGTTCGGCGGAGTTGGAACGAGTTAATCCATCGTCTTCTGTTGAATTGCCTTTGCAGCCTTGCGAATGACCTCGATCACGACCTCCGGGTTAGAGAGCATTGGTACATGACTGCTCTCCACCTCGGTTACGGTCGCTCCCATGCGCTTCGAGACCCAGCGTTGGAGATCGGGATGAACGGTGTGGTCTTGCAGGCACAAAATATACCAACTCGGTTTCGACTTCCAGGGCGTGCTTTGGAGCTTCTGCTGCGTGAAGAGATCGGCGTGGGGCGGAAAGTGTGTAGCCCACACCAGCTTCTGCTCCTGCGGGGAAAGGTCTCCGCAGAAGAACTCAGTCCCATTCGGAAGCATCCAGGCATACCCGTCGACGACCTCGACGCGAGAAAAGATATCCGAGGGATACTTATCGAGCTGGTCTTGAACAGTCTCGCCGACATCGGGCGCAACCGCTCCGATATAGACGAGTCCGGCGACCCGATCATCGACTCCCGAGGCGGTGATGGTGGCGCCACCATAGGAGTGTCCGACGAGTAGAACGGGGTTGCCGACGCGGTTGAGCGTGCGCTTAACCATGGCCACGTCCTCCTCGAATGACTCCAGGCTGTATTGAACCGCGATGACCTCATATCCGTCCGCCTGCAATGCGGGGATGACCTTACTGAAGCAAGAGCCATCGGCCCAGATGCCGTGGCAGAAGACAATGGTTGGTTTGTTTTGGGATGACATGTTGATACTCCTTTGACTCGAATTCCAGACGGCACCAGGTTGCTGTCTGGTGGTTATAGGTTCCAGCCAGACGTGGGCTTGCACAAATACTTTGCTTGCTTGAGGTATGCTTGTGAGGCATATCTGGAGCCGTTTCTATGGAGCTTCGCCATCTCCGCTATTTCATCGCGGTTGCTGAGGAAGGCAGTCTGCTGCATGCTGCCGAGCGAAGGCTGCATACATCGCAGCCCTCACTCAGCCGTCAGATTCGCGATCTCGAACTTGAGCTTGGTGTGAAGTTGTTGGAGCGAAAAGCTCGCGGTATCGAGCTCACCGCGGCAGGAAGAGTCTTTCTCGATCATGCGCGGCTGGCGCTCATGCAGATCGATGTCGCATGTGAAGCGGCACGCAACACCGAACGGCCCCACAAGCCTGGCTTCAGTCTGGGCTTTCTGCCTGGGCAAGAAGTGATCTGGCTGTCATCTGTACTGCGAATTCTGCGTGAGGAAGCGCCGGATGTCGATGTCACCATCACTACGAAATCCTCCCCGGAACTTGCCAACGCTCTGATGCAGGGGGAAATCGATGCCGCGCTGCTGCGGCGGGAGCCCCGCACAGCTGGCTTGGATTTCAGGCTCTTCGCCAAGGAGCCTCTGATCGTTGTGCTGCCTGCTCGCCACCGTCTGGCTCGCCACAAGTCAATCCGGCCGGAAGACATCTGTCATGAGGAGTTCATCAGCACCGCGCGCGCCTCCCCCGTGCTGAAAAACGTGATCGAGCAATACGCGGCAAAGGTCGGTATCCGTTTGAGACAGACCTACGATGCCGAAACATTATCCGGCGGAATGTCGCTAGTGGCGTCTACCGGCGGTTTCACGCTCGTGCCCATCTACGTTCAAAATTCCTTACTGCCATCGGTCGTCGCTCGGCCTTTGCACGGTGAGCCTCCTAGGATCGATCTCGTAATGGGGTACAACAAATCGAACACCTCTCCGCTGCTCAAGAAATTTTTGGTCCGGGCGGAAGAGCTGACGAAGAGCGAACTCGGGATGCAAACAAGCCCAACGCGCAAGACAAGGGTCCGAAATGAAATGAGGTAGGGTCGTGATTGCAAACTGGCCGAGGCGCTCGACCATACAGATCACTCCTCATAAGTCGGGCTGTATCCCAGAAACCCTGTCAAGCCCGCGGAGCACCTAACAGCAACAAAAAAAGGCACATCCACACTGCCGATCAGTTCGGTCCCACTCGCTAAAATAAAGACAGAAGGAAGAGAGCAAACGTCGCAAAAAAACAAAGGGCATCTCTCTATAAATCAATACTTTGCATATAAAGTATTGATTCATAGATGTTTACTAGGTATCAGGCTAAACCGAATCAATAGAATACTTTGCGCAGGATCGACGGGGAGGGGTAACTACTTCGCCTTCTCCGGCTCAGCTCGAAAAGCCGCGAAAGCTCTTTCCAGTCCCTCTCGGGTCGAGAGCAGAGGCCTCCAGCCGATGCTCTTCAGCTTGGCGTTCGAGAACTGGTTTCCCGCCCACATCGCTCGTGTCTTGTAGGGTGTGAAGATCGCCGGAAGCTGTCCCTTCGACCGCTCGCTGTAGCGCTCCACCATCCGCGAGCCCCACATCAGCGCGAAGTAGGGAACCGGAACCGACTTCACCCGGCGAACCTGCTTCTTGTAGAGCGAAAGATACTGTCCCGAGGTTGGGAGGTCATCGTCGACCACGTTGTAGACCTGACCGCTGGAGCCTTCAGAAAGCGCAGCGACAACGATCGCCTCGGCGCAGTTGTCCACGTAAGTAAGTGGAAGAAGGTTCTTCCCTCCCAGGTGCAGGAACCGGCCGAAGAGGCTTAGTCCGACGCGGTTGGAAAAGTGACCTCCACCGGGCCCGTAGATCACGCCCGGCCGCAGCACGACAAGATCGAAGCCATATTTCTGGTGATACTCCCAGAACAACTGCTCCTGCCGGAGCTTGGAGTGGGAGTACACATCGCGCTGCTCTGGGTGCTGTTCAAGCGGAGTCTTTTCATCCACCATCGCGCCGCGCGGCAGCTCCGCAACTCCCATAGCTCCGAATGAGCTGACCAGCACCACGCGAATATGGCGCAACTCGTTGGCGATAGCCTCCAGCAGATTGCGTGAGGCGACCACCGAGTCCAGAAACATCTCGGCCGGCGATCCTTTGAGCGCCGCCGCCGCATGAATCACAATGTCGGCGCCCGAGACCGCGCGCGGAATCTCGTTGGGATTACGCAGATTCGCCGTGACGAACTCCAGTCGAGCCTGCGGGTAGCGAGCCGCGATAGCCTCGAGCCCACGGGACTTCGATTCGTCGCGCAGCATGCAGCGCAGATCGTTCTGGCCATGAGCCAGCAGGCGCTCAACGATGGCTTTGCCGAGAAAGCCACCCGCGCCGGTAACGAGGATCTTCATCGCAGCACCTCCGAAACCGGCACTGGATAAACCTGCTCGATGACACGATCCATCACCCCTACCACCCGCAGAATCTCAGAGTAGGGAATCGGCGGCGCTCCGCCGGTGCGGATGCCCGCATAGAAAAGCTCCAGCAGCTTCGACATTCCGGCAAAGAAGTGGAACTCATGCCTCCGGAACTGGCCGATGTTCTTCTTGGCCTCACCCAGGTACCTGCCTGCCATCTGCAGCGGAGGAGCCAGTCTGCCGACAGCACTTGGATAGCGCTGCGAAGCCGTTGAAACGACAGTACGGTTGTTGAAGTCGACCTCAACCGTCGCCTTCGTTCCATAGACCTTCAACGTGTTCGCGACCGGGCGTGCATGCGAGCACAGGCTGCCGTAGGCAGAGACACCGCCGCCGCGCAGAAACACTCGCAACTCGTCGAGCAGGGCATCGGTGCCATCGTTGCGAACCGCCTCGCGACGCTTGTAAGCGAACGCATGGACCTCGGGTTCTACATCGGGAAACAGAGGAACGATGCGGTTGAAGATGTGGTCCATCATGTTCTGAAAGAGCTTGCCCGGAAGCCGATGCACCCAGTGTCCGGCATCGCTCATCAGCGCCTGTCCGTAGGCTCCGGCAAGGTCGTAGCCTATGAAGGCTTCTACGTGCACCGGGTCTCCGAACTCCCCACGCGCGAGCATCTCTTTGAACTGCATTGCAGGAGGATCGAAGTTCGGCCAGTAGTTGATCGACATCTGGCGTCCCCCGCTGACGACGATGTCGATCAGTTGTTTGGCCTCCGGAGCGGTCAGGGTCAGCGGCTTTTCGAGGAAGACATGCGCACCGGCCGCAACGCACTGTCGCGTCAGTGCCAGGTGAACGCCAGGAGGGGTCGTGATGTGTACGACGTCCAGCCTCTCGCGCTCGAGCATCTCGTTCATATCGCCGTACCAGCCGCGAACGCCATATCGCACGGCGAGCTGTTCTGCCAACAACGGCTCGCGGTCGCAGACAGCTGCCAGCTCCGCTCCCTCCAGGTACCTCACCACCTCGGCATGTCCGTCGGCGATCTTTCCGCAGCCGACGATTCCGACTCGCAGCTTCCTTATCTCACCCATCCCTCTTAGCCTATCCCATAGATTTCCTTATCGGTTCTACATAGGCCCCCGAGCGATTCGCAAAACATGGGATACTGAGGGAGAAGCCGCAAACTAAGCGTTTACAAAATGCCCAGTATTGAATCAGCGAAGGAACGCGTCAAAGCCCGCGGGAAGAATGTTCTCGGTCAGCCTCTCGAGGAATGCGGCTGCCAGCCCATGACCGGCTTCTACCGCACCGGCTGCTGCGAGACCGGCCCCGACGATCTTGGAGTCCACACCATCTGCTGCATCGTGAACGAGGTTTTTTTGCGAGTCTCCAGGCAGCTCGGCAATGATCTAAGTACGCCGAGGCCCCAGTTTGGCTTTGTTGGACTGAAGCCCGGCGATCGCTGGTGTGTCTGTGCTGCGCGCTGGTTGGAGGTAGAGCAGGCCGGAGCAGCGTGTCCCATCGTCCTGGAAGCGACGCACGAGGCTACTCTGGCTATAGTTCCTTTTGAGGTTCTGATCCGGTACGCGATCATTCCGGATACGTTGCACTAACCTGCCTCAATCTCTTGGCCACGACGCCAGGTGACAAATTTACCTTCCTGTAACATCGAACCGCATTCGGGAGGGTTTGCTCTTAAATGCGGCCTTTTCTGGAAATTTTGCACCTGAAATGCCACATTTTGCACGACTTTGACAAAGTCTCTCTTGACATGAGCCGATTGTTGGCCTGACCGTAGAAGTACCGCAATTTTTCAGAATTGATTCAAACCTGAGCCCGGCTTTGGCAGATAAGAACAGCCACGCTGCGTCAGAAAACCCTCTTCCACTCACCGCTTTTCAACCGGTGACGTTTTAAGGAGCCAGGAATCCATGAGTATCAACTCTGCGAGTTCAATCTCAGCGTGTAAACGCCTTCTTCTCTCAGCCGCTGCGGCAGCCCTTCTCGCTGTCTCCGCGGCTGTTCCGTCTTATGCGCAGACAGCCGCGACGGGAACGATCTCCGGCACGGTTACGGATGCCTCCGGCGCCGTTGTGTCGAGCGCGACGATCACCGTCATCAATACGGATACGGGAGCGAGCCGCACCCTGAATGCGAACGACCAGGGCCAGTTCACCTCGACCTTCCTTCAGCCTGGCCACTATGAGGTCATCGCCACAGGCAGCGGTTTCGGCAAAGTCGACCGCAAGAACCTGAACCTCACCGTGGGCCAGGTGCTCTCCGTCGATGTGGCCCTTCCTGCGGCCTCCGCCACGGCTGAGGTTACGGTGACCGATGTTTCGCCGCTGATCGATACGGAGAAGACCCAGGTCTCGCAGACGATCAGCCAGCAGATGGTCTCGAATCTTCCGGTCAATGGCCGGCGTTACGATAACTTCGTCCTTCTGACGACCAATGTGGTACCCGACGGAAACTCCGGCCTGATCTCCTATCGCGGCATCTCGGGCCTGTACAACACCAACCTGATCGACGGAGCCAACAACCAGCAGGCCTTCTTCTCAGAGGCTCGTGGCCGCGCCATCGGTGCTCCTTACGTCTTTTCGCAGGACTCCATCAAGGAGTTTGAATCCTCCACCTCCGGCTATTCGGCAGAGTTCGGACAGGCGGCTGGCGGACAGATCAACGCCATCTCCCGGTCAGGAAGCAATGCCACTCACGGCGACCTGTTCTACTACCTGCGCTATCCTTCGCTGAATGCTCTCGATCCGCTGACCAAGTACAACGGCCGCCAGCCTGGAGCGAATCCAGCGCTTCTGCAGCCTGCGATTCACCAGCAGCAGCAGTTCGGCGGTTCCGTCGGCGGTCCCATCATCAAGGACAAGCTCTTCTACTTTTTCACCTATGACGGCTTCCGCCGTTCGAGCCCTCTGCTCTACAGCACCACGGCTCCGATCTCCAGCTTTACCTGTCCGGCGCCGATTACCCCGGGTCAGTGCGATGCAGCAAAGTCTTACCTGAACGGTCTCAGCGGCCCGGCCTCCCGCGTTCTCCAGCAGGACATCTTCTTCCCCCGCGTGGACTATCAGCTCAACGGCAACAATCACATCAGTGCCGAGTTCAACTGGGAGAACTACAAGCTCCCCAACGGCTACACCACTTCAACTACGTCTAATGCGAGCTCAGCTTCGACCAACGGCCGTGCAGACTTCCATGAGCGCTTCTTCATCGCCAACTGGGAATCCGTACTGAACCCATCAACGACGAACGCTCTGCGCTTCCAGTGGGGACGCGACCTCGAAGTGACCTCCGCGAACGCGCCTGGACCGTCGGTGACCATCTCTGGCGTTCAGGGATACGGTATGCCGAACGCCCTGCCTCGCCTGGCCTTTCCGGACGAGCATCGCTGGCAGGTCTCCGATACGGTCTCGAAGATCTGGGGTAAACATATCCTCAAGGCCGGTGTCGATCTCAACTTCATCCACGAATACCTCGCGAATCTCTTTCAAGGTGGCGGCGTTTATTCCTACGTTGCGCTCAACAACCAGTGCGTGAGGCCGGCAGACCAGGGCACCGCAATCTGCAGCAGCGCGAACGGGAACATCATCACCGGTCAGGGGGCGGCCTTCGCCAACTGGGTTCAGGACGTCTACGGTGTGAACGGTGGCCAGCACTGGAGTTCGTTCCAGCAGGTAAACGATCCAATCACCCATATCGGTGCCGACGACTTCTGGAATAAGGATCTCGCCGGCTTTGTCGAAGACACCTGGAAGATCACCAACGCTCTTACTCTGAATGCTGGAGTTCGTTACGACCTGCAGCTTGTGCCGCAGCCGCCGAATCCGTATACCACCAGCTTCAACGGTGCTCCTTCGGCTCTCGGAAACTTCTACACCAAGTCAATCAATACCAACTACAAGATGTTCCAGCCGCGCCTCGGTTTCGCATGGTCTCCCTATCCGGGAACGGTGTTCCGTGGTGGCTATGGCATCTTCTACGGCCTGACTTCCAATTCCACTTTCTACGCTACGCGCGTGGAGAACGGCGTCTACCAGCAGGCTTATTCGTTGAACGTTGCACAGACCGGCGGAGGTACGGCCACTGCTCCTACGCCGACAAGATACAGCTACGCGGCTGGGTCGCCGGTAAATATCGGCGTGCTGTTTACACCTCCGGGCCTTCCCCTTGCAGCTCCCTTTGCCGGAGCGGTCACTCCCACGGTCAACGGCTCTGCGGGTCTGCAGCGCCTGTCGTTCCGTGGTCAGGATCCTAACTTCACCAATCCTTACACGCACTCGATCGATCTGGCGGTGGAACAGCAGCTTCCTGGCAATATCAGCCTCTCGATCGCTTACGTCGGCACGCGCGGTATGCGCCTGCCGTACTTCATCGACGCCAACCTGCCGAAGTCGACGGCGACTCGCACCTACACGGTTACCGATCTCTCGAATAGGCCTACGGGTAGTGTTACCGTGCCGTTCTATCAGTGCCAGAACGCTGCCAACTGCAATGCTTCGCGTCCTTCGCCCAACGATGGTGGCATTCTGGTCGGCTTCAGCGGTGTGAACTCCTGGTACAACTCAGGCGCGTTCACCATCCGCAAGCCCTTCAGCCATCAGGTTGAGGCCCTCATCAACTACACATGGGCCAAGGCGATCGATGGCGGCCAGGTTCCCGGTCAGTTCGGAACCTTCAACGGAACCGACACCATTCTGGATCCCTTCAACCTGAAGAACCCCGGCACGCTGAGCGAGTACAGCCGCAGCGATCTGGATATGCGTAGCCGCTTCGTTGGCAGCCTCGTCTGGACGCCGAAGGTTGGCCTCTCCAATCGATATGCCAGCTACGCGGTGAACGGATGGTCGCTCTCGGGTACAGCAACCGAGCAGACCGGTCTTCCACTTACTGCAGGCATGAGCGGAAACGCTTCGGGAGGTATCGAAGGCGGTGTTACGGGTGGTTCGGTGGGCAACAGCCCTTCGCCTTCCTCGGGACGTGCGCCTCAGTACAAGCGCAATGCCTTCCCAAGCAACGGCGTTCGTAACATCGACGCTCGTGTCTCCCGTGACTTCCCGATCCATGAGGGAATCAAGCTGCAGCTCTTCGCGGAGGCCTTCAACGTGGTCAACCGCAAACAACAACTCAGCTTCAACACCACGGCATTTGCCTATGGCAGTGGAAACAGCATCGTCCCCTTCCAGACAAATGCCGCCAGTGCCTTCGGAACACCGAGCGCGACATCAAGTACGCTCTACGGTCCTCGCCAGGTGCAGGTCTCGGCGAAGCTATTCTTCTAATCGCATCACATACAGAAAAGGCTCCCCCGCGCGGGGGAGCCTTTTTCTTTGCTTCCCAGTCAGGCAACATCAGTAAATGGGTTTCGGGAAACCACCCAGCCTTATGTGCTTTGCCGGGTCTCCTGAGCGGCCTGTCGTGCAGCAGCCAGGACCGCAGGATAGGTGTATGGGGACCACTTCAATACGTATCCGTTGCCAAGCTCAGTGGTGAATTTGAATTTGTAGGCATCTGGATGTTCTGAGCCTGTCGATTGCTCATACTCATACATTCCATGCCGATGCTTCACCCACGTGGCGTGCATGTTTCTCAAAATGTGATACATGAAATAGACCGAAGCGTGAGCTTTGCCCTCGGTCTCGTCCGGCGCGAACTGGACATAGCCGTAATTTGGATCCTCTCCCTGACAGGAGCCCCTGGTTACGATGCCTGGGATACCGTTCATCAGCTTGATGAGATCGATAACCCCTGCGTCAACCTCGACTGATTCGCCCGAAGCCAGTTTGAGCGTGACGGAGGGGTGACCGAACGAGACGTAGCCATCCCTCAACGCCTCTCCCGATTTTGTCTGATCCGGTTCCTTGAACAACATAACCCTAGGGTATACGCCTCATTGCTGGTTACTTCTTCTTCAACTCGCTCTCAATCGCAGCGATGACTTCAGGAGAATCCGGCTTCGTTGCTGGCTCAAATCGGCTCACAGGCGTCCCGTTGCGTGCGATCAAAAACTTGGTGAAGTTCCACTTGATGTCGCCACCTATCGATGGATTTTCCTTTTTGTCCGTCAGATAGTGATACAAGGGGGTCTGATCCGCTCCTACAACCGAGACCTTCGACATCATAGGAAAGGTCACATGATATTTCCGGTTGCAGAAAGTCTTGATCTCAGCGTCCGTTCCAGACTCCTGATTCGCAAAGTTGTTCGCAGGAACACCCACGATGACGAGCCCTTTGTCCTTGTACTTTTCGTACAAGGATTCAAGCGCAGAGTATTGCGGTGTGTAGCCGCAAGCGCTGGCCACGTTGACCACCAGAAGAACCTTCCCCTTATATTCCGCGAGCGAAGTTGGCTGCCCGTCAATTGTCTTCAGTGGATATTTGTAGACCATCTTCGCAACTCCGGCATAGGCCGCGATGGTAGAGCACAGCAAGAACAGCACGAACCGTTTCCGCATCGAAATCCTCGTTCAACTCGCCATTGGCGTGATGAAGCCATTATAGGCGTGTCTCTGAAAGAGCAGGTAAAC
>Ga0268266_10001699_pt1 | contig 25235 bp, 28 predicted proteins | sample KBSS13metaG_FD_190356 | JGI IMG/M metagenome (GOLD analysis project Ga0268266, IMG submission 190356) | Switchgrass rhizosphere microbial communities from Kellogg Biological Station, Michigan, USA - KBS S1-3 metaG (SPAdes) (version 2) | ecosystem: Host-associated > Plants > Roots > Rhizosphere... | reverse complement strand
GGTCGTCCGCTTCACCGGGTGCTAGAGCACCCGCTGGGGCGGACGACCCGATGTTCATTTCGGTCGTCCGCTCGAGCGGGTGTAAGAGCACCCTGTGGGGCGGACGACCCGGATCCGTCCGACGCCCCAGGTCGCCACTAACCTGACCCGCGTGGACAGCGCGGAGACGATCGAGGTCGTGATCGGGCGCATCGGCAAGCCCCACGGACTCCGGGGCGAGGTGACCGTCGAGCTCCGGACCGACGAGCCCGAACGCCGCTTCGCCGTCGGTACGCCGGTCCGCGTCGAGGCCCCGAGCGGCCCGGCCGCACCCTGGACCTCGCTGACCGTCACGGCCACGCGATGGCACCAGTCCACCCTGCTGGTCCGCTTCGACGAGCTGACCGACCGCACCACCGCCGAGACCGCCCGCGGGCTGCTGCTCCACGCCACGGTGCAGGCCGACGAGACGCCGGAGGACCCCGACGAGTTCTACGACCACCAGCTGGTCGGTCTCCTCGCGGAGGACCTCGAGGGCCGCGCTCTGGGCGAGGTCACCGGAGTCCTGCACGGCGCGCAGGACCTCCTCCAGATCCGCACCCACGACGACCGCGACGCGCTCGTCCCGTTCGTCTCGGCACTCGTCCCCGAGGTCGATCTCGCCGCCGGTCGGGTCGTCGTCGCCGACCGGCCCGGCCTGGTCACGGCGTTCCCGGAGGAGGGCGCGTGAGGATCGACGTCGTCACGATCTTTCCCGCGTGGTTCGACTCCCTCGATCTCTCGCTGACCGGAAAGGCCCGAGTCTCGGGTCTGCTCGACATCGAGATCCACGACCTCCGTGGCTGGGCCCATGACCGCCATCGCACTGTCGACGACACCCCTTACGGCGGCGGCGCCGGGATGGTGATGAAGCCCGACCCGTGGGGCGAGGCGCTCGACCACGTGCGTGGCGAGGGTCGCCCGACCCTGGTCGTCCCGACCCCGAGCGGGACGCCGTTCACCCAGGCCACCGCCCGCGAGCTGGCCGCGGTCGAGCACCTCGTCTTCGCCTGCGGCCGCTACGAGGGCATCGACCAGCGGGTCATCGACGACGCGGCGACGACGTACGACGTGCGCGAGCTGTCGCTGGGTGACTTCGTGCTGAACGGGGGAGAGGTGGCTGCAGCGGCCTTCATCGAGGCGGTCGTCCGCCTCCTCCCGGGCTTCCTGGGCAACCCGGAGTCGCTGGCCGAGGAGTCCCACGAGGACGGGCTCCTGGAGTACCCCGTCTACACCAAGCCCGCCACCTGGCGCGGCCACGACGTCCCGCCGGTGCTGCTGTCCGGCGACCACGCCGCGATCGCAGCCTGGCGGCACGCCGAGTCCGTACGCCGGACCGTCGCCCGCCGCCCCGACCTCGCCCATCCCGCCGCCTCGGTGGGGCTCGGCGAGCTCGACCTCGAGATCCGGCCGGCGACCCGGGCCGACGCCGGCGAGCTCTTCACGCTGACCCGCGCCTGCTGGCTGCAGGAGCTCTGGGCCAACCCCGGGGCGCTGATCCCGGCCCTGGAGGAGTCGTTCGAGGACGCCGTGCGCGGCCTCGAGGAGTGGACCACCTTCGTGGCGGTCGCCGGCGGGCGGATCGTCGGCTCGACCCGAGGCCGGCTCGCGGGGGACGGCACGGTGTGGGACGTCGGGCGGGTGATGACCGCGCCCGATCTCCAGGGACGGGGGCTGGGCCGCTACCTCCTCCGGCTGATCGAGGACGCCGCGCCGCCCCTGGCCACGTCGTACGAGCTCTGGACCGGCGCCCACAGTGTCGACAACATCCGGATGTACAAGAAGGCCGGCTACCGGCTGCGGGGCCCCGCGCCCGGTCCGCCGGGTGCCGTGGTGATGACCAAGCAGCGCTGATTCGCCCGGGTCAGGTCGGGTCTGGCAAGATTGACCCCCGGTCCCTCCGGCCAAACAAGGAACCTCCCGGCTCGACGTCCGGGTCTCCGCACCGCCTCCTGCCACAGGGGGAGCGCGGCGCCGCCGGCCACACGGTGGGACCACCAACTGGAAACGACTTTTCCCACCACGGCTGACCTGTGGCACTCGTGAGGAGAGACATGAGCAACCTGATCACCGACCTCGGCAACGCCGCGAAGCGCGACGACCTCCCCGAGTTCCGCGCCGGCGACACCGTCAAGGTCCACGTCAAGGTCACGGAGGGCACGCGCTCCCGCGTCCAGATCTTCCAGGGCGTCGTGATCCGGATCCAGGGGTCCGGCATCGGCCGCACCTTCACCGTCCGCAAGGTCTCCTTCGGCGTCGGTGTCGAGCGCACGTTCCCGCTCCACTCGCCGATCTTCGACGAGATCGAGATCGTCACCCGCGGCGACGTCCGCCGGGCGAAGCTGTACTACCTGCGCAACCTGCGCGGCAAGGCCGCCAAGATCAAGGAGCGTCGCGAGCCCTGAGGGTTCGGTGTTGCGGACTTCTCGGGACCACCTACTCGTTAGGCTCACGTCGTGACCGACAACCGTTCCGCGACCTCCCTCGACGAGTACGACGGACCAGAGCGGAAGTCCTCGGCCATGAAGTCGAAGAAGCACCTGCCCCTGTGGCAGGAGACGATCCTGCTGCTCGCGATCGCGATCCTGCTCGCGGTCGTGATCAAGGCGTTCTTCGTGCAGGCGTTCTACATTCCCTCGGAGTCGATGGAGCCCGGCCTCGTCAAGAACGACCGGATCCTGGTCGAGAAGACGTCGTACTGGTTCGGCGGCTCGCCGCAGCGTGGTGACGTGGTCGTGTTCAAGGATCCCGGCGGCTGGCTGAGCGAGGCCGAGGACGCCGGTCCCTCCAACCCGATCGGCAAGCTGATGGCCAAGGTCGGGCTGTACCCCTCGGGCGGCCACCTGGTGAAGCGCGTCATCGGCGTCGGGGGCGACGTGATCCACTGCTGCGACAAGCAAGGACGGATCCTGGTCAACGGGCATCCGCTCGACGAGGGTGCCTACGTCAAGAACACCCCCGGGATGGCGTGCAACGGACCGATGACCACGACCTGCAACTGGACCGCCGGCCCGGTGCCGAACGGCACCGTGTTCGTGATGGGTGACAACCGCGACAACTCCGACGACTCGACCATGCACCTGTGTCAGGGGACGACCAAGTCCACCGACTGCACCCCCGATCCGTTCGTGCCGGTCGACGACGTGGTCGGCAAGGTGTTCGTGCTGCTCTGGCCGCACGACCGGTTCCACGTCCTGCACCGGCCGGCCGACTTCGCCGGCATCCCCGCCCCGTCCAAGACCGGCTCCAGCGGCCGGTGACCCGACTGCCCCCGGGAGCGACCGTCCGGCGGGACGCCGGGCTGTACGGCTACGAGCGCGCACTGCGACGCGCAGGCATGCAGGTGATCGCCGGGGTCGACGAGGCCGGTCGCGGAGCGTGCGCCGGGCCGCTCGTCGCCGGTGCCGCGATCCTCAAGCCCGGCAAGTCCGGCGAGATCCCCGGGCTGGCCGACTCCAAGCTCCTGACCGAGAAGGCTCGTGAGCGTGTCTACGCCCACGTCGTGCGCAAGGCGCTGGCGTGGTCGGTCGTCGTCATCGAGTCCGACGAGTGCGACCGGCTCGGCATGCACGTCGCGAACGTCGAGGCGCTGCGGCGGGCGGTGGCCCTGCTCGACGTCGGGCCCGAGTACGTCCTCACCGACGGCTTCCCGGTCGACGGTCTCGGCGTGCCCGGGCTCGCGGTGTGGAAGGGCGACCGGGTGGCGGCCTGCATCAGCGCCGCGTCCGTCCTCGCCAAGGTGACCCGTGACCGGATCATGGTCGACCTCGACCGCGAGCACCCGGCGTACGACTTCAAGACGCACAAGGGCTACTGCACCGAGGGCCACGACGCGGCCCTGTCGGAGCACGGCCCGTGTCCGCAGCACCGGATGCGGTTCGTGAACGTACGCCGAGCGGCGGGCCTGGAGCCGCTGCCGGACGCGTCACCGGAGGAGCGTGTCCCTTCCGTCGACGAGCTGGTCGAGACCACTAGGGTCGGGGACGGGTCGTCGCCAGGGGTACGAGGGGAGTCAGCATGAGCGCCGAGGATCTCGAGAAGTACGAGACCGAGATGGAGCTCACCCTCTATCGCGAGTACCGCGACGTCGTCGGCATCTTCAAGTACGTCGTCGAGACCGACCGCCGCTTCTACCTGTGCAACCAGGTCGACGTGAAGGCCCGTACCGAGTCCGGCGACGTGTTCTTCGAGGTCTCCATGACCGACGCGTGGGTGTGGGACATGTACCGGCCGGCCCGGTTCGCGAAGAACGTGAAGGTGCTGACCTTCAAGGACGTCAACGTCGAGGAGCTCAGCCAGCAGGAGATCGACCCACCGAAGGCCTGAGTCGTCACTTGATCAGTCGGATCGGGTCCCCCGTGATCTGCGCTGTCCACGTGGTGGTGTCGTTGACGCCGCCCGGGAACGAGACCTGGAGCCGGAACCAGCAGCCTCCGGGTTGGGTGGCCGTGCACGTGTAGGTGCCCGGGATCGGGATGCGGACGTACTGCGACTTGCCGTTCCACCCGGACCCGGAGCTGACGTTGTTCAGCTGGCAGTTGGTCAGGTTGCCGTTCACGACACCGCTGCCGATGCAGCCGGTGATGGCCGACGACATGTTGGAGTCGGTGGGCGGCAGCACCCGGATGGTGCCGGGGTTGGCGGCGTCGCCCACGTCGTAGAAGCCGATCACGAGCGTCTTCGTCGCCGCAGCAGGGATCACCCTGACCAGGTTGAACGTCGAGCTGGCGCCGGCGTAGTTGGCGTAGATCGACATGTGCTGCCAGCCGGCCACCGAGACCGAGGCGCCGGGGGCTCCCTTGACCCGGAGCGCGAAGCGGTTGTTGCCGCTGCCGTGCACCGAGGAGTTGTCGCCGGTCTGGTTGTAGACCGCCGGGTTCCCCTGGTAGCCGCCCTGGCCGTCCGCGGTGCCGCCCAGGGCGACGTTGGTGCGGACCTGCAGGTAGTAGTCGCCGGCCCGGCTCGGCGTGAAGGTGCACAGCGGCACCCACTGGTGGTAGACCGCCGCGAGGTCGGCGTTGTACGCCGGGTTGCCCTTCCGGAGTGCGGCCGTGGTCACCTGGCTCTTGAGGTAGCCGGGGTACTGCTTGGCGCAACCGGCGATGGGCGTGCCGTTGCTCGGGTTGTAGGTGTCGGTCGGGTTGCGCACGTCGAACGACGTGGTGATCAGGTCACTCGCACCGTTGTTGACGTCGCCGGTGCAGAACGTGTTGGTGGCCTTCGCGTAGCGGGTCGCGCCGTCGACCGTCGTGTAGTCGTTCATGGTGTCCTGCAGCTGGTTGGACCCGTTGTCCGGTGCGACCTCGCAGCTGTCCCCGTTCTCGACCCAGGACGGGTCGTAGGTCTGCACCGTGATCGGCGTACCGACGGCCGCGGGCGCGACCTTGACGACGTAGAAGTAGCCCCGGGGGTCGAACTCGCTGTTGGTCGTGCCGGTGCACCCGTCGTTGCCGCTGCTGCACGAGCGTGTCATGTACTCGTCGCCGTTGCCCTTCGGCGTGTCCGGCCCGGCGATCGCGCCCCAGAACTGCGGGTTGCTCGAGCACACCGCACCCCCGGCCGGGGCACTGATCACGCTGGTGCTCGGGCCGCGGTCGCTGTTGGAGCTGGAGCCGGTGGGCTCGTTGCCGAACGTGTTGCACGGGCTGCCCATCGGGGCGGGGCCGTTGTAGTCCGCGGTCGCGCCGCGCTGGATGTGAGCGAGCCCTTCGTTGAACGCCGCGCCGAACGCGTTGCCGATCGTGCTGGTGATCGTGACCTTGAGCTGGGTCGGCTTGTCGCCGACCGCCACGACGATGTGGGACGTGCTGGACTCGGGATAGCCGTTCCGACCGGCCACGGCGATCGCCGCCGCCCTGGCCGAGGCGAAGTCGTCCGGCAGGAAGGTCACGCCCGCGGTCGCCGCGGCGTCGGCCGCGTTCTGCACGCGCTGCACCTCGACGTACCAGCGGGAGACGTCGACCGAGATCGCGCACAGCGGCACCATCAGCGTCCCGGCGAACACGGCCACGAGCACCGCGACGTACCCGCCCTGGGTCCGGCGCCGCCTCTGCAGGGCGGTCCTGAGTGCCCGCCTCACTGGTGCATCCCCGGCTTGCACGAGTCGTTGGGCAGCGGTTCGAACTGCATCTCGCTGCGTTCCTGGACGCCCACGCCGTTCCCGAACAGGCCGGTGATCCACGGGTGGGTGGCGTTCATGATGACGCCGACCGCCATCCGACCGGGGTCGTTGATGCACGCGTTGATCGAGGCCGAGTTCCAGCTCCCGGACGCGTAGCGGAACTTGCTGAGCCCGGCGTCCCAGACGTACTTGACGCACTCGCTCGTGCAGGCGGCGCTGGTGTTGCCTTCGGGCATCGGGAAGCCTGCGCTGTTGGCGTTGTAGACGATGATCCACTTGATCTGGCTCTGCGGGATCGCCGTACCGCCCCGCTGGATGGCGTCCGCGGCCGCCTGTGCCAGGGCCGGCACGCCGGCCGGGCTGCACGGCGGCGGGTTCGCGCTCGCCTCACAGGTCCCCGGTCCGGCACCGGCCGAGACCGAGGCGGTCCGTGCCCCCACGTGAGTGGCGCTGGACACCGAGACGACGTCGCGCATGAACAGCGACATCTCGATGATCCCGAACAGCACCAAGACGAGCAGCGGCGTGAGCAACGCTGCCTCGACTGCGACGACCCCCCGGTCATCCCGAAATCTGGTCATGACGATTCCTTCCCCCGGTGTGAAGGTGACAGTGCCCCTTGAAGCGGGGAAGACGAACGACGGCAAAAACGCAAGGGCCGTCGGAGGTTTTGCTGTTTGCCTGCTCGTGGCAACGATCGGCCGCCCCTGCAGCGCGGTCTGGTATAGACCAGCGGCCGATCGGTCCGATCCACTGGCCCCAGTGGGTGGTTCTCCGTCATCGAAGGGTCAGATCTTCGTCGTACAGAGCAAAAGATCCCGCTCAGGCGCGACATCGCGCGGGTGGGACCTTTAGTGTCGTCTCAGCGCAGTGAGGGCTGCGCTTGCAGTGAGGGCTGCAACGCGCCTCCGGGCGCGAGTACGACACAAGGAGTCTTGATCGAGATGCGTCCGTTCGCGGGAACGGATCGGCAAGGCCGGGTACGTCCAGCACCCGTCCCCTCGTCGACCGGCACACATCGTGGCCGCAGGGTTGTCGCACCCTGCGTGTCGCTCGCGCGCGCTGCATCGCCGAGACTGCGCCTCCTGAATCCCTCGTCGGTCGGGTCACGCCTCTCTCACGGGGCAAGGCGTGACCCGATCGACACCCCTTCATCCATGGTCTTTCCCTCCCGCTCCGGTGACCTCAGTCCTGGCGACGGGCGGGGGACCAACGCATGTCTCTCCGGCTGAGAGTCTCGAGTCAGAAGCGTGACCAGCGCGGCGCATCGGCCGTCGAGTTCGCCCTCGTGGTGCCGTTCCTGCTGCTGATCGTCTTCGGGATCATCGTCTACGGGATGGTCTTCGCGCAGTCCCTGAGTCTGAGCAACGCCGCGCGCCAGGCCGCACGGTCCGGTGTCATCGAAGGCACGACGTGCGACCAGATCATCGCGCTGTCGCACGACGCCGCCGGGACCATGGGCATGAAGGGGAGCGCGGCGTCGGTCGCGATCAAACGCGGCACCAGCGATGTCGCCGCGACCGCGGTCTGCGGTGGTGGCGGCACCACGCAGCCCTGCAAGTCACAGCCGGTCGGGACCAACATCTACGTGACGCTGACCTACGCCACCGATCCCATCGTGCCGTTCGTCCCGGCGCCGAGTCAGCTCAAGGGAGAGGGCGTGTACCGATGCGAGTTCTCCTGAGGCGTCGTGGCCGACGGCGCGACCAGCGAGGTGCCTTTGCGATCATCGTGGGCCTGCTGTCCCTCGTGCTGTTGGGGATCAGCGCCTTCACCGTCGACTTCGGCATGGCGTACGCGACCAAGCGACAGCTCTCGTCGGCGTCCGATGCTGCGTCGTTGGCTGCGGACAAGTACTACAAGGACAACTACCAGGGCCTGTGCACGGTTCCGGGCAATGACCCGAAGAACCCCAGCGCTGCCAACGCGAACGTGCTCGCCCAGGCGGAGAAGCAGGCCGACTCTCTGTTCACCCAGAACTACCCGGAGGGCACCGCTGCTGACGGCACGATCACCGACGTGAAGTGCAGTGGCACCGGTGTGCAGGTGACCTACTCGGCTTCGGGCAAGTCCGGCTCCCCGTTCGGTCAGCTCTTGGGGGGCTCCGGCACCATCACCACGGCTGGCAGTGCGGCTGCGGCGTACAGCGTGGGAGGCGGGATCTGCGCACTGTGCGTGCTCGGCAACGTCAACACGAACAACACGGACTTCACCGTCACCGGCGGTGACATCTATGTCGACGGCAACGTCTCCACCGGACCGCAGAGCGCGTGGACGGCGACGAACTCGATCACGATCTCAGGCACGGTCAGCGGACTGTCGCAGGCCAAGGCCACCCCGGACTACGCGTCGGGGCCGCACATCACCGATCCCTTCGCCGGGGTCACGCTGCCGGCCTCGCCGTACGCGGGTCTCACGGCCAAGACCAACCCGTGCACCCAGGGCCCCGGCATCTATGGCAGCTACAACATCAAGAACGAGACGTGTGTGCTGGCCCAGGGGGCCTACGTGTTCACCGGGACGCTGTCGTTCCAGAACACCGGCTCCCATCTGACCAGCAACAACGCTCCGGTCACCCTGTTCTTCGCGAGCCCCAGCGGCAAGCTGGACATCAAGAACGGTGACATCAACAAGCTCTCCGCTCCGACCACGACACCGTTGCCGGCGGGCTTCCCAGCAGGATGGCCGGCCGGGTTCGCGATCATCTATGCGAGGAACAACACCAACACGCTCGACCTCCAGGGAAACGGCGACTCCTTCCCCGACGTGACGGGCAACGTCTACGCCCTGAAATCGACCACGTCGTTCAATGGAAATGCGTGCTTCCAGGTGAGTGGGGGCGCCGTGGTCATCGGTGGTGTCAGCTCGGTCGGCAACCAGTCGTGCCTGAACGTGCTCGATGCCAAGAACGCCGGCAACGCGCTGCCGCAGAACCTGAGGCTGACCCAGTAGCCATGAAGACCCGAATGAACAGCCCACGCCCATCACGGAGGACTAGTACGTCGTAACCACGTCGGAACACCGCTCACGGCATGGGTGACCATGACCGTGTGACACCACTGGACCACGGGTGGTCTAGACCAGCCTGATTTGACTCGGGCTAACCGAGCGCTCCGGTCACACTGATTCACGCACGGGGGCACAGGTTGATCGATTCGGGTCCATCGTCGGCCATTGCTCGCCTAATCTCGGCCACGCACAGTGGGGCGACCTGTGCCCACGCCACATGGGGTGGCGAGGCTGAGCCGCAGGCGGGGAGAGCATGACGGGTTTCAGGAGAAGGCGTGACCGGCGGGACGAAGGTGGTGCCGCTGCGGTCGAGTTCGCGCTCGTGCTGATCCCGTTGCTTTACTTGGTCTTCGGGTTGATCCAGTACGGCTGGTACTTCTACGCGATGCAGTCGGGTAGCTCGGCCGTCGGAGACGCGGCCCGCCGGGCGGCAGTGGGCAACTGTCAGACGGTCGCCCAGATCCAGACCCTCTTGAAGAACCACCTCGGTGTCGCGACGACCGCGAGCAGCGGAAGCGGTATCACGACGACGCTGGCCTACACGGCGGCGGACGGTTCGTCGATGGCGGCTCCTGGCCAGGTCGGCGGAAGCGTGACCGTGACCGCGACCTTCCCGACCTTGAACTTGCACTTCCCCTTCATCCCGGTCCCCAGCAGCGGCACCATCACTCGGACGAACGTCGCGCGCATCGAAGACCTGAGCTCGAGCGAGGGGACTTGCTCATGACCAGATTGATCTCGCGCCGACGCCGTCACGAGCGTGGCGCCGTGGCCGTGCTGGTCGCCTTGCTCGCCGTCGTCCTGATGTCGATCTCGGCTCTCGGCGTCGACCTCGGCAATGCCTGGCAGCAGAAGCGGCAGGTGCAGGCCGGCTCCGACCTGGCGGTCGAGGCTGGGGCCGGCATCAAGGGCGCGAACCTGCCGAACACCGGAGCCGTGAAGGCCTGCAGCTACGGCGCGGCCGGAGCGCTCGCGACGAATCAGTCGGTGAAGGACATCGCTCAGTACCTGGCGGACCAGGCCTACCCGAGCCAGACAGGGACCGGCTACTCCAGCATGCTGGCGAACCTCCCAGGGCAGCTCACGGACTGCAGCATGACCAACGGTGAGGTCGTCTATGGCCAACCGAAGCAGACTGGTGGCACCTGGACGGTCACCTACAACAAGAACCAGCTGTCGCTGGTGAGCCCACCGAAGACGGTCGACTTCGGGCTCGCCGGGATCATGGGCTTCCACAGCACCAAGGTGGCTGGCGTCTCCACGATCGAGATCAAGTCGCCGAAGTTCAGCACCCTGCCGTTCTACGCCTTCGATGGTTGCGACTACGGTCCTCAGACGCTGCAGCAGCCCAACAATGGCCAGTCGGCAAGTACGGTCATGCTTGCCAATCCCACGGATACCAACGACGCGACTCTCACGTCGGTAACGCCAAGCCAGTACCCGGTTGACACCACGCCTGCTCTGGAGCCGATCACCATTCTGGGGGCGAGCTTCACGGGCGTGACCCAGATCGGCTTCTTCGAGTCTGGAAACGCAACCGCCGGGCCGCCTCCGGTGACCTCCACGACGTTCACGATCGTCAACGACGGCAAGATCACGATGCCGGATATTCCTACTCAGACCCGCGGTGTCGCAGGCGTACAGGAGTACTGGTACATCCGAGTGATGAAGGGCGGTAAGTGGTCGACCATCTTCGTAGGCAATGGCAACAACCAGACTCTGAACACCCCGATCCTCACCATCGGTACTCCGCCATTGGTGTGCGCCCAAGGGTCATCTTCGGGAAACTTCGGCACCCTTCTTTTGGCCCACGCTGGCTACACAGGCACCGACAAGGTGGGAGCAGCCAACGTAGCGCTCGGCCTCACAAACACCCTGGCGCTCTATCCCACTGCCGGTGCGCCCACCAACGGAACTTGTTCCACCGCGCAACCCCAGACTGTTCTGTGGGGCAATGGCACGGACGGGACCAACTGTGTCGACACAGACACAGGGATGTCAGCAGCCGTTGCCTCAGGAGGCTTTCTGGGAATCGGGTCCGCTGCGGTTGGCGGGAACAGCTACCTCATGTATCCCAACCACAAGACAAAGTGCGCCAACGGTGGAACGACGGAGGCGACAACGACCATCGGTGGCAAGCTCGCGAACAATGACACCTTGTCGTGCTTCTTCCTCAATAACTCCACGCACATCAGCGATGTATCTGCAGATCCCACGCTCGGGGGATACACCGGAACATCCCCGTTGATTTCGGATGCTATCTACGATTCGCCGCGCTTCGGGTACGTTCCGGTCTTGAAGACCCAGCCGGGTCCGGGGGGCAGCCTGAAGTATCAGATCGTGGACTTCCGGGCCTGCTTCATCACCGACCAGCCCCAGTCCGCTGTGAAGGGTGACCCGGCCGGCACAACGAACAACGGATTCGTGATGGATGTCAATGGAGTGCATTCCGTCGAGGTCATCTTCCTCAATCCGAACGCGTTGCCGAACCCGCCGGTGAAGAACGGGACGATCAACTACATCGGCTCGGGTCCGAAGGAACCACTGCTGGTGAACTGAGCGGCCCGAGAGTCGTCCACAGCTCGACTCGCCGCCCCCGTCGTCCACAGACGCCGGGCGCTGCGCTGTGTGGCGGGGGTGCCGGCACCGAGCCTGAGAGTCATGACCTCGACGACGGATGCACCCTCGGGGCGGCTGCAGGCGCTCGGCCGGTACGGCGAGAGCGTCGCCGCCCGTCACCTGACCGACCTGGGGATGGTCGTGCTCGATCGCAACTGGCGCTGCGAGGCGGGCGAGATCGACCTGGTCCTCCGGGACGGAGACATCCTGGTCGTCTGTGAGGTGAAGACCCGCACGTCCGACGTCTGCGGGACGCCGCACGAGGCCATCACGGCGACCAAGCTCGACCGACTCAACCGGCTCGCGCTGCTGTGGGCGGAGGCCCACGACGTCCGGCCGCCCCAGACCCGGATCGACCTGGTGGCCGTTCACCGTCCTCTGCGCGGTGCCTCGACCGTCGAGCACGTCCGGGGGTTGCTCTGATGGCGATCGGGACGACCCACACCGTCTCGCTGCACGGCGCCACCGGTCACCTGATCGACGTCCAGGCCGACGTGTCGCCCGGCAGTGTGGCGACCACCCTGGTGGGTCGCCCGGATGCGTCCTTGAACGAGGCCCGCGACCGCTGTCGGATGGCGATCGCGAACTCGGGTGGGGAGTGGCCGAACACCCGGCGGGTGACGATCCTGCTGTCGCCGTCCGACCTGCTCAAACGGGGCACGCACTTCGACCTGGCGATCGCGATCGCCGTGCTGGGCGCGTGTGGCGCGGTGCCGACGGACTCCCTCGCGGACACCCTGCTCATCGGTGAGCTCACGCTGACCGGCGGGCTCCGCTCGGTGCCGGGAGTCCTGCCGATGGTGATGGCCGGGGCCGCCCGCGGGTACCGGCGGGTGATCGTCCCCGAACCTCAGGTGCGCGAGGCAGCGATGGTGCCCGACGTGGAGGTCTACGGGTTGCGCTCGCTGGCCCAGGCGCGGGCCTACCTGTGCGGTGAGCTGGTGCCGGATGCGGCGCCGGTGGCGCCGATGTCGGGATCGCGGTTGATCGCCTGGCGTGGTGCCGACCGGCTCGATGAGCACGATCTCGCCGATCTCGACGGCGTCGCCGACGTGAAGGACGCCATGGAGGTGGCCGCGGCCGGCGGGCACCACCTGCTGCTGAGCGGTCCGAAGGGCGCCGGCAAGACCTCACTGGCCGAGCGGATGCCCGGCCTGTTGCCCGACCTCACGTCCGAGGAGGCGCTCGAGCTGACGGCCATCCACTCCCTGGCCGGTGCGCTCGAGCCCGGCGACGAGCTGATCGTCCGGCCACCCTTCTTCGCGCCGCACCACGACGCCAGCAAGGCGAGCCTGCTCGGAGGCGGGACCGGGCGGGTGCGCCCGGGCGAGATCAGCCGTGCTCACTGCGGAGTCCTCTTCCTGGACGAGTTCCCGCTCTTCCGTTCCGACGTGATCGACGCACTCCGCCAGCCCCTCGAGAACGGCGAGGTCACCATCGCTCGCGGGGAGGAGTCGGCGACGTATCCCGCTCGGGGCATGGTGGTGATGGCCTGCAACCCGTGTCCCTGCGGCGGGTACTCGCCCGAGCCGGGAGGCAACAAGTGCACCTGCATCGAGGCCGCGCGGCGCCACTACCAGCGCCGGGTGACCGGCCCGATCCAGGACCGCATCGACATCGTCCGGCACGTGCTCCCGCCAGCGCCCGGCAACCGCGCGATCCCCGGTGAGCGCCGTGAGTCGTCGGCCGACGTCCGGGCCCGGGTGGCCCTGGCGCGTGATCGGCAACGACAGCGGTACGCCGGTCGACGCTGGCGGCTCAACTCCCAGGTCCCGAGCGCCGTCCTCGCCCGCGACTTCCCCCTGAGCGATCGGGCACGTCGTCGCATCGACGAGGACCTGTACGCCGGCCGGCTCAGCCGCCGCGGCGCCGTGCGGGTTCACCGACTGGCATGGACGGTCGCCGACCTGCGCGGAACGGACGCACCGGACCTCGACGACGTGCTGGTGGCGCTCCAGCTCCGTCAGGGAGCCCCGATGCTGGTCGACGCCCTGCAGCGGAGGGTGTCGTGATCGATGACCGGTTGGCTCGGGTCGCCCTGGGCCGGCTCACCGAGCCGGGCGACCCCGTCGTTGCCAGACTGGTGGCCCAGCTGGGTGCGCCGGGCCTCTACGACGCACTCGCGGCCGAGGGTGACGCGCGAGGACTCCGCGAGGACGTGGCGACCCGGCTGCGCGGTCTCGACCCGGCCGCCGAGCTCGAGCGGGCACACAGGGCCGGCATCCGTCATCTCGTCCCGGGCGACGACGAGTGGCCGATCCAGGTCGACGACCTGAGCCGGGCCGAGCTGCTCGACGAGCGCGGCGGACCCCCGCTCGCCCTCTGGGTCAAGGGCCCACGGCGCCTCGACGAGCTGACGGACGCGGTCGCGGTCGTCGGCTCCCGGAGCGCCACCACGTACGGCGCCGAGGTCGCCGCGGGCATCGCTGCCGGCCTGGTCCGGTCCGGACACGCTGTGGTCTCGGGCGCTGCCTTCGGCATCGACCACGCCGCACACCGCGGCGCCCTGGCGGTCGAGGGATCGACCGTGGCGGTGCTGGCCTGCGGAGTCGACCGTGCCTATCCACCCGCCCACAAGGAGCTGCTCGACCATCTCGGCCGCACCGCTGCGGTGGTCACCGAGGTCTCGCCGGGCTGTTCGCCGACACGGGGCAGATTCCTGAGCCGCAACCGGCTGATCGCGGCGCTCACCCGCGGCACGGTAGTGGTCGAGGCGGCGTCCCGCAGCGGGGCCCTGAACACGGCCAGCTGGGCGACGCGCCTCAACCGCCTCCTGATGGGAGTCCCAGGCCCCGTGACCCACGCCCAGTCGCAGGGGGTGCACGAGCTGATCCGCTCCGGGGCGGCCACGCTCGTCACCCACGCGGCCGAGGTGCTGGAGGTCGTGGCCCCGGCCGGTGCTCACCTGGCCGAGCGCCCACGCGGTGAACGCCGGCGTCGCGACACGTTGTCCAGCCGGCACCGGCGTGTGCTCGACGCGGTGCCGCTGGCGCAGCCCGCCCGGGTCGACTCCATCGCGACCACCGCAGGGGTCGGCCTCCGGGAGGTCCAGGCAGCCCTGACCCGGCTGCTCAAGCTGGGCCTGGTCGAGGCATCCGAGCGCGGCTGGCGGCTGACCCCGGCTTCCCAGGAATGACGCGCAGCGCGACCTACAGTGACCGCATGACCGGCGCGACCCGCGACAAGCCCGCGGTCCTCGCGGAGTACGAGCGACACCTGGTCTCCGAGCGCGACCTGACGCCCCACACCGTGCGCGCCTACCTCGCCGACGTCGCCGGCCTGCTCGAGCACGCCGACCGGATGGGGCGCACGCAGGTGACCGACCTCGACCTCCGCACCCTGCGCAGCTGGCTGGCCCAGCAGCAGGTCACCGGCCGGTCGCGCACCACCCTGGCGCGGCGGGCGACCGCCGTCCGGGTCTTCACGGCGTGGCTCGCGCGCAGCGGTCGCATCCCGACCGACGTCGGTTCGAGCCTGCGCTCACCCAAGTCGCGCCAGACCCTGCCGCCCGTGCTCCGGCAGGACGAGGCGGAGGAGCTGATCGCAGCCGCCGCCCGACAGGCGGACGACGGCAGCCCGCTCGGGCTGCGCGACACGGCGATGCTGGAGCTGCTCTACGCCACGGGCGTGCGCGTGGGCGAGCTCGTGGGGCTCGACGTCGACGACCTCGACCGGGGCCGCAACGTGATCCGGGTCTTCGGCAAGGGGCGCAAGGAACGCACCGTGCCCTTCGGTCGACCAGCCGCCGTAGCGGTCGACGCCTGGGTGACTCACGGACGCCCCCACCTGATGGCTCCCGGCGCCGGACCGGCCCTGTTCCTCGGGGCGCGCGGAGGCAGGATCGACCAGCGTGCCGTCCGCACCGTCGTACACCGCCGGATCGCGGAGGTCCCCGAGGCGCCGGACATCGGGCCCCACGGTCTTCGCCACACCGCTGCCACCCACCTGCTCGAAGGGGGCGCCGACCTCCGGTCGGTCCAGGAGCTGCTCGGCCACGCCTCGCTGGCGACGACCCAGCTCTACACCCACGTCAGCACCGAGCGCCTGCGGCAGGCCTACCGCCAAGCCCATCCACGGGCCTGACCCCTGAGGCGCCGGTTGGTGGGTGCCCGGCTGCCGGAGTGTCCGCGAGTCAGCGGTCTCTAGGCTGATCGTGTGGCCACCGACAACTCCCCCGAGCGCGCACTGCTCGTCAGTCGCCTGGCTCAACAGCGACGACACGTGATCAGCCAGCTGGACGGGCTCTCCGACGAGCAGCTGCGGCGCGGCGTGCTCCCGTCGGGGTGGTCCTGCCTGGGGCTGGTCCGACACCTCACGCTCTCCGACGAGCGCTACTGGTTCGGAGTGGTGGTGGCCGGCGAACCGCTGGACTTCTGGCCCGAGGGGGAGAACGCCGACTGGCTCGTGGGTCCCGGCGAGTCGGCCGACGAGGTCGTGGCGGCGTATCGGTCGGCCATCGCCCGCGCCGACGAGATCATCGCCGAGCGCAACCTCGAGGAGCCTCCAGGGCAACCCGAGGACTGGTGGGCGGAAGCGGGAGTCGACTTCCCGGACCTCCGGAGCGTGCTGATGCACGTCCTGGTGGAGACGGCCACGCACGCGGGTCAGCTCGACGCGGTGCGCGAACTACTCGATGGGCGCCAGCACATCGTGCTCTGAGGGTCGGCTCGCGCCGGTCCGGGCACGCCGCTGAACGCCTCACATCACCTGCAGCCGCATCGCCAACGGCCGGCGCCACACCGGTCCTGACTCCGGTGGGACGAGGGGGGTGCGGTGGGCCGCGCGTCTCGGAACAGAGGGTGCGAGGAGGGCCACGGGTTCCCCGTTGGGCAGCGTAACCCGCCCGGACGGCTGGGACGGGAGGTCGCGCCACAGCGGGAGCAGCACGATCGGACCGCCACCGACCAGCAGGAGCGGGTCGAGGTAGGTCGCTCCACGCTTCCAGCCCCAGTGCAGGCACGCGCGCGGAAAGCAGTGGGAGCCGGCCAGCTCGAGCGTGCCCAGCGGCTGGCCCCGCGCGAGCACGTCGCCCACGCGCACGGAGGCGGCCACCGGCTCGTAGGTGGTGCGGGTCGCTCCGTGATCGACCACGACCACGCCGCGCCCGGCCAGCAGGGCGGCGAAGGTGACCCGGCCGGCCAGGGTGGTGTGCACGACCTGACCCACGCTGCCGGCCAGGTCGACGCCCCGGTGTCCGGCGCCCCAGGTCGAGTCGGGCGGGTCGAAGGCACGCACGACCTGAGGTGCCGGTTGCAGAGGCCACACCCCGACCGGAGCCGGATCCACGGGCGCACCGACCGCGCCGGCTGGCCACGCCAGGGAGACGAGCGCGACCAGCGCGATGGCGACGACGACCAGCGGTCCGCGACCGTGGACCCGGATCGGGTGGGGGAGTGACCTGTGCATCCGTCCAGAGTCCGGCCGGTCGGGGACGGGTGTGGCGCGGTCGCGGTCGCGCTGTGGACGGGGGTGGCGTGAGCGCCCCGTTGTGGGTGGTGAGCGGGCCGCTGCCGGGATTGGTGAGCGTGGCCACACTCGACTAATCTGGTCCGAGCAGTTCCTTCAGGGGCTGACTTCGCACGTCTGCAGACCGCGACACCCGCCTTCTCCGGCAGGTGAGCACCCGTGGGCGTGGTCCTCGGTCCCGGCCACCCGAACTCGTGGCCGGGTCGGATCGCGCGCAGACGTCAGGGCCGCCGGCACCCGCCGGGGGCGACAACTGAGAAACAACGGGCGCCGATGAGCGCCCCGCACAGGAGAACCCCTCATGGCAGTCGTCACCATGCGCCAGCTCCTCGAGAGCGGCGTGCACTTCGGTCACCAGACCCGTCGCTGGAACCCGAAGATGAAGCGCTTCATCATGACCGAGCGCAACGGCATCTACATCATCGACCTGCAGCAGTCGCTGGCCTACATCGACCGTTCCTACGCCTTCGTCAAGGAGACGGTCGCCAAGGGCGGCACGATCATGTTCGTCGGCACCAAGAAGCAGGCCCAGGAGGCCATCGCCGAGCAGGCGACGCGCGTCGGCATGCCCTATGTCAACCAGCGCTGGCTGGGCGGCATGCTGACCAACTTCCAGACCGTGCACCAGCGGATCAATCGCCTCAAGGAGCTCGACGAGATCGACTTCGAGGACGTCGCGGGCAGCAGCCGTACCAAAAAGGAGCTGCTGCAGATGCGCCGCGAGCGCGACAAGCTGAACAAGTCGTTGGGCGGCATCCGCGAGATGAGCCGTACGCCGGCCGCCGTCTGGATCGTCGACACCAACAAGGAGCACCTCGCCGTCGAGGAGGCCCGCAAGCTCCACATCCCGATCATCGGCATCCTGGACTCCAACTGCGACCCCGACCTGGTCGACTTCCCGATCCCGGGCAACGACGACGCGATCCGCGCCGTCGGGCTGCTGACCCGCGTCGTCGCCGACGCCGTGGCCGAGGGCCTGATCGCCCGCTCGGGTGCGAAGACCGAGGGTGCCGAGTCCGGCGCGGAGGAGCCCCTGGCCGAGTGGGAGCGCGAGCTCCTGGGTGGCGAGGCCGAGCAGGCCGCCACCGGTGACGCCGCTGCCGAGACCCCGGCCGCCGAGGCGACCGGTGCCGCGACCGAGGCCACCGAAGCCACCGAGGTTGCGGCCGAGGCCGTCGAGGCTCCGCTCGAGGAGCCCGTCGCCACGGACGCCGCGGTCTCGACCGACTCGACCGACTCGACCGACGAGGCCCCCGTCGCTGAGGTCGCCGACGTCGCCGAGGCTCCCGCCGCCGAGGCCACCGAGGCTCCGGCTGCCGAGGCTCCCGCCACCGAGGTCACCACCGCCCCGGCCGCGACCGAGGGCCCGTTCGGTGCCGACTCGGCCGCCCCGCTGGAGGACGGTTCGGCGCCCGAGGGCTTCGAGATCAAGGGCAACCAGAACTCGATGAAGTTCCACGCCCCGAGCAGCCCGTGGTACGGCCGCACCATCGCCGAGGTCTGGTTCCGCACCACCGAGGCCGCCGAGGCGGCCGGGTTCGCGAACGCCGAATCGGGCGACGCGGCCGAGCCGGCAGAGGCCGGGACCGCCGAGGCCTGAGCCGGCTTCGACCCACCACGCCGGGTGCGCTCCGTCGCGACGACGAGCGCACCGCGGCGTACTCCACGACTCACCTGAGAGGCAGGTAGCACGATGGCGAACTTCTCCGCCAGCGACGTCAAGAAGCTCCGGGACATGACCGGCGCCGGGATGATGGACGCCAAGAAGGCCCTCGACGAGGCCGACGGCGACTTCGACGCGGCGACGGACATCCTGCGGACCACCGGGGCCGCGAAGGCAGCCAAGCGCGGTGCGGAGCGCACCGCCTCCGCCGGGCTGGTCGCACACTCCGCCGGCGTCCTCCTCACGCTCAGGTGCGAGACCGACTTCGTCGCCAAGGGCGAGGACTTCATCGCCGCTGCCCAGAAGATCGTGGACGCCGCAGCGGAGGCCAAGCCGGTGGACCTCGACGCGCTCAAGTCGGTCCAGGCCGGCGACGAGACCGTGGACGAGATCGTCCAGGCACTGGCCATCTCGATCGGCGAGAAGATCGAGCTCGGCGAGTACGCCCACTTCGAGGGTCCGGTCGTCGCGTACCTCCACAAGCGTGCGGCCGACCTCCCGCCCGCGATCGGCGTCCTGGTCTCCTACGACGGCGACGCGGCCGCTGCGCGCGACGCTGCCAAGCAGATCGCCGCGATGCGTCCGCAGTACCTCACCCGTGACGAGGTGCCGGCCGACGTCGTGGAGCACGAGCGCCAGATCGCCGAGGCCACCTCGCGCGAGGAGGGCAAGCCCGAGCAGGCGATCGCCAAGATCACCGAGGGGCGCCTCAACGGCTACTTCAAGGACGTCGTCCTGCTGGACCAGCCGTCGGTCACCGAGAACAAGAAGAGCGTCAAGGCGGTGCTCGACGAGGCCGGTACGACGGTCAAGGCCTTCGTCCGTTTCGAGGTCGGCGCTTAGGACAAGTAGGGTTCCGGTGATCCCCCGATCGATCACCGAGGAGCCCTGTGACCGACTACCACCGTGTCCTGCTCAAGCTGTCCGGCGAGGAGTTCGGCGGCGGGAAGCTCGGCGTCGACCCGGACGTCGTGTCCCGGATCGCCGGTGAGATCGCCGCGGTCTCGGAGACGGGCGTCCAGATCGCAGTGGTCATCGGCGGCGGCAACTTCTTCCGCGGCGCCGAGCTGAGGCAACGCGGCATGAACGGCGTCCGCGCCGACTACATGGGCATGCTCGGCATCGTGATGAACTGCCTGGCCCTCCAGGAGTTCCTCGAGCAGCGCGGCATCGTCACCCGGGTCCAGACCGCGATCGCGATGGGCCAGATCGCCGAGCCCTACGTCCCCCTGCGCGCCATCCGCCACCTCGAGAAGGGCCGGGTGGTGATCTTCGGCGCCGGCATGGGCCTGCCGTTCTTCACCACCGACACCGTCGCCGTCCAGCGTGCGCTGGAGACCCACTGCGAGGCCGTGCTCTTCACCAAGAACGGGGTGGACGGCGTCTACTCCGCCGACCCCAAGCTCGATCCGACCGCGACCAAGTACGACCGGATCACCTACGGCGAGGCGATCTCGCGCAACCTCCGGGTCATCGACCAGACCGCCTTCACGATGGCGCAGGAGAACAAGATCGACCTGATCGTCTTCGGGCTGCACCCCGAGGGCAACGTGCTGCGTGTCGTCCAGGGTGAGAGCATTGGCACGCTCGTCACCGCCGACTGAGGCCCGCTAGCCGAGACGAGGTCTCGACACGCTCGACCGACGAGCCGGAACGCTCGACCACCGGAAGGACCGACCCGTGATCAACGACATCCTCAACGAGGCCGACGGCAAGATGGACAAGTCCGTCGAGGCGACGCGCGAGGAGTTCTCGGCGATCCGCGCCGGCCGGGCCAACCCCGCCATGTTCAGCAAGATCATGGCCGACTACTACGGCACCCCGACCCCCCTGCAGAGCCTGGCCTCGTTCACCGCCCAGGACGCCCGCGTGATCCTGGTGTCGCCGTACGACATGGGCGCCATCGGCAACATCGAGCGCGCCATCCGCGACTCCGACCTGGGCGTCAACCCCGCCAACGACGGCAAGCTGATCCGCTGCGCCTTCCCGGAGCTGACCGAGGAACGTCGCAAGGAGTTCATCAAGGTCGCCCGGCACAAGGCCGAGGAGGGCCGGGTCGCCGTGCGCAACCTGCGTCGCCACGCCAAGCAGGAGCTGGAGAAGCTGGAGAAGGACGGCGACGCCGGGAAGGACGACGTGACGGGTGCCGAGAAGCGGCTCGACGGGATGACCAAGAAGCACACCGACGCCATCGACGACCTCCTCAAGCACAAGGAGTCCGAGCTGCTCGAGGTCTGAGCACTCGGCTCCCCGACCGCAGCCCGCGCCCTCACATGACCACAGGACCGCCAGCCCGGGACCACGGACGCGCGGGTCGCGACATCCCGGTCTCGATCGCCAGCGCCGTCGTCCTGATCGCGCTGATCCTGGTCACGCTCCTGTTCTGGAAGACCCTCTTCATGGTGGTGGTCGCCGCCGCCGTCCTGGTCGCGATCTGGGAGCTCCACCGCGGCTTCGCCACGAGCGGCCTCGACCTTCCCGAGCAGCCGGTGATGGTCGGTGGCGTCGTGATGGTGGTCGTCGCCTACTTCTGGGGAGCACCCGCCCTGGTCACCGCGACCGCGGTCAGTGCTCTGGTCACGATGCTGTGGCTGCTGCGCCGCGGTGTGACCGGTTACGTCGAGAACGCCACCGCCTCGGTGTTCACGCTGGTCTACGTGCCGTTCCTCGGCTCGTTCGTCGCCCTGATGCTCCGTGAGGGCGGCGCCACCGGCTTCGACCGGTACGACGCGGGCGTCAAGGGCATCCTCACGTTCATCGCGGTGACCGCCGCTTCCGACATCGGCGGCTTCGTCGCCGGCGTGCTCTTCGGCAAGCACCCGATGGCCCCGATCATCTCTCCGAAGAAGTCGTGGGAGGGGTTCGCGGGGTCGGGCGTCTTCTGTGTGGCCGTCGGGGTCGCGATGGTCGTCTGGGTGCTGGACGCCGACTGGTGGATCGGCGTCTGCCTCGGCCTGATCGCCGTGGTGATGGCCACCCTCGGCGATCTCTGCGAGTCGGTGATCAAGCGCGACCTCGGCATCAAGGACATGAGCCAGGTGATCCCCGGTCACGGCGGCCTGATGGACCGGCTCGACTCCCTGCTCGCCACGATCGCCCCCATCTGGCTGCTCCTGCACTATCTGGTCTTCTAGGGGACACGGCCGGACGCCGGTCCGAGTTCACTACCCGGGCCCGCCCGGAGCGGGTTTTGGGCGGGCGCCTACGCTTCGTCGCTGTGGCGAACCAGTCGAAGAAGCAACGCGCCGCCGAGCGGCGGGCAGTGGTCGAGAAGATGCAGCGCGAGCAGAAGGCTCGCGAGCGGCGTCGCAACCTGATCGGCGCGGGAGTGGTCGTGGTGGTCCTGCTCGCGATCGTGGCCGGCGTGTTCTTCTCGGTGCAGAGCTCGAAGAAGGACGCCGGCAACGTCGACGCCGCCAAGCAGGTGCTGCCGACGACACCCACGGGCGGCAGCACCACCACCCAGGTGAAGCCGTCCACGGTCAAGAACCCGACCGACATCAAGGGCGTCGTCGCCTACAACACCGGCAACTACCCCGGGCCCGGCACGAACGGGGCGGATGCCCTGGCCCACGATCACGTCGACGGTCCGGTGACCTACGCCGTCACTCCGCCGGTCGGCGGCCCGCACAACCCGACCTGGATGAACGCCGGCGTCTACACCAAGCCGATCCCGTCCGAGCGTGCCGTGCACAACATGGAGCACGGCGTCGTCTGGATCACCTACCGACCGAACCTGCCCAGCAGCGACGTCGACCAGCTGGTCGCGCTCTTCAAGAAGCAGTCGATGATCGCCGAGCCCGGCGACGGTGGCCGCTCCAACCGCTTCATGGACGTCTCACCGTGGGCCGACAACAACCTGCCGGCCCCGATCGTGATCAGCTCCTGGGGTTACCAGCTGAAGGTGCAGTCGGCCGCCGACCCGCGCCTGCAGCAGTTCATCGACACGTTCCGGCACAGCCAGAAGTACTCCCCGGAGTACGGCGCTGCGGCCGACGGCGTCCCGGTCGCCACCGGCGGCTCCCCGGCCCTGAACGGGTCCAGCCAGCCCAACCTCTGAGGGACCGTCGTGCTGTACCTCGTGCGCCACGGGCGGCCGGTGATCGACCGGGCGACCCCTGCGAACGAGTGGCCGCTCGACCCTGCCTACGCCGACGACGTGCGCGCCCTACGACCCAGGCTGCCCGCGCACGCCGACTGGTTCTCGTCTCCGGAGCCCAAGGCGGTCGCCACCGCGCGGCTCCTCACCGACGAGCCGGTCGAGGTCGTCGACGGGCTCCGTGAGCACGAGCGGCACACCACCGACTGGGTCGACGACTTCGAGACCGTCGTGCGTCGGGCGTTCGCCCGTCCCGACGTCCCGGCGTACGACGGGTGGGCACCCCTCGCGGCCACGCGGCGACGCGTGCTGACCGCGGTCGCCGGCATCCTCGACCAGCACCGGGCTCGCGACGTCGTCCTGGTCGGCCACGGCACCGCGTGGACCCTGCTCCGGGCTGCACTCCTCGGCGAGGAACCGGACCTCGACTGGTGGTCACGGCTCGCGATGCCCGACCTCGCTCATTACCGAGCTGATGTCGGCGCGGGTGACATGCTGGCTCCATGACCGACAGCGGGACGCCGACCATCGACGAGGAGCCCGCGACCGACCCCAGCTGGTGGCATCGCTCGCACCCCACGTTCGCCGGTCTTGTCGGTTTCTTCACCGGTGTCGCCTACCTGATCATCGTGCCGGGCATCTACGCCGCGCTGCTCAGCCTGCTGCTCAGCGACTCGACGGCCCGGCGGCTCTTCCCCCTGGGAGTCCTCGCCCTGGTCGTGCCGTTGGCACTGCTGATCCCGCGCAGGACGCGGCGGTTCGCGCAGTTCATGCTGCTCGGGTTCGTCCTGACGGCCGTCGTCATCGGCCTCACCGCGGTGCTGGTCGTCTGGCTGCTGGTCAAGCTCGACGGCTGACCCGGATCCTCAGCGCCTTCACAGGTGCCGGGTCGAACCCGGCGCCGCTCGGCCGTCGTACCTCCTGGTGAACACCCGAGGAGGAATCATGAAGACCCCAGCACTTGCTGCGCTCCTGGCCGCGTCGGCCGTCACCCTGGCCGCGTGCGGAGGTGGGGCGTCCAGCACGACGACCGGAGGCGCCGGTAGCGCCGGCGGCACCACACCCGCATCCGGCCTGCACACCGCCACCACGTCGCTCGGCAAGGTCCTGGTCGACGCCCAGGGCCGGACCGTCTACCTGCTCACCGCCGACAGTCGGGGCACGTCCACCTGTGGCGCCGACTGCCTGGCCTTCTGGCCGGCGGTGGCACCGGGCCACAGCAAGCTCACCGTGCCGGTCGGCTCCACCAAGACCCCCGCCGGGACACCGACGGCCACTGTGGCCGGGCAACCCGTCTACACGTACTCCCAGGATCACCAGCCCGGCGACGTGAACGGCGAGGGCGTCACCGAGTTCGGTGGTACGTGGTACGCCGTGTCGCCGAGCGGTCAGGCGGCGATGCCGACCTCGACGGCGCCGTCGAGCGGCTCGTCGAGCTCCTCGACCGGACGCGGCTACGGCTACTGACCGGGAGCCGGCAGCACGAGCATCCGCTCGAGCCGGTCGATGGCGCCGTCGAGCCGGCGGGTGATCTCACGGAGGTCGGGGGACGTCGGCCAGTCGTCGCCGTCGGGCTCGGAGACGGTGAGCAGCGCCCCGATCGCGGCCGCGGCGAACATCCGGATGTCCGGGTCGTCCGGCCCGCGGCCGAGGCGCTGCTCGAGGGCCTCGGCCAGGAGCCTGATCGGCCGGGTCATCTCGGCGATCATGCCCCGACGCAGCTCCGGGATGGTCCGGATCAGCGTGTTCCGCAGGGTCTCGAGCTCCAAGTCCTCGGTCGACAGCGACGTCATCCCGGTGACCACGGCGTGCCGCAGGGCGGCCAGCGGCTCGAGCTCCGCGGGCGCCGAGAGCATCAGCTGCATGGTGCGGTGGTCGAGGAAGTCGGCGAGGACGACGTCGTCCTTGGTCGGGTAGTAGCGGAAGAACGTGCTCGGGGAGACCTCTGCGGCAGCGGCGATCTGCTCGACGGAGGTCTCGGCGTACCCCTGCTCGTTGAAGAGCCGTAGCGCCTGGCGCTGGATCTCTGCCTTGGTGCGGGCCTTCTTCCGCTCCCGCAGACCGACGGCCGGCACGTCAGACGCGGGCGGGGGAGTCGGTCGCGACGGCGTCATGACCTGATTCTGCGACATCCGCCCCCGGTTGCGCCGATCCGCTCACCAGGACATCGCCCGGGAGCCGCCACCACATCGCCAGCGCGCCCACCACCGCGACCACGACCGACACCCACAGGGTCGCGT
>Ga0268266_10001698_pt1 | contig 25260 bp, 21 predicted proteins | sample KBSS13metaG_FD_190356 | JGI IMG/M metagenome (GOLD analysis project Ga0268266, IMG submission 190356) | Switchgrass rhizosphere microbial communities from Kellogg Biological Station, Michigan, USA - KBS S1-3 metaG (SPAdes) (version 2) | ecosystem: Host-associated > Plants > Roots > Rhizosphere... | reverse complement strand
CGCCGGCGCGCCGCCGCTGTCACCTTCGCTCACCAGTCAGTTGCTGAATCTCGACACCCGTTTGAATGAGCTCAAGGACTGGAAGAATTTTTCCGTGGCACCGAAGCGCGCCGAGTTGATGGAGGACATGGAGGCGCTCATCGACTCGACCCTCGATCCGCCGGTGCTGGCCGAGCGCATCAAGAGTCTGCAGGAGCAATGGCGCACCCTGAGCAAGGGGGCGGGCGAGAACCTGGAAGCCGACTGGCAGCGATTCCAGGAGGCATCCCGTAAAGCGTATCAACCCTGCCGGGAGTATTTCGAGGCGCAGGGGCTCGCGCGGCAGGAGAACCTGCAGCGGCGCGAGGCGTTGGTGGCGCGGTTGGTTGCGTTTGAGACCGGGCACAACTGGGAACAGCCTGACTGGCGTCTGGTGTTGGTTGCGCTGCGGGAATCCAAACAGCTGTGGCGGCAACATTCGCCCGTGGACCGGGCGGCGGGCAAGGCCGCGCACGAACAGTTTGTTGCGGTCACATCCAAACTGCAAAATCGGCTCGAGGCCGCGTATGCTGCGAACAGCAATCAAAAGAAATCTTTAATCGCACGCGCTCAACAGTTGGGTTCGGTCGAGGACAGCCGCAGCGCCATCGACGAGGTCAAGGAGCTGCAGCGCCGCTGGAAGACGGTGGGTATCGTGCCGCGGGACGAAGATCACCGCTTGTGGGAGGAGTTCCGCCAGCATTGCGATGCTGTGTTTCAGCGCCGGCAACAGGAGTTTGCGGAGTACAGCGCCGCGTTGGAGGCCAACAAGGGCGGGGCGATTGCCATCTGTGAGGAGCTCGAAGGAATTGCCGGCTCGTCGGGTCCCGCGCTGCTCGCCAGCACGGCTCGTGTCACGGAGTTGCAGGGGGCTTTCGATGCGCTCGGGGAGTTTCCACGCGGTGTCGCGCGTGACTTGCGTGGCCGGTTCGAGCGGGCGGTGGAGCGTTGTGAAGCGGCAGTTGAGCAACAGAAGCTGCGGGATACCGAGCAAAGCTGGAGCACCTTGTTGGAAGCGGCAAACCGGGTCCGTGCGTATAAGCTGGCGCTCGTCAGTGCGCCTGATTCGGCCGAGACTCTGCGACAGACAGCGCAGGAGTACTTCTGCGGCGTCACTCAATGGCCCAAGGGCGGACACGACGCTGTGAAAACCGCGTTGACGAGTGTTGCGGGCGCCGATCTGGAAGCGAATGAGAAGGCGCTGCGCCTGCTGTGTGTACGCGCGGAAATTCTGGCAGACCGTCCGAGCCCACCTGAGGATCAACCTTTGCGCCGTGAATACCAGGTGCAGCGGCTGATGCAAAGCATGGGACAGGGCGTGACGGTCGATGCATCACAGATGGATACGCTGACCATGGAGTGGGTCCAGGCAGGCCCGATCGAAGAGGCGCGCTACACGCAACTACTGGAGCGTTTCAAGGAGTGTCGCCCGCACTGATGTGCTGCGGGCGTCCACATGAAGCGATCGCTGGAGCAGGCCTGGCGGGAAATCAGCACCGAGCTCGATGAAGTACTCGACCTCGAGCCTCCAGCGCGCCGGGTCTGGCTCGCCGGGTTGGAGGTCACCGACCCGGAACGTGCGCAACGGGTTCGTGCCTACATAGCGGACCTCGACAAGCTGGAAAGCGACAATTTTCTAGGCCGCGATTTGCCGGCCGTGCTGGCTGTCAACACCAGCCTCGCAGGCAGGAACGCTCCTCGCCGCCGCCGCCCGGCAATCCGGCGCCGAGTCAGCACTGCAGCGGCATTGGCCGAGGATCTGCGGCGCCATCTGCGCAATGAGCCCATCCTGGCCCGCCCTCACAGCACCTGGTACCGAGCGCGCAAATTCCTCCTCCGCAACCGATTCCCCGTACTGGCGGCCGGCGCCATCGTGTTCGCGCTGATCGCCGCTTTGGGAATGGCACTTTGGCAGGCACATGTTGCGCGTGAGCGTGCGGTACCGATCCTACCGGCAGTGCCGCCGGTAATGTCCTCGCGACCGGAGATATGAATGAGCGTATTGGCGATGTTGATGGCGATTCTGACTATCGATCAGAAGCAATACACCGCGGAGGAGTTGCTCGCCCGCTCTGATGCCACTTCCATCACAGTGCCGGACGATGTTTCCTATCATCGTTCCATGACCTACAGGGTTGTACCGTTGCGCGCCTTGCTGCCCGCCTCGAAGGGGGACACCCTGGAGGCGAAGGCCACCGACGGCTTCGTGGCTCAGATTCCGCTCGATCTCCTGACTCACGGCGCGGCGGTTCCGTATCTGGCAGTGGAGGATCCGGCGCACCCGTGGCCCGCGCTGCCGACTGAAAAAAAGTCGGCCGGTCCGTTCTATGTGGTCTGGGATCATCCCGAGCGTTCAGACATCCGTTCGGAGCAGTGGCCGTTCGCGCTGGCGAGTCTCACCTTTACCGAAAGCCCGGAGCATCGCTGGCCCCAGCTCGTTACGCACTCGGCCGACCCACTCGCCAGGTCCGGTCAGAAGGTGTTTGTGACCTACTGCCTGCCTTGTCATCAGTTGAATGGCGCAGGGGTTGGAAAGGTGGGGCCGGATCTCGGCAAGCCGACGCCGGTGACACACTACATCACCGAGGCCGGGCTGCGCGCGATCGTTCGAAATCCCGCCGGGGTCCGGACCTGGCCGGACCAACATATGGCGGGGTTTGATGCGAAGACGCTTCCGGACAAGGATCTGGACGCGCTGGTGGCCTATTTGAAGGGGATGGCTAAGTAGTCCCGTCGGGGAGCGTGAATGCCACGATGCTGCTCCCCGATGCGGCACCGTTCTTACCACCGCCACACACGATGACGATGTATTGCTTGCCGCCCAGGGAATAGATGGACGGCGTGGCGTTTCCTGCAGCGGGGAGCACGGTCTCCCACAGCAGGCGCCCGGTCAACTCGTCAAATGCACGGAACTTCTTGTCGAAGTTGGTGGCGGCAATGAAGAGCAGTCCACTGGCGGTCACGACCGGGCCGCCGTAGTTGTCGCTGCCCGTGTGGGTAATTCCTTTCGCGAGCAGCTCTGGATACTCTCCCAGCGGGATCTGCCAACGGATCTTGCCGTTGTTGAGATCAATTGCATTCAATGTGCCCCACGGCGGTGTCAGCGGCGGATACCCATCCGGATCGCGGAACAGGATGTAACCCTCGTTCCGATATTGCAGCCAATTGGGGTCCTTCGCGGCTACTGCCGGATCGACCCCGCCGGTGTCCTGACCCGTTTCCAGGAACTCGACAATCTCATCCACGTTCTTTTCGAGATAGTCGAAGGAGGGCATGCGGCCGGTGCCCTCACGGATGATGCTCGTGATCTGCTCGCGAGTGCGGCGTTTTCCTATGTCGACCAGCGATGGGAAAGTCGGGGGCGCACCCTGCAGATGATCGCCATGACAACTCGCACAGTTGTTTTTATAGAGCGAGGTGGTGTCATGAGTCACCATGCGGATGATCCAGGGTTGCTCGTTTGAATTGACAAACAGCAGGCCGGCTTTTTCATCGTAGGCAGCACCGCCCCACTCACCCCCGCCGTCCGTTCCGGGCATCAACACCGTGCCACGCAGGCTGGGCGGGGTAAACATTCCATTGGAGTCGAGACCTTGCAACTGCGCCAGCACGGCGGCGTGCGCCTCGGGAGTGCGGTTGGTCACCATGTCAGGGGTGAACGTCTGTCGCGTGAACGGTGGGGGTGCGACGGGGTAGGGCTGGGTGTCAGCGAGCTTCTCGCCCGGCAGTGCCGATGCCGGAACCTTCCGGTACTTCACGGGGATGAGCGGCCGGCCGGTTTTGCGATCCAACAGGTACACGTAGCCCGTCTTGGCAATCTGTGCGACCGCTTCGACCGGCTTGCCGTTGTGTTTGACGGTGACCAGGGTGGGGGCCGCGGGGAAATCGAGATCCCACACATCGTGTTTGATACCCTGGAAGTGCCAGATGCGTTTCCCGGTCCGCGCATCCAGCGCGAGCACGCAGTCGGCGTACAGGTTGTCCCCGATCCGGTTGGAGCCGTAGAAGTCGAACGAGGCCGATCCGGTCGCCGCAAAGACCATTCCGAGCTTGGGGTCCAGGCTGAGACCCGACCAGGCGTTCGCGCCGCCGGAAATCTTGTAGGCGTCCTTCGGCCAAGTCTCGTAGCCTGGCTCGCCCGGCCAGGGAATGGTGTGAAAAATCCAGCGCTGCCGGCCCGTCTTCACATCGAATGCCCGGATGTGGCCGGGTGAGCCGGGTAGGGTTTCCGGCACGGTGCTTCCCAGGATGAGCAGATCCTCGAAGATCACGCCCGGACTGCTGGCGCTGACACTCATCCGATCCGCGGGCCGACCCAGTCCGTCGCGCAGATCGACGCGGCCCGCGGCCCCAAAGTTGGGCAGTGGTTTGCCCGTGACCCGGTCCAGGGCATACAGAAAGTTACGATACGTAACAAAGACGCGATCCTGGTACACGGTGACGCCGCGATGGCGGAAATGCCGGGTAGGGGCAACGCCGCCCGAGGGGTCGAACTTCCAGATCTCATGTCCGGTTCGGGCATCCAGGGCGACCACTTGCATCGTGGGCGTCGTGGCGTACAGGGTGCCGTCAACCACGATCGGGTTGCTCTGCATCTCCGAGTCTTTAAAGGCATCGTGCGAGTCGTAGACCCACGCCACCTGCAATTTGCCGACGTTGGCGGCTGTCACCTGGGTCAGGGGCGAATACCGGATGTTGTAGGGGCTTCCACCGTTGGCGGGCCATTGTGTGTCCGCGGCGGTCGCGGCTAGCAGCAGCAGGAGCGCTTTCATTGTGCCTTTGACGTTGTCTGTGCTTTCACCATTATGGTGCGGTTCGCACCTTTCACCAACCTGTCTGCATTTGTCGGGGAGACCCCTATCCCGTCAGGTCTAGGGTGTCGGAGTTTCGGGTTGTGCTAGCCTTGACGTGAGTGACTAACACACCTTTCCAACTCGCCGGTGGCCCTGCCGGACGCGGTGCGTTGCCAACACCCGTGACGGCCATTGCGATCAGGCCACGGCAACCGGTCGTCTTCGGATTCGGGCGGCTGGGAGACATGGTCATGCTCAGCGCGGTGCTGCACCTCCTGCACCAGCGTTTCGGCCGCCGATGCCTGGTTGTCGGGGCCGGCCCGTGGAATTCACCCCTTTTCAAAGGGCACGCCGACGTTGAGCGCGTCCTGTCCTTCTCCCGCCACATGCCTTTCATGTTGAGCCCGGCGTGGTGGCAGCTGCTTGTGGCGTTGCAGCAGTCTAGCCCGGGCCCCGTCTACGTGTGCGAGCGCTCGCCGCGACAATTGTCGCGAATCAGGCGGATGTTGGCGCTCAGTGGTGTCGATTCATCCCGATGTTTGTTTATAGGTGACCTGCAGGGCGAGCCGGCAAGCTGGGTAGACCGGTACGTCCAGTTGGGTCAACTCACGCCGCCCGCATTCGCGGCTACCGACTATCCCACCGCCTTGGGAAGGCACGCGCCGCGGCTGCAGGTGTCTGATCCGGAACGGCAGGAACGTGCTGAGTGGCTGCGGGCTCGCGGCTGGCTCGGCCGACCGCTCGTGTTGGTGCAACCCGGTAACTTCCGGACAATGAGCCGGCGGCGCGATGAATGGCGGCGGCTCAACAAGGATGACAAAGCGTGGCCCGTAGAGAACTGGGTGGCGTTGATCCGCCGGGTGCTCGGAACATTTCCGGACGCGCGCGTGGTGTTATGCGGCGCGCCTCAGGAGGGCGAGATGCTGCGCGCGATCTCCGGGAGCGTGGCGAGCCCGGATGTGGTTGCCGCCGAGTTGGGTTTGCGGCAGTTGCTGGCGTTGAGTGAAGTAGCTCATAGCATGATTTCCGTGGACACGGGTCCGGCCCATGCGGCTGCGGCGTTGGGTGTGCCGCTGGTGGTTTTGTTTGGTTCCGAGCCCCAAAGTGTCTGGCTGCCTCGCAGCTCGACGGGTTCCGCGGTGTTGGGTCTGGGAGGACCGCCACATTCCGACCGCGTCGAGCGGATTTCACTCGATGCGGTGTTGCGCGCCTGGAGCTCGTTGATGCGGTGAATACCCAGCCGCTGCGGCCCACGGTCTTCTACTTCTGCCGGCTCGGCGACATGGTCATGTTGACCCCGTTGCTCAATCTGCTGCATCGCCGGTACGGGCTGCCGTGTCAGGTCATTGGGACCGGATCGTGGACCTCCTCGGTGTATGAGGGCCATCCCGATGTCGCGGACGTCTGGTCCTTCCATCGTCACATGCCATTCCCGTTGGAGTTTTCATGGTCCGCGGTCCGGCGCGCGCTGCGTGCCAGCGCCCCTGGACCGATCTACATCTGTGAGCGTCACTACCGGCAACTCCCCCGGATTCGCAGGATGTTATGGCTGGCGGGAGTGGATCCGGACCGCTGTGTCTATTTGACGGACGAGCCGGTCACCGGCCCCGAGCATCTCGTTGACCGGTTGTTGCGCCAAGGCACCCGCACACCGCCGGCCATCAGAGCCGCTGACTATCCGGTACCGGATCTCGACACCGTGGACGGCCCCAGGTTGTATGTGTTGGACTCCGATCGGGTCCGACATCGTGCGTGGCTGGAAAGCCAGAGTGCGTTGGGCAAGGAATGCATTGTCATCCAACCGGGTAACCATCGCAGCATGGGGCCGCGTCGAAAACGCTGGCGCCGCTTGCAAAACGACGACAAGTTCTGGCCCCTCGAGCGCTGGGCCGAGCTCCTGCGCCGAATCCACGCGCACCGCCCGGATGCCTCGATCGTCATTCGCGGCTCGCCCGAGGAAGTCTCCCTGCTGCAGGAGATCAAGGATCTAGCGAAGCTCGACGCGGTGGTAGTCTATGGGCACGGACTCAGGCCGTTGTTCGCTCTCTGCGAGGCGGCGCACAGTATGGTGTCGGCCGATACTGGCCCCGCGCATGTTGCTGGTGCATTGGGCTTGCCGTTGGCAGTGCTCTACGGCGCCGAGTCGCCGAAGTACTGGCTGCCTCGGACACCAGACGGCTCGCCCGTACTGGGAGTGGGCGGACCTCCGACCTCGGATCGCGCGGAACAGGTGTCCGTTGATGCGGTGTTCGCCGCCTGGCTCGAAGCTATTGCGGCTCGGCAGCGTTCGGATCAACCGTTTTCATGCTGACCACGTGCGCACTGCGACTCAACACGTCCATGCCCTGTTGGCATTGCTCATCCTTCCCGGGACCTGACAGGTCGACCAGGGCGGTGGTGTCGCTGCCGCGGATCCATTTCAGCGAGTAGCGCGGATCTGCAATCAGGGAAGCCAGAAAGCCGGGGCTGGAAGTGGCTGCGGCATCCGGAGTGAGTTGGAGGGCCAGGCGGACCTGGCAGCTCTCTTCAGCCTGTGCCGCCGAGCTCACCGCCACCAGCGCGGCAATGGCCAGGTAATGAGGCGACTTCATCATTCAGCTCCAATTCAGGAGCGCGGGTGCAAACCCTCGCACCGCGCGCTCAGGCCGCCGTTTAATCAGCGGCAGTAATAGTCGTCGTGCGGTCCGCAGTCGTGCCACCCACGCTCGTGGTAATAGCGATGATGCGGACGGTCGTAATAGCCCTCGCGCGGTGTGGCGACCACGCACGCGGACGTGAGCGCAATCAGCCCTAATAAAACGCTGACTTTGGCCAAAAGTTGCATGTAGATTCTCCTGTTCAGCCTACGGCGGCTTTGAAGAATCAACGCAATGCAGCGCTAAAAGATCCGCACACAGTGGGTACGGCCCAGGCTACGGCTGCTGCAGCAGTTCCCGGGCACGCAACAGGTCCGGATGGTCGGCGGCAACTGTGTTGGACAGATGTTTGACCGCCGTATCGAAGGCCTGTCGGGCCTGGACAGGGTCACCCAACTTGGCAAGTGCGCGCCCCAGCATCAACGATGCCAGCCCGGTGCGAAACGACCAAGGCAGGTCGCCGCGAAGTGCCGATGCCTTGTCGAGCGCCGCTCTGGCATCCTGCGCAGCCGTGTTCGGATCGCCGGCGAGCAGATGAGCCTCGGCTTTCCCGAGGTCGATGTCCAACGGCGTGGTCAAACCATGAGGAGAGGCCGCGGCACGGGCAAATTCGCTCTGCGCGTCTTCAGGTTTGCCGTTGGCAATGTCCAGCATGCCGCGGGCGACATCCAGCTTGATCGACATGAACGAGCTGGGAGACTCTTCGGGGCCGAGCACTTCCGCGGCGTCGTTCAGGTATTTTGCGGCCGCCGCCAGGTCGCCGAGCCGGCGCGAGGTGTTGGCGAGCCCGAGGAGGAAGGTGACTTTCGAGTTGCGGTCCCGGTCGGCATCGGCGTCGAGTCCGGCCCGGTAGGCCGCGCGGGCGTCGCTGAACCGACCGACGAACTCCAGGGATTGAGCTCGGTTGATCATGAAGACGGGATGTGGGGTCGCAATACGCTCTGCCATCAGCGCCAGGTTTTCTTCAAAGATCGGCAGCGCACGCAGCGGCTGTCCGGCTGTCTGATACGCCACCGCCAGATTGTTGCGTGTGGTCGTCGCATCCTCACCGCGTGAGAATCCCAGCTCAGCATACATCTGCAACGCCTCCGCGAAGGTGCTGAAGGCTTCGCGATTGCGCCCGACCCCGTAATAACCTTCAGCCAACAGCGAGGTGTAGTTTGCTATGTGCCGCCTCGACGCCAGGGGTGTTGCCTTCAGTGCTGTCAACGCCTCCTGCGCGTAGCGCAATGCGCCTTCCCGGTCATCCAGATGCATGGAAATGATGCTTCGGTCCGAGAGACATTCGGCTCGGCCCGATGATCTGACGTGGATGCTGTGGAGCTGCTGATCAATGGCGGGGAGGGCTGCCTCGGGCGACTGCGCCTGAGCGATGGCCACCGCACGCCCGCAAATCAGGCGCGCCCGCGCTTCCTCATCGTGCGAGTCGGCCATCAACGTCAGGCCATGATCGAGCAGCCGAATCGCCTTCTCATGCTCGCCCGCATCATCGTAAAACGAACCTAGTTGAAACAGGATGGACGCCTGAGTCGCCCGATCGCCGCTCTTGTCGGCGAGAATGAGTTGCTCAGCCTGCGCAACCATCTCAGTGACTGTCACCGGTCGCTCCGGGTCTGAGGCCGCAGCCTCTGTAATGACGGCGTCCATGAAATCTGTCACGGCAGCCGTCTGCGTGGCGAGCTCGAATGCCCGCTTGCGCTCGGAATTGACGATGAGCAACGCTGCCAACAGGGCAACACCGACAACGGCTGTTGCGCACGTGCCCAGCCAGTGACGGCGTACGAACTTGACGGTGTTATATAGAGCCGCTCCCTGTCGTGCGCGGACCGGAGCATGATTGAGATATCTGACGAGGTCCTCGCGCAGCGCCTCCGCAGTGGCGTAGCGGTCTGCGGGGTTCTTGCTCAATGCCTTGGCGACTACGGCATCCAGATCTCCGCGCAGATGCCTGCGCAACGGCCCCGTTGCAAATGCCGAAGCGAGGGGTAACTGGCCTTCAATGGCTGCCCGGACACGTTCTGCCCGGGTACCCGATGTAACAAATGGATGCCGTCCGGTCAGCAACACATACAGGAGCATCCCAATCTGATACACGTCGGTCGCAGTCGAGGACGACTCGCCCAGGAGTTGCTCGGGAGCCGCAAATTCGGGTGTCAGCGCGACTTCCTCAAAGCGGGTCAAACTCGGGTCCTCATCGTCCGAACCACCGCGCAGCAGTTTCGCGATCCCGAAATCCAGGAGCTTGACCGTCCCATCCAGTGTGACCAACACGTTGGATGGTTTGATGTCGCGATGGATGACCAGGTTGGTGTGGGCATGGGCGACCGCGGCGATCACATCCAGAACCAGCCGGACCCGGGCCTGCACGCTGAGATTGTGTGCTTCGCAGTAGCGATCGATGGGTTCGCCGTCAACATATTCCAGTACGAGGTATTGACGGCCCTCGAGCGTTCCCGCATCCAGCAGCCGCGCAATGTTCGGATGGATCAGCCTTCCCAGCACCCGCCCTTCCTGGCGGAAGCGCTCCGCCAGTTTGGGCTGCGCAATCGAGCGCTCCAGAAATTTGATTGCGCAGCGGCCTTCGAAGCGGCCATCGCTGCGGGACGCGAGCCAGACCTCGCCCATACCACCACGCCCGAGCAACCGCTCGATCACGTACGCGCCGGCCTGCTTACCCTCGAGTGAGCCGCCGAACAGGGATATCAGGGCGGGGTTCCCGGAGGGGGAGTGGTCGAGGAAGCCGCTGTCCTCCAGGCGCTCGTGCTGGGCGAACAGCTCGCGCAGGCGGCCGGCCAGACCGGAGTCGGTTCTCTCGAGCGCCCCGAGCCAGACCTCGCGTTCGGTTACGGACATATCCAGCCCTTCGTCGAGGGCGGCGCTGATCCTTTTCCAGGTGGGTGGATCGGGTGGCGGCGAGCTCATACGGGACAGTTTAACAGTGGACGCCCACAACAATCAGATGACACATAGCCGGGTGTTATCATCGGGTGATGGTTCGCAGCGACTGGTTCATCCGCCCACAACCCAAGCTTGCGCCCGCCGCCCGGTTGATCTGCCTGCCGTACGCCGGCGGAAGTGCCGCAACTTATGTCCCGTGGGCAAAGTCGCTGCCGCTACCAGTTGAATTGGTCGCGTTGCAGCCCCCGGGCCGCGGCTCGCGAATGAACGAAACACCGCACGCGCAGATGGAGGCGCTCGTCGCAGAGTTGATGCGCGTGTTTCCAATGCTCACCGACCGGCCCTATGTGCTGTTCGGTCACAGCCTGGGCAGCCGTGTTGCCTTCGAGGTGACGCTACAGTGTCAGCGCAAGGGCATTCCGATGCCGGCGCGTTTCATTGCCTCCGGGAGCAGGGCGCCGCATCTGACCAAGCGGGAGCTGCCCATCCATGATCTGCCGGATGCGCAATTTGTCGAAGCGCTGCGCGACCTGGACGGCACGCCGGAGGAGATTCTCAACAACAGCGAGCTGCTCCAATGGCTGTTGCCGCTGCTGCGGGCCGATTTCCGGATCGCCGACCTGCACGTTGCCCCCCGGACTGCGCTCAACTGTCCGCTGACAGTGCTCGCGGGAACCGAAGACGAGACGGTGAGTCGCGCGGAGGCTGAAGCCTGGAAGGAGCTCACGACCGGCGAGTTCGACATTCAGTGGGTCAACGGAGGCCACTTCTTTGTGGAGCGCAATCAGGCGTGGGTCTTGGAACAAGTGACTGCACTTGTCACTGACACCATTCGCGAGTAGTCTGCCGGCCGCCTCCAACCTTCCTGATCTCGTAAGGGGCGACCATGTACCTCATTGCAAAACGCTCGATCGAGTCGAGCCTGCCCACCGCCGCCTAGCTTTCGCGTGAGCCCGGTCGGCCCGGGCTGGCTCCCATCGCATCCATTTGCTGTGCGCCGCGCCTGCGCGGTGCAGCGGAGCCTTTTGCCTTGAGTAAACATAAAGCACGCCAGTTGTGCCGGCAGGTACAACGAGCGTTGAATCTCGCGCTCGCGGAGCGCGGGTCGGTCGCCGGTCTGGATCAGTTGTATGTTGTTGATGTCACATCCGAGCTCGGTTGTGGGCATCTGCTCGTCCACATTTCGGTGCCGGAAGACCGGTCCATGCCGGAGGTTCTTGCCTCCTTACGACTGGAAGCGCCGCGCCTGCGAGCCCAGGTTGCCGGTGCAATCAGTCGGAAACGCGCCCCGGAACTGACGTTCATGCCGATTATGTACGCGGGAGGTGGTGATGGTTGAGTCGCCACTTCCCCCGTTACATACGTGGCTCGTCGAGCCACTACAGGGTGACGTGCGAGAAGCGATCGAACGTCTTCGTCGTGCGACAGACGTTCAGCATGTCGCTGTAATGCCTGACGTCCATCTTGGCCCGGACGTCTGCATCGGCGTGGCCATAGCAACCACACATTTGATTTACCCGCAGGCTGTCGGCGGTGACATCGGGTGCGGGATATTGGCAGTACCGTTCGATGTCAGCGCGGATTGCATCGCTGACTCGGCGATGGCGGGGCAGCTATTGGCCGATGTGGCCCGCGCTGTCCCGGGCCGACGTTGGAATCGCAAGGCGCATCCCGAAGTTCCGGGCGAAATAGTCAGCGCCTCCCTGAGCCACCCGCAACTCGAATCCCTCTGGCGTCACCAGGGGACACTCGAATTCGGAACGCTGGGTAGCGGCAACCATTTCGCCGAGCTGCAGGCGGACGGTGACAATCGCTTGTGGTTGATGGTTCACAGCGGATCGCGGGCACTGGGGCCCGCGATACGGGACCACCATCTGCGGCGCGCGGAGCCTGTCGGGTCAGGGTTTCGGGCACTCGATGCCAACAGTGCAGAGGGGCGCGATTACCTGAATGATGCAATGCTGGCGCGCAGTTACGCTGCCGCTAATCGACGTCACATTGCCGACAGCATCGGCGCAGTCATGGCATCGACATTGAACGCCACGCTGCAGTGGGAACTCGCAATCTTCAGCGATCACAACCATGTCGCATCCGAAGTGCACTTCAACCGTTCGCTTTGGGTGCATCGTAAGGGAGCAATGACAGCAGCGACGGGGCAGTGGGGAGCGCTGCCCGGTTCGATGGGCACGGTGAGTTTTCATGTGCAGGGTAGGGGTTGCCCTGAGGCTCTCTGCTCGAGTGCACACGGCGCCGGTCGTCTGATGAGTCGAACGGCAGCACGCCAGAAGGTTTCTACTCGTGAGCTGCAGAGACAAATGACGGGCATTTGGTACGACCATCGCCTCGTGGATCAGCTTCGCGACGAAGCACCGTCCGCATACAAAGACATCCGCGCCGTCGCCCGCGCCCAACGCGAGCTCGTAAAGATCGCGAGAGTGTTGCGACCATTGCTGAATTACAAAGGCGTTTGAGTTACTGTTGGCACATCCTCAATTGCCACTCAAGGCGTGGCGCACAAAAGGTGTGAATGAACAATCAAGAAGCGTTTGACATGGCGGTCCTGCATCTGCTGAATCAGGCGCATGGCTGCATGTCCTCGAGTGGTAAAGGACAATATCGCGGTAGCAAAGGCGGCAAGAGTGGACTCGGTGCCCTGATTCCCGACCGCCTGTACTCGAATTCGATGGAAGGCAAATCCATTCACCAGGTGCTTGCCGGTAATGAGGAGCTGCGCGAGCACTTGAAGGGCGTATCGCCCCGCTTGCTGACCGAGATTGGGGACTTGCACGATCGCATCGGCCGATGCCTGCCGAGCTTGTTCCGCGACATCGTGCTGGACGGTTGCCCACGCGTAGCGCAGAACTTCGGCCTGTCCTTGAAGCTGGTTCGCGTGTGGAAGGCTTATCGTAAACTGCCCGGACCGCAGATGTTTCCCCGGCCCAAGCAGCCCGTGGTCGTCCTGTCACCGCAATTCGGTGCGGAGAAGCGGGAGCAATCCAAAGGCAGCCTCGAGAACGTCGCGACCGCCTGACACGGAGACGGTCGGCGTCTCAGCGATAGAAGACATGGTTCCCTATCGTCGTGACTGCCGTCCGGTTCCTCGCCCAACCCGGGCGCACTCTCTTTGAGTGATAGAAGAGTGCGCCCGAGGCGATAGGGTCATGCGTGTCGTCATAAACGGCGGTCGCTACGGTCATGGCGCGTTTCCACGCCGGTCCGTCTTCTGGAGACAGGCCCCCCAGCTCAGTCCACGAGAAGTCCGCGACGGGTCGATGCCGTACCGGATCCCACCGCATCTCGTGGACCACCGCGCAAATGGTGTGCGGAAAGTGCTCCGCGCGGGTCCTATTTAAGGTGACCTCGGCGACAGCGTATTGACCCTCGATCGGTTCGCCGCGAGCTTCGAAGTAGATGTTCTCTGCAAGACACTGCAGATCACTTTCGCGGCGATTTGCACGTGCGATTTCTCGCTGCAGGGCATGCGTGTCCACCGGCACTGCCTGCTTTCCGCCCACATAGGCGAAACACACGATCCCGATGAGGCCCAGAATGGGCACGGCTGCAATCGCATAGAACGACCAGCCGTCCCGACCGTGAAGCAGCCAGTACGTGGACCCCCTGCGGCGCCAGATTGTTGACTGGAGCCGCGCTTCGCGCAGCAGCGATTCGAACATCGTGATATGTACTATCGCGCTAACTTTCGACGGAATCTGTGCACGCCATCAAGCATTGACGCCGCCCGGTAAAACATACAGTCTCAACACAGTTAAATCGGGGGGTTGGATATGCAGAAGTGGGCAGCGGCGACAATGGGGCTCGTGGCCGTCATGACGCTTTCGAGCGGCCACGCAAAGTCGGCGGATCACGGCAAAGCCGATGCGCAGGCACTCGAGCTCGCGAAGCAAGCCATCGCGTTGCGCTCCGTACGAGGCCCCGGCAACCAGGCGCCGCAGGTGGCTGCACTCTTCAAGTCGGCACTCGTGGCCGGTGGTTATGCCGATGCTGACGTCAAGATCACTCCCGTCGACGACACTGCCTATCTGATCGCGCGCTGGAAGGGAAAGGACCCGAAGCTCAAACCGCTCCTGATCTCAGGGCACATGGATGTGGTCGAGGCCAAGCCATCCGACTGGCAGCGAGATCCCTTCACACCGGTGGTGGAGAACGGGCTCCTGTACGGCCGTGGCGCCAGCGACATGAAGTTGGACGACGCGCTGGCTGTCTCGACGCTCATCGAGCTCAGGCGCCAGGGATTCAAGCCACGTCGCGACATCGTACTCATCCTCTCCGGCGACGAAGAGACGACGATGAAGACGACCGAGATGGCTTCGAAGGAGTTGTCGAACGGCGAAATGGTGCTCAACGTTGACGGCACCGGGGGTGAGTTGGACGCCCAGGGAAAGCCGCTGTACTTCGCCTGGTCCGGCGCTGAGAAAACCTACGCCGATTTCGAGATGACGGTCACTTCACCGGGCGGTCACAGCTCCCGGCCATATGATCCGAACGCCATCACCCAGATGTCTGCTGCGCTCGTCCGCCTGGGCCAATACAAGTTCGAGCCGGAGCTCAGTGAGCTGACTCGAGAATACTTCAAGTCCGCGGCCGCCTACGAGTCGCCGGAGATTGGTGCGGCCATGCGTGCGTTTGCGGCTGATGCCACGGATGCCAAGGCTATTGCGACTTTGCGCGCGAATCCCGCCACTGTCGGGAAAATCGGGACGACCTGCGTGGCGACAATGATCAAGGGAGGCCATGCCCTCAATGCGTTGCCACAGAGCGTCACTGCTGACATCAACTGTCGCATCTTCCCCGGCCATCCCCGGGCCGAGATCATGGCCGAGCTGCAGCGTGTGGCGGCGGATCCCGCGGTTCATTTCAAGGATATCTCGGAAGGCAGTGTTGCAACGGATGCATCGCCTTTGCGTGCTGACCTGGTCAGTGCCGTCACCAAGGCCATTCACATCAGCTATCCGGGCGTCGCGGTGTTTCCCACGATGTCAGCGGGGGCAAGTGACAGCATGTGGTTTCGAAAGGAAGGCATTCCCAGCTACGGCGTGAGTCCGATCTTCATGAAGCAGAGCGATCGCTTCAGCCACGGTCTGAATGAGCGCGTGCCGGTGGACACCATCACGCCCTCCATCTCCTACATGTTGTCGTTGTTTACGGATCTGTCGAAATAATCCGGTAAACCCGTTCAAAGCGAGTGCGCTCCACGATGCCGTGGTCTCCTGGAGCGTACTCGATGAGCCAGTCGCCGGCTTCCCCTTGCAGGCAATCCCCGCCTGCCATCCGATCGACACTGAAGCGCTCGTTCATCTGCTTTGCCAGTACGGCTACGGGGCGGTTTCGGTAGGTACCGGCATTTCCGTGCCGGGTCGGTGATTCGGGTTCGTACTTTGCGTCGAAACGTTCACGCGACACGCACCAACGATCGCCCGTGGAACCCGTGATCAGTGCATCCCCCGGGGCGTAATGGTTGAGGCCCACTGCGCTGACGAGCTCGCCCCGTTGCGTGGCGAATTCAACTGCCACTTTCTCATCCTTGATGGCGCGCCGGGCCGCGGGATCGGCTGTCAGATCGGGGTTGTTGAGTCGCGAGACCATTGGCGCATTGTACCGTGCCGCCCGCCGTTGTCGCATTCCCCGGCCCGAATCCAATAGCTCACCGCGGAGGGACGAAATGATGGACGAGTCAGGAACGCGGCGCGGCTTCCTGCTGGGACTGGGCGGAGTCTGGTTATCCGTGAGCTTGCGGGATATTGCAGCCGAATGGGCCGGGACCCGGCGTACTCCGTCACCGATGCGTACCATCGGGCCCACGACGTGCCCAACCTGTCTATTTGCGACGGCTCGAGCTTTGTGACTTCCGGTCGAGGCCAACCGACGATGACGATTCAGGCACTGGCGTTTCGAGCGGCGGAGCACATGGCGCGCTGCGCGCGGGCCGGGGAGATCTGATTTTAGAGCACGATCCCCGGGTACCAGCCGCTCTGTTTCAGGAAGGCGTGCGGGTCGGTCATCTGCAGTATCTCGCGCAGCGCTCGTCGCTTGTCGCTCGAATGTTGGTAATAGGCTTTGGCGATCCGGTAACCCACCCAGTACCCCACGTCGCCGTGTTTTTCGGGGGTGCTGTTGTATAGCCAGTTGGACAGGTCTTTCTTGTCTTCGTCGGCCGTGAAGGCTGTTTCAATTTCCTTCTCGTGGCCGCGCGCGGCGGGCGCGAGTTGCGAGTAGGCCACGGAGCCGGCCGTCAATTCGGCCACGAACTCCGCGATGCCCTCGATCAGCGAGCCTTCGAGCACGGTTGGGTATTCGTCGTCGGCGAGTGCTGCGACCTGTTGCACATGGACGTATTCATGAGTGATTACGTACACGAACAAGTCTTCGACGTTGGGGTTGAGCCAGTCAGCGGCGCAGAGTGCTTCGAGCCCTATCTGCACGCCGGTGTCCGGGCTTCCGACACCCACAGGCTTGCCTCGACCTACGGCGATGGTCACCGGCGGGAAGCGGGCCTCAGGGTAGAGCTGCCCCAGTTTGTGTAGGGATGCCTTCAGGCGCTGCGTCACGCGGGGGAGTGCGGCAGTGCATTTCCTGGCGCTAGCGTAGATTTCGGGCCGCTTGGCCAGGGTGTCTGCGATCCTGGCGCCCGTGACGTTGCGGACTTTGGCCAGCTGGTGCAGGCCGTCCGATCCCTTGTCCAGGTAATCACGCTGTAGTTGTTCGGCAGTCGGGTGGCCGGCTGTTGAGTCGTACAGCGCGTAGAAGCGGTCCACGTCCTCGGTGTGAATGGCGGGTTTGCCTGCGGTCGCCAGTGCTGCTGCAGTGGCCAATGCTGCCGTCATGGCCAGGAGGTAGTTCATGCCGCCGCATTTTAGAGGCAGCGACTGGAACCCGTCGCGCCTTGCAGCATTGCGTGCCCCGGCGCGGAGCTCCACCGTTCACGGCTTATTTCGCGGGGGCGCCGATGTGGATCCGCGCTTCCTGCGACGTTGGTCCCGTGCCCATGACCTTGGTGCCGTTCTTCAGAATGGCCGTAACCTGCCAGAGATAAGTGCGTCCCCGCCGCAGCGGCTTCTTCGGCCGCCACGTCGTCGTCTTCAACCGGGTGTGCGCAATCGGCCGTAACCCTTCATCAACGATGATGATGGAGTACTTGGTCGCGCCCTCCAACGGCTGCCAGGCGAACTCAGGCCGATCATCAGAAACCTCATCCCCAAACGGCCCCAGCAACGCAAATGATGTGCTCCCGGCCGTCACTGCGCCCGCCGCTGGTCCCGCTGCCGTGGTCGCCGGCATCGCGCCGCGCGTTTGCGCTGCGCTGGTCGCCGGAGCTACCGCAGCCACCGCGGCGCGCGTTGGCGCGTTGGCGCTAGCCTGCGATTGCTGCTGGGGCGCAGCACCTGCTGTGCTCGCCACTGCGACCGATGTTGTGCCACGGGGTTGGGCTGGTGGCGTGACTGCTACGGCACTCGCGGCGGTGCGCGATTGGGCTGCACCGGTCGTCTGTATGCTTGCCGCTGTGGCTGGCGCCGCGTTGTGCGCTGGCGGCATGACACCTACGGTATTCGCGGCGCGCGGTTGCGCCGCGCCCATTGTCTGTATGCTTGCCGCTGCGGCCGGCGCTGCGTTGTGCGCTGGCGGTGTGACTGCTGCGGCGCTTGCAGTGCGCGTCTGGGCCGCACCGGTCGGCTGCATGCTCGTCGCTTCTGGCGGCGCATTTGTTGATGCCGCTGCCGGTGTCTGCGCAGCCGCCGCGCGTGCAGCCGCGGCGGTCGCAACGGAAGCCGTGTGTACCCACGCCTTCCCAAACTTATTCCACCCCACCACCCCAATCACCGCCACAACAGCAGCAGCAACCGCAGCAGTGGCGCCAGTCTTCAGCATCCGCTGACGCCGACGCCGTTCCAACTCGCGCTTGAGCGACGAAGCCTGCGATATCCCGACAGCGCTGGCCTTGTAAGTCCGCAGATCCGTCAGCTCAGCCCGGCACGCCTCGCACGCGTCCAAATGCCCACGTACGAAATCCAGCCGCGCGCCGGACAACCGGCCTTCGACGTACGAGTCCAATTCCTCCTGAGAAATATGTCGGACTGCCGATCCAACACCTGCGGGCGCAGGTGGACCAACCAACTTAGGCTTCGCGCCCGCTTCCTTGTCTACGACATCATCCAACACGTTCTGCATTGCCTCGCGTCACGTCGGCAAAAATCATTTTCGCAGTTTGCCAATCGGCCGCCGTGACCCGCTTGGTGGTTCTGCGATCGCAGACACCTCAGGTAAACCCCTATTTGTTGCGGCAAAGCAAAAACACAGCCCCTTCCAGCCTGTTCAGTGCCTGTTCAGAATCAGGCCGCGACTGTACGGGCCTGTCGCCCCATCCAGCCTAGATCGTCAATCGCATCGGCCCAATGCCGGGATCAGTGCGCCCGGCCTTGCCTGTCTCGATCTTGCCGGCAAACCGGCGCACAAACGCGGCCTCGCCGTCGACCGTAACCAGGAAGTCGAACCAATGATCACTCTGGGCAAGCGGCCAATGCTCGTGCGCTTGGGTTCCCGCATCCACTCGCACCGTGCGAGTGCTTGGACCACTGGTCGGATAATGCTCATCGAGCGCGATAGTGAACACCGCAGGTGCGCTCCCATCGTTGCGTAGAACCAGCTCCGCCGCACCGGAGTCAGGATGCGGTACCAGAGTCACTTCAGCCACGGGCGCCAATGACCCGGCATACCGTCGCCACAACCCGTTCGGCCCACGAAGTGTTAGATCATAGGCACTGAGTGGCCCTTCGTCGTGCCACTGTTCGCTCACCAGCCGGTCACCCGCGCCAATGGTGTAATGCCACGGCTCCTGGGCGTCTGTGTTGTCGTGCACAGTGATGACCGCACCAACGCTACCGCGGTTGATCATCTCAATCCGCAAGCGTTTCTCTGCAGTCACCATAGCGACCACATCGAGGTCGTAAGGCAGCGGCCGATGAGGGCGCTGGCCCGGCATCTGCGCGGTGGGTGATTGCGTTTGCGGGATGTTGTTGACAGTACCAGCCTCAGAGCGCGCGACGCGCTCCAGGAAGTCGTTTGTCGAGGGTAGCTTCTGGTGCCTACTGTGCCGGTGAGCCGAAGCGGCAAAATCGAACGCAGAGGTGAGATCTCCACACACCGAACGGCGCCAGGCGCTGATGTTGGGCTCATGCACACCGAAGCACTTCTCCATGAAGCGGATCGTCGAGGTGTGATCGAACAGCTCCGAGCAAACGTATCCCCCACGGCTCCAGGGCGACACGATGATGGTTGGCGTGCGCACACCCAGGCCGATGGGATGTTTTCCCGGTTCCAACACGTTGTCACCGGTGTAGTCCTTCAGCTCCCCGGCCACCGAAACGGTACTGCGCCCCTGGTAATCACCCACCGGGGGCACCGGCTGCGGCACGTGGTCATAGAAGCCGCCCGCTTCGTCGTAGTTCAAAATAAACACCGTCTCGGCAAACACCTCAGGATGGTCGACCAGCGCTTCAATCAGCCGGGCCGTAACATGCTCACCCTTGGCGGGAACCGCCTTGGGATGTTCCGACAGATCCGCAGCCGTCACAATCCACGAAATCTGCGGTAACCGGCCCGCAGCGATATCGCTGCGAAACGCCGCAACCAACTGCTCGCCGTCAGATCGGGTACGATCGGGCTCCGGTTTCGACTCACTGACCCACGAACGGCACCGACGATACAGGTCCGAGTCCTTCGGACACGACCGGAAGGCCGGGAAGAACGACATCGTGTTGTCGCCGAAGTTGTCATACTCCTGATAAACCTTCCAACTGACGCCCGCGGCCTGCAGTCGCTCCGCATAGGTAGTCCAGTGAAAAGCATCGTGACGATGTAGCTTCCGGTCCTGGGCCATGTCAGCCCACGGCGTGTCATCTTCGCCGTAGTTGCTCATCTCAGGTTCGCCGCCCACGCCGCCGCCGCCGTTGCACCCTGTGAACAGATGCAAGCGGTTGGGTTGAGTTTGCGTCATCGTTGAACAGTGGTAGGCATCGCAGATTGTGAAGGCATCGGCGAGTGCGTAATAAAAAGGAAGGTCGCCCGCGGTGTAGTGAAGCATTCGGTTATGCAGCTCACCACTGTGACCCCACTGGTCATAGCGGCCACGATTGAATATGTGCAGATTCTCCTGGTGGGACTGTTCAGCGCCACCCACCTTGAACGAGCGCGTCGTCTTCGAGTCGCCGTGGAAGGGCAGCACATAACCATCCGCATGTTGCTGGGAGGGCTGCGCCCACACTGACCTCCCGCCAGCCAATCGCAGAGGCCGTGGATCTCCGAACCCACGCACGCCATTCAACCAACCGAAGTAGTGATCGAAGGAGCGGTTCTCCTGCATGCACACCACAATATGCTTGACGTCGCGGATCGAACCGGTCGTCGCACGCGCAGGAATGGCCATCGCCCGGTCAATGAGACCGGGTAACATCGACCCGGCGGCTCCCGCCAGGCGCAGAAATTGTCGTCGGGACGTCTTCGCCATCACCATCCTCGTCGCTGGTATAGTCCAGATATCACAGTTGCTTTACAAGTCCATGGCAGCGCACATCATTCGAGTATGGGAGCTCACCTGGCTGCGCCGCCATGCCGAGGCCCTGGCCGCTATTGCAGCGCTGCCCGAGCACCGCGACCTGCTGTTCCTGCGGGCCGTCAACCTCAGGTGCCTGAATCGAGTCCCGGAAGCGCTCGGGGCTCTGGAGCAACTGGAGCGGGTACATCCGAGCTGCAGCCGACTGTTTCAAGAGCGGGGTCAGTGTCACGTCGCCCTGCGCGATGTTGCCAAAGCCGTCGACGCCCTCGTGCGTAGCGTCAGGATCAATCCGGCGCTTCCCGGAAGTTGGCAGTTGCTGCAACAGCTGACCGGCGATCCCGCAGCCGCCCAACATCTCGCCACACTCAACAAACTCCCTGCGGAGGTAGTCGAAGCCGGCAGCCTGTTCTCGGACGGATTTCTGCTGCCCGCGGCAAGCCTGATCCGCGAGTATCTTCGCAAGGACCAACACAACGTGGGCGCCATGCGCCTGCTGGCGCGGATCGGCATGGAGAACAATGAGCTGGCTGAGGCCGAATCGCTGTTGGAGTCGGTTCTGAAGCTGGCGCCGGACTTCCACGCCGCACGGCTCGACTACGCCATGGTGTTGCTGCGGCGGCAGAGGTATCTACGCGTGCGCGAGGAGGCACAGACCCTCCTCAATCACGAACCCGACAATCGCGAGTTTCTCAAGCTGCACGGGGCTGCCTTGATTGGCTTGGGAGACCACGAGCCGGTGATCGGGCTGTATGAGCGTTTGCTGACGGGACTGCCCCAGGCTGGTCCCGAGGTCGCCGACCTGCGCCTGTGGCGGGGTAACGCCCTGAAGAGCACCGGCAGGCCGCAGGAAGCCATTGCTGACTACAAGGCGGCCTTGCAGGCCTGGCCGGATTTCGCCGTTGCCTGGTTCAGCCTGGCGAACCTGAAAACGTACCGCTTCTCGGATGAAGAAGTGGCGCGCATGCATTCATTAGCGTCTGATGCTTCCGCACCGAGCCTCGATCGCTCCTATCTCTGCTTTGCATTGGGCAAGGCGTTGGAGGATCGCGGGGAGTTCGCCCACTCCTGGGAGTATTACTCCCGCGGCAATGCCATCGTTCGCGCGGGCAGTGACTATCAGCCCGAAGCCGCCGAAGCCAACACCCGACTGTTGCGCCAGGCCTGCACTGCGGATTTCTTCGCAACCCGAGCCGGGTGGGGCGCCCCTGACCCCGCACCGATTTTCATTGTGGGTCTTCCCCGCAGCGGCTCCACGTTGATCGAACAGATCCTCGCCTCGCATTCCCAGGTTGAGGGAACCGAAGAGCTGACGGAAATCGACCGCTACGCCGCCGAGCTGGCGCGGACCGCTGTGTCTCATCACTCCGGGGCGTCGCCGAAATTGCGGCCTGGCCACCAGGAGCTGGCCCGCGCCTTGCAAAACCTCACCGCGCGTGATGTCGGCCGCCTGGGCGAACTTTACCTCGCCGAAACCCGCGCATACCGCAAGACCGCCCGGCCGTGCTTCATCGACAAGATGCCGAACAACTTCCGGCATATCGGGCTGATCCATCTGCTGCTGCCCCACGCGAAAATCATCGACGTCCGCCGTGAGCCGCTCGCATGCTGTTTCGGCAACCTCAAACAGTTGTTCGGCGCCGGGCGCCAGGAGTTCAGCTACAGCATCGAGGACATGGCCCGCTACTACCGCACCTACCTGGACCTCATGAGCCACTGGCATACGGTGTTGCCTGGAAGGGTCCTGACTGTTCACTACGAGGACGTGGTGGAGGATCTCGAGGGCAACGTGCGCCGGATTCTGGACCACTGCGGGCTACCCTTTGAGCCGGCTTGCCTCTCGTTCCACGAAACACGCCGCAGCGTGCGCAGTGCCAGCTCTGAACAGGTACGCCAACCCCTCAGCCGAGCAGGCCTGCACCAGTGGCGCCACTACGAACCCTGGCTCGGCCCCCTGAAGGAGGCGCTCGGCAACGCGGTTGTCACATTCAAACTGGTATAGTCCAGAATCGTTCAGCACTCCCGTACGAGATTCAGTGACAACCGCGATCGTTGAGCAGATCTTCGGTCTCTTCGACCGCTTCGGATCCGAGAGCTACGGGGAGCATGCGACCCAGCTTCAGCACGCCCTGCAGGTAGCCGAGCTGGCCCGTGTGAACGGCTGTAGCCGTGCGCTGGTTGCAGCGGCACTCCTGCACGACGTCGGCCAATTTATTGATGATGCGGGCAACGCCGCGGAGACTTTGGGTATCGACGCCCGCCACGAAGTCAGCGGTGCCAAATACCTGGAAGAGCATTTTCCCCCGGAAGTTTCCGAGCCCGTGCGGCTGCACGTCGCCGCCAAGCGCTATCTGTGTGCTGTTGACAGCACCTATTTTGACCGGCTGAGCGATGCCTCCAAACTCAGCCTGAAGTACCAAGGCGGCCCCATGAGCGCCGCGGAAGTCACCGCTTTTGAAGCCGAGTCCTTCCACGCCGATGCCGTGACCCTGCGTCGTTTCGACGACACAGGCAAACAGCCGGGCTGGAATCCGCCCGGCCTGATCGCATACCGCGCCTTGTTGGAATCCCTGATTGCTGACACTAAATAGTTAAAGCTTAACCATCGTGTCATCATTCCCGGGGATCATGGTCTATACCAGATGATTCGTTCGGGGAGCTCGGTGTCATGGCGAATAAAACCAAGCTGAACGGCCCCGCGCCGTTCTCCGTGTCGCAGCATGTGAGGCGGGAGTTGGCGCGGTTCAGGCCCGCCTCGCTGTCGTTGCTGGCGCTCAGCACGGCCTTCTCCGCGCTTGCGGTCGGCCAGACCGCGCCTCCCAAGACCGATACAACCAGCGTCTCGGACGGGCCCGAGGAAGTCGTCGTCAACGGCTATAAGAAGTCGTTGGAGATCGCGATCAATATCAAAAAGGACTCGGACATCGTCAAGGACGTCATCGTCGCGGAAGACATGGCGAAATTCCCCGAGCTGAACCTGGCGGAGTCCATTCAGCGTATCCCGGGCGTGGCGATCACCCGCGAGGCAGGCGAAGGCCGCGAGATCTCCCTGCGCGGCCTGGGTCCGGACTTCAGCCGGGTGCAGCTCAACGGCATGGAAGTCCTCGGCAACAATGACTCGGCGATGGATAGTCGGGGGCAGCGCTCGCGCGATCGCGCATTCGATTTCAATCTGTTTGCGTCGGAGCTGTTTTCGCGGGTCGAGGTTGAAAAGACCTACCAGGCAGCGCAGAACGAGGGTGGCATGGCGGGCACCGTGGGCCTGTTCACCGGCAAGCCGTTTGATTATGCCGACGGCTTCAAGGGGGCCATCTCCGCCAAGGGCGGCACCAACACCTACACCGAGGATTTCCAGCCGCGCGTGGCAGGCCTGGCCAGCTACAACTGGGACAACACCTTCGGCGTGCTGGTGTCAGCCGCCTGGTCGCGTCGCAAGACGCAGGAACAGGGCTTCAACACCTACAACTACAACCATCCCGGCGCGGATGACATGGCCAGCGCGGTCGCTGCCGACCCCGGCTTGATTTCATCCCTGACGCCGGCCCAGCAGGCCAAGTTCCTTTCTGGAGACTTGTACTTTCCCGACGGTAACCGGCTCTCGGTGTGGGATTCGGATCAGACTCGCCTGGGTTTGACTGCGTCGGTGCAGTGGAAGCCGGCGGACAATCTGCTGTTCACTGTTGACGGCCTGCACGGCCGATATACGACGCTGCGGGACGAGTACCACCTGGCGACCCGACCGTTCAATGGCGCCGGTTCCGGAGCCTGGGATTACGGCACCATTGGTCCCTCCGACTGGCCGAATACCATCAACCTGAATTCGACCATCAACTCCATCAACTACGACAGCACCGGCTTCGTAGACTCCATCAACGTCTCCAACGCAACCTTCGGCTCCGAACATCGCCGCGAACGCAACGAAAACCGCTTCAACATGGCGGAGCTCACCGGCAAGTGGGACGTCACCGACGCGTTCACTGTCGATGGCCACGTTGGTCTGCAGACCTCCACGTACCATACGCCGTACGATGACAAGCTCTACATGCGCGGGCAGGGCGCCTTCACGTCCACGTACTCCGCGGATGGCAAGTCTGCGAGTAACGTGTATTCCTGGGATACCACCAATCCCAACAACTACTTCATGGACGACTTCTATTTCCGCGGTTTTTACAACGACACCACGGAGCGTGAAGCCGTACTGAACCTGAAGTACAAGTTCTCGGAGGAATACGACGTTCGTGCGGGCTACGCCTTCCACCGCTACTGGTCGGCGGGCCAGAACTGGTTTGACGACGGCAATCAGAACGGCACGGACGATCCGACATCGCCCCTATACACCCGCGGCGCTCCG
>Ga0268266_10001697_pt1 | contig 25266 bp, 26 predicted proteins | sample KBSS13metaG_FD_190356 | JGI IMG/M metagenome (GOLD analysis project Ga0268266, IMG submission 190356) | Switchgrass rhizosphere microbial communities from Kellogg Biological Station, Michigan, USA - KBS S1-3 metaG (SPAdes) (version 2) | ecosystem: Host-associated > Plants > Roots > Rhizosphere... | reverse complement strand
CGAGCGAATATTCGAAGACGTCTTTGAGAAGGACGCAGGCTCGTTCGCGGGGTGCGAGCGCGAGGACGAGGTGCTCGATGGACTGGGGAGGGACGGCGTCGGCAGGGTCGGGGGGAAGGTAGGCGTCCGGCTGCGCGGCGACGGCTTCGGCCTGCTGACGGACCTTGCGGCGGCGGAGGAGGTCGATGCACCGGTTGTGGGCGATGCGGAAGAGCCAGGGAGTGAGGTCGCGGGTGTCGTCGAAGGTTTCGAGCTTGCGATAGGCCTGGAAGAGGGTCTCCTGAACGATGTCTTCGCCATCCATCACGGAGCCGGTCATGCGGGCGCAGTAGCGGTGGAGGCGGGGACGAAGGTGGGGGATCGTCTCGAGGAAGGCGAGGTAGCGCGCCTCAAAGGCCCCTTGGGGGCCGCGAGAGTCTAAGCCGGGATCATCCATATTGAGCTTTACGCGGCTCACCCGGTTAAGGATACGGAGATAAGGGGAGATTTGTGTGGGGAGGGGTTTAATGCAGGTGTTTTGGAGTTTGCTCGGCTGGCTGAGTTGAGATGGATTGTCCGTTTGGGTATCTGGGCGGCAGGAGCGAAATACGGGGATTTTTCGGCTTCGCTCAGAATGACGTTTTGTGAGTGGCCGTGCTCAGAACGACGAGGGTGAGGGGAGAGATTTGTGTGGGGAAGCGAACCGCAGGTCATTCGACTTCGCCTCTGGCGTAAACCGCCAGAGGCTCCGCTCAGGATGACACCTGCTTTTTATGACAGGACTTGAAACGCGTCTCTAGAACGGGATGTCGTCGTCGGTGATGCCCTGGTCGGCGTAGTCGGGCTGGGAGGATGGGGTGCGCTGATCGAAGCTACTGGTGTTGGAGCGCGAGTATCCGCCGGAGCTGGCTCCGGCTCCTTCGCCGCGTCCGGGGCCGCCGCCGAGGAGGCTCATCTCGTTGACGAGGATCTCGGTGCGGTACTTCTTCTGGCCGGAGTCCTTGTCATCCCAGGAGCGGGTCTGGATCTTGCCTTCGACGAAGATCTGGGTTCCTTTTTTGACGTAGTCGCGGATGATCTCGGCGGTGCGGTTGAAGGCGACGAGGTTGTGCCACTCGGTCTTGTCCTGCCAGTTGCCCTGCTGATCTTTGGCGCGGTCGGCGGTGGCGAGAGAGAAGCTTGCGACGATGGTGCCGCCTGCGGTGGAACGAATCTCGGGGTCTTTGCCTACGTTGCCGAGAAGAAAAACTTTATTGACGCCTTTTGCCATGCGGATACTCCGATTTGTTCAGTTCTGAAGGTTGAGGATAGCAGATGGATCGCCTGGGGATCCCGTTCGAGCACGCATTGCATCGTTACGAGGCGCGGAACGATGGGTTTAGCGACCGATCAGAGGACGGCGGGGTAGTGGGCGCGTCGGTGCTGTCCTGCGGAGATCCCTGCCACAGGTCCCATAAAAAGTTGACGGCAGAGATCGCGAGAGCAAGCTTGAGCCCAGGGTGATTCCATTGTTGATGCCCTGGAGCGAGTGCAGGCTTTCCGCCGAGATGCTGCTGCCGGATACTCGCCTATCGATCTTCGATCTTACAGATCCGGCTCGTATCAAGCTGGTAGCGAGCCACCCGTCGGAAGCAAACGGCACGTTTGATTTCGTTCGTTCTCTGGCCGCCATGCTTGTATCTTTTCGCGATAGTCAGCAGGACGCCTTACTCAAGAACGCCGACAAGACGCTTCAAATCCAGAGAAGAGACTGAATCTGCTGTCCTGAACAGCACACTCATTTGCGTAGGGGCCTTATTGCCGATCGTGGCGAGCTGCTCGCCTATGGAGAGGAGCTGTTTTAGCGTCTGCGGTCGGCGTAGAGCTTCATGAGGGCGAGGATGAGGGTGAGGGAGCCGGTGGGCAGGCATCCCATGGCGACCATGAGGGCGAGCCAACCGGAGTTGGTGTGCGGGCCCTGGTGGCCGATGCCTCCAAAGAGGAGGTGAATGGCCAGCACGGCTGCGACGCCGGTGCTGAAGATCCAGAGGCCGGTGCGGAGAAGTTTGCGTGTATCAGATCGCATGGGAGCCATGGCAACGTCCTTAGTGGATGGCCGACTGCATCCAGTAGACGATGACCCCGGTGATGGAGACATAGAGCCAGATGGGCCAGGTGTAACGTGCCAGCTTCCTGTGCGCGGGGAATCGTCCCGTGAGCGAGAGGAAGAAGGTAATGAGGATCATGGGAAGCGCGATGATCGAAAGCAGGATGTGCGAGGCAAGCAGCTTCCAGTAAAAGGGCCACCACGGGCTGAGGCGATTGAAGTGGGTCTCGCCGTGCAGAGTGAAGTTGACCAGGTAGGAGACGAGAAAGATCGAAGAGAAGATGAAGGCCGTGAACATGGCCGCGCGGTGCTGCGAGATCTTCCGGGAACGAATGAAGCTGTAGCCGAAGAGCAGAGCGACGGTCGAGAGTGCGTTAAGAACGGCATTGACGAGCGGGAGGGAGCGAAGCTGGGTTCCGGCGACGTCGGTGGGGGTATGGAAGTAGACCAGCCAGCAGATGAAGGCGCTGGCGAGAGCGCTTACCGCGATGATGGTGGCGATAATGGAAGGTGGTGTACGAAGCGTGGCAGAAGGTGAATCAGATCGTGCATTCATCAGAAGAGCAGACGTCCTTTCGCATCGAGCATCATGGCGGCCATGAGTAGCGGGAGGTAGATGACGGAGGCTTTGAGCAGGTCGCGCGCGTAGGCACGGGATTCAGGAGCAGAGGGATCGCGAGCGATGCGGGCGAAGCGAAGGGTGTACCAGAGATAAATAAGCGACAGGATGGCGGCGACTACGCCGTAGATGGGGCCCGTGATGCCGAGCCAGGTGGGCCAGATGCTTACGGGAACCATGAGGATGGCATAGAAGAGGGACTGGATGACGGTGGACCGGGCGGCGAAGTCCTGGTCGGGTTGAGTGGGAGTGAGGCGGATTCCGGCGGCGGCGTAGTCTTCGCGGTACATCCATCCGATGGCCATGAAGTGGGGGAATTGCCAGACGAAGAGGATGGCGAAGAGAGCGACGGCGGGCCACTCGATAATGCCGCGCGCGGCAGTCCAGCCGATGAGCGGAGGGAGGGCTCCCGGAAAGGCACCGATGAAGGTGTTGACGACGGTAATGCGCTTGAGCGGGGTGTAGATGCCTACGTATCCAACTGCCGTTAGCAGCGTGAGGGTTCCTGTGAGCAGGTTGGTGACGTGGGCGAGGTAGAGCGAGCCGAAGAAGATGGCGGCAAATCCGAGCAGGAGCCCATGAGCGAGCGAGATTCTTCCCGCGGCCATGGGACGTCTGGAGGTGCGGCGCATAAGGGCGTCGGTGCGACGCTCAAGGGCCTGATTGAGGGCGCTGGAGCCACAGGTGACGACAGCGATTCCAGCCAGCGCCTGGAGGAGGCCGGCGTGAAAGGGGCTGATTCCGCTGGCGAGAGAGCCGAGATAGAAGCCGGCTCCGGCTGTGATGACCACCATGACCGACACGCGGAGCTTAAACAGCGTAGCGTAGTCGGCAAGAAGCCCAGGCTCCGTCGCAGACTTGGACGGAGAGATTGCGGCCGGGGTTGTCGCGGATTGCGCCACGTTCTAAGGATAACCTTTTTGACGGACGGTTCGTTGTAGACGAGAGATTGCGGAACCGCGGGGGAGTATCTCCTTGATCGCATGGAGAGAGAAAGTGAACTGGAAGCACGCATTCAAGACGACTGTTGCCCCCTGCCTGTGCCTTGTTTTGGGGAGAATATTGCGATTATCACAAGGATATTGGGCGTGTGTGAGTGCGATTGTGGTTTTGCAGTCGACGAGCCGGGATACGTGGACGGTTTCCCGGGACCGGATTGTTGGAACCGCGCTAGGGGCGGTTATCGGCTGGGGCACCGCCAATGTGTGGCATGAGAATGCATTGGTCTATGCTCTCGCCATTTTGCTGTGCATGACGGTGCCACAGGTGATGCAGCTGAAGAATGCGGGAAGAATGGCGGGAGTTGCGGCGACGATCATCATGCTGATTCCGAGTTATCTCCCGTACTGGCATGTTGCAGTATCGAGGTTCCTGGAAGTAAGCCTAGGTGTGCTGGTTGCCCTGGCGGTGTCGCGGACGATGTGGCGAGGGTCGTCCGCGTCTTGAAATCAGATTCAGGGCGCGGGGCGCAACTGGGCCAGCAGAGCTTCGGCGGAGGGTTGGGTGTTGAGGATGTCGGCGGCGGTGAGCCAGGCGCGACGGAGTTGGGTGATGCCGTAACGGATCTGATCGAGCTCAGCAATGGAATGTGCGTCGGTGTTGACTACGATTTTGCAGCCGTGTTGTTTGGCGAGGCGAAGATGGAGATCGTTGAGATCGGCTCGGGCGGGGTTGGCGTTGTGCTCTACGGCGACGCCTAGTTCAGCGGCTCGCTTGAAGACGGTGTCGATGTTGACGGCGTAGGGGTCGCGCTTGAGGACCTTGCGACCGGTGGGGTGCCCGAGGATGCGGATGTAAGGATTCTCGATGGCGCGGAGGATGCGATCGGTCATCTGCTCGATGGGTTGATCGAAGCGGCTATGAACGCTGCAGATGACGATATCCATCTGTGCGAGGGTTTCGCTGGAGAGGTCGAGTTCGCCCTCGGCCAGGATGTCGACCTCGACGCCGGCAAGGACGCGGATGCTGCCGCGCATCTCGGTGTCGATCTCGCGGATGCGCTGGATGTGCGCGAGGGCACGAACATCGTCCATGCCGTTGGTCATGGCGAGATTTTTAGAGTGATCGGTAATGGCGATGTATTTGAGGCCACGGTCGAGAGCGGCTTGAGCCATCTCGCGGATGGTGTTGGAGCCATCGGTCTCGACGGTGTGCATGTGGAGGTCGCCACGGATATCGGTGGCGGTGATGAGCTGGGGGAGGGTGTGGTTGGCGGCTGCCTCGAGCTCGCCGGAGTTTTCGCGGAGCTCGGGCGGGATGTAGTCGAGTTCGAGGGCGCGATAGATGAGCTCCTCGGTGGCGGCAGCAACGATGGAGTTATCTTCGACGCGAAGCAGGGCGTACTCGTTGAGGGTCATACCGCGCTTGATGGCGCGTTGGCGCAGAACGACGTTGTGCATCTTCGATCCAGTGAAGTACTGTAATGCAGCTCCGTAGCTGGCGCGAGGGAGAAGACGGACATCGACCTGGAGATTGTTGCGGAGCGTGAAGCTGACCTTGTTCTGCCCGCGCGCGATGAGCTTGTCGATCAGGGGAAGGGAGGCGACATGTTCAACGGCGGCAGCAACAACGTCAGGCTCGCATGCAGGACCAGTAACGAGGAGATCGAGATCGCCTACAGTCTCGCGCCCGCGACGAAGAGATCCGGCGGGAGTGATCTCGTCGATGCCGGGAAATTCCCGGATGAGATTGGAGATGCGCTCGGCGTGCTCGCGAGCCTGATCGATGCGAAAACGGCTGGTATTTTTTCGGTAATCCTCAATTCCTTTGAGGAGTTTACTGGTGAACTTTTCTCCCATGCGGGGGAGCTTGTTGAGGGCTCCGGCTTTGGCTGCCTCTTCGAGAGCGTCGATGTCGCAGACATTGAGAGAGGACCAGATGAGGGCGACGGTCTTCGGTCCCATGCCGGGAAGGCGAAGAAGCTCGAGCATGGAAGGGCGATATTTTTTCAGGAGGTCGTCGCGGAGAGGTGTCGAGCCGGTATTGAGAATGTCGAGGATATTCGCAGACATACCCTTGCCGATTCCACCGATGGCGAGCAGCTGCTTGGGATCGCTCGCCAGCGAGGCTAATTGCGTGGTTTGCTGCTCGACGGCCTCGGCCGCCCTGCGATAGGAACGAACGCGAAAAGGATCGGCAGCATCGATCTCGAGAAGAGTTGCTGTCTCATCCAGTATGCGTGCGATCGAAATATTATCCATGGACGATTGACTCCGGATCGGATGCTAATCTCCGGCTCCTGAGTCAGTATGCAGCATTCTTTCGTGGTGTGGGGAGACATCCAAACCAGATGTGGCGGTAGGCCTGACTCCATTCCAGGCAACCGCCACATCCTTGGTCAAAATGGGAGTTCTGAGTCAAACTGAGCGTTCAGCTGGCCAGTTCTCTAATTTCTCTAACTCGAAAGACCTGATCGGCCTGAGGTCCTTTCGCCCCCTGGATAATGTCAAACTCTACCTCGTCCCCCTCCTTGAGGCTCTTATAGCCATCGCGCTGGATCGAAGTGTAATGAACGAAGACATCGGCTCCGCCGTCTCGGCCAAGGAAGCCGTACCCTTTTGCATTGTTGAACCACTTTACGGTGCCTTTATACTGTGCCAAGACTCTTGCTCCTTGCAATTGATTCGAGCCGAAGCGCCCAGGCTGACAGGACACTTCAGTTATGCAAATGAGACGCAAAAGGCTGAAATCGGGTTTTCTGAAAAAGCTCTGAAGGCAGCTTCGTAACTGGTGATGTGGAATAAGTAGCGCTTTCTATTACTTATACGATCACAAACAGTTTTCGCGACGCAGGCGATCGTAAAGCATGAGCGCGATCAGGGTCTTGCCGTCGTGAATCTTGTTCGCCGATGCAAGAGCAAGCGCTTCAGAGAGAGGCATTCGGATTACTTCGATCTGTTCGTCGGCTTCGGGCTGGGCTTCACCGATGCGGATGTCGCGGGCCAGGTAGATCTGCATCCATTCACCGAGAAATCCTGGGCTGGCAAAATATTTGGTCAGCAGGGTCCATCGCTTCGCACGGTAGCCAGTCTCTTCGATCATCTCGCGTTTCGCAGCCGCCAGAATGGCCTCACCGGGCTCGACGCGGCCTGCCGGAAGTTCTAGAAGAAACTGACCTGCGGCGTGACGGTACTGCCTTTCGAGGATGACCTCGGGGTCGCGGGGATTCTTCGATTCATCAACGGCGAGGATGACGACGGAGCCATTATGGCGGATGACCTCTCGAATGTTTTCGACCCCGGTGGGCTCGATGACCTCATCGCGATAGACGGAGAAGACCCTCCCCTTAAAAACAACTTTAGAGGAGAGGATCTTGGTCTTTGCCCGGCTGGATGTGGGCTTACCGTTTGCTGCAGGCGATCCGGTGGAGGTTTTTTTCTTTTGGGAGCGGGAAGTGGTCCCAGTTGCCGATCCTTTTTTCACCTTCTTCGTCAAAGAGGACATATGGTTACGGTATCATCCTGCATCGAACGTGTTGGACCCGGCATCCAAACCCGTGCAATAAAAAAGAGACCGTTGGGTTTCCGGTTTGCATCAGATAAGGGACATCAAGCAAAGTAATTGAAAAGAAATGCTGGGCGCGGATTCGAATCGAGTCTGCGGACGGACATCAAGACTCGAGGATGAAGGCCTACGATGAGCGTTGAGTGTTACCCGATCACCATATTGCCCCATGTTTCGCAGCTTTACCGCGACTATCTCGTCATGGGCGATAAGGCGGAGAGCCCAGTGCACTCGTGGTACGGGTCTGGTGGCTCCGGAGGCCCGTTTGCGGGCGGATGGTTGAGATCGGAACTTCCGGCAGCGGATCGTGGCCGATTGGTAGAGGAACTTCTTCGCCAAAACCGGATTTTTAGAGCAAGCGAGCAGACGATTGCAAATATTGAGAAGCTTCGAGGCGGAGCCCGTGCTGTCGTAACCGGGCAGCAGGTGGTGCTGTTCGGCGGACCGCTGCTTACGCTGCTGAAGGCAGCCACAGCAGTATCGCGAGCACGCGAGGCTACCCGGATTACAGGCGTTGAGCATGTGCCGATCTTCTGGATGGCTACGGAGGATCATGACCTGGCCGAGGTGGACCAGGCGGCTCTTTTGACGAAGACGGACGTCGAGATTCTGAAGGCAGGCCTGCGCGTTCCTCTGCCGGTTCCGGTTGGCGGTGTCGAACTGAATTCCGAGACGGCTCCCCTGCTGGATCAGGCGATTGAGCGTGCAACAGAGCTGCTTGAGTTCGCTCCGATCGCGGAGTGGATTCGAGAGTCGTATCTCTCCGAAGGAGCTACCCTGGCGAGTGCGTTCGGCCGGTTGATTGCGCGTATCTTCGCGGAGCAGGGATTGATCGTGGTGGACGCGGCGAGCCGCGAGTTTCATGCACTGGGTGCCTCGACGCTGCGATACGCCATCGAGCATGCCGAGGAGCTGCATCAGGGGCTGCTTGCTCGATCGGAGGAGTTGACCAGGCATGGCTATCATGCGCAGGTCCTGGTCGCTGAATCAGCATCCCTGCTATTTCTGCTGCACGAAGAGACGGGAGAGCGGGTCGCTCTTCGGCGTGTAAGCGATGCTTCCGGATCTGGCGTGCAGTGGCGTGCTGGATCGCATGTGTATTCCGCTGAGAAGCTGTTGGAGATTCTGGACAAGAGTCCGGAGAGACTGAGCCCGAATGCGCTTCTGCGTCCGGTATTTCAGGACACGGTGCTTCCTACAGTCGCCTATATCGGAGGGCCAGCGGAGATTGCGTACTTTGCGCAGAGCGCGGTTCTTTATAGCGCGATCCTGGGAAGAATCACTCCGGTTCTTCCTCGCCTGAGCGCGACTTTGATTGAGCCCGCCATTGCCACGGTGATGGAAAAGGACGAGGTGCAGCTTCCGGATGCAATGACAACCGCGTCAGAACTGGCTCAACGGCTTGGCGCGCGCGCAATGCCGATTCCGTTGAAGCGGAAGCTTGCCGCAGTGGGGAATGCGCTTGAGACGGAACTGGATGCGCTCACGGAGTATCTGCGGGGTATCGATGGCTCACTCGGCACCGCTGCCGAGACTTCGGGCTCGAAGATGCTCTACCAGATGAACCGCCTGCGCCGCATGGCTGCTACTTACGAGCTGCAGAAAGAGGCCTCGCTGGGTAAGCATGCCGCTGCGATTACTCTGAATGTCTTTCCGGATGACCACCCGCAAGAGCGTCTGCTGGCTGGAGTGTGGTTTCTTGCACGGTATGGGGAAGACCTGATCGAACGCTTGGTTCAGGTGGCGAACAACCAGTGTCCAGGACACGTGGTTGTGCGTTTGTAGGATCGATCCAGTTCAGGAACATCCCTTCGCCTCCTTTATGGAGGCGCTTTCGCTTCCTCTGCAGGGAGCATAGAATGGCGCACGGGGGAGTCTGTTATGGGCCTGAGTGATCAGCCATTTGAAGTAATGTGCCCGGATTGTGGCGGAATGCTGAAGATCGATCCGGTGAGCCGCGCCATTATTGCGCACAAGTCCGCGCCCAAGAAAAAGATGTTCGAAGATTTCGGCGAGGCGGCGAAGGCGTTGCGCGAAGCCGACGCCCGAAGAGATTCGATCTTTCAGCAGTCGGTTGAGGCGCAGAAGAACAAAGAAGATGTGCTGGCGAAGAAGTTTGCCGAGGCTGTGAAGAAGGCGAAGGAGACTCCACTGGGCGATCGTCCCTTGCGCGACTTCGATTTGGACTAACGGCAGGCGATGAGCGAATTACGCAACGACCCTTATGATGTACCGGCGCCTCCTCCCAAGCCGGCGCCAACGATGATGAGTTATCCGCCCTTCGGAGTCTCTGAGAGACGAAACATTCCGTGGCGATGGATTATCTTCGGCGTTGTTTTGAGTTTCGCAACGATTGCCTGGTTCTCACACATGATCCTTGGGGGGTACCACGAAGCTACTGCTCGTGTTGAAACGCTGCACAATCAGATGGCCAATCAGGATTGGGACGGCATTTACCGCGATGCGTCATGGCAATATCGCAGTGACAGAACCGCAGAAGAGAACAGAGAGCTGTTTGCGGCAATTTGCCGTAAGCTTGGCCAGCCGGTTTCAACTAAACAGGAGAATATTTACGTAAATTCGAATTTCTCAGGCACAACAGTAACTGCGACCTTCGAGACCACTTTCTCTCTAAAGGCAAAAGCGATAGAGCATCTGACCTGGACCTCGCTTGATGGGCAATTTCGACTCACTTCCTACGAGATCACTTCCATGGATCTGGTGTTGCGTTAGTTTCTGAAATCGCAGCCTTATTGGTTGGTGCAGTTAAACTAATCTCATGCCTCCGATTTTAAATGCGCAGGGCCTGTCGAAGAGCTTTGGCGCTATCCCCTTGTTTCGTGATATTTCCTTTACGGTCTCTGATGGAGACCGGATCGGGCTTATTGGTCCGAATGGCGCCGGGAAGAGCACACTGCTCAAGATTCTCGCGGGTGAGGAGGATGCGGATGCAGGCGACGTTGCGATCCGCAAGCGTGCCCGCATCGGGTATGTTCGCCAGGAGTCGACGTTCGCTCCTGGGAAAACGGTACGAGAGATTCTTGAGGCTGCTCTCGCAGTTGGTCATGTGTCCGAGGGAGAGCGAGAGGGAAAGCTTCGTGAGACGAGTGGCCGGATCGGCCTGCCGGACGTCAGCGTGGTAGCTGCAACACTCAGCGGAGGCTGGCGCAAGAGGCTTGCGATCGCAGAGGCGATCGTTGCAGCGCCCGATGTTCTGCTGCTCGATGAGCCTACGAATCATCTTGACCTTGCGGGAATCGCCTGGCTGGAGGATCTGCTGAACGAAGGCGAATTTGCGTCGGTCGTGATTACGCATGACCGTTACTTTCTTGAGAATGTATCGACCGAGATCGTCGAGCTGAATCGTATCTACGCGGACGGCTTGCTGCGGGTGCAGGGAGTCTACTCGAAGTTCATTGAGGCGAGGCAAGCTTATGTGGAGTCACAATCGCGTCTGGAAGAGTCGCTGCGCAACCGCGTTCGTACAGAAGTGGAATGGCTTCGCCGAGGTCCCAAGGCTCGCGCGACCAAGGCGAAGGCGCGGATCGATAACGCGCATCAACTGATTGACCAACTGAAGGAAGTCTCCTCGAGGGGCCAGGGTTCGACGGCCGAGATAGGATTTGCGGGGACGGAGCGGCAGACCAAACGATTGGTCGAGCTCAACGACGTCTCCATCGAGCTTGGTGGCAGAACCATTGTGGAGCACCTGAGCTTCCTGATCGCGAACGGTGTGCGAGTGGGGCTGGTGGGGCCGAATGGGAGCGGCAAGACGACGATTCTTCGTTTGCTGACCGGCGAGCTTTCCCCTTCATCGGGGGAGATCAGCAAGGCAGGATCCTTGCGAACCGTCTACTTCAGCCAGACTCGCGAACTGCCAGAGGGCGTGACCCTTCGTCGCGCGCTGGCGCCGGACTCCGACTCGGTTGTGTATCAGGGAAGGGTCGTTCATGTGGCCAGCTACGCGCAGAAGTTTCTGTTTAGCGGCGATCAATTGAACCAGCCAGTCGAGAGGCTGAGTGGAGGCGAACGAGCTCGGGTGCTGATCGCCAGGCTGATGCTGGAGCCGGCGGATCTGCTGCTGCTCGACGAGCCGACCAACGATCTCGACATTGCTACGCTTGAGGTGCTGGAAGAGAGTCTGCTCGAGTACAAGGGTGCGTTGGTTCTGGTGACACACGATCGCTACATGCTGGATCGCGTCTCGACCACCGTGCTCGGTCTGGACGGCAAAGGACAGTCTACTGTCTTTGCCGACTATGCTCAGTGGGAGCAATGGTTCCTGAATCGCCAGGATTCGCGGACGGAACGGGAGGCGCCGGCGGTGAAGGTTGCCGCAGCCGCAGAGGTATCTACGACGCCTTCCAAGAAGAAGCTGTCCTATCTTGAGGCGCGCGAGTTTGCGACGATCGAGGAACGAGTGGAGGCTGCGGATGCTCGACTCGACGCAGCCAGGATTCGGGTCAACGATCCGGAGGTTGCGGTGGATGCACCCAAGCTGACAGAAGCGCTTGCCGAGATGGAGACGGCGCAGGCCGAGCTGGATACACTCTATGCGCGCTGGGCGGAGCTCACGGAGAAGGCCGGCTGATCGTCGTCGGTCATGATGACGTCTTGTTGTATGCTGCAGGCATCATGAGCAAGCTCCTATTCGGTCTTCTGTTCGCTTCGATGACTCTCTGCGGCTTCGCGCAGTCGACAACTTCAGCCACGCATCCTGTTGTGCTGCGTGCGGCGCGGATGCTGGATGTTGCAGGCGGCAGGATGGTCGCGCCAGGTGAAGTTCTTGTGGAAGGAAACAGGATTGTCGCAGCGGGAGGCTCGGTGACGCGACCCAGCGGGGTTGAGGTGATCGATCTTGGGGATACGACGCTTATGCCCGGACTGATCGACGCTCATGTACACCTGTTTCTTCATCCTGGAGCCGAGGATCTGCAGACCGTCGAGGAGAGCGTTCCCGAGAGGACTCTGATGGCGGCTGAGGCTGCGAAACAGGATCTACTTGCCGGTTTTACCGCTGAGCGCGATATGGGGACTGAAGGCGCTGGCTGCGCGGATGCTGCTGTGAGGAATGCGATCAATCAAGGGCTGATCCCAGGGCCAAGAATGCGTGTGAGTTGCAATGCGGTCGACATTCTTGGGGGACACGAGGATGCGATTGGCTACAACCCCGCGCAGAAGGTCCTGTCGAATGCGGACTATGCGGACTCCGCTGAAGATCTGGTGAAGGTGATGCGCGAGCAGCGGAAGGGCGGAGCGGACTTCACAAAAATCTACGAGACGGGACGAGACTCGATTGCTGGCAATCGGTTTACGACTCCCTATCAGTACACGACCGAACAGCTTGCGGCGGCGATCAAGGAAGCGGAGAGAACTGGCGGGGATAGGAGCTCGGGACGTGGGGTTGCGGTTCATGCTACGGGCGAGCCGGGGACAGGATTTGCCGTGGCCGCAGGAGTGAGCTCGGTGGATCATGCCTATGTCTTGAGTGATGCCACGATGAAGGCAATGCATGAGAAGGAAATCTATGCTGTCCCGACATTCGCCATTGGCGAATACTTCGCAGAGCATGCCGCGACACCGGAGCGCGGAGAGAGGCTTAAGGCGGAGCAGACACTTCATGCTGCTGAATTTAGGAAGCAGATGGCTGCGGGAGTTCCCTTCGCAGTGGGAAGCGATGTCGGTCCCTTTCCGCATGGCACCCAGGCGAGGGAGATGGAGCTGATGGTTCAGTTCGGTATGAAGCCTGTGGAGGTGTTGAGAGCCGATCTACTGAATGGAGCGAAGCTTCTGGGATGGGCCGGTCAGATCGGCGAGTTGAAGCAAGGGTATCTTGCCGATATTGTCGCTGTAGCTGGAGATCCGCTCGAAGATATTCAGGTGCTGCGGCGGGTTCAGTTTGTGATGAAGGACGGCGTAGTCTACCGCCGTCCTTGAAGCGCGTTATTTCGGCGACCACTGTTCATCTGCGGAAGGGCCATAAAGGGCGGGGACGGGAATGTCGTTGAGGCGAAGGTAAACGCCAAGCTGCGCGGTGTGATGGATCAGATGGTCGAAGCACATCTGCCGGAAGACGAGGGAGCGTGGTCCGTGAGAGATCAGGTGTTCACCGTAGCTGAACTTCCAAGGGGCGGAGAGAGCTTCGTCGGAGGCGTTTTCAATAGCGTCGCGACAGGCCTTTGCACATTCGTCGAGCTGCTTTAGAGCGGCCTCCCGCGTGGTGAAGTCCAGCGGAATATGCGGGCGCTTTGGGGCGGCGAGATCCATGCCATCGTCCATGATGATGTAGGAGCCAAAGCGAGGCAATGTGGCGCAGTGCATGGCGAGCCTGCCCAGCTCCATCGATTTGTCATGACACTTCCAGTTGTTTTTGTCTTCAGGGACACGCTCGAGGGTGCGTTGGGTATTGGAGATCTCGATGTCGAAGTCCTGAAGGAGAAGCTCAGAGATTTTCATGGCTATCCTTTTCTATTCTCTATTTCGCGCAATGGAGCGCACGGCTTTTACAAGCTGGAGAAGGATAGCGTTGCCCTGCTGACATAATGCTGTCAGCAGGGCAGGGGGAGAAGAAGTTTTACAGGCCGGTAACGTTGTAGCCGCAGTCGACGAAGGTGATTTCGCCCGTGATACCGCTGGCCAGATCGCTTGTGAGGAAGAGCGCGGTATTGCCAACCTCCGCCGTCTCGACATTGCGATGAAGAGGCCCACGTTGCTCAACCGCGGTGAGGATGCTGGTAAAGTCGCTGATTCCTCTAGCCGCAAGCGTTTTGATGGGACCAGCGGAGATGGCGTTGACGCGGATTTTTTTCGTGCCCAGGTCCGCCGCGAGATAGCGGACGACCGACTCAAGCGCGGCCTTTGCCGGCCCCATGATGTTGTAGTTGGGGAAGACCTTGTCGGAGCCGTAGTAGGTGAGGGTGAGGATCGAGCCGCCATCCGTCATCAGAGGCTCAGCGGCGCGGGCAAGCGCAATCAGCGAGTAGGCGCTGATATCAAAGGCTACCCGGAAGTCTTCACGCGCGGTCTGAAGGACTGTGTTCTTGATGTTTGGGGCGAAACCGATGGAGTGAACAAGGATGTCGAGTTTGCCGTAGGTGGACTTGAGCTGCTCGAAGACCTGTTCGATATCGGAGTCGATGGAGACGTCACAACGGAAGGTTTTTGTGCCAGGAAGCTCGGAAGCAAGCTCGTCGGCATCCCGTTGGAGCCGCTCGTTCTGGTAACAGATGGCAAGTGTGGCACCAGCTTCCGAGAGCTTCTGGGCGATACCCCAGGCGATGCTGCGCTTGTTGGCGAGGCCGAAGACGACGGCAACTTTGCCCTTGAGATCAATCATATTTCGGGTCTGTCTCCTCTATATTTCCGTTGCTAAGGATAGCAGCGTTGAAGCCGGAGGCTCGAGAGCACATTGGGAAGTTGTTGGAAATAGGAGGTCTGATCGGGCGGGATTGATTTTTCCCGCGAAGCAATCGAAAGGCGAAGCCTTTCCAAAGAGTCTTTGTGGATAACTATTTCTATCAGATAATAATTATTATCATCTTTTTGAAGTAGACTAATTCTCGTGCAGCGAACTTCTTCAAGTTTCCGGGAGCTTTGTGCTGATCACGGAATCGCCATGACCCACCAGCGCCAGGTTCTATACGAGGTGATGCAGGGCATGGAGGGCCATCCCAGTCCGGAGGAGGTCTTCGCCCGGGTGAAGAAGAAGATTCCCGCCATCTCGCTGGCGACTGTCTATAAGAACATTCATCTTTTCGTTGAGAGTGGGATCTTCCGCAAGATGAGCATGCATCACGGCTCCGTACGAGTGGAGATGAACGATGAGGAGCATCACCATATGGTCTGCTCCAAATGCAAATCCATTACCGACATCGGTGAGAAGGAGCTGGGGCTGGCGCCGACGCAGCGCAGGCTGGCTGGCGGATTTCTGGTGGAGCGGTATGCAGTAGATGTCGTTGGTCTGTGCGCCAAGTGCCAGCAGGCCTAGTTTCAACCTTTCACCGCAGTAACGTCTTGAGGTGATGTATGGCAGAAGATCTGAAGAGCAAGGTGATGACAACGGACGCCGGACGACCGGTGGGCGATAACCAGAACTCCCTGACAGTAGGGCCGCGTGGCCCGATCGTCTTCGACGATTTTTTGCTGTTTGAAAAGATGGCACACTTTAACCGCGAGCGCATTCCTGAGCGCGTGGTCCACGCTAAGGGATCAGGAGCCTACGGCACGTTTACCTGCACCAATCCTGACATGGCGAAGTACACGACGGCGAAGTTGTTCAACGCCACCGGCAAGCAGACGCCGACCTTTATTCGCTTCTCTACTGTGGGAGGAGAGAAGGGATCGGCCGACACGGAGCGCGATCCCCGCGGCTTCGCGTTAAAGTTCTACACCGAAGAGGGGAACTGGGACATGGTGGGCAACAATACACCGGTCTTTTTTATTCGCGATCCTCTAAAGTTTTCCGACTTCATCCACACGCAGAAGCGCGACCCGGAGACCAACCTCAAATCGCCCACGATGATGTGGGATTTTTGGAGTCTCTCTCCAGAGAGCCTGCATCAGGTGACAATTCTTTTCTCGGATCGAGGGACTCCGAATGGCTATCGCCACATGGATGGATTTTCGAGCCACACCTTCTCCATGATCAACGCTGAGGGCGAGCTCTTCTACTGCAAGTGGCACTTCAAGACCAAGCAGGGCATCAAGAACTTCACCCGCGAAGAGGCCGACCACATGAAGTCGGTCGACATGGATTTCTCGCAGAATGACCTCTTTCACGCGATCAAGAAAGGTGATTATCCGAAGTGGGCGGTGAAGGTGCAGATTATGCCGGAGGCAGAAGCTGCTACCTATGCCATCAATCCATTCGATCTGACCAAGGTCTGGCCGCATGGAGACTACCCGTTGATCGAAGTCGGAGAGTTGGAACTGAATCGAAATCCGGTGAACTACTTTGCTGAGGTAGAGCAGGCTGCATTCGAGCCGCGCAACGTTGTGCCCGGCATGGGCTTCTCGCCGGACAAGATGCTGCAGGGCCGCCTGATCAGCTATCCGGACGCTCACCGCTACAGATTGGGCGTGAACTATGACACTCTGCCGGTGAATGCTCCGAAGTGTCCGTACCACACCTATCATGTAGACGGAACGATGCGGTTTGAGAGCAAGACCGGACCAAACTACGAGCCCAATAGCTTTGGTGGACCAACCCAGGATAAAAAGTTTGTCGAGCGCCCGACGACTCTGCCGAACTCAACCGTAGCGCGCTGGGATCATCGTGAGCACGACGGTGACTACTACACCCAACCCGGCAATCTCTTCCGCCTGCTGAAACCAGATGCGCAGGAGCGGTTGTGCGGAAATATAGCCGCAAGCCTGGGGCAGGTTGAGAAGCGGATCCAAGATCTTCAGATCAACCACTTCTATAAGTGCGATCCGAAGTATGGGGAAGGTGTTGCAAAAGCGATTGGTCGCAACATCAAAGAAATTGTTAAATCTGAGGAGTTAGTGGCGGCTAAGTAGCTTCAAACTCTAACTCAAAAATAGTTACTGGAAATCGGTTCACGATGGCTGTGAAGGCAGCCGTCGTGAACCGTTTTTAACGCCTATATTATTCAATACAAAAGGCTTAAGTCTTGCCGCGCACGCCATTTGAGTGCTAGAATCGGACATGCGCGTCAATCGCGATTCAACGTGTCGCGAAGCTACGAAATTCATGACTCATAACCCTGCGAGGAGTTAATTACTATGCTGCAAATTGGAGAAAAGTTCCCTGATTTTGAACTGACTGCCGCTGTTTCGACGGAAAAGGATGAGGCTAAGGCGTTCAAGACGATCACGGGTGATTCGTACTCTGGGAAGTGGAAACTTTACTTCTTCTGGCCGAAGGATTTCACCTTCGTCTGCCCGACCGAGATCGCTGCCTTCGGAAAGCTGAATAGCGAGTTTGTCGATCGCGACTGCCAGATTCTCGGAGCGAGCACAGACAATGAGTATGTACACGCTGCATGGCGCACGCATCACGCAGACCTGAAGGACCTGCCCTTCCCGATGCTGTCGGATATCAAGCGTGACCTGAGCGGGCAGCTCGGTATTCTCGACGAGAAGGCCGGTGTGGCTCAGCGTGCGACGTTCCTCGTGGATCCTGACAACGTTATCCGTTTCATCTACGTGACTGATCTTTCTGTCGGACGCAATCCTCAGGAGGTTTTGCGTGTGCTCGATGCGCTGCAGACCGATGAGCTTTGCCCCTGCAACTGGCAGAAGGGCGAAGCGACCCTGAACTAACACATACCCTCGACAAGAACAGGTGCGAATCTTTGTGCGGTTCGTACCTGTTCCGTTGACCGGCAAGAAATGGAGAGAAGAAATGACGATGGAAGAGCTGATTGGCGGTCTGCCGCCGTATGCGAAGGATATGAAGCTGAATTACTCCTCGCTGGTAAAGCAGAACACGGAGCTGACCCCGCAGCAGCTATGGGGAACCGTTGTCGCCGCTGCGATCGCAACCCGTAATCCCGAACTGACTGCTGCGGCGATTGCAGAGGCCGAAGCCGCCGGACTGACTCCGGACGCACTCGACGCGGTCAAGGCAGCTTCAGCCATCATGGGAATGAACAACATCTACTACCGGTTTCATCACCTGACGACTAACGAGAAGTATGCCACCCTGCCGGCACGGCTGCGGATGAATGCTCTGCGCGGGCACAGGGTGGATGCGGTGGACTTCGAGCTCTGGTGCCTGGTGGTAAGCGCGGTGAATGCATGCGAGAAGTGTGTGGATTCGCATGAGCGCGTTCTTCGTGAGAAGGGTGCGAATGAGGAGTTGATCAATGCAGCGATTCGAGTAACGGCGGTGATTCATGCGATTGGAGTCGTCGTCGACTCTGAGAAGGCAGCGCCGACGCCTGTTGCGGCTATCGCCTAACGGATCTGTTAACGATCGATAAAGAAGGCACGGAGCCCCGTGCCTTCTTTTTTTGTCTCGCAAAATTGTCAGGGTTTAGTTTCGGGTGGAGAGGTTCTGGGATCACCACCCGCATTCCATTGTGGCTTGAAGCTTGAGTCAGCCAGCCAGCGAATCGGTTCGAGCATGGATTCGATGGCATTCGTCATGTGGGCAAAGTCGATCGTGCGGATCTCGTCAGAGGGTTTGTGATAGTCGTGGTGGAGTCCGAAGCTCGAGACTGTCTGAGCGATGATTCCCTGACGCGCCAGGGCGTAGTTATCCGAGCGTTGGAAGAAATGCTCTTTGGGATGCGGATCTTTGACGAGATGAGCGCCATGCCGAGCCAACTCCGGACCGAGATTGGAGCGAGTGAAGCCGGTGAGCCAGAGAGTGCCCTTGGGAACAGCGGGGTCAGGGCGTCCGATCATCTCAAACTCGAGGTTGGCCACAATCTCAGTGAGCGGTACTGGAGGATGAGCGAGGAAGGCGCGGTTCCCGAAGCCGCCGAGCTCCTCGGAGCCGAACAGGGCGAAGATGATTGTCCGCTTAGGGTGTTGTCCGGTCGCAAGCAGATGTGCCAGAGCGAGCACTGCTGTTGTCCCGGAGGCGTCGTCATCAGCTCCGTTGTAGATCGAGTCGCCTTTCTTGTTGGTCCCCATACCTAAGTGATCGAGATGGGCGGTGAGGAGAATGACTTCCTGTGGAGCGGACGTGCCTCGAAGAATGCCGACGGCGTTCCAGGTCTCAGTGCGAGGCGTTTGTTCAAATTGAGAGAGACGTTTCTGCACCGGTTGCGGCAGCGGGTTGGGAAGCCGTGATTTTTGAATATAAGTGCCATCGTCTCCTCCTGGATCGAGGCCCAACGCCTGGAACTGGGAAGCGGCGAAGAGGGCGGCGAGATGTTCGTCACGGGTAGCTGAGCCTCGACCGTGCAGTTCGTCGCTGGCAAGAAAATTCATGTCCGCGTGAACTTCATCTTCAAGCGCGGCAGATGCCGTTTTCGTCTGAGGAGAGTCGAAGGAGTGGGCAGTTTTTTGTCCAACAGTCCAAAAGACACATAGAAAGATAGCGATCCAAAGATCCCGACATTTGTTGGCAGGCATGCGGGCGATTATAGATGAGGGTATCGTTGAGACAGGACCGCTAGAAGAGCAAGAGGGTTGAAAGATGAGACAGGGGAGGCACAGATCTTGGAGCCTATCGGCATTCGTTTTTGCAGCATCGGCAGTGTTGATTGGATGCAGTAATTTTTTTGTTCCTCCCGATAATAGTGGTGGGGGTGGAGGCGGCGGCGGGGGCACTGGAACTGCAAGAGTCTATGTGGCCAATGCAACGACGATGACGGTCTCCGGTTTTACGATTGGAACCAATAAGCTGACGGCTGTGCCGAATTCGCCGGTCTCTTTGGGATTTGCACCGACGTCGCTCGTTGTTTCGCCGAACAATTCTTTTCTTTACGTTGCGGGTCCAAGCTCGATCAATGTCTATAAGGTCAACTCGGATGGCTCGCTGACGGCGGCGCAAAATGGAGTTGCCATCACGGTCAGGTCACTGGATGTATCTCCCGATGGAAAGTGGCTCTTTGGCCTGGATGGTCTTCAGCAGGTCCTCGACGAATTTCAGATTGATGCCACCTCGGGTGGGCTGACCCCGGTAGCGAATGTGACGTATGACGCTCTGACCGGAACTGTCTCTCCGCAGATGGTGAAGGTGTCGCCGACCGGCAATTATGTATTCGCGGCGCTCGGCAACGGAGGCGATCGCGTCTTTACCCTGAATACCGCGACAGGAACGACCACCTACGTACAGGGACTGCAGTTGAACTCTGCCAATACAAACGATAACGCTCTAGCGATCGACAGCACTGGATCTACCCTGTACATAGCTCGAAGCGGAACCAACGGTGGTGTTGCCGTGTACACCATCGGATCAGGCGGAACGCTCACCTCAATCGCGGGCTCGCCCTTTGCCACAGGAGCCGGCGCCTTTTCGGTGGTGCTGGATAAGACGGGTAAATATCTTTATGTGGGTAATCGCACCGATGGAAATATATCGGCATATACCATCGGCACGGGCCCCGCTCTGACCGCGATCACGGGTTCTCCATTCGACAGCGGAGATTTCGTAAATACACTGGGGATCGATCCCGGCGGGACCTATCTGCTGGCGGGTGCCAATCAAGGGAATCCGGATCTTTCGATGTACACCTTCGATGCAACAACTCCGGGCAAGCTGAATCTTGCGGCGAGTGCTGCGACGGACACCGATCCGGCGGGCGTTGTTGAAATCGCAGTAACCCATTGAGCAGGGTGATGGAGTGGGTAACCGTTCTTCCATTTGCAGGAGTGCAGAAGGGAAATCCAGGAAAAGTGCCGGTAATATGGAAGAGACGCTGTTTTCAGTGACGCGGCGGAGTTCGGGGTTATCTTTTCCTTATCCAGACATTCCGGTGAGCAGAGGCGACGAGTTGGGCTCGCGCTGGTTCGCAATGTCTGCGTGAGCGGATTGCTTGCTGTTGCGTTGAGCGGATGTTCGAAGCTCCGTCCTAAACCTGCCACCCAATATGTTTATGTGACTGCGAAGCAGACCTTCCTGCGGGATCGTGTAGCCGCGGTCTCCAATCGAACCGGTACGGTGGAGAATGGAGACAAGCTGCAGGTTCTTGAAAAAGGCCGCCGTTTTCTGAAGGTCCAGACGAGTAAGGGTGAACAGGGATGGATCGACGAAAAGGCAGTTGCCACGCAGGATATCTTCGATCAGTTTGAAGCATTGAAGCGCGACTCTGAACGCGAGCAGGTAGTAGCGAGCGGAGTGGTGCGGGATGATGTCTATCTCCACATCAAGCCTGGCCGGGATTCGGAGCGTCTGTTCCGTCTGGCAGAGGGGGAAAAGCTGAGATTGCTGAAGCGCGCCACGCTGCCTAAGCCTTTGCCTCCGGGCCAGCGTGCTCCAGTTCCGACAAGGCCATCAGCGGTTGCCCAGCAGAAGGGAACGAAAGCGGCTACGGCAGAGCAGCCATCGGCTCCAGAAGAACCGGCACCTCCTGTGATGGAAGACTGGTGGCTGGTACGCGATTCCAAGGGCGACACCGGCTGGCTGTACAGCCGCATGATGGATGTGGATGTACCTGATGCCATCATGCGCTACTCTGAGGGCCAACGCGTCGTTGGGGCGTATGTGTTGGCGACGGTCAACGATCCTGAGGCGCCGCAGGATGATAAAAACATTCGCGAATACGTGACGGTACTGAGCCCATATAAAGCGGGGCTGCCGTACGATTTCGATCAGGTGCGTGTGTTTATCTGGAACATAAAAAAACATCGCTATGAGACCGCTTTTCGCGAGCGCAACATCGAAGGCTATCTCCCGGTTGAGATGAGGATGGCGAAGGATCCTTACGGAACAGCTCCTACATCGATGATGCAGGCGCCGACTTTTAGCTTTCGCGTGTTGTCGGACGACGCTCCCGTAGTGATTCCTGATCCGGTTACAGGAGCTGTAGTTCCGGGCAAGACGAACCTGAAGACGTACCGGCTGGAAGGAAATCTGGTACGGCGCCTGGTTCAGCCAGGATCCACTCCACCCGGAGACGCTCATCCTGAGCCTGTCTCCGAGAAGAAGAAGCATCCCGCGGCCGCCAAGACACGACGGCGGCGGTGATCCTTCTTCCGTCAGCAAGACGGACTAGCCAGTAACGACGATAGCCTTCTTCAAAAAGTCAGGATCGATATCGACTCCGAAGCCGGGGCCTGTTGGAACCTGGATGACTCCGTTTGCGTCGCTGCGCAGGCTGGAGGTGGGGCAGTGCCAGGGTAGGTCGTTATTGAACTCCTTGAACTCGTGGTACGGTCCGGAGTTTGGAATCGCCGAGACGAAGTGCATCATGTACACGTATCCCAATCCCGTGGCGGAGATATGTGGGATGCACTGCTTGCCGAAGGCGTGGGCCATGCGCGCGACCTGCATGCAGCGAACCATGCCGCCGAAGTAGAACATGTCCTGCTGCACGATGGAGAGTGCACCGTTGGCGACGAGCCAGCGGAAGTTGTGGGTGCTGGGCTCCTGCTCGCCGCCGGCGATGGGGATCTCGAGGGCGTCGGCGACCTGTTTGGTCTCTTCGTACCAGTCGAAGGGGACCGGCTCTTCGAAGAAGGCGTACTTGTACTCCTGCATGATCTTGCCGATGGCGATGGCCTGCGGCGCGGTGTAGGAGCCATTGGCGTCCGCTGAGATGATCATCTGGTCGCCAAAGGTCTTGCGGACGAGGGGGATGAGTTTTTCGCTGCGGCCTTTAGGTGTCTCTTCGTGACTCATACGGCCGCCAAGCTTGAGCTTGATGGCCTTGGCGTGGGAGATGGCGACGTCGCGCTGAAGGTGCTCGATGGTCTCTTCAGCGGAGATGCCGCGCTCGCCGTTGGCCTGGTAGACCGAGATTTTGGGGTTGTAGATCTTGTCGCTAATGAGAAGGCCGATGGAGCGGTTCGACATCTTGCCGAACATGTCGAGCAGAGCGAACTCGATGGTGGCGATGGGAACCCAGATGGAGAGGCCCTGGGACTTGTAGTTGTTCTCGTAGACCGTGGATTCGGGGATGAGGAACTCGAGATCGCGCGCGTCCTTACCAATGTAGAAGGGCGCAATGTGCTTGGTGAAGATGGGATAGAGAACCGACATCTGTGCCGAGTTCGAAACGGAGATGCCTTCGTGACCATCCTTGGAGCGGACGCGGCAGAGGTACTCCTTCTTGTTACGAAGAAGCTCGATGCTCTCGATGATGACGGGGTCTTTGAACAGCTCGCGCCTGAAGACAGGCTGGGCGAGAATGGCGTCGAGCTTGGCGTAGCGCTCGTTGAGCGTGCCAGGTAGGCCATGGCGTGGCGCATTCAGAAACTGTGCGCGGGCGCTCCGGGGAAGGTTAGTTGCTGCGGCCGTGGCGAGGGCGGAGGCGAGGAACGAGCGGCGGCTTGACGGCACGTGAAGGGTCTCCTGAACGTCGGGGTTCAGTATGGATGACGTTGGAGGTGGGTGGGAAGACTCGATTCTGCGTTCGAATAGCTATTTGGGGGCAGCTCGAAAGTCATTCATGAGCATCCCTTGACGCGGTGTTTTGAGGGTCAAACCAACCGCTTTGTGAGGAGGAAAGCAAAGGCCGCGACAGCGACGATGAGTGATATACCTGCTCTCTTCATGAGTTCTGTCGTTCCTAGAGACCCCCTCCAGAGGACTGAGTAGAGCACCGAAATTGACAGTGCCTCGAATGCCAATGGGAATGCCGTGATCGTAAGAGCATTAAGTGGGCCTTCAGAACTCGAACATAACAAGATTTGCGTGATCAGAACTCCTACGCCATAGCAGGCAAACAATGCAGTGATTCTACGTAACCATACAGGACAAGATTTGAACTCGTTTTTCCAGATGTTCCTCTCTCTCGCAAAGCAGAGCACCATAAAGTTTAGTAGTAGAGCGCCAACGAAGACGGTTAACCCTACTTTGTAGTAAAGCTGCGATTCTCCCATCCAAATACTTATGTGGAGGACTAAAGAGAGTGCTAGCAAAAAAAGTTCAGCTGCGAACACGAGGAGAACGTAAAACCGTGCAACTCTTGTAATCATGGATGTTGATAAGTTGTTTCGATTTTTACGCCCTTTTAGCGTAAAAAATCTCATCGATGTTCCGTCAAAGCTTCAGCCTGTTTCGACATCTTCGCTGTGCGTTCCAGCTTGTCCCAGCTGAATGGCTTTCCATCGATGGCTCGCTTGATCGTCTTGAACAGCACGATTGAAAACACCTGGCGATACGTGAAGCGCTGAATCCAGATGTGGACCAGCAGCCATGCGTCGCCTCGGCTTGCGGGGTGTCTGCGTTCGAGCGCGAAGGCGAGTACAGAGGTGGCAAAGTCGATCAGAAGGAAGGCCGCAAAGAAGATCAGCAGCTTGTGAAAACTTGCCGTTGAGGCAGAGTCCGGGTGGAAGTGTTTGTCGACGAGGTAGTTGATCACGCCTGCAAAGAACATCAGGTCGATCAGCGGCGAGACCAGCGGAAGAAGAATCTGGAAGATGAGGATGTTCGGCAGAGCGAACAGGCCCATGGCGAGATGCTTGGTAATGGCTCCGCGATGTTTGAAGACGGCCTGCAGGATTCCAAAGGACCAGCGGAAGCGTTGTCGCATCAGGCCGTTCATGTTTACTGGGGCCTCAGTGAAGGCGAGTGCCTGATCCTCGTAGATGACCGAGTAGCCCTGCTCGAGAATGTTCATTGTCAGGTCGGCATCTTCGGCGACGGTGTCGGGGTGGTAGCCTCCGCCATCGCGTACCGCAGAAGTGCGCCACGCTCCGATAGCTCCCGGGACGACCATCACGACATCGAACAGGTCCAGTGCGCGGCGTTCGAAGTTTTGCGAGGTGATGTATTCGAGAGCCTGCCAGCGCGTCCACAGATTGACCCGGTTGCCGACCTTGGCATTTCCGGCTACGGCGCCGATCTTCGGATTGGCGAAGTGTTGTACGAGCCTAGTGATGGCATCGTGCGCGATGACGCCGTCGGCGTCGATGCCGATGTAGATCTCTTCGTCAGTTTGATTCAGTGCGAAGTTGAGAGCCTCTGCTTTGCCGCCGTTGGGTTTGGTAAGCACCGTAAGGCGGCCCGATTCGATATCGGCCGGATAAGCCTCACGAGCAACGTCCAAGGTGCGGTCAGTTGAGCCGTCGTCGATGACGATGATGCGAATGTTCTTGTAGTTCGACATCATCACCGAGCGGATGGTGCGAACGATTACCTTCTCTTCGTTGTATGCGGGAATCAGAACGGCGACTCGAGGAGCATAGTCGGGTCCGGCGTAGCTCTTGCGCGTGCGCAGGCGGTCGATCAGCGCGAAGATGCCGATGATGATGAGCCGCGCGCTCATCAGGATGTCGCCGACGAAGAAGACGGCGACGACGAAGTTGTTGAAAAAGCCGAAGAGGAAGAAGGTGACTGAATCGGCGCGAGCCTGCCAGCGCTGGTGCTGCGTCAGTGGAGGCATCACCTCTGCGCGGGTCTTGCCGATCAGGTCGGAGACGGGAACGATCTCATATCCGCGCTGACGCAGCGTGGTGATGAGCATGGGCAGGGCGGCTACGGTTGCGGAGCGGTCGC
>Ga0268266_10001695_pt1 | contig 25293 bp, 16 predicted proteins | sample KBSS13metaG_FD_190356 | JGI IMG/M metagenome (GOLD analysis project Ga0268266, IMG submission 190356) | Switchgrass rhizosphere microbial communities from Kellogg Biological Station, Michigan, USA - KBS S1-3 metaG (SPAdes) (version 2) | ecosystem: Host-associated > Plants > Roots > Rhizosphere... | reverse complement strand
CAGGTCATCACGTGGCTCACTTAAAGCCCGCCCCGAATCTCTGGCAGCTGCCCGGCCAGCAGGAGTCACTTCTGCGCCCGCTGGCCATTGAGCGTGTTCGCTATGTCGGTGAGCCGGTAGTTGCCGGTGTCGCAGAGACCGATGCAGCGGCCGTCGCGGCGTGTGAGGCTGTGACCGTCGCCTATGAAGCATTGCCGCTGGTAGGGACGCTCGATGCTGCACTTGCCCGTGATGCGCCGAAACTGTACGAGCATTGGGCGAGTAACGTCGTTGCCACTAGTTCTTGGAAAGTCGGAGATGCCGAGTCCGCATTCAGCCGCGCGCACGTTATCGTCTCCGAAATTTACTATAGCGGCCGCGTGCACCCTCTGCCCGTGGAGCCCCGTGGCGTCTTTGCGGTGTTTGACGCGCGTGACGACACGCTCACCGTGCATGTTCCGACGCAATCTCCTCACCAAGTGCGCGAGGGGATCGCGGTTTGTCTGGACATCCCGGAGCATCGGGTCCGCGTGATTGCACCCGACATTGGGGGTTCTTTCGGTCAGAAGGCATGTCTGTTTCCGGAAGAGGTCATGGTTGCTTTTGCAGCGCGAGCGACGAGACGCCCAGTGCATTGGCTCGAGCAGAGAGCAGAGGCCTTTGTTGCGTCCGTTCACGGCCGAGACCAACGGGTGAGTATCACGGCGGGGTTCTCCGACACTGGGCGTCTACTTGCTGTCCGCGGTGCTGTCGTGATGGATAAGGGTGCGGATTCTTATCGTACTTCGATTGGCCCGGCATGGATTACCGGAGCGCTGTTGACGGGTCCTTATATCGTTCAAGCGGTAGACATCGAAGCCTGCGCCGTGGTGACCAACAAGACACCCACTGGGGCGTACCGGGGCTTTGGTCAGCCAGAGGCCAACTTCGCAATCGAGCGGACTCTGGACATTGCTGCAAAACGTTTAGGTATCGATCCTCTCGAGATCAGACGGCTCAATCTGCCGAGTAGCTTGCCCAGCCGGACGCTGACCGGAATTGGCCTGGACAGTGGGCGATATCTCGAGCTGCTCGATATGGTGTCAGAGCGTGCGAACTGGCACCGGGCCAAACCTTCCGGCCCTGATGCAACACTCAGGCGCGGCCGTGGAATGGCCTTCTACATTGAGGTGACCAACTTCGGTCCGTCGGTCATCACGAACGCGATTGGTATCGCGGCGGGTGGATTTGACATAGCAGTCGTTCGAATGGAGCCCAGTGGGCACATCAAGCTGTACACCGGGCAGACTCCAATGGGACAGGGTGTGGAAACGGCCCTCGCGCAGATATGCGCAGACGAGCTCGCCGTCAACATGGCAGATGTAGCTGTTGTACATGGCGATACTCTAGCCTGTTCGTACACTGCTTACGCCAGTGGTGGCAGCCGTGGCGCAGGGGTCGGCGGCTCGGCGGTCGCGCTCGCATGTCGCCAGCTTGCGGAGAAATTGCGCGCACTGGGAGCACACCATCTACGAACTGAGCCTGCGAATGTAGAGCTTAGAGATGGCGGTGTACGTGCTCTTGCTGACGAGCGTCAGCGGATCGGATTTGCAGACCTCGCGCGCGTGGCCTATCGGGGGGCAGGATTGCCAACTGGGATGACTCCGGGTTTGGAAGCGCAAGCAGTGTTCGACCCGTTGGATCTTGCCATCTCATACGGCGCGGTCATCGTCGATCTCGAAATAGACACGACGACCGGCTTCGTCAAGTTGGAGAGGATTGTGTTCGGCCACGATTGCGGGCCGCAGATCAATCCCGCGCTGGTAGCCGGACAGGTTGTCGGCGGTATCGTCCAGGGAATCGGCTGCGCGTTATTCGAGGAGATGGGCTTCAGCAGCACGGGCCGTCCGCTCGTGACATCGATGCTGGATTATCCGATGCCGTTGGCGGCCGACGTTCCACCAATTGAACTTCTGCATCTGGAAACACCGTCTCCTCATTCGGTCACCGGCGTCAAGGGTGTAGGCGAGAGTGGCGTCATCGCGATTCCGGCGGCGATCGCGAATGCGCTGGCCGACGCAATAGGGGAGGATCCCCGACTCAACCAATTGCCCCTTCTGCCTGAAAAGTTATGGTCTGTATGCAATGTGGCGGCTGGCGGTACAACAAGGTGAGCTTCGATGCGACATTTCAATCGTGGTAACTCCTGCTTCGCACTCCTGAGCTGGATAGGGTACGTGCTATTGCCTATCTGCTCTGTTGCCTATGTGCATGCCAGGGAGGTCGAGACGGCGGTTGTCCAACAGCCGGGTGGGGTGCAAATCGCCGGGAACAGTGACAATTGGTCCTACTATGGTCGTACGCAGGACGAGCAGCGCTACAGTCCGCTATCCGATATCAACACCAGTAACGTTAAGGATCTGGGACTCGCCTGGAGCGCCGATATCGATAGCCCGGATGGCCTGAGTGCAACGCCGCTGGCCATTGATGGCACAGTTTATTTGAGTGGTGGCTTGGGGCTGGTCGTTGCCTTGGACGCGCAGACGGGTAAGCAGCGTTGGAGCTTTCGTCCTGAAGGCTTGAATTTGACCACTATATTCTCCTCGTGGACATCACGCTTCAATCGGGGTGTGGCCTTCAAGGATGGCAAAGTCTTCGTGGCTACCGGCGATTGTCGTTTGTTTGCGCTGGATGCGCACAACGGGCACGAGATTTGGGAACGTCAGAACTGCGACATAGCGAAAGGCTACGGCAGTACCGGAGCGCCTCGGATTGTGAAGGACATGGTAGTGATTGGTAACTCGGGGGCGGATGTTGGGTCCCGGGGCTATGTGTCCGCCTACGATGTGAACACGGGTACTCTGCGCTGGCGCTTCTACACGGTACCGGGCGATCCGGCGCTCGGGTTCGAGCAAGCCGTGTTGAAGAAGGCGGCAGCCACATGGTCCGGTCGGGAATGGTGGAAATCCGGCGGAGGCAGTGCATGGGAGGCGATCGTCTACGACGCCGACCTCAACCGAATCTACTTCGGCACGGACGGCGCATGGCCCTGGGATGCGAAGGTCGGATGGGGAAAGAAGCTCGGGGATCGGCTGTTCACAAATTCCATCGTCGCCGTGGACGCCGACACGGGCGAGTACCGCTGGCACTATCAAGAAACTCCCGGAGATGTTTGGGACTACAACTCCACCGCGCAGATCATGCTCGCAACTTTGAGAATCGGTGGAAAGAATCGCCGCGTGATCCTCCACGCTCCCAAAAACGGCTTCTTCTACGTGCTCGATCGACAGAGCGGCAAGTTGTTGTCTGCCGACAAGTTCGTCACGGTGACTTGGGCGTCGGCGATTGATCTTGCGAGCGGACGACCGAAAGAGGCTCCTGAGGCGCGCTACTACCTGCGGCCCAATCACTGGGTGACAGTCTACCCGTACGCCGATGGTGCGCATAACTGGCAAGGCATGAGCTTCAACCCGAAGACCGGACTCGTCTATATTCCAGCGACTGACGCCTCCATGAATTTTCGCCTTGGCACAGGGGGAGGATTAGGCGCGACTGAATTTCAATTCGACATCCCGCAAGAGAGTGATAAAAGCAGGCCGCTGGGTCGGCTCATTGCGTGGGATCCTGTAGCGAAGGCCCCTCGTTGGACCATCGAACTGCCCTATGCGATCAATGGTGGCACACTGACAACGGCTGGTAGTCTGGTATTTCAAGGCACGGCCGAGGGGATTTTCAACGCATGGAACGCGTCCGACGGTCACAAGATGTGGTCCACATCCATCGTGTCTGCAACGCAGGCCGCACCCGTTACTTATCGCTATGAAGGCAAGCAGTATGTACTGCTCGCGGTAGGCGCTTCTGGTGTGAGCCGGGCGTATATACCCGAATACGGTGACCCGCAGTCCGCGCGTGGTCCTTCGAGACTGTTGGCCTTTGCGCTGGGTGGCAAAGAGACCTTGCCAAGTGGTTTGCTCGCGCAACCGCAGTTGCCGATACCTCCACGCCAATTTGCCTCCTCGGACACGATTGAGCGTGGCCGCCGACTCTACTATCAGAGTGATTGTTTTATCTGCCACGGCGTCCGGCTGGAAGTAGCAGAGGGCGGTTCGTTTCGAGACTTGCGATATATCCCCACCGCCGTACACGATCAATGGAACAGGATCGTGTTGGATGGGCAACTGCAGGCTGCCGGAATGCCTTCCTTCAAGGGAGCTCTGTCGGCTGACGACGCCCAAGCCATCAGGGCATTCGTCATCGCGGGAGCGCAAAAGCTTTACGAGGCAAAGGGAGTATTACGCGGGCACTGAGCACGCGACCCATCGGTCCTTTGGACGATGGTCGCTCGCCTCAGCGCTCTCGATACTCACGGAGTGCCAACTCACGAAAAAGGGGCATCCGCATGGGGATCGATAGTTGTGCTGCGCTCGCAGCGCGGCGCCAGCTCAGCGCGACCATCCTGTTCCAACATTGCGCCTGGCTGATCATGTGTCTGCCAACTTCAATTTGCATGGCGCATGAAGTGGCCGATGGGCCGGATGCCCTCTCTCACGCGACAGCTATGCCCTCTGGTCCCGATCAGTTGGCTGAGGTGATTATCACGGCGGAAAAGCGTGAATCTACAGTTCAATCAACGGCCATCAGCTTGACGGCATTGAGCGGGACAGAGCTGGCCGCACGGGGGCTCACGAGCATCGTCGCCGTCGCCGAGGAGACGCCTGGGATCTCATTCCGCAGCGCCGGCCCCGGTCAAACAGAATTCGAGATGCGAGGTGTCTCCTCAACCGGGGGCTCAGTTGGAACAGTTGGATTTTATCTCGATGAGACGCCGATGACCCCACCGTCCTTCGGTGCCATCGGAAAGGTTGTCATCAATCCCGATCTGTTTGATCTGAGATCCGTAGAAGTTCTGCGTGGCCCGCAGGGGACTCTCTACGGCGCCGGCTCCATGGGCGGCACAATCCGGGTCCTGACCAATTCGCCCGCATTGAATCGGTGGGATGTGAGCGCTGAGGCTGTTTTGTCGGACACCGCCGGGACAGACGGTCAGGGATTCAACCGCGGGGCCAATCTCATGCTGAACGTGCCGATCCGTGATGACTCGATGGCATTGCGACTGACGGCCTCGAGCCATTATCGGGACGGCTGGCTGGATCGCATTGTCGTCAGCCCGTTTCCATTTCCAGCCAGCCCCTGCGACGGATTCAGCGGCTGTGAGCGTGGCGATGTGGCCTCCGGAGCGTTTTCGAATCTGTACAGGCGCACAAACTGGGCGCGTACTGACACCATACGGCCGACGCTGCTGATTGAGCCGAACGAGCAGCTGAAAATCACTCTCTCGATGTTTTATCAGCGCACCCGGATGGGCGGCTATGACACCGTCGATGTACCGCCTGGTTGTGAGAGTGACCGGCCTTGCGGACATTTCCAGCCGCTGGACGTCCCAGAGCCGTTTTCCGATACAGTGAAGGTCTTCAGCGGGGTGGTTCATTATGATGCGCCGTTCGCGCGACTCACCTCAGCAACTTCCTACTGGACCCGAAGCGAGCAGCAGACGCAGGACGCGACGGAAGCATTTCAGAACATTCTGGCGCTCCCACAGTTTGTGGCGGTGCCCAATCCTGAAACCGATCACTCTGAGCAGTTCAGCGAAGAAATTCGCCTCACTTCCGCGGGCGAGGGGGCTCTGCAGTGGCTGGGAGGGCTGTTCTTCAGTAACTTTCACTATCTGCTGGCGCAGAACCTCACGAGCGCATATTTCAGCGATCCGGTTGCGAACCCCAGCGGGCAGCTTTACGTCATTCGCTTTCCGTACGACACGAAGCAGTATGCAGCCTTCGCGGAGGCCAGTTATAAGCTGACACCAGCGTGGAAAGTGACGGTCGGATTGCGAGCCTTCCGCTACCAGTCAACCGTGAATGCAACGGAGTCCGGGCTGTTCACGCCCAATGGCGATGCGACACCGTTTGAAGATTCCGTCGAAACCAGCAATCACGGGCTGACTCCGAAGCTCAATTTGGCGTACATGCCGAACCCGGACGTGACCCTCTATGGCACCGCCTCGAAAGGATTCAGGCCCGGCGGCATCAGCGAGCCGCTGCCGGTCTCGGGCCCTGCGAGTTGCCTGCCTTCCTTGCGGGCAATCGGATTCGATGCCAATGCCGTTTCCTATGGGCCGGACTCCCTCTGGAATTTTGAAGTGGGTGAAAAGGTCCGGTTGATGGATAGGCGCCTGACGATTCACAGTGACGTGTTCTTCATTCGCTGGAACGATATCCAGCAGGTCGTTCCGTTGAGTTGCGGATATCTTCTGGAGGCGAATTCCGGCCAGGCCCGCTCATACGGCCCTGAGATCGAATTGACGGCGAGCGTTGTTCGAGGTCTCACGCTGAGTATCAATGGCGCATACACCAAGGCCGAGCTCAGTCATCCCGCTTCCTTTGCCGGCCAGCCTGGTCAGCCACTGCTCAACGTCCCCAAATACATGGGCGCAGCATCCCTCGTGTATACGCGACCGCTCCGGGGCGGCCTAACCCTCAACAGTCGGGTATCGACGAGCATCACTGGCCCCCAATGGGACATCGCGTACGCGCCGCAGGAGCTGCCCTCATTTGCTCTCACCAACCTCAGGCTCGGAATCGCCGGCGACCACTGGAGCGCTGCGTTATTCGCCAACAATGTGACGAACCGAATCGCTATTCAGACAATCAACAATACGTCATTGTCATTGAATGCGCCGACTCTGACACGCGCGACGGTGAACCAGCCGCGAACGATCGGACTCGATCTCAGATTCGATCTTCACTGATGGGGCGCTGACGCGCGACAACGGAATGTCTGATCATACCAAACCAAACATGCTGGAGAATGGAAAATGGCCAAGAAGCAGGCACTGCTGGTGGTTACTTCGAACGCACAATTGGGCAATACAGGTGGTGCTACCGGCAGCTGGCTCGAAGAGCTGGCGAGCATCTACTACGGGCTGAAGGATGCGGGTGTAGAGGTCGTAATCGCCTCTCCGAAGGGCGGGAAGGCTCCGCTGGATTCAGCGAGTCTCGAAGAGCCGTGGATCACGGTTACCGGTAAGCGCTTTCTCGCTGACACGACCGCTATGGCGCAGTTGAGTAGGAGCGTACCCTTGAACTCCGTTGTGCCGGACGAAGTCGATGCCGTCGTTGTGATCGGCGGCGCCGGGGCAGCGTGGGATTTACCACCCGACCCGGTCCTGGCACAGATCATCGAGAAATTGAATCGCTCTAAGCGGATCGTCTCCGGAGTCTGCCACGGCGTGCTGGGATTGATCGGCGCAAAAGCGCCGGATGGGCGTCTCCTGGTCGCGGAGAGAGCCATTACGGGCGTCAGTTGCGAAGAAGAGCGGATGATCGGCTACGACAAGATCGTGCCAATGATTCCTGAGCAGCGTCTCACGGAACTCGGAGCGCGTTATTCGTGCGCGGCGCAGGCATTCGGTGCCCACGTCGTTCAGGATGGCAACATCGTGACTGGGCAGAATCCTGCCTCCGCCCCGCCGTTGGCGCAGAAGCTGGCCAGCATGCTGCAAGACTAGTGCGAATCGAGCGACCTGACTACTTCGCGCTCAACAATTGCTCGCACATGTCAGCGGTCGCGCGGTCGAGATTCTGACCCACCAGGGACCGCGACACTCTCATGTAGCAGTAAGCGAGCACGGCCCGGGCCGGCGCGATCTGCGGCGGCACGCTCGATTCCTCGAGCAGCTTTCGAATGTAGCTCAGGCGCAGTGAATCAATCTCCTGAAGGACCGACGCTGCGCGCGGGTCCTGGCGCCCCCATAGTCGCATGGAGAGTTCCGTGTCCGCACCAATCTCGGCGTGTTTCGCGTCGAATTGAAGTCTCAGCAGACGAGCGAGTCTCTTCGGCGCGGGTTCATCTGTGCTTTCGAATCGGCGGCTACGAGGGATTGACGTCGATCTAGAACTACCCGCTGATTGATGTAGGCTTTGTCGGTGATCTCGCCTGCATCGATCGACGGGGCATCGGCCATCAAGAGCGCTCGGGTTGCGAAGGTAGATGTACCCCGCCCCGCAGAGCGCAATTCGTTCAGCCCTGCGCGAATCTTCGCGCGTAGATCCTCATCCTCAATAATCTGTTGTGCGCTCGCATCGGGCGGCAGCGACGAACAGAACCGCCGGCAGACAAGTAAGTTTGGAAACAACAGCAAGCCAAGATAATCGCGATCCTGGCCGGTCGTACGACCCGGGATCTTGGTGCCGCCTGCGCCAGTGCCGCATCCAACTCGCCGGCTTCGGCAATGCTCGCCGCAACCTGCGCCGTGGAGGTTCTCCGATGAGCCTTTTGGCAGCCGCCATCGCGGCTTCGATCAAATCACCCGCGGCGATCTCATCGATCAACTTCTGCTCCAGCGCTCCGGCTGCCGGCACCGGTTTCCCGGTTAACAACAAATCCAACGCGGAACTGACACCGATCAGTCGCGGCAGCCGTTGAGTGCCCCCGGCGCCGGGAACCACACCCAGCGTGAGCTCCGGCATTCCCAGCTGACTTCGGCCCTCGACGATCCTGTAATGACAGGCCATGGCCAATTCCACACCGATACCCAGGACCGGCCCGAGCAAGGCTGCAACCACGGGTTTCTCAAGTCCGCTGGCGATCTCTTGGGAGCTGGCCAGAAGCAACCTCACACCGGTCGCACAAGCTTGAGGCAGCGTTGGACCTGCGACCTGACTCAACCCGGCCGCACCCGTCAGCCAAGGCGTTCCGTAGAAGCCATGCTTCTGAATTACGGTCGTGCCCAGAATCGCATGATCAACTGAGGCCGCATCGACCAACAACCGCGCCAGCTCACGACGGCACAGCCCAGGCGGCGAATTCGATGCTGTGCAAATGCTGGAGAGAGCCCTGCGCGTCTTTTGGGGGTATGAGGTAGATACTGTCTAGTATGGGACTAGACAGCCCAGGGGTGATGCACACTTATGACGGGCGAGGCCGCCCCTTCCGTGAAGCCACCGAACAATATTTTTCGAGTGCCTGCCGGCGTCGAACAGTTGCCCTACAATCGTTGCACGTCCATGCCGCCAACTGATCGGGAAACCTGGTTTATTGAGCAGATCCTCCCGTTTGAGGGAGCGCTGAGAGGGTATCTCGGCCGTTTGCTGCGTCGCCCACATGACGTCGATGATGCGCTTCAGGACACTTACGCTCGTCTGATCGTGCTCGGTGAAGAGGAGCGTAGCCGCATCCGTCAGGTGCATGCCTATGTATTCAAAGTCGCGCGCAACGTGGCGATCGATCGATTGCGCAAACAGCCCATTATTTCCCTTGAGCGTTTGACGGAAGTCGAGGGGCTGGACGTCATAGACGAAAGCGTGGACGGCTACGCCGAAATCAATGCGCGCCAGGAGCTGCTGTTGTTACAACAGGCGATTGCCTCGTTACCCGATCGATGCCGGCAGGTGTTAACGCTGCGGAAAGTATTCGGGCTTTCCCAGAAGCAGATAGCTGCTCAGCTGCAGATTACGGAGAATACCGTCGAGCGGCACATCGCCAATGGCATGCGCGCCTGCGCGGACTACCTTCTGAGCTCGACGCCCGATCACTCCACATCCGGGCCGCGGAGTTCTGCGGGCGGACATTCGAAAGGACGCAAGAATGTCGAATAGCAACGTGGACTTAGTTGCGGCTGACTGGTTGGCGCGGCTCGACGGTGAGCCCGATGCGTCTGTGCGGGAGCAGTTTGATCGATGGCGATCTGCGGATCCCCGTCACGAGGTTGCGTACCTACGTCTCAAAGCGACATCGCAGCGTTTGGATCGCCTGCGAGCGCTTCGACCACCCCTCGGTTTGGAAGCCGATCCTGACTTCCTCGCGGCCCCAGTCACGCCCGGGCGCAAATGGGCGCGCCCTGTCTGGGGCTGGTCCGCTCTTGCCGCGGGTGTCGTTGGTTTGACGTTGGGTCTCACTCTCTTCTTCCGAGACACCATCCATGAGGACCGGTATCAGACAGGCATCGGCGGGTTCGAGCGCGTGGTGCTGGCGGACGGGTCCACGGTCGAAATGAATACGAGTACCCAGGTTGTCGTCTCATTTGGGTCCAAACAGCGCAAGATCGAGCTGCTCGCTGGCGAAGCTACGTTCAACGTACTCCGAGACGCTAAACGTCCCTTCACAGTGGTTGCCGGGCAGACAACCATTCGTTCGCTGGGGACGCAATTCAACGTGCGTCGTGACGGCGATGCGATCGACGTGATTGTAACGAACGGGAAGGTCGCAGTCGGTCCCGCGATCGTGAACGCCGGCCAGGCGGCTCTAGTCGTTCTCGGCAACGCCCGCGTGCGCACAGAGTCACCGCAGGACGCTGAGCGTGAGTTGGCCTGGCAGAACGGGATGCTCATGTTCGCGAACACGCCTTTAAAGCAGGTCATCGCCGAGTTCAATCGCTACAACCACAGACAGCTCGTCATAGGCGATCCGGCCATTGCCGATCGCGAGATTGGCGGCTATTTCAAGTCCCGAAATCTCGACAGCTTTGTACGGATTCTGCAAGGTAGCTTTGGTGTTAACGCCGACGTCACAGGTGACCGGATCATCCTGCGCGCCGGTGAGGTCGGTCCTCCGGAAAAAAACTGAGTTTCCTTTTCACGGAAACGTCATAAAGCGATGTCTCAGAGTTATACGGGTCGTAAACACTGAGGCAGCAAATCAACGATGCGTTGAGGGGGAGGAACGAATGCCATGCGAGCGCGTACTCGCTACTTCATAACCTACATTTGTTCACTATTCCTGCTTCTCAATGCCGCCATCGCCGTGGCCGATCCGATGATCTTCCGAATTGAGGCGCAGGAGGCCTCGACTGCCTTGACCGAATTTGCCAAACAGTCGCGCCAGCAGGTGCTGTTCGAGTCGGCGAAGCTGAAGGGGCATCGGACCAACGCTCTGTCCGGCCAATTCGAGCCAATAGAAGGCTTACGGTTGCTGCTCAAAGGAACCGGACTGAAGGCCGTTGTGCGGGAGGGCGATGTGATTACCATCGAGCTCGAACCCAGCGACAAGCGCAGTGATGCAGTGGAAGGGCGATTGCCGGAGGGCATCGCCCGAACTCATTTCGCGAGCGGCAGGGCGAAAGTCGAGCCCTTGCAGGAAGTCGTGATCTCCGCGGAGAAGCGCCAATCCACGGTGCAATCAACGGCGATCAGCGTTACCGCCATCAGCGGTGTGGACCTCGAGGCGCGCGGTATCACCAACCTGGTGTCCATGGCGAAGGAGGCGCCGGGCATCTCGTATCGCACCGCCGGTCCGGGTCAGACCGAGTTTGAAATGCGCGGAGTTTCATCCACGGGCGGCTCCATCGGCACGGTGGGATTCTATTTGGACGACACGCCCTTCACGCCACCCTCATTCGGTGCCATTGGCAAAGTGGTGATAGATCCGAATCTCTATGATCTGCAGTCGGTAGAGGTACTGCGCGGCCCGCAGGGCACGCTGTACGGTGCTGGATCCATGGGCGGCACCATCCGAGTTCTCACGCACCAGCCGGATCTGCACGGGTTCGATGCGTCCGCCGATGTGACCGGCTCCAGCACTCAGGACGGTGGATTCAACCGCAGCGGCAACCTGATGCTGAACATTCCGTTGTTCGATGACAAGATGGCCTTGCGCCTCGTAGCGTCAACCGAGTACCGGGACGGCTGGCTCGATCGGGCGGTGATCGCTCCTTTTCCAGAGCCGACCAACAGCGGGTGTGAGATTCAGCCGGCCTGGAAGGGCTGCGCCCGCGGCGATGTAACGGTCAATCCCGCCTCACGAATTGTTAGACGCGTCAATACAGAGCGACTCAATACATTCCGTCCCAGTTTGTTGATCGAGCCGACCGATGATCTGTCGATTTCGCTCTCCGCGCTGTATCAGCGCACAACGATGGACGGCTACGACACCGTGGACCTGCCTCCGGGGTGTGGCCCGGCCGTTTTGTGCGGGCACTATCAACCGTTTGACACGCCCGAGCCGTTTTCCGATCTGGTGAAGTTGTTGAGTGGAGTGGTTCGTTACCATACGAAGATCGCGAGCTTTACGTCGGCCACTTCGATCTGGACTCGCAGCGAGACGCAGACCCAGGACGCCGCGGAAGCCTTGGAGAGCGCTTTTGGCCACCCCTTCACCGCCGCGCCGCTCACTGAGACAGACAAGTCCAGGCAGCTGAGCCAGGAATTGCGGGTGACCTCCAATGCCGAGGGGCCGTTCCAATGGCTGCTCGGTGTGTTCTACAGCGATTTCAGATTCATCTGGGACCAGAGCTGGTACAACGATACTTTCGCGGGCCCGAGCAATCCAACGGGGGCGATCTACGTTGCTCACATTCCCTATGACACCAAGCAATACGCCGCCTTCACCGAAGAGACCTACCAGATTGCACCGGCCTGGAAGCTCTCGGCGGGACTGCGCGCCTTTCGCTACCAGTCGGATTCGAGCACCGGCTATTTCGGTTTTCTGACTCCAACAGGAGATGGCTCTACGTTCTACGGCTATAGCAACCAGAGCGCTCACGGCTTCAACCCAAAATTCAGTCTTTCCTACGTGCCCTCGCACGACCTGACAGTGTACGGCACGGCATCGCGAGGCTTTCGCCCCGGCGGGATCAGTGAGCTGTTCCCGGCCTCCTGCGATCCAGGTTTGCGAGCTCTCGGGTTGGATCCATCCGCAGCGCATACCTATGGCCCCGACTCACTCTGGAACTATGAGGTCGGCGAGAAGGCGCGCCTGATGGATGGTCGGATCACCATCAACAGCGACCTCTACTACATCCGTTGGCACGACATCCAACAGGTGATTCCGCAGACTTGCAGCTTCATCCTGGAGCAGAACGCCGGCAACGCCCGAACCTACGGACCCGAGCTCGAACTTCAGGCCAAGCTTACGGACGGACTCACGGCGAGCCTGAGCGCCACCTATACCAACGCGGAAATCGATCAACCCAAGTTGGGCCTGTCCGTCGCACAACCACTGCTGAACATTCCTAAATACACCACCAGTCTCACACTGGACTACCGCCACGCACTGCGGGATGAGCTGACTCTGAGCGCATACGTTGCCGAGTCGCTGGTCGGACCGCAATGGGACACCTCCTATTCACAACGACAATTGTCCTCCTATGCGCTGACCGACGCGCGCCTCGCGCTCAGCCGGGGACAATGGACGGCCGCATTGTTCGTCAACAACGCGACCAACCGCATGGCCATTCAGACCATCAACAACACCTTTTTCTCATTAAACATCCCGAGCCTCACGCGGGCCACCGTCATTCAACCGAGAACCATTGGCGTAAAAATCGCCTGGCAGCTGCACTGAACACAAAGGCATCAGACCTTTGGGGGACTGACCGATATGAATATGCCGATTCTTCCACTGGCTTGGGCGAGTCCTGTGACTGTCGCCAAGCGACGCAACCATGCAAGGCAGGTGCGGGTGCCTGCTGCGCTGGAAGTCGAGCGGGGTCAGCTGCTCAGGCTCATGAACCCGGATCGCCATGCACCCTGCATCTGGCTCGTGGTCGCCCCTGCGGGCTACGGAAAGACCACACTGTTGACTCAGCTCGAGCGGCAGCATCAACAACTCGGTCGCCAGGTCACTCACCTGCATGCGGCAGAATTGCCGACCTTACTGGAGGCTTTACAGACGGCGCCGCCAACCACCATCCTCCTGGATAGCATGGAATCGCTTTCAGATGAATCGCAGACTCTTTTGCAGCGGGTCATTGACGGATGGCCGCCCGGTCATACGCTGGTCTGTGCGGGACGGTCATTGCTCAATCTGCGTGTCGGTCGCAGTCTCCTCGACGCTGTTGCTGCCGAGATTGGCACACACGACCTTGCTTTCGACACCTCCGAGCTCATCGATCTGGCGCACCAGTTGGGTGTGACCGACAGACTCGAAGCGGTTGTGCAAAGTGTCTCGCGTCAGACCCGGGGCTGGCCGGCGGGCGCTCGCGCTCTACTGCTGGCCAGCAGAGCCGGCGTATCTCCAACTGACGCCGTACCCAGCACGCTGGTCAGGTACGTGGAGGAAGAAATCTGCAGTGCCTTCACCGGCAGCCAGTTGAACACCTTGATGGATTTGGCCACCCTTGAAACTTTCAATCTCCCGCTGCTGGCGGGATTGCCGGGTCAACCCGTTCATTGGGAAGAGCTCGATGGCCTGCGCAGAGCCGGTGCGTGCATCGAGACCTTCGAGGGTGAGCGCATCGAGGGTTCGCACGAATGGTTCAGACTCAATCCACTCGCGGCACGCGTTCTGGCATTGCGGCAGCAGACTCTCAACCATTTACGCAGTCGGTTGCTCCAACAGTATGCAGCGAACTGGCGCGCACAACACGCACCCACTCCAGCGCCCGTAGCCGCGACCCAACCCAAACAGTCCCCGTTCCATCTCTCGCCGCGAGAAACGGAAATCCTGCGGTTTCTGGCCGAAGGATTGTCAGCCAAGGAAATCGCCGCCCGCTTGTCATTGTCAGTGAGTACGGTAAAGACTCATCGCAAGAAGATCTATAGCAAGATGTCCGTGGCACGCCGCTCACAGGCCATTGCAGCAGGGCGGGCTATCGGACTCATCTAAAGAAGTCTCACCCTTAAAGACGATAGACGCTGACTCGGCTGCTTTCGATGATTCACTCCACTCGAGAGAGGAGGAATCCCAAGCATGCCCGCTCGTCTGTCGCTGCTATTATCAACCGTGCTCGTCGCAAACCTCGCGGTGGCGGAGGAGTTTCCCAACCCTCTGCCGAAGGAACCCATACCCAACGTGCAGACACTGCCGGAGCACTATCCAACCACCTGGGCCTTCCTGGACTATTCAGGTGCGCGATTCGAGCTGCGCAATGTCGGCAGCGACGCGCATGAAGCCAAAGGGAATCTTCCGGCCCGCGAATCGACCGCAGCCCTGTTGGTCTCGACTCAGCGCCCCGAGATCTATCTCGCGGATACCGTCTGGTCGCGCGGCAGCTTCGGAACGCGCACCGATTTCATAGACATCTACGACCCGAAAACACTGACTCTCAAGGGGGAAATCGTACTGCCGGGACCCCGGGGTCTGATGTCGCCACGTGAGGGCACGTTTACCTTCACCGATTCCGAGCGTCTCGGGCTCATCTTCAACTTCACGCCCGGCTCCGCGGTCACTGTAGTGGATCTCGTAGGACGCAAAGTGTTGGGCAAGGTGGATATCCCAGGGTGCTCACTTGCTTATCCTACCGGCGAACGCGGATTCACGGCCCTGTGCCAAAGCGGTACCGCACTCACAGTCCGGTTGGATGCTCACGGTAAGGTAGTTGGCCGTAGCGAAACAACAGCGTTCAACGCGTTGGACAATGACCCCGTGTTCACCTCCTCAGCGCTCATCAACAAGGTCCGCTATTTCCCCACCATGCAAGGAAACGTGCAATCACTCGACCTCAGCGGAAATGAGGCCAAGGTGTTGCCGAAATGGTCCCTCGTCAGCCCAGAGGAGGCTGCTCAGCATTGGGCGCCTGGCGGTTGGCAGGTGAGTGCAACCGATGAGAAGCGCTTGATGTATGTGCTGATGCATCCAGACGCGCGTGAAGGCAGCCAGAAGATTCCGGGGCCGGAAGTGTGGGTGTTTGACGTTACCAGTCAGAAGCGAGTCTCGCGTTTACGGCTCGTGCGGCCGGGTGTTTCCATCGCCGTTACCTTGAATTCCGAACCCATGTTGCTGGTGCAAACCACGACCGGGCTGGACGTCTATAACGCCGGAACCGGCGCCTGGCTGCGCACACTGCAGCTGCCGGGCCTGAACACTCGGATGTTGATTCAACCGATCCATTGAAGAACTCGCGGGAGACCATGGTGAAGCATTTCGATCAATTCACAGAGAAAATGGTGCGCGGACTCGCGAGCCGCACCTCGCGACGCAGCATCCTGGGCTCCGTTGGAGCCTTCGTCGCCGGTGCAAGTACGTTGCCGCTCCTTCCAGTGGCGCGAGCCTCGGAGACTTCTCCCCCGGAACTGAAGGATGACCCGCCACTGAGCACGGGTAATCCGCAGGACCCAGGCGATCCCTCCACGTGCGACTATTGGCGTTACTGCGGCATGAACGGCTCGTTGTGCACCTGCTACGGCGGGAGCACCAACAGCTGCCCTCCAGGTACGGAAATGTCTCCGGTGACCTGGATCGGAACCTGCCGTAATCCGGCAGACAACCGCGAGTACATCATTTCCTACAACGACTGTTGTGGAGGCGTTGCCGGGGGCCGATGTCAGTGTGAGAGAAACGAAGGTGATCGCGGGGTGGTGCGCCCCTCAAAAGACAACGAGATCCTCTGGTGCTTCGGTACTCAGAGTCAGTCCTACACTTGCTCGACGGCTATCATTCTCGGCACAGCCATCTCGAAGTAGCGTGCCTGCGTGAGGGCGTCCAACGCCCTCACGCCCTGCATTCAAACGTAGTGTCCCCGGCGCTCGAGAACTTCGATCTTGTAACCATCCGGGTCAGTGACAAAGAAGAAGCGAGCCGATCCGGTGGGCGCGTTCAGCGTTTTGATCTCGCCCGGCGAGTAGTTCAGTGATTGCAGGCTGTTGCGGCAACCCTCGAGATCCTCAGCCGCGAAGGCAACATGCCCATAGGCTGAGCCGTGCGCGTAGGGTTCCGTCCGATCCTTGTTCCACGTCAGCTCGATCTCAAAGCCACTCTCCGGCTCGCGCAGGTAGATGAGCGCGAACGTAGGAAAGTCCAGCCGATGGCTTTCGGCCATCCCGAACCCCTTGCAGTAAAAGGCTATGGAGGCCTCAGGATCGGCGACCCGGATCATCTGGTGAATCAACTTGGGCATGACAGGAGTCTCTTGAATAGGGAGTGAGGTCAAAGCTCGACGCCGATGACGATGGGCGATCCATCGGCAAAGCGCGAGACGCGAAAAGGCGTCGGATCGACAAAGGGCGTTCGCTCGGTCGCGAGGGCGGCTGCGAGGCGGCCTGCGCCAGGTCCGATACCAAAGCCATGGCCCGAAAACCCCGTGGCGATGGTGAGGCCCGGAATGCTTTTAGCGGGCCCGATGTAGGGCACGACGTCGGGTGTCACATCAATATAGCCCGCCCACTCCTGAACCGTGCGCACGCTTTCAAATTCCGGGTAGAGCCGGGCCATGGCCTGCCGGGCCTCGCGGTTGAAGTTCGGGTTCGGGGCCGGATCCAAAACTCGAGTGTGTTCGAAGGGACTGATGGCATCCAGTGCCCAGCGGCGCGGGGTGCGCAGCTCGAGCCACGATTGAGCGTTAATCTGTGGCCGGATGTTGGCCCTCTCCTTGCGCAACGTTGGCATGTACTCGCGCAGGAACCGCAGCGAGTCGGGCACCAATGGCACATCGTAGGCGGCGGTGCCCCGCGCTATCGTGTAGCCGCCGTCGAGGCGCTTACGATAGCCGAGATCGTGCATGAAAGTGCAGGTAGTCGGACCGTTAGCCACTGGGGCAGTGCGCATCACAGAGGACAGCACTTTCAATTGAGGAAGCCTGAGGCCCAGGTTGCCGCAGAAGAGGCTGCTCCAGGCCCCGCCCGCCAGAATAACGGCGCTGCACTGAATCCTGCCGCGTTCGGTTATTACCCCACTGACCCGTCCGGCACTCAATTCCAAGCCCCGGACTGCACAGTTCGTGTGTACCGTCGCACCTGCGCGCTGTGCAGCCCGGACAATGGTAGGGGCTGCCTTCTGCGGCTCGGCACAGCCATCACTTGCCATGTGTAACCCACAAGTGTACGAATGATGAGCGCCGGGCATCAGCTCCTGCAGCTTCGTACCCCGTACGAGTTCGGGCCGCAGGCCGTAACCTGCGGCCATGGTGCGCCACGCATCGAATCGCGCCTCATCTGCTTCTGACTTGCCGACATACAGGACGCCACACTCCCGAAAGCCCGTTACTCCTTCGGTTAACTGATCCATCTCGCGCCACAGACCCAGGCTTTCCATGATGAGCGGGATCTCCCGCTCATCGCGCCCGGCCTGCCGGCACCAGCCCCAGTTGCGACTCGACTGTTCACAGGCAATGTGCGCTTTCTCGCAAAGCGCCACCCGCACGCCGTCCCGGGCCAACATGAATGCGGCGGACGTGCCGATGATGCCGCCGCCGATGACGACAACATCGGTACTCTTCGGTAGCTCAGGGTCCGGTGACACCGGATCGACGGTAGGTCCCAAAATGTCGCCTCGCTTGCGGAACGTCTCAGTGTAGCTGCCAGCCGATCTTGACGCCGACGGTTCTCGGCTGATTCGCCGTGGCGCGTGTCAGGCTCGGAATGTTCAGTGAGAAGAACGTGTTGTTGATGGTCTGGATAGCCATGCGGTTGGTTGCGTTATTGACGAACAACGTTGCTGTCCATTGCCCCCGGCTGAGTGCTATGCGCCCATCGGTCAGCGCGTAGGAGGGCAGTTGCGTCTGAAAGTACGAAATGTCCCACTCGGGTCCAACGACCGATTCCGACACACGGGCATTCAACGTCATATCAGCGGGCAGGGGCTGCCGGTAATCCAAAGCCACACTCGCCGTATATTTGGGGATGTTCAGCAAGGGCTGGCCAGGCGGCAGACCGAACTTGGGCTGATCGATTTCCGCCTTCGTATACGTACCACTGAAGCTCGTGGTAAAGCGATCGGTGAGCTTCGCCTGCACTTCCAGCTCCGGACCATACGATCGTGCGCTTCCCGAATTCTGCTCCAGGATGTAGCCGCAGGTCTGAGGGATGACCTGCTGAATGTCACGCCACCGGATGTAGTAGACGTCGCTGTTGACGGTGATCCGACCGTCCATCAACCGCGCCTTCTCGCCCACCTCGTAATTCCAGAGTGAATCCGGGCCATACGACTGCGCGGCCGCAGGGGTCAGTCCCAGCGCCTGCAGCCCGGGAACACAACTGTCCGGGAATGCTTCGCTGATCCCGCCCGGACGGAAGCCTTTCGATGCCGTGCCGTACAGCGTCAGGTCGTGGGTCGGTGTGTACGACAGGTTGAACTTGGGATTCAGACCATGAGCGCTGGTATTGGTAGACCCGTGAAATTCCGTGGCATCACCTGAAGGGGTGAACACCCCCGCGTATGTGGTGTTCGCTTCGGACTGATATCGAAAAGCACGCACCCCGGCCGTGAACTTCAATGTGGGCGTGATCTTGTACGACTCTTCGGTAAACGCGGCGTATTGCTTGGTCTCATAAGGTATGTGAGCAATATACAACTCCCCGCCCGGGTTGCTGGGTGTCGCGTAGTCAGCGCTATACCAGCTCTGATCCCAAATGAACTTGAAGTCACTGTAGTAAAGGCCGGCCAGCCACTGAAAAGCCCCCTCCGTGTTGGACATGACCCGCAGCTCCTGGCTGAATTGTTTGGAATGGTCGGTCTCCGACAGCGGCGCCTGAGTAAATGGAGGTCCATAGGCGCTCTCCAGGGCTTCCGATGAATCCTGAGATTGAGACTCGGTGCGGTTCCAGAAAGAGGTGGCCGACGTGAAGCTCGCGAAAGTTGTGTCGTAGTGGATGACACCGCTCAGCAGTCTCACCACATCGGAAAACGGCTCGGGCGTGTCAAATGGCTGATAGTGACCGCAAACGGTACCTGAGCCACATCCAGGGTCGAGATCGAATGTGTCGTAACCGTCCATCTTCGTGCGTTGATACAGCGCGGAGAGCGAAATCGACAGATCATCGGTCGGTTTGATCAGCAAACTCGGGCGAAATGTGGTGAGTCGTTCGGAGTTGACGCGTCGAATGATCTTGGTGGCCGGGGTACCAGTCACGTTGCCACGGGCACAACCCGCCCACCCCGGCTGGGGCTCGCACCCGTTGTTGGTAGGTTCCGGAAATGGATCCACGACCACGCGATTGAGCCAGCCATCGCGGAACTCGGTTGAAGCTACCAAGCGCAGCGCCATGATGTCCGTCACCAATGGGATGTTGAGCATCAGATCGCCACTGCGGTTGAAACCACCGCCCTGAGTGCTGGAGCCGGTCACATCCGCGGACGCATCGAACTGGTGCAGATCCGGTTGATGCGTCAGAACGCGGATGGTGCCGCCCATGGATCCGGCGCCGTACAATGTACCCTGCGGGCCGCGCAGAACCTCTACCGACTGCAGATCATAGAGATTCGGGTCAATCACCACTTTGCCGATGGCACCGAATGAGGGCGGCGTGAAAGGCGTGTCGTCCAAATAGAAACCCACGGTGCCCACGGAACCACCCGTGGATGAAACGCCGCGCATTTCGAATTCTGTCTGTCCAGGGCCGGCGGAACGAAACGAGATGCCCGGCGCCTCCTTCGTCATAGACACCAGGTTGGTAAGACCGCGTGCCTCCAGATCCGCACCGGTAATCGCCGTAATGCTGATCGGCGTCGACTGAACGGTGGACTGTCTCTTCTCAGCGGATACGATGACTTCGGAGAGTTGATCACTGGATGCGGTCGCCTCTGCGGGGCTGTTCGTGTCTGCACCGTACGCGATGGGCGCGAGTGTGGCTAACGACAACCCGAGTGCGGCGATGCGAACATCGAGCCGAAGTTGAGCATTCTGCTTGTGACCCTCTTTCTGCGGCATCGATGTGCTCCAGTTGGTGTTTTGATGCCTCCGAGTGTCGGTTGTCGACAGCGGACGCCTCTATCGTCTTTTCGGGGGACCGGGCGATGGTGGATCGCACGGCCGCAAGCGATGACAGTGGCGCGCGAGTCCGTACCCCTTTTGGGAGGATGGCCGAGATGACACTCTCAGTCGCAAGATGCTCTGGAGGTGCCGATAGCGAGCCGCGCGCGCTCGCCGGCTGCTCACTACCCCTTTCCGACGATGGTTGCCGGCCCCATCCTCTGTTGGGATCGAAACGTGAGACAGCTATCCTCCGCGTCTTTGCTTGTGCTGCATCTCTGCGGCCTACCAGCGTTCGCGGGCCAAGCCTATCAATATGACCAGGAGCCCGTAGCTTGGGAGAGCTACGAGACCATGTGGCTGAAGGATCTGCCGATTGCATCGGCATCCGAGCCCATCAGGGCTCATTACAGTGAGTCAAAAGCGCTCGCGTTTGCTTCCAACGTGGCACTCAAATGGTCACGCCAGAATCAGTGCGGTACCTGTCACACGAACATTGCCTATCTCATGGCCCGCCCATTACTGCCCGGTGCTGCCTCCGATCCAATCCAGCATGAAGTGCGCGAGCATGCCGAGGAGTATCTGAACAACCCTTTCAGTGAGCCGATCGAGTTTCTGCCCTTTTTGATTGCCACTACCGCAAGCGCGCTGGCGATCAACGATGCCCTGACAGATGGGACCTTCGATCCCAAGGTGCGCTCTTTGTTCGAGCAACTCTGGAAGATCCAGAATGCCGGTGGAAGTTGGGACTATCCCGTCGATACGACCGTGCCGTTTCTGGAGAGAAACAAATACTATGTTCCGCTGTTTGTGGCGCTCGCTCTGGGTTACATCCCCGGCCAGTACTATGCGACACCGGAAGCGCGCGACGGCTTTGCAAAGCTCCAAGGGTTTCTACGCACCCACATGCCGGATAACCATCACGAGCATGCGGTGTTGCTTTGGGCGTCTGCGCGGACGCCGGGACTGCTGACTGAGGCACAACGCGATCAATTTACTCACGAGCTACTCGATTTGCAGAATGCCGACGGCGGGTGGACCCTCCCAGCCCTGGGTCAGTGGGCCCGACACGACGGAATTCCGAATGACCCAGAGGGTCCGAGCGATGGTTACGCGACCGCGCTGGTGACAACAGCTTTGTGCCAGGCGCAGACAGGGCTACACGACACCGCTATCAACAAATCGATCCATTGGTTGAAGTCCCACCAACGGGTCTCAGGTCAATGGTTCACGGCTTCCCTATACTCGAACCGCTTTCACAACTATCTCTCCAACATGGCGACGAGCTATGCCCTCATGGCTCTGAAGAGTTGCGAACAAGGCGCGACGCCAGCAGTCACATGGACTAACCCAAAAAGATGATATGAGGCATTCGGGTCGGGGTCTATAAGACACGATCATGGCGGTGACGTGAGCGTCATGCTCATGACAAGGGATCGTTGCAGGTACCGCCCAATGACGTAGTTGAAAAATTTGATCACGGGGGTTAGATGAAACGAGCATCTCACAGAGGACCTTCGAGCGCATGGATGCGTGTCGCCTTGTCGAGCGGGCTGGCAGCTGCACCGATCCACACATTGCAAGCGCAGAGCCAGGATGCTCAAGCGCCCGCTTCAGTCGCCTCAGCAGTTCAGGAAATCGTCGTCACTGCCACAAGGCGTGCGGCCGGCATTGAGACTGTGCCGTACAACATCTCAGCAGTCAGTGGCGATGACCTGTTACGCACTGGAACGCAGGATATTGGGCAGTTGGCGAAGCAGGTACCGGGCTTCGACATGGCCGACCGCGGACGCGCGAGTCTCGCCGGCGAGATCCCCATCATACGCGGCATGAATACGTCGAACACGGATCGCAATGAGCTGGTGTTCGAGCAAGCCCCGGTAGGAACCTATCTGGGGGACAGCCCCATGATCGGCTACTTCCCAATTGAGGATGTGCAGCGGATCGAAATTCTGCGGGGTCCTCAGGGCACGCTGTACGGGGCCGGCGCGCTCGGAGGCGCCATCCGCTTCATTCCCAACAGCCCGCGGCTCAATGCCTGGGAGGCGGGCGTCGATGTCAGTGGCAGCACGGTCGATCACTCTTCATCGATGGGCTACACGTACTCGGGATTGCTCAACGCACCGCTCGGATCAATCGCGGCAATCCGTCTCAGCGCGCGGCGGGAGCACGACCCGGGATTCATTGATCAATACGGCATTCAGAAACGGCAGGGAGATCCTGCAGCGAGCCCGGTGATTCTCGCAAATCCAGCGGACGTGGCCAACAGCCCTGCGGTCTACTACAGCAAAAAGGACGTGAACTACGCTGATGTCAGTAGCGGACGAGTCAGCGTGCTGATTCAGCCGATGGATCCGCTGAAACTCGAGCTTGCGGTCAACGTGGCGCACGTTAGGGGCGGAGGATCGCCGATCGACACTCCGGACTTTGCCGGTGGTCCGTGGCCGCTGGATCCGCGCATTACGCTCCCTTCAGGAGGCCGCTACGAGAACATCAGTCCAGTGCTCGGCGAGTTTACCCGGACCTCGAGCCTCAGCAGTATCGATGCGAGCTATGACATGGGGTTCGCAACACTGTCATCGACCAGCACGTACTACAACACTCACGCGCGCAGTATCCACGATGGAAACGATCTGATCCTCAATCTGCCGGCGGGATACCGGTCCTACTATACGGGAAATCCGGTCAACCCCCGCTTCATTGCGACGCTCGACTCACCCGATGCCAATCGCGCGTTCACCCAGGAGCTGCGCCTCGTATCGAATGGACATCACCTGTTTGACTACACCGTGGGTCTGTTCCATCAGCTCGAAAGCCATAGTGTGGGCGTCTCCATTTATGAGCCAGGGACCGCAGAGCAGGCTGCAGCCAGTGGTGGGTTGCCGGTCAATACGAGCCCCCTCGGCGCTACGTACGTTAACAATGCGCCGGGTTCATTTGAAGAGGATGCGTTGTTCGGTGAGGTGACTTGGAACGCGACCAACCGATTCCAGCTGACCGGCGGCGGCCGGGTATTCCATCAACGCTTCACTCAAACCCAGGCTTACACGATCTACCTGTTCGACACATCGGATGCGAGCGGCACCAGCAGTTCGTTCTCGGACCATATATTCAAGGTAAACGCCTCGTACGAATACCTGCACGATCAACGCGTCTACGCAACCTTCTCCCAAGGGTTTCGGCGTGGAGGCGCCAATGCCTTTCAGACCCAGGGAGTGCTCGGTGAGCCCGCTGCGATCCTCACCTATCAACCCGACAAGGCGAATAACGTCGAGCTGGGACTCAAGGGAGTGCTCGAGAGCGGCATCCGCTACACGGCGGACGTCTTTCATGTTGATTGGGACCACCCGCAGCTCGGTACTTTTACCAGTGTCAACTCCTGGCCGGTCGTGGTAAATGCGCCCAAGGCACGTACGCAGGGAGCCGAGTTCGAGCTGCATACCCCACTGTTCACAAAGCAGCTCAACTTGACGCTGGGATACGCGTACGTTGATGCAAAGTTGACCCAGAATTTCTGCATTCCAAATGGGGATGGCACCGGCGGCGTCTTACCCTGCGGCCTGTCCGGTACGGCTGGCGACAGGCTTCCAGGCTCCCCAAAGAACAGCGCCGTTGCCACGCTGAGCTACACACAGCCCTTGCCAGATGGAAGCTTTCTGGATCTGACGCTCAACGCCAATTACAAGGGAAGCGTGCTGACTCTGCTGAGTAACAATCCATATAACGTAAATCCCGCCTACACCCTGTTCAATGCAAGCGCCACCTATCATTGGAATCAGTGGTCGGTCGGGCTGGTGGGCAACAACCTGTTCGATCGGCGCGTCATCTACGCGGGCCCTCTCCATCCAAACAGCGAGCTCATGGGCACGCTGAGCAACACTTATAGTGTCGGGCAGCCGCGAACTATCGCGGTTCGATTGGGATATCACTTCGCGCCCGGCCTCTAAAAGACCTCAGATCCTGTGATATTGAGATCATTCCGCGAATCACCCGCAGCTCATCAGGAAGCCTATCGACTGATGAGCGCGGGGCGGTTCGCGGAGGCGAAACCCATTGCAGAGCGTGCCACTTTGGGTCAGCAGCAGTGTGTCCTGGCGCACGGACTTCTGGCCGCAATTTTGGTTCACCTTCGACACTACGAAGAAGCAACACGGACTATCGTCGATGCCATGGAGCTGAATGCAGGGTCGGCCGACGCCTATGACTTGCTTGCCTACGTGGCACTATCGCTCCGTCTGCATGATCGGGCTCATGCGTTGTACGAACTCGCCGCGCAGCTCTCTCCTTGGAATGCCCGGTGCTGGTATAACTTGGCGTCGAGTCACCGCGCCTTTGGGAGACTTGGCGAGGCGGAGGCAGCTTGCAATCGAGCGGTGACACTGGACCCGATGAACTTCCCCGCTTATCTGCTGCGGTCCGAGCTGCGCGTTCAAACACCAGAATCGAACCATATCCGAGAACTCCGCGGATTGTTGGCGACATGTCCAGAAGACGATCGGGCGCGTATGTTCGTCGGGTACGCGCTCGCTAAAGAGTTGGACGATTTACAAAATTATGACGAGGCATTTCATTGGTTCTCGGAGGGTGCTCGCGCCCGTCGCCGACGCCTTTCCTACGATGTAGCCTCTGATGAGCGAAAACTGAAGCGTATCGCGGAGTGCTTTCCTCGAGACTCGTTGGAGCGAGCGGAAGTACGAGAAGGGGGAGGCCGCCACCTG
>Ga0268266_10001694_pt1 | contig 25301 bp, 27 predicted proteins | sample KBSS13metaG_FD_190356 | JGI IMG/M metagenome (GOLD analysis project Ga0268266, IMG submission 190356) | Switchgrass rhizosphere microbial communities from Kellogg Biological Station, Michigan, USA - KBS S1-3 metaG (SPAdes) (version 2) | ecosystem: Host-associated > Plants > Roots > Rhizosphere... | reverse complement strand
CCAGCGCGTCAGCCGGTTGACCGCAACCGTCAGCAGCTTGACGTCGTCCCAGCTTTTCACCTCAGACAATCCCGATTTGAGGATCGGCGCCATCCGCACGATATCATCGAGCAGCGCGGGCAGTCCCCTCGCCCTCACCGCCTCGTACTGTCCCTTGGAAATGACGTAGGCGCATTGCCAGTAGTCGCCGCGATCGAAGGTCACCATCATCTTGCCGGGATCGACGCGTGCAAAAAGGTTTTCGGTTTCATTCTCGCGTTTGCCGGCGCGAAACCACAGCACGTCCATCGGTGCGCCGATTTCCTCGACTTCGAGGCCGGCGCGCTGACGCACCAGCGAGTGCCGACCGTCGCAGGCAATGGTCAGATCGGCCTCGATATCGATGACGCTGTCCGGCGTCTTCGCCTTGACGCCGGTGATGCGTTCGCCATCACGAAGCAGATCGATCGCCTCCGTCGACATCATCACCTTGAGCGAGGCAAACCGTCTGCCGCTCTCGCGCAGGAAATTGAGAAAGTCCCACTGCGGCATGAAGGCGATAAAGGGATATTTGACGTTGAGCCGGCCTAGATCGGCGATCCGCACCGTTTCGCCGTCGAACAGCCCCTCCATCCTCTGCAGGCGCTGATGCGGCAGCTTCAGGAAGCCGTCGATCAGCCCGAGTTCGTCCATCACCTGCAGCGTGGACGGATGCACGGTGTCGCCGCGAAAATCGCGGAAGAAGTCGGCGTGCTTTTCCAGCACCACGACATCGACGCCGGCGCGCCCGAGCAGGTAGCCGAGCATCATGCCCGCCGGCCCACCGCCGACGATACAGCAGCGCACCTTCATCGGTTCACCTCCTCACATGGATGAAGCCAATCCTACTCGACCATATTGTGCTGCTGCCAGCGCAATAGATGCGCCTGCAACCGCCAGATCACGGCCGAAAGCGCCACCCCCACCAGCATCAGCACGATGACCGCGACCATCATCCCGGAGGCTTCGGCCCGCGCCTCGGACTCGATAATCAGGCGGCCGATCCCACGTTCCGCACCGATGAATTCGCCGACGATGACGCCGATCAGCGCAAAAGAGATTGCCGGCGAAAGCGAGGCAAACACCCAGGCCATGGTCGATGGAATCACGACAGTGCGGGTGATCTGCCATTCGCTCGCACCCAGCAGCCGCGCGGCATTGATGAAGCCTTCGTCGATCGAACGAGCGCCCTCGAAGGTGTTGAAGAACACCAGGAACACCACCACGATCCATGAGGTCACAATCTTGGAGGTATCGCCGATCCCGAACGCCAGCACGATGATCGGCGCCAGCGCGATCCGGGGAATCGAATTCACCGCCGTAATGAAGGGCTGGAAGATCGCGCTGAGCCGGTCCGAACGTCCGAGAACAAGTCCGGCGACAAAGCCGCTCGACACGCCCGTGACAAAACCGAAGAAAGTGTTCTTCAGTGTGATCGCGGTCGCGATCCAGAGATTGTTCTCGTTGCGCGCCATGCACTTGGCAAAGTCGCCATTGAACCAGCCGTTGAACACGCCGAGCTTGGATCTCAGACAGCTCAGGATCAGGAAGTGCTCGAAGATCTGCGAGGGCTTTGACACGAAATAGGGATCGAGCAGGTCGGGAACCAGCCAGGGGACAACGGCATGGAGATCATATCCCCATTGCCAGATCGAGAGCACGGCAACGCAGATCAGGATCTGCCAGACCAGCGTATTGCCAATGCGACGTGATCTCATGGCTGGCGTCCCTTGACGAACTCCTCCCCGAGCGAGTGCCAGATGTGCTGGAACAGCTCGGCATAACGCGGCGTCTCGCGGACCTTCACCGCATCGCGCGGCCGCGCAAAGTCGACCTCGAACATGTCCTTGATCTGTCCGGGCCGCGCCGAGAACAGGATGATACGGTCGGCCAGCGTCAAGGCTTCGCCGAGGTCATGGGTCACGAAAAGGACGGTCTGCTGCTCGCGTTCCCAGATCCTGAGCAGCACCTCATGCATGTCGATCTTGGTGTGGGTATCGAGCGCGCCGAACGGCTCGTCCATCAACAGGATCTGCGGCTCCACCACCAGCGTCCGCATCAGCGCCGCGCGCTGCCGCATCCCGCCCGACAGCGCCGAGGGATAAGCGTCCGCGAAGCCCTTGAGGCCTGCCTGCGCCACGCAGGCCGCGATGCGCTCCTTGCGCTCCGATTCCGCAACACCCGCCAGCTCCAGGCCGTAGCCGATGTTGTCCGCGACCGTGCGCCACGGAAACAGCGTATCGCGCTGGAAGATGTAGCCGACATTGGGCGTCGCCTTGCCAGCAACCACCGGCACGCCGTCAATCAGGATCTGGCCGCTGGTCGGCTTGATCAATGTCGCGATCATGTTGAGAACGGTGCTCTTGCCGGAGCCGGACGGCCCCAGGAGTGCAACGAACTCGCCGCGGCGGACGCCGAAGGAAACATCCCGCACCGCCTCGATCGCGGTCCCGGCAAGCTGAAACGTCTTGCTCAATCCCCTGACGTCAACGCGCTGGACACTGGATTGTCCATCCGGCACGCCGGCAGGAAGGTTCTGGACGTTCAAGCCGGATACGCCTTTCGCGCTGCGTCGATGAATGTGGGGCTGACCAGATCGGCCGGCGTCAGCGGCTTGATTCCGGTCATTTCGCGAAACCAGACTTTCTCGCCACGGGCCCAGGCCTCCGCATCGATCGATGCATCATAGTCGGTGACCTTTTGCAGCGCGGTGATCTCGAGGATATTGGCGGTGCGCGAGGTGCTGCCGACATAAGGCTCGATCGCTTCGTAGACCTCGTCGGGCGAATGTTTCTTGAGCCATTGCGTCGCGCGCCAGATCGCGGTGACGAAGGCCTGCATCTTGGGCGGATCCTTGTCGATGGTCGCCTGCAGCGAGAAATGCGCCGTGACCGGCACCTTGCCGCCAATGTACTTGTTCCAGATCGTCTCGTCGGTGCCGTCGAACAGCAGCGTGCCCCAGCCCTGCTCCTTGGAATCGTTGAGCAGCGACAGCGAACTGACGAGCACGTCGACCTGCTTGGTCTTCAGCGAGCCCAGCATGGTGTCGACATTGCCGGTGCCGATCCAGGTGACTTTCTGGTCGAGTCCCATCGTCTCCATGTAATAGGACGACCAGACATGGTTGGTGCCGCCGAGCGACGACACCGAGACGATCGGCTTGCGCCCGTCGGGCCGTTTCCACTCCGTCAATTTCTCCAGCGAGGTGATGCCCTGGTCCCAGAGATCCTTGCGGATGATGAACATCACTGAAGAGGACCGGGTATCGACCGGCATCAGCACGCGTCCGTTGCGGCCGCGATTGGAGAGCTGCATCGGGTGGGTGATATCGCCGATGCCGATGTCGCCCTGCGCGGAGGCGATGATTTCGCGTGTTTTGACGCCGCTGCCACCCTGGATCAGCTTGCAGTCGAGGCCGGCTTCCTTGAAGTATCCCAATTTGTCGGCGAGGAATTGCGTCTGATAGACCGGCACCGCGACGGGATAGATCACGCGGCCGGGCTTGTCCTCGGCCCATACCCTGCCGGAGGCGATCGAGGCGCCACCAGCCGCGATGATCGTCAGCGCCGAACGTCTGGTGACATGTGCCATCACGCGCGCTCCTTTTCCTTGGCGGCGACCTTGTCCAGCGCGCTCAGCACTGCGTCGCCCATTTCCTGCGTCGAAAGCCGCTTCGCTCCCGCCTCGGCAATATCGGCGGTTCGCGCGCCGCCCGACAACGTACTCGCCACGGCTTTTTCCAGGAGGTCCGCATCTTCGGGCCGGTTCAGCGTCATGCGCAGCATCATGGCGACGCTGAGGATGGAGCCAAGCGGGTTGGCAATGCCCTTGCCCGCGATGTCGGGTGCGCTGCCATGAACCGGCTCGTAAAGCGCCTTGCGCCGGCCGAACTTGTCGACCGGCCCCAATGAGGCCGACGGCAGCATGCCGAGCGACCCGGACGCCATCGCCGCACAATCGGACAGGATGTCACCGAAGATGTTGCCGGTGACCATCACATCGAATTGCGCCGGCTCCCGCACGATCTGCATCGCGGCGTTGTCGACGTACATGTGGGTAAGCTCGACATCGGAATATTCGACGGCATGCAGGGCAATAACTTCCTCGCGCCACACCACGCTGGCTTCGAGCACATTGGCCTTGTCGACCGAACAGACCTTGTTCCTTCGCGTCCTCGCCAACTCGAAGGCGGACCGTGCAACGCGGCGAATTTGATCGGTCGTGTATTGCTCGGTATTGAAGCCGCGGCGTTGCCCATCGGCGAGCGTTTCGATGCCGCGCGGCTCCCCGAAATAGATGCCGCTGGTCAGTTCGCGGATGATGACGAAATCGACGCCCTTGAGCACGTTGGCCTTGAGCGGCGCCGAATCCGCCAGCGCCGGATGGGCGACGATCGGCCTGAGGTTCGCGTAAAGATCGTATTTGCTGCGCAGGCCGAGCAGGCTACCTGCCTTGCGCGCCGCCGGAGGAACTTCCTTCGTCTCCGGGCCGCCGGTCGCGCCCCACAGGATCGCGTCAGCCTCCTCCATCGCCTCGACGGTGTCCGGCGGCATCACCTTGCCGGTCGCGAGATAGGGAATGATACCGTATTGCGCTTCGCGCGTGACCACGGGAACGCCGCGCTTGGCAGTAAACCAGTTGAGCACCCGCTGCGACTGCGCGGTCACTTCGGGCCCGATGCCCTCGCCGCCGACCACGGCCACCTTGATCATGTTGGACCGATTATTCATGCGTCATTCCCTGCGGTTTTTCTTGTTGTTATCCTGCGAAGTGGATCCAGGGCCGTTCGGCCCGGTCAGCCGCCTGAAAGGCGCGGATTTCGTCGTCGCGCCGCAATGTCAACGCGACCTCGTCGAGACCTTCCAGCAGTCCGACGCGACGGCGCGGATCGATCGTAAAATCATGTCGCTGTCCCGAAGGTGACAGGATCGTCTGTTGCTGCAGGTCGATGCTGATGCGCCCCGCTCCTTGAGTTTGCTGCACGTCCGCGGCAAGGCCATCGACAATCTCCTTGTCGACCACGATCGGCAGGATGCCGTTCTGGAAGCAGTTGGCAAAGAAGATGTCGCCGAAGCTCGAGCCGATCACGGCACGGATGCCCATCTCCTGCAACGACCAGACCGCCCCTTCACGCGAGGACCCGCAACCGAAATTCGGCCCGGTGATGAGGATTTCTGCCTGCCTGTACGGTTCACGGTTCAGGATGAATTCGGGGTTTTCCGAACCGTCGGGCAGATAGCGAAGCGCACCGAACGCCCACTTGCCGAGCGTGCCGCGGATTGAGTTTCCGACCAGCCGCTCGATCCGGATGATGACGTCGGTGTCGATATTGCCGCGCATGATGGGGGCGGCAATCGCCGTCAGGGTATTGAACGGTTTCGGCATGTCAGCGCTCCATCGTCCGGACGTCGGCGATGGCGCCCGCGATGGCTGCCGCGGCCGCACTGGCCGGGCTCGCCAGATGGGTGCGCGCCCGCGGGCCCTGGCGGCCGACGAAATTGCGATTGGAGGTCGAGACCGAGCGCTGACCGGGCGCCACGGTTTCACCATTGGCGGCAAGGCACATCGAGCATCCAGGCTCGCGCCACTCGAAGCCGGCATCGGTAAAGACCTTGTCGAGCCCTTCGGCGACCGCATCGCGCTTGACGGTCTCCGAACCCGGCACGACCCAGGCGCGGACACTGGGGGCGACCTTGCGTCCGCGCGCGACCTCGGCGGCGGCGCGCAGATCACTTAGCCGGCTGTTGGTGCATGACCCGATGAAGACCCAATCGACCGGCGTACCGGCGATCGGTGCGCCGGGTGCCAGGCCCATGTAGTCGAGCGCGGTTTCGATCGCGGTCCGTCTCGCGGGGTCGGTGATCTCGCTCGGATCGGGCACACGGCCATCGACACCGATGACGTGTTCCGGACTGATGCCCCAGGTCACCTGCGGAATGATCTTTTCGACATCGATGACGACTTCGCGGTCGAACACCGCGTCGGGATCGCTCGGCAGCTTGCGCCATGCCGCAACGGCGCGCTCCCACATCTCGCCCTGCGGCGCATAGGGTCGGCCACGCAGATATTCGAAGGTTTTCTCGTCCGGCGCGATCAGGCCCATTTTGGCGCCAAGTTCGATCGAAAGATTGCAGATGGTGAGCCGGCCCTCGATCGGCAGATCGCGTATGGCGCTGCCGGCATATTCGACCGCATAACCTGTGCCGGCCGCGGCGCCGACATGACCAATCAGGGCAAGGATCAGGTCCTTGGCCGTGACGCCGGTCGGCAAGCGCCCTTCGAACCGGACCCGCATCGTCTTTGGCCGGCGCTGGATCAGCGCCTGGGTCGCGAGCACATGCGTCAATTCGCTGGAGCCGATGCCGAACGCCAGCGCGCCCAGCCCGCCATGGGTGCAGGTATGGCTGTCGCCGCAGACGATCAGGCAACCGGGAAGGCTGAGGCCAAGCTCGGGTCCGATGACATGGACGATGCCCTGCCCGGGCTCGTCGACATCGAACATCCGGATGCCGGTCGCCGACGTCTCGACCCGCAGGCCCGCCAGAAGCTCCAGTCCGACCTTGCTGGTGCCCGCCCGGCCGTGCGCGGTCGAAATCGCATGATCCGGAGTTGCGAAGGTCAGTTCCGGATTGTGCACGGGTAAGTTGCGGCTTTTGAGATCGAGCAAGCCACGCGAGCCACCCAGATCGTGCAACAGGTGGCGGTCGACATGAAGCAGATCGGTATCGTCGCTGACGCGACAGATGACGTGCTGGTCCCAGATCTTGGCCAGCAGGGTTCGGCCGGGGGTTTGCACTGCCCTATCCTCCCGTTTTTTTGTTCTTCTATGGCAGGTTGATGACCGCCACCGACCGTTTTGCACGGCTCGCCATTCAGGTCTTCGCCCGAACGCCTGCATCATCAAAACATATTGGAGCCGCTCGGCCAACGTTTCATTTGGTGGGCCAGGCCCTACATCACTGCGGGATGCCGCCACAACAATATGACGTAGCTGATTGGAATCTCAGGGGTGGCAAGCCCTGCGAATTTTCTGCTCTGACCAGTCAGCGAGCCTGATCGACCGAACGCCGTCCTGATCACCTTGTTGCGAGCGGCCAGCCCCTTCGAGGCCACCGCTTTCCCGCCAGATAATTGACGTCGCAACTGCCGACGCTGCCATCGCGCAGTTCCCAGCTTCTTGAAACCCTCCGACCAGAAGCTCGCCATTGCCGTAAACGATGGTGAAGATCGTATCGTATCATCGCTGCACCCGCCGCAGCGGGACGCGAAGCGATCCGCTCGCGGATGCGAGATTGTTGAATTTCGCTGGCCTGAAGCTACCATCGCCACATGATCCTGGCCCTGATACTGCTGGCAGCTATCGGCGTCATTCTGCTGGCAGAGCGCAGCGCCGAGCACCTGCCATTCGCGCTGGCGACGCTGTTCCTCAGCGCCGTCGCAATCTCGTTTATCGTCGGCGATTTCGACCGGGCGATACTGCTGGCAAGTGTGCTGGCCGCAGCGATCACCGCCGCATCAATCATCAAGCATGATTACAGCGCGCTCAAGCTGGTCGTAACCGACTTGCCGCTGATGTTTGCAGGCACAGTTCCGTTTTTTATCTCCCAGTACCCGCGCGCCGTACTGGCCGCGCTGACCGACGCCGCGCTGCTCATCCTTGTTGCGATCGCGGCGCTGCTTCACGGAACCGGACCATCAGCGCCTTTGGACCTCCGGGTTTTCCTGTTTTGTGTCACGCTTGTCTGCGTTGCAATGGCCTTCAGGATCAGCGGCGGCCGCACTTCCTTCCGGCAAATCATCGCCCAGCGGCGGTGCTTCTACTCGACCTTCATGGCTTCGCTGATCGATCCGCATTCCTGGCGGCAAGCCGGCGGATTGGCCTTGAGCGATATCGCCAACGAACCGTTGCCGCTGATGGCGGCCGTACCTGCGCGCACCATCGAATACCCCGACATCATCGTCATCCAGCATGAATCGGTCTTCGATCCCCGCGTTTACGGACTTCCAATCGAGCCGACCGTCGAAGCGTTGCTATCTCCGGAGAATGGCCTCCATGGAATCCTTACCGTCGACATTTTCGGCGGAGGTTCGTGGCAATCCGAATTCAGCCTGTTGACCGGTCTTTCGAGCGCAAGTTTCGGCTCGAATGCCTATTACCTCTTCAAGCAGGGCGCGGGCCGGTTCCACAACAGTCTTCCCCATGCGTTGGAGGCGCTTGGCTACCGGACCATGCTCGCGTCGAGCTGTCGTCGCAGTTTTCTCAACTACGATGAATTTTACCGCTCGATCGGCATCAGCGAACGAATTTTCTCGGACGACTTTCCGTCACCGTTCGACGTGCGACAGTTCGAGGCGACAAACTCCGATACGATTTTTCTGAAGGCGGCATTCGCGGCCTATGCGAAGGGTATTGCCGACGACCCGGCGCCCCGCTTTCTATACGCATTGACCAATTTCAATCACGGCCCTCACAACCGAGGGCTGGCGGCCCACGGACGATTCGAGCGAGAACGCGCTTTTGCCGCATCAAGCTTTGCCGATGCGCAATATGCCGAGTACTACGCAAGGCTTGCGGAGACGGCTTCAATCTGGAAACTGCTGAAGCTCGAACTGGCAGCGCGCTTTCCAAAGCGCCCTGTTCTCATCGTGCACTACGGCGATCATCAGCCGGTAATGGCGAAGCGGATCAATCGGCGGCTCAAGCTGCCCGACGATGCGCGGCGCGCGTTCCGCACATTTTATGCGATGGAAACGCTGAACATCTCGCCTGATCGTCTCACTTCCGGACCGGGGGCGGACCTGGATATTGCTTTTCTAGGGACCGTCGCCCTGCAGCAAGCGGGTCTGCCGCTCGATCCGATATTTGCCACCCGCGCCAGCCTGCTCGACGATTGCCGTGACACCTACTTTGCATCGCCCTCCGAACGGAAGTGCCGCTTCCATCGCACGCTTGTGAATCTCGGCATGATAGACACTGGGCCGGCCGTTCGGCAGGGACGCTACTCGCCCGCGCCCTCGACGCCCCTCGTCAACCGGCCGAAGCGGCGGTGAAAACCGCCAATTGAGCATCGAATGCGCGCCTGAAAGCCGGCCGGGCTTCGCCGCGGGCTACATAGGCGGAGAGGTTCGGATATTCCTGCAGCATGCCCGATGCATTCAGCCTGCGCAGCACTGACACCATCATCAGGTCACCGGCGCTGAACGCGTCATCGAGCCAGTCGGCCTTGCCGAGGCGCACGGAAAGCTGGCCCAGCCGGTCACGGATCCGATCCTTGACGAAAGGCAGGCGCTGCGCGTGCCAGCTCTCGTTGCGCTCCAGTATCATGGCGGTTGCCAGATCCGCGATCGGTGGCTCGACCGTGCTGAGGGCAGCAAACATCCACGTGATCGCGCGGGCACGCGCATTGGTATCATCCGGCAGCAGACCGCCATGACGCTCCGCGATATGGAGCACAATGGCACCCGACTCGAACAATGCCAGATCGCCCTCTTCGTATGTCGGGATCTGCCCGAAGGGATGAAGCGAGCGATGCGCGGATTCCTTCATCCCGCCGAATGAAACAGGACGAACATCGTAGGCTTGGCCGACTTCCTCGAGCGCCCAGCGAACCCCCATGTCGCGCGCCAGTCCCCTGCCGCCATCGGGCGACCGTTCAAAGACCGTGATGGTAGGGGTCATGGGGAAGGCTCCGGGCAATAGCTGGACTGTCGATGCGGTGCGCGAACGCGTGATCTTCGCATGCTCAGGGGTTGGGTTCCTGCGCCTGCCTACGGAGGACGAACGGCCGGCGCCGGTCCCGACAACCTATCTGCTTTTTCTTCGCCTTGGGATATCGCGGCCGAACCGCTACCGCGCCAGATCAATCCGCAACACCATGAAATCCCTTCCAGCATGCCATCATGACAATGTCGACAATGTCATCGCGGCTCGGGCCTGGATGGGCCAGCCACCACTTCGCGAGCGCGTGCAGCCCCTCCTTGAGAAACTCGCCGGCGGCCTCGTATTGCCAGCTCTCTCCGGATGGAAGATAGGATTTCAGGAGCTGCGAGATTGCCGCGGTGGCTCCGCGCTGCACGTCGCGTGAAAGCCTGACCGTGACCGGATTGCCCTGCGGAACGATCAGGAGGATTCTTGCAGCATTCGGCTGCGCCTCGACGAACTCAAAAAACGCCTCGACCGCCGAGCGAAACTTCACCTCACCGCCTGCGGACGATTGTCCGATCGCACGCCCCTTCGCCAGCAGTTCGTCTCGGATCGAACGAAGCAGCGCTTCAAACAGCGCATCCTTCGACGGAAAGTGATCGTACAGAACCGGCTTGGTGATACCTGCAGCGGCCGCGATCCCGCTCATCGATGCGCCATCGTAGCCCTTGTGGGCAAAGATGCGGGTCGCAGCAGCCAGAATCCGGCTCCGGCGCTGTTCCAGGGTCAATCGCTTTCGAGGCCTTGAATTCACGACGGGTCAGCTCTAACTCTGATTAACCTACCCACGGGTAGGTATGTTACCCCGATTGGAGGAACTTGCCATGAAAATCTTCATCGCGGGCGCCACCGGCGCCGTGGGTCGTCCGCTGGTGTCGGCATGCATCAAGGCAGGGCATTCCGTGATCGGGCTGACCCGCACGCCTGCGAAGGCTGGACTCATTCGCGCGATGGGTGCGGAACCCGCGGTCGCTGATGGCCTCGATGCGGATGCGATCACTGCCGTGATGGGTTCGGCCAGGCCTGACGCCGTCATTCACGAGATGACTGAGCTCGCCGGCGCGACGGACTTGCGAAATTTCGACCGGACGTTTGCAGGCAGCAATCAGCTGCGGACCAGGGGTACCGACATCCTGCTAGCGGCTGCGCAGGAAAATGGCGTCAGGCGCTTTATCGCCCAGAGCTATTGCGGCTGGCCGTATGCCCGTATCGGCGAGGCCATCAAGACCGAGGCCGATCCGCTGGATCCCGATCCACCGGTGGAACTGCGGGCCACGCTGGAGGCGATCCGGTACGTGGAGAGGGCCGTGACCGGGTCGGCCAATCTTGAAGGCATCGTGCTGCGTTACGGGTCTTTTTACGGACCCGGCACCGGCATGCTGGAGCGCGTGATGGTCGAGCAAATCCGCAAGCGCCGAATGCCCCTGGTCGGTAATGGTGCGGGCTGGTGGTCGTTCGTCCATGTTGACGACGCCGCGGAAGCGACGGTCAAGGCCCTCGAACACGGCAAGCCCGGCAGCATCTACAACGTCGTGGACGATGATCCCGCAGAGGTCAGGGAATGGCTGCCTGCGCTGGCGGAGATCGTGGGCGCCAGGCGTCCTTTTCGTCTACCGGCTTGGATAGCCCGCATCGTGGCTGGCGAGCATCTGGTGGCGATGATGACGCAGATCCGCGCGGGATCGAACCGCAAGGCCAAAGCGGAGCTGGGGTGGCAGCCGCGCCATCCGTCCTGGCGCGAGGGATTTTCGGAGGTCGTTCGTCAATCCGGCGTGGAAAGCACTGCGGCGTAAGCAGCCATCCGCCCCGCGGACCGTTCAGAACGTCCACAAGCCAGCAAGGGAGATTTCATCATGGAAGATCGTATCCGGCTATCCATCAAGGATGGCGTCGCCGACGTGCGGCTCAATCGCGCGGACAAGATGAACGCACTCGATCCGCCGATGTTCAAAGCCATCGCCGACACCTCCGCCCGCCTCAAGCAGGACAGCAGCGTTCGTGTGGTGGTTCTGTCGGGCGAAGGCCGCGCCTTTTGCGCCGGGCTCGACGTCGAGCGGATCACCGCGCTGACTCGCGGCGAGAGCCTGCTATCCTTTGCCGACCTCACCAAGCGCACCCACGGCGTTGCCAATTTTGTCCAGCACGTCGTCTGGACATGGCGGGAGATGGCGGTCCCGGTGATTGCTGCAATTCACGGCGTCGCATTCGGCGGCGGTCTTCAACTCGCACTCGGCGCCGACCTGCGATACGTCGCGCCCGGGACCCGGTTGGGCCTCATCGAGAGCCAGTGGGGCCTGGTGCCCGATATGGCTGGCACGCAACTGATGCGGTCGCTTGTCCGCGAGGATGTGGTCCGCGAGTTGACCTACACCGGGCGGATCTTTTCGGCAGAGGACGCGTTGGCTTACGGGTTTGCCACCCGGCTGGTCACCGATCCCCTCGGCGAAGCCCTGGCCACCGCCCGCGAGATTGCAGGGCGTAGCCCGCATGCAATCCGCGCCGCCAAGCGGCTGCTCAATCAGGCCGTTGAAGCCGGCGCACTGTCCGCGCTGACCGCAGAAACCGTTGAACAGCGTGCGCTGATCGGCAGCCCCAATCAGGTCGAAGCGGCGCGCGCCAACCTCGACAAGCGCGCGCCGAAATTCACGGATCCCGTGATTTGAGCCCCGCGCCTGACCGCAAGATAGCGTCATGCCAGGAGAGACAATGACCAGCAATTCGGGAATGAGCCTTCCGGACCTTATCGCGGCGAATGCTTCGGCCGGCCTGAACAGGCTGGCCGGCTTCAACGTCATTTCCGCGGGATATGGGGAAGCTGAAATCGTCATGGAGTGGGACGACGAACTCACCCAATATGCCGGACATCTTCATGCAGGAATGATCGCCGCCCTGCTGGATACGGCATGTGGATTTGCTGCCGCCACATCTGCCGGGAAGGTGTCCGCGTCGCATTTTTCGATGAACTGCCTGAAGCCCGCCGTCGGCCGCCGCTTCATCGCGAAGGGCACGACTATACGCGCAGGACGGAAACAGATTTTCGCAAGGGCGGAGCTTTTCGCCGAAAACGACCAAGGCGACAGATCGCTGGTTGCGACCGGCGATACATTGATGGTCCCCGTGGATCGCTGACGGTCCCATGCGCTGATAAGGCGCAATGGCACCAGCCTGCCGCCCCCCAATCGCCTTGCAGCGACGTCAATTCCGTTGGGCGTTCCAGTAGCCCGAGCATCGCGAACTTCCCGCGTAACCGCTCCACGTCCCGCGGCCGGATGCGCCGGAGAGCCTGCCCGAACCCGAGGCGTACTTGTCCTGGACGGTCACCGAAGCGCGGACCGCGCCCGACCTTGCCACGTATCCCCTGAACTTCACGAGGTTGGGGTGCGATACCACCCCGTTGGAAACGTTGACGGTGAAGTTATAGGCGGCATCGCAGGCGCCCCGTTGCGTCACGAAGGTGAGGTCCCAGGAGCCGTCGTAGGCCGATCGTGCGTCAGCGGTGGTCGCCAAGCCCACAAACAGGCATGTCGCAGTTGCTCCAAGCAAAAGCTTCTTCATGATGATTTCTCCTTAGCCAGCCAACGGCACTTGGCTTCGCCATGGGAAATGGTGAAACCATCGGCCCTCGAAAAGAAACCATTCCCTCACTTCCTATCAACGCCGCGTGAGGTTGTAGAGCCGCACCCATCACGGGTTCGGCACTTGGCCAGTATCGGTAATAGGCCATCCGCGCTTCGTCCTAATCCTTCACGGTCCCGTGCAGCAGCCTGATGCCATGCGCGAGCGCGCCCTGCATCAACAGCGTGTCAACGCCGTAGGCGATCATGCGAAAGCCTTTGGCGCGAAAATCGCGCGCCCATTGATCGTTGCCGGCTAGAAAGCCAGGTGTCTTGCCGTGCTTCCTGCACGCGTTGACCAGGCGATCGACCTCGGTATGGAATTTCGGGTTGTCGAATTCCCCGGGGATGCCGAGGAAGTTCGTCAGATCGTAGTGACCGAGCCAGACCACGTCGACGCCGTCAACCGCCGCGATCGCCTCGACATTCTCGATGCCCACTGCGGTCTCCACCAGCGCGATCACCATCGTGCGCGCGTTGGCTTGGGCGATTTTATCGGTTTCCGGGCCGCCGGAATAGTCATCATGCGCCGCTACATTGAAAGCGGCACCGCGTCGTCCGGCCGGCGGATATCTGGTGCAGTCGACGATCGCCCTCGCCTGCTCCGGTGTTTCGACCATCGGCACCATGATGCCCATCGCGCCGATGTCGAGCGCTCGCGCGATGTGATGGTAGTCGCCCGAGGGGACGCGGACCAAGGGCACAAGGTCCAGTCCGCGGCAGAATGCGAATTGCGCCTTCATCGTCTCGAAGCCGACGCCTGAATGCTCCATATCGTAGAGGATGAACTCGGCGCCTGCCTCGCGGCAGATCGCGGGGTAGCCGGGCGTAAAGAATTCGAACGTCATCGTTCCGAACGCACAGCCGCCGGCCGCAAGGCGAGGTTTCAATGGGTTTGGGCGCAACGCATTTCCCCCGCTCCGCAGTCATCCGGGCTCGGTGACCACGGTGACGCTTGTCAGCATTTGCTGCAACTTACGTGGGCGCTTCGCTTTGATCAATCCCGCCGCCGCAGCAGCACGTTGGATGTCACGAACGCTGGCTGGCCTCGTGGACCGTGCGAGCGGCATTTTCGGTCATGCGTGTAGCGGTCAGCCGCAGGAAATACAGCGATAATCCGGGATTACGCTCGCAGAGCTTCTTCAGCGCGCCATCGCTGATCCACAGCAAGTCCACATCGGTTGCCGCCAGCGCCGTTTGCGTGCGGCGCCGTGCAAGCGAGAACAAGCCGACCTCGCCGAACAGGTCGCCGGCGGACAGTCGTCGCTCAATTTCCGGAAGCCTGACTTCTCCCGATACGATCATGTACAGCAAGTCCGCATGCTCGCCCTTGCTGAAAATGATTTCTCCCGCCTTGAAGTGTTTCGCGTGCATAAAGGGTTGCAGCCAGCCTGGTGATAGATCCGTGGCCGCAGCGAGCTTGGCCTTCCGCAGCAGCGTGGTCATCTGAAGCAGCAGCAGCACGTTCAAGGGAAGCAGGACGACGTGCAATATGAGCACCGGGTATATCCCGGCGCCGATCCCGTAACCGATGAATGCGAGATTGCTGCTGATAGCAGCCGCGCGCAGGCTCAGCATCGTGCTCATGCAAAACGTCAGCAGGACAAGCGCCGACGCCAGATATCCCATGCCATCAATCAACGTCATTATGGTGCCCGACCGAAAATGAATTGAAGTAAAATTTGGTCTGAGACGAATTCGCTCTCTGCAGGATCGCGCATCTTGTTGGGCGGAAATGAGGCTGGGCACAGCGCTCGCCGCTGACGTCAAGAACGCCCTGGAAAAATTCTCGAGCCATGAAGAACTGGCGTTCCCCATCGCCGTGCACCTGCTGCCCGCCGGAGCGCAGCGCGCCTCGATTGTTGCCATGAGGCCGCTGGGGCCGCGGGATCCGACCGAGACAACCACGGCCTCGACGGCACAGAACTTGCTTTATGTATTGTTCGGATTACGCTGGCTTCGTTCCGGCGCGCGGCAAAGGGAGACAGCTATGACTCCTCGGGCAACCACTGAACTGGACGGCGTGTATCGCAAGATATTTCAGCGCCTTGTCCCCTTCCTGATGCTGCTGTGGGTCCTCGCATGGATCGATCGCGTCAACATCGGCTTTATCAAGCTCACAATGCTCGACGACCTGAAATGGAGCGAGGCTGTCTACGGCTTCGGCGCCGGCATCTTTTTTCTCGGCTACTTCTTCTTCGAGGTACCCAGTAACCTGCTGCTGCAGAAGATCGGCGCCAGAAAGACCATCATGCGCATCACGATCGGCTGGGGGCTGACGTCGATTGCGACGATGTTCGTGCAGACGCCGGCGATGTTTTACGCACTGCGATTTCTGCTTGGCGTATTCGAAGCCGGCTTCTATCCGGGCATCATTCTGTACCTGACTTACTGGTTCCCCAATGACCGCCGCGCCACGGCGTTCGGCATGTTCATGTCGGCCTCGGCTTTTGCCGGCGTGATCGGCGGGCCGCTCGCCGGCAACATCATGACCGGCCTGAATGGCGTCAACGGGTGGGCCGGCTGGCAATGGGTGCTGCTGCTCGAAGGCATCCCTTCCGTCATCGCCGGCATCGTCACGTTCTTCTACCTGACCGACAAGCCGGACGACGCCAGGTGGCTGACCGCCCGGGAGCGCGAGCTGGTGCACGAAGACATGGAGCGCGACCGGCAGTCGCTCGGCGACCGCGAGCATGGTCTGCTGGCGGCGCTCAGAAACGGCAGGATCTGGCTGCTGATCCTGATTTTCTTCTGCATCATCGCGGCCAATTCATCGCTGACGTTCTATGGTCCGACGCTGGTCAAGGAAGTCGGCTTCACGAGCCCCGTAGCCGTGGGATGGATCATGGCAGTCGCCTATCTCTGCGGCGCGGCCGGCATGATCTGGAATGGATATCATTCCGACCTGCATCAGGAATCCCGCTACCATTGCGCGCTGGCCGCCGCACTCGGCGCCGGATCGCTGCTGGTGATCGCCATCTTCCTGAACCAGAGCGCCGCCGTCGTGCTGCTGGCACTGACCTTGGCGATCGTGGGGACGATGAGCGCCATTCCGGTATTCTGGCAGATGCCGAACCGCTTCCTCGCCGGCACGGCGGCTGCGGGCGGCGTGGCGCTGATCAATTCGATCGCCAACCTCGCCGGTTTCGGCGCGCCGTGGATGCTCGGGCTCATCAAGACCGCGACCGGCAGTCTCTCGCCAGGCCTCTATGTCGTCGCGGCTGTCGAACTCTGCGCGACGCTCCTGATCCTCGCCCTCGTGCCGGCGTTCCACAAGCAGCAGATCGGCGGCACTGCGCTGGCGCACTGATCCTGCCCGCCAACCGGGAGAAATACGACCCGTGTCAGCCGCCTCGCCTCCTCTCGATCTGGCCGCGCTCAATGCGATGGACCGCGACGCCTTTGTCGTGGTGCTCGGGCCGGCTTTCGAGAATGCACCGTGGGTCGCGGCGGATGCATGGTCCGGACGTCCCTTCAGCAGTGTCGCAGCGCTGCATGCCGCCATGCTGGACGTGGTCCGCCGGGCGCCACAGGAGCAACAGCTCGCCTTCCTCCGCGGTCATCCCGAGCTGGCCGGCCGCGAGGCACAGACCGGCACGATGACGGCCGAATCCACCGGCGAGCAAAGCAGCGCCGGTCTCCACGCGCTGACCGGCGCAGAGCGAAATGAACTTCAGAGCCTGAACCGTGCCTACCGCGAGCGTCATGGTTTTCCGTTCATCATCGCCGTGCGCGCCAACACCAAGCAGCAGATCTTCGAGGCGATCCGCGCCCGCACCTCGCAACCAACCGAGATCGAGCACCGCGCCGCACTTGAGCAGATCGGATTGATTACGCGGGGGCGCATCGACGCCTTGATGAAGGAATGAATATCGACGGCCCGTGCCCGGCGCCCTGTGGTCACGTTGGGCAAACCTGAGGGAGGAACAGATGGCGAATGACGACTTGTTGCAGCCCGCACGCAGGCATTTCGCGCTGTCGGGGCTTGCGCTCGGCGCCGTGGCACTTTTGCCCGCGGGCGCTGCCGCGCAGGCACCGGCGGCACCCGCCCAGGCGAGCGGACCGATCGTGCTGCACGGCGTGAGCCCGCGGCTCACGGTGCATGCGCTCGACACCTTCCACGGCGCAGCCGCCACCGGTCTGCGCATCGACTTTTCCAGGCTGGAGGGCGCGAGCTACAAGCTCATTCGCACCGTGACGGCTAACGCCAACGGCCGCTCGGACGAGCCGCTGCTGATCGGCGAATCGTATCAGGCCGGTGATTACGAGTTGCTCCTGCACGTGGACGAGTATTTCTCGCGCAAGGAAGCAAAACTGCCGACGCCGCCATTCCTGTCAAAGGTCCCGGTGCGCATCAAGGTCGTCAACATCGCCGAGCGCATCCACCTTCCGATCCAGTTCGGACCATGGAGCTACACCTATTCGCGCGGCAGCTAGCCGTTTGCCATCTTCCAGAATGAACATGGAGTTGCTTCATGACCGGCATCACCACGCATGTCCTCGACATCACCACCGGACGTCCACTTTCCGGCCTTCAGATCGAACTCTACGATGTCGCGACCGACCCGCCTGCCCTGCTCAACAAGACACGCACCAATCCGGACGGACGAACGGACACGCCCATTCTGCCGGCGGCGTCCGCCCGCACCGGGCAGTTTGAACTGCGTTTCCATGTCGGCGAACACTTCAAGGCGCCCGACGGGCTCTCTGATGTGGTGCCGGTGCGCTTCGCCATCTTTGACGCCACCCAGCATTATCACGTACCAATGCTCTGCTCGCCGTGGTTTTTCTCCACCTATCGCGGCAGTTGAGGCAACAGGAGGCCGCAATGGACGATGCCCCCAAAGCAGAAGCGCACCTCATCGACGCGATCCGCCTGGCGATGGAGAACGTCCGCCGGCGAACGAATGCGCCCTTTGGCGCCGTGATCACGCGGGAAGGCAAGATCATTGCCCGCGCCGCCAATCAGGTCGACGATTTGTGCGACCCCACCGCCCACGCCGAGATGCAGGCCGTGCGCGCGGCCGCAAAGGCGTTGAACAGCACCGACCTCTCCGGTTGCACTGTCTATGCCAGCGGGTACCCGTGTCCGATGTGTCTGACGGCGATGTATCTGTCAGGCGTATCGAGCGTCTACTACGCCTATTCCAACGAGGATGGCGTCCCCTATGGCCTTTCCGCGGAACGCGGCTATGTCGAAATCGCGCGACCGCCAGACCAGCGCGAGATGAAGCTGCAGGGGCTTCGCGCTCGCGACGACGGTGAAGACCTCTACGAAGCCTGGAAGAAGATCAACCCGACGCCGCCCTGATCGCGGCGCGCTCAAAGCCGCTCCGACGCAGCGATCAGCGCCGAAAACTCTTGATCTCGGACACGCTGCCGTCGCGGTAGGTCAATTCCACCGAGACCGATCTGGTCTGCGGCGCGAGCTTCAGATACGGCGTGGCTTCGTGCGGTATGGCGCTGGGGTCGCGGGGATCGCACGGCGGCATCTTCAGCACCTTGTCGGGCACCGTGCTGTCGATGCCGACGCGCACTTCGCGGATCGCGCAGCGATACGACATCAGATGCGTGTAGTAGACCAGAAGGCCGTTGAATTCGCGGAACGACAGCCAGCTCGTCGCGGTCATATCGAGGATCTTGCGCTGGTCGCGGATCAGGGCGGCTTCCGGATCGAACCGGATCGGGAACGGGCCCTGCAATTCGCCGTTGGCGTCGACATAGCGCACCTGGATGATGGCCGCCGGCGCATCTGCCGGCAGTTCGACCGACGGGTTGGGCATCCGCTTGCGGGTCCGCGGGTCGAGCGTATCCATGAAGCCGGTCTCGCGGAAATCCCCCGCGTCCCCCAGCCGCCAGGATATGCCGAGCGTCGGGTCGGCGATCGAGAACACGACGGTCCAGCCGCCATTGTGACGCGAGAACATCGCGATCGGCGCGTTGACGGAATCGTTCTGCGGCTTGAGTTGCTGCACCGGCGGCAGCGCTGCCAGCTTCGGTAACGGCTCGGCCTTCGCCTGTTCGAGCTGGCCTTTCGAAAGACCGTTCAGGAACACGTCATCGACCATCTGGTCGAAATAGACCGGGATCTGCTTGTGCCGAACCGTCTCCGCCATTTCGCTGACCAGCCGCCGCGTGCGCTGCGCGACCTGGACGAGGTTCGCACCGGGCTCCGTCAGCTGCTTGGCGAAGGTGCGCGTGAACACCGAATTGGGGTTGGCGTCGTCATTGGAGAGCCGGTCCAGCGCCGTCTGCCGCGGACCTGCCGAGAAAATCGAGAACACGCCTTCCGGCAATTGCGTCATAGGCGCCAGTCCGCCGCTGCCGGCAACCGCACGCGTACCGGCACGCTCGAACGGATTGTTGCGGCAGGCATCGAACACCAGGATGGCGGTGCGCACTTTCCGGTTCTGCAGCCGCTCGATGATGCGGTCGGCCAGGACCGAGGCGTCGCGCACCAGTTCTTCCTGGCCTTCGGTCGCTGCCGGTACGTCGGTCGGCAGCAGGAAATTCTGGCCGGCGATTTCGAAGCCGTGGCCGGCGTAGAAGAAGAACGCGGTATCACCGGCGTCGACCGCCCTGTCGAACGCCAGCAGGGTCTGGCTGAACGCCTGCCGGTTCTGGTTCTCCGCCACCATCACCGTGAAGCCGAGCTGCTTCAGCGTATCGCCCATGGTGCGGGCGTCGTTGACCGCCTTCTGCAGCTTGGGCACGTTCCGGTAGTCATTGTTGCCGACCACCAGCGCGACGCGCTTCTCGGCATGAGCGGGGGCGGCAAAGGCCAGGACGCAACCTGCAAGGCTCGTCAGCGCGAGCAATCTGGAAAGCCAACCCTTCATCGAATTTCCCCAGCGCACGAATGGTCCTGGTTTGGGCCGTGCGAAGCCGCTTCATGCCATAGTCGGCATCCCGATGCCCATGGTTCAACGGCCACGGTGGATAGGAATTCAGCGGTGCGATTTGACGGCCAAATGACGGTTTTGGCCCTTATTTGTGCGAAAACATTAAGCTTTTTGGACCAAACTGCTGTTCCCAGATTGACTTTGGCCATTTCGACCCTATGTTCGCGCTCAACGCGGCCTTGGATCGAAGCGCGATTCTCTAGGTTAGCCGCTCGTCTGCGTAAGTCAGAGCCCCCAGCTTTTCAAAGCGCGCCGTTTCGGGGCAAAACGCGACAGCCTTTTATTTACCCTCGATTCCGAACGGCGGTGTCGACTAGAGGCTCAATGTCTTTTTCCCATCTTGGCCTTTCCGATAAGGTCCTCGCCGCAGTAGCGGCCACCGGCTACACCACCCCTACCCCCATTCAGGAACAGGCAATCCCGCACGTTCTGGCCCGCCGCGACGTCCTCGGCATCGCCCAGACCGGCACCGGCAAGACCGCGGCCTTCGTCCTGCCCATGCTAACGCTTCTGGAAAAGGGCCGCGCCCGGGCACGAATGCCCCGCACCCTGATCCTCGAACCAACCCGCGAACTCGCAGCCCAGGTCAAAGAGAATTTCGACAAATACGGCGCCGGCCAGAAACTCAACGTCGCGCTCCTGATCGGCGGCGTCTCGTTCGGCGACCAGGACAGCAAACTGACCCGCGGCGTCGACGTCCTGATCGCAACTCCCGGCCGCCTGCTCGACCACACCGAACGCGGCGGTCTGCTGCTTACCGGCGTCGAACTGCTGGTCATCGACGAAGCCGACCGCATGCTGGACATGGGCTTCATCCCCGACATCGAGCGGATCTGCAAGCTGGTGCCGTTCACGCGGCAGACCCTGTTCTTCACCGCGACGATGCCGCCGGAAATCAGCCGCATCAGCGACGCCTTCCTGCACAATCCCGAGCGCATCGAGGTCTCCAGGCCCGCCACGACCGCGACGGGCGTGTCGCAGTTCCAGGTTCGCGGCGGCCGCGAGCCGCATGAGAAGCGCGAAATCCTCCGCCGCCTGCTGCGTGATGCCAAGGACCTCAATAACGCGATCATCTTCTGCAACCGCAAGCGCGAGGTCGCCGTCGTCTACAAATCGCTGCAGAAGCACGGCTTCAGCGTCGGCGCCCTGCACGGCGACATGGACCAGTCGGCCCGCACCGCCGCACTCGACCAGTTCCGCAAGGGCGAGATTCCGTTGCTGGTGGCCTCCGACGTCGCCGCCCGCGGCCTCGACATTCCCGCCGTCAGCCACGTCTTCAATTTCGACGTGCCGCATCACGCCGACGATTACGTGCATCGCATCGGCCGAACCGGGCGCGCCGGTCGCGCCGGCACCGCGATCTCGATCGTGAGCCCGCTCGACAGCAAGTCGCTCGCCGCGATCGAGCGGTTGATCGGCAAGACCATTCCCGCGGCTGAAGGCGATTACGCCGTTCACTCGGACACGTCCGAGGAGAGCGAACAGCCCCGCGAACATCGCTCGCGCGAAGGTTCGCGTGGCGGCCGCAAGCCACGGCGCGAGCGCGAGCCACGCGGCGAACGCGAGCCGCGGCAGCCCCGGGGCTCCGACAAGCGCAACGAAAAGGGCGGCGATCGCGAACCGCGGCATGCCAGGGGCGCCGGCCGCAATACCGCTTCGCAGCCAGCATCCGAATTCACACCGCCAGCGGCTGCACAGCCGTCACGCGTGCCCTCGATCGGCCGGCCTGAACCGCGCCGCGCCCACCGCGAGGTCGAATCGGAGCCCGCCGATCATTCGCACCTTCCCGCATTCCTGTTGCGGCCTGTTCGCGCCCGCGTCTGAAGCGGCGCCGATTCCTGCGCGGCCGGAAGTGTTTACCGGCCGTTCATCCTCCTCCATTAGCTTTACGCCGTTAATTTAGTAATTGCGGCAAGGCGACGAGCGGCGCGGCTCGATATTGGGGACGGATCAGTGGTCAAGCTGCTGGACGAGCACGAACGCACGATGGCGTTCGCCGAAGTGGCGTTGGGCCAGATCAAATCCCTCCGTCAAACCGCTGTCCCGCGCAATTACGAAATCTGGTACGTCTACGCGACCGGATACAACGCTTCCCTCAACAAGATCATCAACGAGACCCTGGCGCGCAACGGCAAGCTGAGCGAGTCCGATCTCGAACAGATCTACGAAACCTACCTCTCCCACATCAAGGCCTCCGATCGCATCGACAAGGTCGGCGCGCGCGTGATCGGCGAAATCGACGACGTGATGAACCTGATCACGGAAGCGCTCGGCATGTCGCAGAGCTACGACGCAAAGCTGAGCGGCGCGAACGAGAAGCTCAAAAATGCCCAGAGCCGCGAACAGATCAAGGCGGTCGTCGACGGCCTGTTGAAATCGACCCGTGAGATGCAGGAGACCAACAGGGCGCTCGAAAGCCGGCTGATGCTGTCGAAGAGCGAGATCAGCAATCTTCAACACAGCCTCGAGGCGATCCGCGCGGAAAGCCTGACCGATCCGCTGACTGGATTGGGCAACCGCAAATATTTCGACCGCTCGATCGAGATGGCGGTTCGGGCGGCGCTGGCAAGTGGCGAGCCGCTGTCGCTCCTGATGTTCGACATCGACCATTTCAAGTCGTTCAACGATTCCTACGGCCATCTCACCGGCGATCAGGTGCTGCGGCTGGTTGCGATGTCGCTGAAACAGACCATCAAGGGCCAGGACATCACCGCCCGCTATGGCGGTGAGGAATTCGTGGTGGTGCTACCGAATACGGCGTTGCGTCAGGCACTGACGGTCGCCGACCACATCCGTCGCGCCGTGATGGCGAAGGAATTGAAGAAGAAATCGACCGGCGAAATTCTCGGTCGCGTCACCATCTCCGTCGGCGTTTCGATCCTGAAACCGGACGATGATACGGATTCGTTGATCGAGCGCGCCGACGCGTGCCTCTACGCCGCAAAGCGCAACGGCCGCAACCGCGTGATCTGCGAAGTCGACCCCGAATATGCGGACGAGACCCGAATCGAGGTGGCCTGAGCGCCAATTACCGGCGCTTCGCCTTCGCTGCGCGCCGCTTCGCGACCGGCTTGCGACCGGCAACCGGCTTGGCCGCCGCCTTCTTCGTCACCCCTGACTTTGCCGCCTTGCGCGCCTTCGGCCGCCTGCGCAAGGCCGCGCGTTGCGCTGCGGCCAGCGCCGCCCTCGCCCAGCCGGCCAGTTCCTCGGAGTCGTCGAACAGGCGTGCCGGCAACTGCCAGTATGAGTTCACCGTGACCGTCTTGGCGCGCGTCTGATACTGGAACGGCTGCGATCCCTCCGCTTCGAACTGCGGAATGGTCTGGTCATCGGCGCGGAAATAGAGGCCGGCGCGCAGTGCGAGCGCGAAATTGGTGCCGTCGGCGGAGATACCGAATCCGGAGAACATCTTGCGGATGGTGACGGGGCCGAAATCGGCGAACAGGTCGATCAGGAAATCGCGGTCCATGATAGCGCCAGCCCCCGGCCCTAGCCCCTCATGGTGAGGAGCGCATCTTGCGCGTCTCGAACCATGAGGCTCGATCTCACCTCCAGCCAACCTTCAAGACGCGCAATGCGCGCTCCTCAGGATAAGGTCCGGGGAGACTTAGACCTTCGCCGGCGTCAGTTGCACCGATTCGCCGCAGCCGCAGGCCGAGACCTGGTTCGGATTGTTGAAGATGAACTGGGCCTGCATCTTGTCGGCCTTGTAGTCCATCTCGGTGCCGAGCAGGAACAACACAGCCTTCGGATCAACCAGGATCTTCACGCCCTTGTCCTCGACCACCTCATCGGTCGGACGGACCTCGTGGGCATATTCCACCGTGTAGGACTGGCCGGCGCAGCCACCGTTCTTGATGCCTACACGCAAGCCCACGATCTCGGAATCGGCGCGCTTGGTCAGTTCCGTAATCCGTGCAGCGGCTGCCTCGGTCAGTTTCATGACCTGCGGGCGGGGCCTCGGCTTCGGCTTGGACTGGACGGTGGTATCCATTGCGGTCGATCTCCGGCGTCGCGCGGGTGGCGACGAGCTATCATGGCATTAAAATAACAACGAAATTCGCGCTGTGAAGGTCTCTCGTCATGAACTCGGTCAGAACCCGTCGAAACGTATCGCTCACTTCCTAGTAAATCTTCCAGATCCCCGGCGTCGCCAGTTCCAGCAGGTGACCGTCCGGGTCGCGAAAGTAGATGCTTTTCCCGCCCCGCGGCCAGTCCGTCCTGCCTTCGATCGCCACATCGTGCTCATCCAGCGACTTTTCCCAGATCGGCAGCTCGGCAACCCCGATGGCAAAGGCCATGTGGACCGGGCCACTGCCGTCATGCGGCGGAATGGTGCCGCCGGGCAGCTGGATCGTCTCAGGCGTCGAGCCGCGCCGAAACAGCAGCAGCACGCTCCGTCCACCGACATCATACGCAACAAACCGCGAATCGGCCGTCAGCGTTTCCAGCCCCAGCACTCTCTCGTAAAACGCGCGGGCGCGGTCGAGGTCGTCAACGTAGAGCGCGGTCTCGATGACACCGGACAGTTTCGGCAACGGATCCCTTCACCACATATTCAGGACGAGGCGCGCCTCGTCGGACATGCGATCCGGCGTCCAGGCCGGATCCCAAACCAGGTTCACATTGACGACACCGACGCCGGGAACGCTGGCGATCGCGTTCTCCACCATGGTCGGCAGTTCGCCGGCCGCCGGACAGTTCGGCGTGGTCAGCGTCATCGTGACGTCGACGCCGCGATCATCCTTGAGGTCGACCTTGTAGATCAGGCCGAGTTCGTAGATGTCGGCCGGAATTTCCGGATCGAACACCGTCTTCAGCGCGGCAACGATTTCCGTCCCCAGCCGCTCGGTCTCCTCCGGCGGTAGCGCCGAGTTGGTTTCCATGTTGGCTGACTTGACTTCGGCTGTATCACTCATGCGAACAAATCCCGCGCCTTGATCAGCGCCTGTGCCAGTTGGTCGACTTCTTCCCGGGTATTATACATTCCAAACGACGCCCGGCAGGTGGCTGTGACATTGAACCGCTCTAAAAGCGGCATAACGCAATGGGTGCCGGCGCGCA
>Ga0268266_10001693_pt1 | contig 25317 bp, 27 predicted proteins | sample KBSS13metaG_FD_190356 | JGI IMG/M metagenome (GOLD analysis project Ga0268266, IMG submission 190356) | Switchgrass rhizosphere microbial communities from Kellogg Biological Station, Michigan, USA - KBS S1-3 metaG (SPAdes) (version 2) | ecosystem: Host-associated > Plants > Roots > Rhizosphere... | reverse complement strand
GAAATGTCAATTTCGGCCCCAGTTACGCCAATTGGGACTTCGGTGCGCTCAAGAATTTCAAGTTTACAGAATCAAAGCAATTGCAATTTCGCGCGGAGCTATTCGACATACTGAACCGTACGAACTTTCGATTGCCCGACAGCGATATTAGTTCGCCGACGTTCAATCACATCCTTGCGGCACAGGCTCCGCGCCAGGTTCAGTTTGCATTGAAGTTCATGTATTAGCGGGCTCCGATGAGGAGAAATGGGATGAGAGCAGAAAACGGCGCTGCAGTAGAACAGATGATTAAATACGAGATCACGTCTCCGTCTACTGAGGCTATTGCGCTGGTTCCGATGATTCGCGGATGTTCCAGCTCGCCAAGCGTAGAGGGTTCTGAGATATGAGTTCAGAATTTCCATCCGATGTTGCGCAGGTGGAGGCACCTGAATGGCGTCGAGCGGCACCATCTTCCACGAATCTGCCCCTGATAGATGAACGCACAGCAAATGGAGAAGTCCGTGCATTGTTCGCGCAATACCGCGAGCGTTTTGCTCGAACGGATCTTCCCGGGATTGTGTTGTGCTTTGCCACGAACTCGGTGCTGCTGAGAGGCATGTTGGAGATCGCCGAAAACTTCTTGTTCGGCGAAAGCCTGCTGGGCCGGCGGCATAAGGAGATGATTGCCACCTATATCTCGCGACAGAACGCATGCCCCTACTGTGCCGACAGTCACGGCGCTTTGCTGGGAGTGCAGGGAGGATCACCCGAAATGATTTGCGCGCTGCAGCACGGTGATCTCAATGCTCAACTGTTCACAGACGGGGAATTGGCTCTGCTGAAGTTCGCGGGCAAAATAAACGCAAATTCGCCGACTGTTACCCGCACAGATGTGGAAGCAGCAACGCAAGCCGGCTGGACCGAAGCGCAAGTTGCCGAAGCGGTACACATCACAGCTCTCTTCGCCGCATTCAACCGCATTGCCAACGGCTTTGGGCTACCTTCTCCTTATCCTGGCAGTCTGTGAGACCGGTTATGACTGAACCCTCTAATTCGCGGCGGCCAAAGCGCGGTACTTGGACTCCACAACCAGAAACCCTCGCGCTCTTGCGTTCCTCCGGCAATGAAATCAATGGTGTTGGCGAGACCACGCCCCGCCGACCGTCTCCCTTTTTTTGGCACCCGCCGGATCAGCATCCATGGGGCGAACTGCAACTCTTGGCGCGCAAGAACTCTCGCAAATGCCCCGGATCGACAGAGGCGTTTCAGGGGGCCTACACCTATCCTGAATTAATCCCTGTTGCTGATACGCGCAATGAATCGTCGCCTCAGAAACTAGCTGAAGCGGCCAGGAGCTTCGCGCTTTCTCATGAAGCAGATGACATTGGGGTCGCGGCCATGGAGCCGCTCTATGTATTTGAGGGCTACACGATCGATCATCCTTGGGTCATCGTCCTCGCTCTCGCTCACGACTACGAGCGCCTCCGCGAAGTTCCTTCTGATGAAACCAATGGTATAGGTGTCTGCGATGTGGGAGATCAATATGCCAGAGGTACAAGGTCTTCTTATAACTTGGCGAACTGGATTCGTTCGCAGGGCTATCACGCTGATCCGTATCCCGGTCCAATGGCCGGTGCGCTGCTACTCATTCCACCGGCAATTGCTGCAGGACTTGGCGAACTCGGCAAGCACGGGTCGCTCATCAGTCCACATTTTGGCGCTGGCGTTCGGCTTGCCGGTGTAACCACGGACATGCCGCTCGTTCCCACCAAGCCCGTACATTTCGGCGCCGATGAGTTCTGCGCAACCTGCCAGATTTGTACACAGGCGTGTCCGCCCGGCGCAATTGCACCGGCCAAACAAATGGTGCGCGGGGTCAAACGGTGGTACGTCAGCTTCGACAAATGTATTCCCTATTTCGCCGAAGCTGCATCATGCGGTATCTGCATTGCCGAATGCCCTTGGACACGACCTTCTGTGCGTCCAAAACTGCTCAGCATCATGGCTCAAAGAATCGGTAGAGAACGAAAATGAATGCTCACCCTGTCGACCAAGAGAGTTCGATTCGATACCCCGGCTGGGGTGTACTCGCCGCCGCATTCACCGGCGTGATGGTGAGCTTTGCTCCGATCGTTCCGTACACTTTCAGCTTGTTCCTCGATCCGTTGCATGCAGCCTTTGGCTGGAAGCGGGAAGCGATGGGCGGTGCATTCGCGCTAGCTGCCATTACGGTCGCATTTGTTTCACCTCTGATCGGCATTTTGCTCGACCGCTTTCCCCCGCGTCGCATTATCCTGCCTGGGATTCTGGTTTTCGCCGTCGGGCTTGCCACGCTCAGCCGACTGACGCCGAATATCGTTCAGTTCTATGCCACATTTTTTGTAATCGGTTTGGTGGCCAATGCTACCGCGCAGTTTGCGTACACGCGCACAGTTCTTACCTGGTTCACGACCCACAGAGGAATTGCCCTCGCATTGTTGCTCACTGGGAGCGGAGTTGGCTCCATCCTGATTCCGCCGCTCACGCAGTGGATGATTCAGCATCACGGATGGCGCAGCGGATTTCTGCTTTTGGGCGGCATAGCGACTCTAGGCTTTCCCCTCACTGCTTTGCTGGTCCGCAACCGACCGGAGGCCGCAATTGTTGGATCGGAACACCACGCCAATGCCGGAATGACGGTCGCAGCCGCATTGCGAACAGCGGCGTTCTGGATACTCGCCTTCATCACCATTCTCTCCGCATTTAGCGAAAACGGCTTGGTTACCAACCTTGCTTCTATCCTTACTCAACATGGTGTACTCGCTATCACTGCTGCTCTCGCGCTGTCGGTGCGCGGAGCAGCAGGAATCATTGGCCGACTCGGGGTCGGCTTTGCAATCGATCGAGTTTCTCCAGAACGTATTCAGTCCCTTGTTCTCGCCCTCGTCGCGGCAGGAATGCTGATTCTCGCTTTCGCGGGCTCGGCGTGGTCGGCGCTTTTGGGTGCGGCGATACTCGGTGTCGGCCTGGGCAGCGAGGCGGATGTTGGCCCTTACCTGCTCGCGCGTTATTTCGGACGCAAGCATTTCTCTGTGCTATACGGTCTTACCTGGACTGCGTATGCCATCGGCGGCGCTACCGGACCCCTCTGGATTGGGCACTTGTATGATCGTACCGGCGCTTATCTGCCGCGATTCATCGTCTATCTTGCGGCGGTGGCATTTGGAGCAGTGATCCTCAGCTTCTTCCTGAAATCCGACCTGGAGAGTATTAAGTCTGAGCAGGAAACAACCGTAAACGCGGGCGCGCCGCTCGAAGGCTAGCAACTAAAACGATCCACTTAACTCTTTAACTCTCGAGGTGCGATATCGCCTGATGTGAGCCGCCTTCAGAATTACGTCATGGTTCGCTAGAAATGGAGATAAGCTGGCGGGCACTTGATCAGTTCCAGTCGTAGCGTATTCGGCTAGGGGAACCGCTCCTATCGTCATAACGCCTCTTGGCAGAGCATCGGATCGAACGATCTGCCGGCGCAGGCGAAAGCCGTCGCAATAGGTGGATGGGAGTGGACTACCGATCCGACATCTTGACGTTGCCGGTACACAGCAAGATGCATACCAATCTCGCTGGTCACTCTTCGTGTCCCGGAGACTCGGTTGCCGTGCAGGTCAACGATCACCATGTCAGATTCTTGTATCAGCCCTTTGCTCATTCCAGTAGGAGTCACCAGGATGCGCTCCGGGTCCAATCGAACAGAAAGATTTCCTGAGGTGCCAGGAGTAAAGCCCAGCCGAGAAAGCCACCCGCAAAATAGGACAAGTTCCTGTCTTAAATCTCGCTCTAGAGAGTCCAATTCACTGTTCAATATTCCACTCCTGTAGGCACCGCGTTTTTGAGCCACTTCAATTGGAGATGATATTGAATGGCTTTGTTTTCTGTGGTGTCGGTGAGAAAGCTCTTTGAAACTTTCGCCATTGCTTGCCAACTCGATCCGAAGCCATGAATAGATGGCCGGCGGTGAGGCCGCCGGCAACTTTGTAGTGTCCAACCGCTGCCAGGCCCATCGAGGCGATACAACCACACTGAGAACAGTCAGGATCTCCTCCAAACTGACAAGGTGTGATCTGAGTGGTGAGATCTGCTGAAATAGTCTCTGTAGTGCGTGCAAAGATACATTCTCGCGGATTGGCCGGGGGTATCGCTATCTCGTCGATGACAATATCCTGCATATCGAGTTTTAGAAATAGAGGACGTAGACGACGTAGTTCTTGCATCACAGTCAACCGCTGTTCTGGCGACAGAATCTCAATGTCGTTCGCACCACGCTGTGGAGTGAAGAGGCTAAACCAAATCTTCTTTATCGCCGGGTTAGCGCTCCAGAATGTCAAAAACTCTTCCAAATAACCTTGGCGCGAAGCTATTTGGGAGGTAATCGTTGAATGAATGGTGACTTGTGCGCCAACGACATTCTTCAGGATCCGATCGTAGGTTGCAGGCTTCCGGCGCTCGTCATGTTCTGGTTGAAGACCATCGATCGAAACGACAATATTCAGTTTCTTATATTTCGTCCATTCCGCAGGGATGCGGCGGAAGGCACTGGTCACTACCTGAGTGTGAATCCCACGCTCTTCAATCTGCGGTATTAGCCTTTCGAGTTCGCGGTAACGAACGAACGGATCGCCGCCTACCAGCGAAACGTGAAGCGGTTTACGTTCGTCCAGAAGGGCGAGTATTCGAGTAACGAGCTCATCGCCCTTAAAATCCGAGAGCTGCCGAAGGAGAGTGTCGCCACCTAGATGGGCGGCGTCAAAGGCATAACATCCGGGACAGCGAAGCGGACATTCCTTGGTGATTTCAATGGAAAGCGACGGGGCGCGACCTGACAGAATAGTCGCCCAAGCATGTATAACTTCAGATTTCTGCATAATTCTCCGGGGATCAAAGTGTAAGTGCAAAGGTTGATGCGAATGTGTATTCAATCGCGAAGTACTGCGACCAAAGAGCACGTACTCTAAGGCATCCTCAGATTTGATGCGTTCGAAGCCGACAGCATGGAGCCATGGAAGGCGGCGACATCGGGGTTGCAGCATATCAAGCTTAGTTCTGACCCACCACAGTCGGGAAACGGATTCACGTCGATTTCCATGAAAATGGGGCAGAGTGTCATCAGGAATAACGCTCTTTGCTTGCGCAGGCAGCGACAACCACCGGAAGGAATTGGTTTGGCACAGTGAACATTCAGCCCAAACGGTTCCACCTCCGAGATAGAAGACTACTACTTTGACCTTAAGGGGGGTTAGCAGCATTAAGCTCCAAAATAGATCCTGGTCGCCATGACCAGCAGGTCATAGCGACATTGCAGTCCATCCGAATCGGATAATTTGGCAAACACTCATGCCTGAGTAGCCGAGCCTTTAGCTCAGCAAGTGCTATCTTCAAGATCGCCTAACTCATGCCACAACGCTACCGCAGAGGGTCGCTTCATCGCGTTTCGCCTGAAAGGCTTCGATGTCCTACCTCACGCGCAATAACATCAACATCCCGGTCGAGGTTCACGGGCGCTGATATTCGCTCACGGATATGGTTGCGGCCAAAAGATGCGGCGTGCCCAAGCTGATCGTGTTTCTCCTGAGCGCACAAGTCTTGTCCCCATAAGCCCGCCTCAACTAAAGAGGTTCCACTTCGGTCATCTTTGAACGAGACCAATGCTGATCCAGCTGGCCATAAAAATACGGTCATTAGAAACCGACGCTGTCGGGACCTTATAAATTCAAGAGACTAACCGTGTTTTCGCAAAACCGGACTTTCAAGAAGTGTTACTTTGATTGTGTCGAAAACCCGCCGCTGAAGGTTGGTGAAGTCACTGTCCCCAGCGAGATGGTCCGCTGCTGTACCCTTCCGCTGAGATTCTCTCTCGCGTGTCAAAGCTCTTCTCTTTAGGGTGTCCAGAGGGGATTTTCTCTTTTTTGAACCTGAACTGCGAGTCCGTACAGCTACGTAAACACGTGACACAGCAAGAAAAATATGAGTGCAAAAGCTGACTTAGAGCCGGATGCTTGCGTTTTCTACAAGTTTCATAGGTGTAACGTTTTAGCGGCTCAGGATGTATTTACTAGTGCAGCAATCATTATGGGCGTATGATCAACGCAGTAGTTCGATCATCTTCCTCGCCTTCAGCTGTCTATTGCTTTCGCTCCTGACGAGCACCTTCCAAGTAAGCAACAGGACGACTGGAGTTTCTATGAGTTTCTCTAAGAAATCGGATGTAAAAAATCACCTTTCTCGGCGCGTTAGAAAGAACATTCTTCCCTTCACACCAGCAATGGTACCTGATTCCACAGGTCACTCCATTGAGGAAGATGGACGTTCTTCAATGCAAGCTCCCGATGCAGTTTTGCCTCGCAATAATGATGCATTTGGCGTGTCTCTAATCAGAAAATCGCAGGCGTGAAGCTGTATGCGATCTTCCTGCGCACCGGCTGCTCGTTGCCTCCTGGACTGGCACTGAATCAAGAGCCCTTTTGTGAGAGCTGGATGTCTGTTGAAGACACGACTGCCTCCTCGCTCGACGTAAAGGTGCGGAGTGCGAACTGGCATTTCATGTGGCTGACGGAATCGCATCCCAGTTTGGGTATCGGTCGAACGGCTGAATCGGCTTACAGAAACGCGATCGCTCTGGCTTTGAAAAAGATTCAGCAACGCTTCAATGCTGCCGAACTGAGCCTGCTCAAGATCACGAAGTATCCGGGCTTCCAGGTGGCCAGTGTCGTGCTTCACTCTCGCCAGATTCAACAGCATGCTTCTCTTGGCCTTGCTGACGAGAAGGCCCTTGAGAGAACGCTGCAAGCTAAGCCAGAGATACCCGATCTCTAATCCAGCCATAGTCAGTAATACTTCTCAGTTTCGTTCATTGACGGCATTGAAAGCAGGGCAAGCATGTCTTTTCCCAGACCATCTCCAACATTCCAGGCACACCCATTACCCTTACCGACGCGCATCGCATTCATTGGGAATTATCTTCCAAGACAATGTGGTATTGCCACGTTCACGACAGATCTCTGTACCGCGATAGCCTGTGAATTCGGAGATGATCGTCTTTTCGCAATTCCTGTGAACGATCCTGATTCCAGCTATCAGTATCCCGAACGGGTACGGATCGAAATTGGGCAGGATGATTGCTCTTCTTATGAACGTGCTGCTGAATTTCTCAATTTCAATGGGAATGATCTTGTCTGCTTGCAACACGAGTACGGCATCTTCGGAGGAACGGCGGGAAGCCACATATTAGCGCTTCTTCGCAAATTGAAGATGCCACTGGTAACAACACTTCACACCGTTCTGCGCGAGCCGAATTCCAATCAACGTCTGGTGTTAGACGAGATTAGTCATCTGTCAGATCGCTTGATCGTGATGAGCGAACATGCCGCAGAACTGCTGCGGCATGTGTATGGCGTACCCAACGAAAAGATCGATGTGATCCCCCATGGCGTTCCGGACCTTCCCTTCATGGACCCCAATTACTTCAAGGACTTGTTCAATACGCAGGGAAAGTCTGTCCTGCTCACATTCGGGCTCTTATCGCCAAATAAAGGGATCGAAAACGTCATTCGTGCTCTGCCAACAATCCTAACAAGGCATCCGGATTTGGTTTACATCGTCTCTGGAGTGACTCATCCGCATATTCGAAGACAAGAGGGAGAACAATATCGAGAAGAGCTGCAGGCAATCGCCGAGGAGTTGGGCGTCTCTTCGCATGTGATGTTCAATAATCGTTTCGTAAGCAACGAAGAGATGATTGAGCATGTGGGCGCTGCCGACATCTATATCACCCCATATCGACAGGAAGCTCAGGTGGTTTCCGGCACGCTTGCCATTGCACTCGGGGCAGGCAAAGCGGTCATCTCTACGCCTTATTGGCATGCCAAAGAGATTCTTGCCGACGGACGCGGCGTTTTGGTCCCATTTGAGGACTCTGACTCTATAGCGAACGCAGCGATTCGATTACTGGACGATGATGCCGAACGACACGCAATGCGAAAGCGTGCCTATCTTCATTCGCGGAGCACAACATGGCAGAAGACAGCTCAAACCTACATGGCCAGCTTTCAGCGGGCCCGCGTGGAACGGATGCTGCGTCCCCGAGCCACGCTGCAGGACATCTTCACGCCCAAAACAACCGACAAACTTCCCGTGCTCAACATGTCGCATTTACTGAGCATGACCGACGATACCGGCATCCTGCAGCATGCGATCTTCTCCTTGCCCAATAATCTTGAGGGCTACACAACCGACGATAACGCCCGTGCTCTTGTTGTGACATCCCTATTGAACAAGTTGCCTCCATATCAAAACCGTGAGTACGCTGCCTTGTCGCATCGCTATCTGGCTTTTCTCTGGTTTGCTTTTCATGAATCGACCGGAAGATTCAGGAATTTCCTTAGCTACAACCGGAAGTGGCAAGAAGATGTCGGTTCCGAAGACAGCCACGGGCGTGCCTTGTGGGCGCTTGGGACAGTGCTGGGCCACTCTGAAGATGCTGGTTTGAGGGGTGCGGCAGGCAGACTCTTCGAAGCGGCTGTCCTAGCCACATTGCGCTTCTCCAGTCCACGTGCCTGGGCGTTTTCTATTCTGGGGATGCAGGCCTATCTGGACTGGTTTCCTGGTGATAGGGCTATCCAGAACACTCGAAATCTTCTCGCAAACAAGCTGCTGAATATTTACGAGCTTAGTCACTCCCAGACCTGGCATTGGTTTGAGAAGAGCCTTTCTTACTCGAATGCCAGACTATCGCAGGCACTTCTAATCGCCGGCTGGAAGAGTGAGAACAAGAGGATGACCGAAGTGGGATTCGAATCACTCCGGTGGTTGATGACTGTTCAACACCATCGGGAAGACGACTTATTTGTCCCTGTAGGCTCGAGGGGATTTTTCTCTCAGAATGGCGAAAGAGCACGGTTCGATCAACAGCCTGTCGAAGCCTGCGCAACAATCTCCGCTTGTTTGCAGGCATTTTCCTTGACGAAAGAACATCATTGGCTTGACGAAGCGTGGTGTGCGTTCCGTTGGTATCTCGGTGAGAACGATCTACAAGTTCCACTCTACGATGGCACCACTGGAGGTTGCAGAGACGGCCTCCATCCCGACCGTGTCAATGAAAACCAGGGAGCCGAATCAACGCTTTCTTTCCTAATGTCATGGCTTGAAATGCAAAGTACCCAAACTCCCGCAGCAGAAAATCTGAACTCAGAAATGAGCGTTTCTCTTTGAGTCAAATCTTGCTTCCAGCAACATCCCCTGAACCTCACGCCGTGAACCAGCCAGAACCTCAAAATCAGTCCGACGGTTCTTTGTTCACCCGCCATCCGGACAATCCCATTCTCAGCCGGAAAGACTGGCCCTATCCGGTGAACAGTGTTTTCAATGCTGGCGCTACTCTGTTGTCAAATGGAGAGACACTTCTGCTTTGCCGCGTGGAAGACCGGCGCGGACTATCCCATCTTTGTGCAGCACGTTCGGCGAATGGGATTGACGGATGGAGAATCGACCCGCGGCCGACCCTGATACCCAATCCGCGAGAATATCCAGAAGAGGTCTGGGGCATCGAAGATCCACGAATTACATATGTCCCTGAGCTTCAGCAATATGCCATCGCGTACACGTCCTTTGCGCGCGGCGGCCCCGGCGTCTCCCTCGCGCTGACAAAAGACTTCCAGAGCTTCGAGCGATATGGAGTCATCATGCCTCCAGAGGACAAAGATGCCGCATTACTGCCTCGCAAGATCAATGGCTCCTGGGCTATCATCCACCGTCCTGTGACAACCCTTGGCGCCCACATGTGGATTTCGTATTCACCAGATTTGCAACATTGGGGCAACCATAAGGTAATACTCGAGGCGCGACGTGGTGGATGGTGGGATGCAAACAAGATTGGCCTATGCTCTCCACCGATTGAAACACCTACGGGATGGCTAGTCCTGTATCACGGCGTCCGGCAGACGGCTTCGGGCAGTATCTATCGCCTGGGACTTGCTCTCTTCGACATTGACAGACCGGATATCTGCCTGCAAAGAGGAGATTCCTGGATGTTTGGCCCCGAAGCCGACTATGAGCGAATGGGAGACGTACGAGATGTTGTCTTTCCTTGCGGACAGACCATTGGGCCCGACGGAGACACGATTCATCTCTACTATGGAGCGGCGGACTCATGCATGGCCATGGCGACTGGCAGTATTCGCACGCTTCTCTCGTGGTTGGATACGCATTCCAGCACCGACGCTGAAAACGGAGCCTAGTGTGCGAAAAGTGGTAACGGGGTTGACTTGGCCTGGCAGTATTCCGAGGATGCTCTGGACGCGCCGCGAGTGTCCGCTTTGCAGTTCTATCGAATTCAGGACTACGGAGTCCCATTACCTGGATCGTTTCTTGGGACGTTTCGCATTGCAGCCTGTCCGCTGCGTCAATTGCTGGCGAAGGTATTACTGGCTCGGCAAGACAGGCGTGATCGAGGATCGTCAATAAATCCGAGCGCAACAAAGCACCAAATGCGCACCAGAACGAGGAAAGGAGAGTTTTCGTGAATAACTTGCAATATCCATTCAGTCAAACGTCGAATGATTTACTATTCCGCCTGAATGAAGAGAACTCCAACAAGCCGCTGAACTATAAGATCATTGTGCAAAATGTCGAGGAAGTACAAGATATTCAGAATGCCCCGGCCATCAGTATGGGCGTTTATCTAACTGACTCTAAGCAAATGCATGTATTCAACACTATCAGCATCTATGCAGAACGCGGCCAAGTAAGAGCACAGGCGCGTTTCCTGTATATGAATGACGTGGCACTACACATCTGGGAGGCAATGGGCAAGCAGGCAAATCTAGTCGGAGCCAGGCACCGTCCACCTCAAACAGCACTCCTCGTATTCGGCGCACCCTTCAGCGAATAGGAATATCATCCACTGTTCGCCGTCCATTCGTTTCAGCGAGGAGGCCTCTATGGTGGAATACGGTTGTTCGGCGGGAAGATTCGGAATCGGAATCGGTTGCGGACAGCGGAATGCGGAACCGGAATGGAGACTGCGAAGGCGAGGATATTGAGCGCTTTTTCTCGATTGATTTAGGATACGCACGGGACAGAACTAGGGCTGTGGGTCCTCAGAATGTAGTCCGTAGGAGCGGCGGGACTCTGCGCATCCGCAGTTCGATCAAACCACATCATGGAACTGTGTATCCGATGTTCTTTCCGAGGGTAATAGATTGAACGCCCCCTGTAGAGTCAAAGAACTAACCTCTAACAAAAATGATCTTCAAGAGGCAATGATTCTTGCTTCGCGATTCAGGCGTTACGCCTTGCTCTTTACTCCGACCGCCACGTGTCCAATCTGAACCGGGCGAAGGTCTACATCATTGTTCTCATGCGTGAAAGAAAAGCCACCCAAAAGAGACCCTGCTCCAACCGTTGAGCTATGAGTCCTTATTGATCTCGGCTCGAGCTAACTGGCTGTTTGCAGCTGGCGAACGTTCGTCTTCCCGCAAGAACGAAGCAGGCTCGGATACCTGAAAAGTCATTTCACGGTTCGACCAGGGCTTGGTCCACCTGCCCAAAGAAGAGAACGGACACCGTTCCCCGATGGCTGTCACTCGTAGAGCTTCGAACTCTCATGCTTCCGCCATTCTTAATAACTAAATCCTGCGTCACCCACAACCCCAACCCCGTGCCACCGATACCTTTTGTCGTGAAGAACGGTTCGCACATTCTTGCGAGCGTCTCGCGGTGCATGCCCGTTCCGGTGTCGGCAATGGTGATGCGGATGCCGATCGAATTTATCCTCCAATCTCGAATCGCACGGCAGCGGAAGCGAAGTTGTCCTCCGAACTTCATGGCGTCGATGGAATTTCCCACAATATTTAGTAGCACCTGCCGTATTTCACCCTCATGGCAGAAGAGAGAAAGATCGCAATGCTCGATAGCCGTCTCGATCTGCGAGTTCCGCAACCGTGCGCGGAAGAGTATCGCGACGGATTCAAGGAGAGAATGCAGATCTACTTGAGTGGGGTTGCTGGTTTGCCGATGGAATCGCAGTGTGTGCGAAGTGATCTGCGACACGCGAGAAAGTTCATCTTGAGCGGTCTGCGCCAGTTCTTTCATCTCGAGCGTCTCTGCCTGCGCATGGATGAGGTACAAGAGATTCGTCACAGCGGCGAGTGGGTTGTTGATCTCGTGCGAGATGGAGCTAGCCAGCCGGCCGACGGTTGCAAGCTTCTCACTTTGTAATAGAGCGCGTTCTGCGACTTTCAACTTGGAAATATCTCGTACGATTGCGGAGTACGCGACCAGAGTTCCCGGGGCCTCCATGTGTGGAGTGAGTTTGATCGAAATTTCGAGAGGCGAACCGTTCTTATCTCGGCTTACCGTCTCCCATGAAGACTCTTTTCCCCGTCCAAGCGCCGCTATGGCATCTACAAACGTTAAGTGAGGGCCTCCCAGCGGAATCAGGTCGGAAAGCTGCTTGCCGGCGGCTTCCGCAGAAGAATATCCAAACATTTCACAAGCACCCGTGTTCCAGTTCCTCACCGTTCCGTCGACTAGAACAGTAATGATCGCGTCGGACGAGTGCAAGATGACTTCAGAAAGCTGCTCTGCCTCACGACGCGACCGGACCAGGTCTTTTTCGAAGAGTCTTCTTTCCTTCGCACTAAAGAGCGCTGCGCGTATGCCTGAGTTCCCATTCTCATCTCGCACTACTGAGAAATTGGCTAGTACGGGAAGGCGTTCCTTACCTGCACGAAGATCAAGGGCGACTTCGCCCCGGTTTCCCCCTAGAAGAAGAGCGGGGAGAACTTGAGTGTCGAAGTACAGAGCTCCTGCGACTGTGAGAAGCGAGCGAAAGCGTAGCCCTTCCGCCTTGGGAAGCTTGATGATATCCAGAAATGTCCGATTGGCGCTCGTGATCGCCCCATCCAGATCGAGTATGAGGTAGCCACAAGGGGAATTTTCATAGAGATCGCGATAGAGGATTAATTCAGAAGCCATCGACGAATCTAAGTGAATGCGCGGATCGCGTCCGTCACCGGCCCCGGCGAACTCAGGTGTGGACAGTGGCCCGTCGCGTCCATCATCACCAGTTTGCTGTTTGGTAGGCATTGATGTACGTAATTTCCCACGGAGGGTGGAGCGATTGCATCTTCTTTGCACTGCAGGATCAGGGTCCGTGTGAGCAATTTGGGGATATCCAAGCGGTTATCCGAAAGAAACGTGACGCGGGCGAAATGCTGTGCGTGGAGCGGATTTGTGCGGCAAAAGCTCGCTTCCAGCTCCGCTGCGAACTCAGGGTGATCCGGGGTTCCCATGATGATCGGAGCCATCATGGCTGACCATCCTGCATGGTTGTTGTCAAGCATTTCAAGCAGGTCTCCGATGTCGGCCCGCTCAAAGCCACCTTCGTAATCACCATCATTGATATAGCTGGGCGACGGTCCGATCATCACAATGCTCTCGAACAATTCGGGGCGTTGGATGGCAGCGAGAGCACCGATCATCGAACTGACGGAGTGACCGACAAAAATGACCTTACCACGGGTCGTCTCGTCGATGATTTCGATGACGTCCGAGGCGTACCCAGCCAGGCTGGCGTACTTGCTGCGGCTGAATGCTGAGGTGTCAGATCGGCCGGAACCAACGTAGTCGAACAGGATGATCTTGTACTCAGTCTCAAAGCCCGGAGCTACAGCGCGCCACATATTCTGATCGCAGCCGTAGCCATGGGCGAACATGAGGGTTTTGGGACCATTCCCGGTGATTTTGACGTTGTTGCGGAGAATCGCGGACATGAGACCTTTCGAGCGTGTGCGACAGGCGGGTCCGCATAGGTTGGTACGCTCTTGCCATTCTACTTTCAGAAGGCTCAGTGGGTCAGATGCACCTGTAGGGGAAACAGCCGCACTAAACACCTGTAAATATCGACGAATTCGTGAAAATCACAGGGGCCTCGTGCAATACGGTCGTAACCAAAGCGCTCGATTGATGTAATCCAACTCGCCGAAGGCTTCGAGCGACCTCAGCCGAGGTGAGAGTACAAGTTTGAGCTGTACCCAAATCAAGATCAACTCATAGGATCGCAAAAGCACGCGCAAGCGTGGATAGCGAGAGTATTTTGATTAAAGCGCACATGCCTTACGGCGGAATGGCAGGAAGGCTCATCTTACTAAAGTGAGGGCGAACCTATGCGCAAAGCTGTAGTCTCTGGATTTGGCAACGATCGCGGTCTTACCACCTCAGGGTCGTGGCTGAACCTGGAAGAACTGGCAACGGCAGAGCTGTCGTCTGAAGATCCAGTACACCCCTTCGAACAAGCCTTGAGGGCGGACACAGTGGAAGGATGGAAGGCCTCAGAGCCGGGGCCCCAATTGATCCGTCTCCGCTTCGACTCCCCGCAATCGGTCAAGCGGGTTCACCTGCAATTCCGGGAAGATCGTGTGGAGCGCTCGCAAGAGATTGCTCTCTTCGCAACCTCAGCGACTTCGTCGCGTAAGGAACTGGTACGTCAGCAGTGGGTCTTCAGTCCGAGTGGTGCTACGACTGAAGTAGAGGATTACTTCTTCGACTTGAAAGATCTCGCCGTCCTTGAGCTCGAAATCGACCCCGGACGCCACGACAAGCGTGTCTTCGCTTCCCTCCAATCGATCCAACTCGGATAAGCAAGCAACAAACATTCGCGAGGGGGAGCAATCACCGCTCCGGTTCACCTGCCGACAACCGCACCCCGGATCGAGGCGCCCAGACGATGGTTGTACACCTGATTAACCCCAGCGACAATTCTTTCGGAGCTGCTGTCATAACTCCCCGCTGGCTCTTCGTATTGGCAGCCGCGGCCCCGCCTTCTATGGGAGACCCTATCCTGGTCGATGAATCGCTGGAGCAACTGGATCCAGAGACGATTCGAAGTGGGGACGTCGTCGGGATCAGCGTGCATACAGGAAACGCCTTGCACGGGTATGAGGTTGGAAGGCTTGCCCATGAACGGGGAGCCAACGTTGTCTATGGCGGCATTCACGCGACCTTGTTTCCTGAAGAGCCCTTTGAGTGCGGGTGGGCGGATATTGTCGTCAAGGGAGATGGCGATGTGGCGTGGGGCAGGGTCTTGTTGGATTTTTAGGCAGGCTGCGCGAGTCGTATCTACGAGGGCGGAAAGCTCGAAGGAGACCAATTTCTCGCTGCCCGCTGGGACCTGATGCAGACCGATAAGTATATGTGGGCTTCGGTGCAAACAATCCGTGGATGCCCGAAGCATTGTTCATTCTGTTCTGTGTGGCGCACCGATGGACAGGAGCCGCGGCAACGGGCCTTCGAAAGTGTCATCGACGAGATCGTAGATCTTCGGCGGCGAGGATTCCGCTTCATCGCGCTCGCGGATGATAACTTCTATCCAGTGACTTTGACAGACCTGAGACTTGCGCGAGAACAGACAATACCGAACGCGTTGACTCTCTTTTGCAGACCCGGAACCAACGCTTCGCTCTAATGGCTGAGTTGGCCAAGCTGCCAAAGGACATGGTGTTCTTCACGCAAATCACTATGGAATCTGCCGAAGACCCCGACTATTTTGACGCGATGCGCAAGGCAAACATCAAGGGAGCACTTGTCGGCGTGGAGGCGGTTACGCCGGAAGGTCTGAAGGCCGTGTATAAGGACTTCAACTCCTTGGGCGACAGATTGATACAGCAGCTACAGACCTTCCGCAAGCACGGTCTTCACGTTCTTGGTTCATTCATCTTCGGCCTGTCGACTGATAAGCCAAGCACGTTTGGTGCGACCGTTGAGCTAGCGCTCAAGGCAGAAGTGACGTTTGCCCAGTTTGTGATGATGACGCCGTTCCCTGGAACGGTCGATTTCGGCCGATGGGAGAAAGAGCAGCCGTTGCATCCGGAGGTGGTACAAGGTACACCGATCACTCGGTACTGGCTGATCCCTACGGCCGTCCGCCCAAAGATGTTTACGCCTCATCCGAGCATGAGCTCTGACGAGATCCGTGATAGAACCCAGGACGTCTGGGACCGCTTTTATGATTTCGGCGCCATCTGCAAACGGTCAGCCTGTACGCCCACTCTGCGCGCACGACTCGCGTTCGTCCTGTTGTCCAAACTTTATCGCCAGATGTATGCCGGAACCGGAATCTCAACAGACAGCGCACGTCGTAAGAGGGCGAAGACATCGGCTCGGTGGATCGCGCGGCATACCCGCAAAATCTTTCAAGCCAAGCCAATGCCCGAACTAATGTCTCCTGCATGGAAACCACGCCTGAAAGCTCGCCCCTCTCTAACTCAGCTCACAATGCAGGCACCTGCTCCGCCGGGTAGCTAAAGACGCAGTGGAGCTTCTTAGCTGAACGGCACGCCGAATGCAAAGGCCGACGTTCGCATTGGCCTGCATCTCATTCCTATTCGTCGGCCGCATCCCACACCCGAAGTGCAATAGCCTTCAAGTAGAGAGAACGCACTTGGATTCGGTCAGTTTCTCGGGACCAGCTTCACCTGTCTATCGTCGTTTAGGGAACGTCTCAAGCTGCTCGCGGGGAGCTTGAATGTCCCTCAGATATCTTAGATGACCTTCAGGTTCAGAATAACGTCTAACCATTAAGTACTTCCTTCTCGCCTCTTGCATTCAATGCTTTGGCTCCAGACGAGTGTCCTCCAAGCACGCAACGGATCCTCTGGAGTTTCCCATGCGCTTTCTTCGAAGCAATGACGTCAAGAAACATTTGTCCCGTACCATCCCACCTTTCACCAACACCACGCCTGAGAAAATTCAGCCGGTTCAGGAACCTGCGCCGAGCCCCCAGGAAGATCTTCTTTCTGTTCCCAAAGCGGTAGATTCGCTCGAAGACATCAGGCGCATGTGATCGCCCCGTCAATCTATCTGAGGGATGGGTGCATCCTTCCGCCTGGAATGACTCTGCCCCAGACGCGTCTCAATGCGGCTTGGAGCAGAGTCGAAACAGTCGGCAGCCACGAGTTAGGTATCGCGATGCTTGCGCGAGGATGGCACTGTGCATGGCTTGGCAGGGCATTTTCATGTGTTCGTGTGGGCCGCACAGTGGAGGCGGCATCTGCCAGCGCCCTCCAGTCAGGTCTCGACGCGCTGCCAGAACGATTCAATGCCGCAGAGGTGGAGTTCCTCCGCACCTCCACCTATGGAGGGCTCAGCGTGGCGAAGATTGTTCTCCGTTCCTGTCACCTTCATAAGGGGGATGCGCTGCACTCCGTCCGCGAAGAAAAGAGAAGATGATGCCTTCCATCAAACTGTACAACCCACTGACTCGCGTTCTGTGGAAGAAGCCAGAATGTCCCGTGTGTACGTCGATCAAGTTTAGAAGATCAGAGCCTCGATCAATGGACAAGATGTTGCGCCTGGTCAATCTGGTGCCGCTGCAATGCACCAACTGCTTTCGATATTTCTATTGGCTGCGGGACGACCAGGAATTCGTGTCCCACGCTGATGGAAATCTATGGATGAACTAATGAGGTCAAAGCATGGTGCTTAATTACACGGTTCTTGAACAGACAGCCGAGGAGGTCCGAGAGACTGACAACTACCCTTCTGTGAGCATGTGGCCCTATCTTGTCGACACGGCGCAGACACAGCTCCTTACCAAGATTTCGATCTATATGGAGCGTGGCGAAACGTCAGAACGAACTCGACTGCTCTACATGAATGAGACAGCGCTGACCATATCGCATGCAATGAACAACAGCACCATGGCAATTCAATCGGTCCATCGACCGCCAAGAACAGCCGAGCTAATCTTCGGGATGCCTTTCAGTGAATAGACGAGCGTAGGTCCGGCCGGTGAATAGATGAGAAAGCTGAAGCGAGTCTTTGCCACCCACTGACAACGCTCGGATGACACGATTCGACGGAGTTCAAGAATCGTGCGGTAAAACTTCATCACCGTCCTCGCGTTCGGCCGCTGACTGCTTCTGTCGTAGACGTATGTCTTTCCTATCTACAAACTTGATCGGAGCTGTTGTATGTTTTCTCCCACTATCTACCTTCGTAGTCATTCGTCCCTTCCTACAGGTCTCTCTATCAGACAGGAATTTCTCAACATGGAGTGGAATTCACTCGACGAGATGTCGAGCCTCGATCTGAGGGCATTGCTCCACTCTCACCACTGGCACTACATCTGCATGCAGCGGCCGCACACCTGTGTGGGAATGGCCAAGACTCCTCAACGGGCAACTAATAGAGCGATCCAGCAGGGACTCCGACAGATATGTCCCGCCTTCAACGCGGTCGAGATCAGCCCGGGCCCTGTGTCACGCTTTGGGTCGATCTATTTTGCCAAAGTTACTCTTTATTCAAGGCAGATTCAGCAGGGCTTTCCAGGTGTGGCTGTGTGAGAGATAAGGGCTTACTTCGTGGGATTCATACAGCGTCACCAAGGCAGAACGGCAACGCAAAGAAGCGAGCTGACTTCAGTGTGTTCTGCCTTCTGACTGGGAGCAGTATTCTTCACTTTTCGGTCAGTTTTCATTTAGTTGAAATGAAGGTTAACCAACGTATTCTTGGTGGGCCCACCAGGATTTGAACCTGGAATCAAGGCGTTATGAACACCCTGCTCTAACCATTAACCTATTGGCCCTTGAGTTGGCTCCGGCACCACGTTGCCGAAGTTTAGTGCGATGGACCGTAGTCAATCATAATTGAGCGTAATTTAGGGATCATGAGTCCACTGCTTCCGGCGATGGACTAGCAGTCCGTGAAAGTTCGCCATCGCTATGTGGCTGACGCTGCGCGAACTGGTCCCCCGTGGGCTTTCTGAGATTAGTTGAGTTTTCTACTGAGATAGATTGTTGCTGATTGGAGCTCTGATCAAGCTCCAGCCGCTGTCGTATTTGCCCCGTTACGGAGTACCAGCCAACTCCGCTCGTCCGAAGTTAACGCCGTTTTGTACGACGAGAACAAATACGGGAACATTATAGATTCTGTATTTTCAGCTACTTATAAGGAAGGACTAAGCATAACCTCGGAGAATAACCTTGCGGCTTGCGGCTAAGTCATTGATTCTAAATGGTGGCCAGAGACGGGATCGAACCGCCGACGCCGGCCTTTTCAGGGCCGCGCTCTACCACTGAGCTATCTGGCCTTGGCATAAAAGCAAAACGCCTTCATCGGGAGTCGCCAAGGACGCCCGGGCGTACGTCTGATGCATCGACCTTATAAAGGGAGGCTTGTCGCAGTTGAAAACCAGCAACGCAAACGCAGTTTGAGTATAACAATCCTGAGCCATTCCTCCAAACCCATCCTCTGATTACGTAACAGCCTCGTCGAGGTATCCTTCTCATACCGCTCAATACAAGGACGCCTCATGCTCCGCACCACCCTTTGCATAAGATTCGCTTTGTCTTTGTGCCTCTTTTCTGTAGCCGACGCGCAATCTGCAATCTCGGCTGCTTCCAGGCCACGGCCCGCGACAACTCCCTCAGAACTGCGTGCCGTCCATGCCTTTGATCTAGCTGCGGAAAATCCGCTTCAACTCACGTCCTTCCTGGCCGGCATGCCCAAGGGCGGCGATCTCCACATGCATCTGACGGGAGCGGTCTATGCCGAAAGTTTCATCCATCAGGCTGCTTCTGACGGACTCTGTTACAGCCCCGTCACACGCAGCTTGTTTAAACCCTCGGCCACAACCCGCAGCCTCCCGCCTCAGCCAGTCTGCGGGGAAGGAAACCGCCGCGCTGAAGACGCCTTTAAGGACCAGGTCCTCTACGACGCTCTAGTCGACAACTTCTCCATGCGCAGCTTCGTCCCAAGCGCAGGTATAAGCGGCCACGATCAGTTTTTTGCAACCTTCTCCCGGTTCGCTGCCGTAAATCACACTCACATGGGTGAGTGGGTTGACGAAGTCGCCGGCCGCGCAGCCGCGCAGAATGAGCAGTACCTGGAAATCATGCATACGCCCAACTTCCTTGAGGCGGCTAAACTCGGCTATTCCATTCCCTGGCCATCTTCGCCGGAGGATTCTTCAGCTAACACAACCGGGGATACCGCCGGTACCTCCCGCGCCGATCTTTCCCGGCTCCGCGAACAGCTCCTCTCCAAAGGTCTCCGCGACATCGTCGCGATCGATCGCAAGGAGTTCTCCGACGCGCTCGAGGCCCGCAACCGTATTGAGCACTGTGGAACTCCCACCGCCACTCCTGCCTGCAAAGTGAATATTCGCTTTCTCTATCAGGTTCTCCGCGGCTTTCCGCCCCAGCAGGTCTTCGCGCAGACCCTTCTCGGCTTCGAGACCGTCCAGGCTGAGCTTGACTCCGGCCACCCCATCGTCCTCGGCATCAACTTCGTCATGCCCGAAGACGGCTACCTCTCCATGTCCGAATACCACCGCCAGATGCTGATGCTCGATTACCTGCACAGTGTCTATCCGCGTGTGCACATCAGCTTGCACGCTGGCGAGCTCGCTCCCGGCCTCGTCACTTTCTCTGGTCTTCGCTTTCACGTTCGCGAAGCTGTGGAGCTTGGTCACGCCGAACGCATCGGCCATGGTGTCGACATCATGTATGAAGAGCAGGCCCAGGCTCTCCTGAAAGAGATGGCCTCCCACCACATCATGACCGAAATCAACCTCACCTCGAACGACGTCATCCTCGGCGTGCAGAAGCAATGGCATCCTCTTCCTGTCTATCGTGCCGCCGGGGTTCCAGTCGCTCTCTCCACCGACGATGAAGGCGTCTCACGTATCGATCTCACGCACGAATACACACGCGCCGCGCTCGACTTCCATCTCGGCTATCTCGATCTCAAGCGCATGGCCCGCACCTCCCTCGAGCACAGCTTCCTTCCCGGTACCAGCCTTTGGGCCGAGCCCGATCAATTCACCTCTGTAAACCCCGCCTGTGCCTCTCAATCACCTGGTTCAGACAAGCCAACATCAAAGTGTGCTGCTTTTTTGCAAGCCAACCAAAAGGCCTCCGAGCAGTGGCAACTCGAACATCGCTACCAGCTCTTCGAATCCAACGTCCGCTAGCCGCCGATGTGGAAAAGTTTTGGGGAACCGCCAGCTCTTTGGACCTGAAGCCCGGTAAGACGTGTGTCTAGAGCACAATAATTGTGAGGCCATTCCATCTTTTTTGATCCGCCAAAATGCACTGACAGCCCATTGCCAAGAATATCCCTCTGAGCCTATAGTTCGCCTGTCATCTGAGTACGGAACGGTTCGATGACATCGGCCCCCGCCTGCAGTAACTGAACCGTTCGCGACTTGTCTGTGTACGTCTTTCGTAGACGTGTTCACTCAGGATCAACGAACCTCCCCTCGATCGATCCGGGCTTTCAGAGGCCTTCCAATCTGCACAATTCCAGTCCGTGTTTTTTCAGCATCGCTCGATCAGACGGGAATAGGAGCATGTGATGAATCTGACTCAAGAACAACGTGAGCAAATCGTTACCGAAGTGAAGAAATTCTCATCGGATCTGCACCTCAGCCCTGAACAGCAGGAAAAGCTGCAAACGGCTTTCCAGGCCGCTCGAGGAAAGTTGGGCGACTATATGGCAGAGCATCCCGGAGTCTCGCGTTCTGACATTGCCAAAGAACTGTCCAGCCGCCGCGATGAGATCCGTCAGCGCGTCGTGAACTTCCTTAATCCAGAGCAACTCAAAATGTGGGACGCTGAGATAGTCAAGGCCAAGCAATTCCTCGGTCAGCAGACCGCAGCCTAAACCCCTTTGCGATCGCGGCTCGGTGGTCGGTCGGACTGAGGTCTGGACCGTCCCCGGGCCGCTCTTCAAAATCTCGATCCAGAATCTATTCCTCTTCGGGAATACAGGATGAGCGGGGTACCCGGTAATATGGTGCCGTGCGAATCCTCCTTCTCCTCATCCTCACCCTGGTCCTGCCCCTCCACGCGCAGCAGACGACTCTCTCTCTATGGCCCAATGGCAATCCCGAATCCTACAGCGGCAATCCGGAAACTGACATCACCAAAACCACCGACCGGCTCGTCGAAGGGAAGGCTCTTCAGCACCTGACCAACATCAGCAAGCCCACGCTGGCTTTTTATCCCGCGCCGTCAAACAACAACACCGGCGCCACTCTTGTCGTCTTCCCCGGCGGAGGCTATCGCATCCTGGCCTACGATCTCGAAGGCACCGAGGTTTGCACCTGGCTGAACTCGATCGGGATGAACTGCGCCCTCATTAAATATCGTGTCCCCATGGAGAAGCGTTTCCCTGAAAGCACCGCCGATCTCGAAGACGCTCAACAGGCCGTGCGGTTAACCCGCTCGCATGCCGCCGAATGGCACCTCGATCCACATCGTATCGGTGTTCTCGGATTCTCTGCAGGCGGTCACCTTGTAGTGATCCTGGGCAACCATCCTGATTTCAAGCGCACGCAAGAACCCGCCAGCGAAGCGGCGATTAGCGCGCGTCCTGATTTCATCGTTGCGATCTATCCCGCCTACCTCGCCGATCCTCCCGCGTTGACGCAGCTCGCTCACGGCATCGATCCCATTGCTACCGCTCCGCCCACCTTCCTTCTTCAGGCCGAAGACGATCCCGTCCACGTAGAAAACGTCCTCGTCTACGCGCAAGCGCTCAAGCAACTCAAGGTTCCCACCGAGCTCCACGTCTACTCCGAAGGAGGTCACGGTTACGGTCTGCGGCCATCGGCTCTCCCCGTTACCCACTGGCCTTCTCTTGTCGAAACCTGGCTGCACACCATACACATCCTTCCCGCACATTAAGAGGAATGCGATCTCAACCAGAAAGGGCCACTCGAATGAAAAGAGTTTTGCTGATTCTCGGTCAAGCTTTGTTGTTCTTTGTCCTCTTCGCTCTCGGTAGTTTCCTGCATCCGTTCAATCTCCATTGGGCCACGACCGCAACCCCTGAAGGCACCCGCTACTTCGTCGCCGATGGCCTCCTCCTTGCTCTTGGAGCCCTGCTCGCGATCGTCCTCGTCCAATCTCTTCGCAAGCGGCTCTGCGATACACCGCGCACGATCGTCGCGTTTGTCCTTGCGGTTGTCGCAGGGTACATCGTCAAACTCGGCTTCGTTACCGTCGAGGCCATCCGAACCCAGTTCTGATATCGATGTCTCCGAATACCGAAGTAGTGTCATTCTGAGTAAGGTCGGTGCGCAAAGCGCCACAATCGAAATCGACCAATCTGCGGTTTCTGCTATCAGAGCCGCGAATCTCGAGAGCACGGCATCTTCTCCTGAACATGACTGATCCCAATCTCTTCTCTCTTCTCTCCCGCGCACAGACTCTCCTCGACGAAGGCTCCGCCAGCCTTCCTTCTGCGCCCTCTCCTCCGCTCGATGCCCAGGCCGCCGAGATCCTCAACGAAACCGCCACACGCCTGCACGACAACTACCCCTACGCGCATCCGCTCTACGCAGGGCAGATGCTCAAGCCGCCTCACCCCATTGCGCGCGCCGCCTATGCGTTGGCCATGTCCGTCAATCCCAACAACCACGCTCTCGATGGTGGTCGCGCCAGCTCTGCCATGGAGGTGGAAGCCGTCGCCGCTTTCGCGAAGATGTTCTCCTGGCCTCTGCATCTCGGCCATCTCACCAGCGGAGGAACCTTCGCCAATCTTGAAGCCCTTTGGATCGCAGGCCAGCTAGCACCCGGCAAAAAAATCGCCGCCTCAGACCAGGCGCACTACACCCACTCGCGAATCTCTGCTGTCCTCAACCTGCCCTTCACAACCATTCCCTCCGATACCGCCGGTTGTATGGACCTCACCGCGCTCGAAGACGCGCTCTCCACCGGTGAGATCGGCACCGTCGTTGTTACCCTCGGCACAACCGCCGTCGGCTCAGTCGATCCTCTCGACCGTATCCTCCACCTCCGCCAGAAATATTCCTTCCGCATCCACGTCGATGCAGCGTACGGAGGCTACTTCACCTTAGTCTCTAACCTCGCACCAGAGACTCGCCGCGCCTATGACGCCATCCCGCAGGCAGACTCGATCGTCATCGATCCCCACAAGCACGGCCTTCAGCCCTACGGTTGCGGAGCGGTTCTCTTCCGCGATCCCACCGTTGGCCGCTTCTATAAACACGACTCGCCCTACACCTACTTCTCCTCGAAAGACCTTCACCTCGGCGAGATCTCTCTCGAGTGCTCCCGCGCCGGTGCCTCCGCCGTCGCCCTCTGGGCGACCCAGCAGCTCCTGCCTTACACCCACGAAGGCGCTTTCGCATCTGGTCTCGAATCCGGACGCTCTGCTGCGCTGGAGCTGAATCGCCGCATCAGCCACGATCCCCGTTTTATCGAGCCCATCCACGCACCGCAGCTCGACATCGTCTTCCTCGCCGCGCGCTCCCCGCAGGCCGCTCCCACCCCGGAGTCATCCTCTGCACTCGCGCAGCGCATCTTCGATCAGGCCGCTCATCTCGATCTTCACCTTGCACTCGCCAACCTTCCGCTGCGTCTCTTTCCGCCCGATAGCTTTCCCGGACACACCACCGGCACCGTGACCTGTCTTCGTTCCGTCCTCATGAAGCCCGAGCACCTCGCATGGATCGACCCCATCTGGCAGCGTCTCGATCAAGCCACCACAGAAGTCCTGGGCACCTGAAACGCCCCACAAACCAAAAGATCCTCCAACCAAAAGACTCGCACGAAGGAACCCACAAACGAAGGAAACCCAACAAACGTCATTCCGAGCGCAGCCGTGGAATCCCTGCATTTCGCTCGAAGCTCCACCAGCTCTCATTGAAGGCAAATCCGGACGACAGCCACCTTCACAAACGATCCCACCCGAAAAGTGTGTCATTCCGACCGGAGCGCGGCGGACTGGAGGGATCCGCTCCTCTACAATCGTCATCAAGACCGGCATTCCCAGCCATGTCTCCCCAAAAAGTGCAAAAGAATTCAAAATAAAGAAAAATCGGGCCGCTTTTTTGCGTGACATGAAAAATAGGGCGCCGAAAACCCCCTATCCCTAAGAAAACTCATGTCCATCCCACAAGAGAATCAGCCTGGATGACCCACTCTTGCACAGTCCCGTTCGCATCGGTTTGATAAACTTGCGCCAAAGACGCCTGAAGCGCTTACGTTCTGCAAATTGCCGCAGTCTTGGGTGTTAGGCAAAGGTAATTTCTTCGTGACGCAGAGTTATTCTGCTCTGTACCATCAGGAAGTTGCGGCACCGGTATGAAGCCTCCGGTTTTTTAGAAGAGGATGACCACTGCATGAGTAGCTCTAAAGCGACGCCTTCCACTGCTTTCGATCTGACCAACCGCACCATCGCGTATTTTTCCATGGAGATCGCTCTCTCCCCGCAGATTCCCACTTACAGTGGTGGTCTCGGCATGCTCGCTGGAGATACGCTGCGTTCGGC
>Ga0268266_10001692_pt1 | contig 25320 bp, 24 predicted proteins | sample KBSS13metaG_FD_190356 | JGI IMG/M metagenome (GOLD analysis project Ga0268266, IMG submission 190356) | Switchgrass rhizosphere microbial communities from Kellogg Biological Station, Michigan, USA - KBS S1-3 metaG (SPAdes) (version 2) | ecosystem: Host-associated > Plants > Roots > Rhizosphere... | reverse complement strand
CTTGGCCTTCGCGGGCATGACCTACGACTCGGGCAACTACGAGGCCGCGACCGCCAAGGCCAAGGAGATGTTCGGCTACGACGCGCTGCGGGCCGAGCAGAAGGAGCGCCGCGACCGCGGAGACCGGGTGCAGCTCGGCATCGGCATCTCGACGTTCACCGAGATGTGCGGACTCGCGCCGTCCCGGGTGCTCGGATCGCTCAACTACGGCGCGGGCGGCTGGGAGCACGCGACGGTCCGGATGTTGCCGACCGGCAAGGTGGAGGTGATCACGGGCACGAGTGCGCACGGCCAGGGTCACGAGACCGCCTTCAGCCAGATCGTGGCCGACCGGCTGGGAGTGCCGTTCGAGGACGTCGAGATCCTGCACGGCGACACCCAGGTCTCCCACAAGGGCCTGGACACCTACGGCTCGAGGTCGCTGGTCGTGGGTGGCGAGGCCCTGGTGCTGGCAGCCGACAAGGTGATCGAGAAGGCCAAGCCGCTGGCGGCCCACCTGCTGGAGGCCAACGTCGACGACCTGGAGTTCAGCAACGGCCGCTACTCCGTGCGGGGCACCGACCAGGGGATGTTGATCTCCGAGGTCGCGCTGGCGACCTTCGCGGCGCACAACTACCCGGAGGGCATGGAGCCCGGCATCGACGCTGAGTCGACGTACGACCCGGTGAACTTCTCGTTCCCGCACGGCACGCATCTGTGCGCGGCCGAGATCGACACCGAGACCGGCCAGGTGAAGCTCCGCAAGTACACCTGCGTCGACGACATCGGCAACATCATCAACCCGCTGATCGTGGCGGGTCAGGTGCACGGCGGCCTGGTCCAGGGCATCGCCCAGGCACTGTGGGAGGAGGCCGTGTACGACGACTCCGGGACGCTGGTGAGCGGCTCGTTCGTCGACTACCTGCTGCCGACCGCGGCCGACACGATCAACTTCGACATCGGCCACACGACCAGTCCGTCGACCACCAACACCCTCGGCACGAAGGGCGTCGGCGAGGCGGGCACCATCGCCTCGACGCCGGCGGTGGTCAACGCGATCGTCGACGCGGTCCGCCACCTCGGGATCAACGACATCCAGATGCCGTGCACGCCCGAGCGGGTGTGGAAGGCCATCCACACCTCGTCCCCGAAGGGTGACGCGACGGAGGCTGCAGCGATGCCGCACTTCGACGAGTCGGAGCCCGGCCAGTCCTCCACGGAAGGAGCGGGCGCATGATCCCCGCCAAGTTCGACTACCTGGCGCCCACGTCGGTCGAGGACGCGCTCCGTGCGCTCGCCGAGCACGGCGACGACGCCAAGATCCTGGGTGGGGGCCAGAGCCTGCTCCCGGTGCTCCGGATGCGGCTGAACGCCCCCGAGCTGGTGATCGACCTGGGTCGGATCGACAGCCTGCGTGGCGTGCGTGAGGACGGCGACGCGCTGGTGATCGGGGCGATGACCACCCACTCGGAGATGATCACCGACGAGCTGGTCCGTGAGCATGCGCTGCTGCTGTCGAAGGCCGCCGCCGAGGTGGCCGACAACCAGATCCGCCACCGGGGCACCTTCGGTGGCTCGTGCGCCCACGCCGACCCGGCCGGCGACATGGGATCCGCCGCGTTGGCGATGGACGCGGAGTTCGTCATCGCCGGCCCGGGTGGCACGCGTTCGGTGCCGGCGAAGGAGTTCTTCGTCGACCTCTTCGAGACCGCGATCGGCGAGGACGAGATCCTCACCGAGATCCGGGTACCGAAGAAGACCGGCTGGGGAGCCCACTACGAGAAGTTCGTCCGGGTCGCCCACCAGTGGCCGATCGTCGCTGTCGCCGCCACGGTGAACGCGTCGGGCGGCACGATCAGCGAGGCCCGAGTCGCGCTGACGAACATGGGGTCGACGCCGTTGCGGGCGACGGCCACCGAGTCAGCGCTCGCGGGCGCAGCCGCGACCGAGGACGGCGTACGCCCTGCGGCCGAGCAGGCGGCCGACGGCACGAACCCGCCCAGCGACCTGAACGGCGACAGCGACTACCGCAAGCACCTCGCCACCGTGCTCGCGCGGCGTGCTGTGCTGAAGGCGGCCGGCGAGTAGCCCCGAGCACCCGGGCCGTCCGGGGCCACGTGCTCCGGGCGGTCCGGGCCTGCGCGCAGCCCACGGAACGAGGAGGCATCACCCCGCATGGATCTCGAGCACAGCTTCACCGTCCCGGTCGGCGTCGAGACCGCCTGGGCGGAGTTCCAGGACATCGCCTCGGTCGCCGAGTGCTTTCCCGGCGCCACCGTCAGCGGAGTCGAAGGGGACACCTTCAACGGCTCGGTGAAGGTCAAGCTGGGCCCGATCGCGCTGGTCTACAACGGCAGCGGCACCTTCACCGAGAAGGACGAGGCAAACCATCGCTTCGTGGTCGACGCCAAGGGCAAGGACAAGCGGGGCAACGGCACCGCCGGCGCCAAGGTCACCCTGACCATGGACGGCCAGGGAGACTCGACCGACGTCAAGGTCGTCACGGACCTGGCGATCACCGGCAAGCCGGCGCAGTTCGGGCGTGGGGTCATGCAGGACGTCTCCGACAAGCTGCTGGGGCAGTTCGTCGCGTGCCTCGAGCAGCGCCTCGACAACAGCGCCGAGGCCGCGCCCGCGGCTGCTCCGACGCCGGCGGAGCCGGCACCGTCGGCCGAGCCCGCGGAGCCCGCCGTGGCCCCGCAGCCCGCCACGCCGGCGTCACCGCCTGCGCAGGCGGCGACGCCGGCGCCCGCGCGCGGCTCCGTCGACTCGCTCGACCTGGGCAAGACCGTGCTGCCGGTGCTGGTCAAGGCCTACTGGAAGCCGGTGGTGGTCGCCCTCGTGGTGATCATCGTGGTCATCTGGCTCATCACCCGCTGACCGTCTCGTCGGCGGCCGCCACTCCTCGAGTACCGGCGTTTCCGGGTCCGTTGGTTTCGAGACGGCGCTCGCGCGCCTCCTCAACCGGCGGAAACAGGCAGGCGGCACTCCTCGACCGGCCGGGGATCAGGCAGAGCGCCCTCGTTCGAACCCCGCGCCCGTCGCACTGAACCGGTCGCGTCGCGCGGACGTCATACAGATTGAGGAACGGGGATTGGTCCCGGCATGGCACCATGTCGCCAGGCGAAGGGCGGTGGGTCTCGGTCGATGGTGTGAAAGCCAGCCGACGGGGCGCGCCCGCGAGCAGAGAGCCAGGGGAGCAGTGCTGCGAGTTCGTCTCATCCACGGTGGAGTTCTGGCCGTCGCCTTGGTCGCCGCCGTCATGCCCGTCACGTCCGGAGCGGCCGTCGGCCTGGCGCCCGCGGCGCACACCTCGGCTCGCGTCGCCAAGGCGCTGTGGCGCCCCGATGCCGCCGTCCGCGCGATCGCGGTCTCACGCACCCGGGTGTTCGTCGCGGGCGACTTCACCCACGTGCGCAACACGACGACCGGGAGGAAGGTGCGCCGCGATCGGGTGGCCGCGTTCAACCGCAGCACCGGCGCCTTGATCCGCGACTTCCATCCCCGGGTGAACGGATCGGTCAAAGCCTTGGCCCTCCTCGGCCGCAAGCTCGTGCTCGGAGGAACCTTCACGTCCCTCAACGGCCGGAGCCGGATGAACCTGGCGGCGGTGAAGGCGAAGGCCGGACGTCTCTCCTCCTGGCGAGCGCAGGTCGACGGGCCCGTGCTCACGCTCCTGTCGATGGACGGGGTCGTCTATGCCGGGGGTGACTTCGACAACGTCAACGGCGTGGCACGCGCCAACCTGGCCGCCCTCGACGGTCGCGCCGTCCTGTCGCCCACCTGGCCCGATCAAGCGACCGGCACGACCAACAAGACCGTCTTCGCGTTGGCGGCGTCGGCCGACCGCAGCTCGGTGCTCGTGGGCGGCTCGTTCACCATCCTGGCGGGCAGCCCGCGTACCTACCTCGGCCAGATCGCGCGGGCCAGCGGTGCGGTCACCGGGTGGAGCCCCGCGCCGGTCTGCGTGAAGTGCTTCGTCAAGTCGTTGATCGCTCGGAAGTCGCGTGTCTACGCCGGGATGGCCGGGCCCGGCGGCGAGGCCGTCGCGTTCCGCCAGGACACCGGCGCGCTGATCTGGAGGAGACACGCCAACGGGAACGTGGACGCGATCGCCTTCGCCGGCAACTACCTCGTCATCGGCGGCCACTTCACCACCGTCGCCGGGCGCCGCCATCGCATGTTCGCCCAGCTGGGGGCACGCCACGGTGCGCTCACGAAGCGCCGGCCCCAGACCAAGGGGAGCCCCTTCCCGGGCATCCTCGCCCTCGACGTCCACGACCACCGGATCCGGATGGGCGGGGACTTCGCCAACGTCGCCGGCCAGGCCAGGTACGGCGTGATGGCCGAACGCTCCTCTCCCACCTGACCGCGAGCGCTAGGGTCCCGACGTGCTGGTCGCACTCATCTCCTTCACCCTCGCCTCGATCCTGATCGTGCTCCTGCCCGGACCCGACAGCCTGGTCGTGGTGCGGGGACTCGTCCGTGGCGGCCGTCGGGGTGGGGCCTCGACCGCGGCCGGCGTGCTCTGCGGCCTGGTGGTGTGGGTCGCCGCGGCGACGCTGGGACTCTCGGCGCTCCTGGAGGCCAGCACGGTCGGGTACGACGTGCTCAAGGTCGCGGGTGCCTGTTACCTGATCTGGATCGGGGTGCGGTCGCTGCTCTCGATCCGGCGGACGGCGGCGGAGGTCGCCGTCGAGGGGGACGGTCCGATGGCGCCGGCCCCGCTGCTCGGTGGGTCGGGCTTCGCGGCCGGCTTCCTGACCGATGTCCTGAACCCGAAGGTGGGCGTGTTCTTCGTCAGCTTCCTGCCGGGTTTCGTCCCCCACGACTACTCGGTGGGTTGGACGACCCTGGCGTTCGGCGCGATCTTCACGGCCCTGACGGCCGGCTACTTCCTCGGTCTGATCGCCGTGTCCGGCACGGTCGCCTCCTGGATGCGTACGCCGCACATCCGCCGGCGGCTGGACGCCCTGACCGGGCTGGTGCTGGTCGGGTTCGGCGTACGTCTCGCCACCGAGGCCTGAGGCCCTAGTCTCAGCGCCATGAAGCGGGTCGTCGTCACCGTGGTCGCCACGGTGGTCCTGGCCTTCCTGGTCGTGCTCCCCGCCCTCGGTATCCAGACGGACAGCTCGGCGCCCGCGAGCGAGGACACCACCATCACCCGGTACGACGCCGACTTCCGGGTCGCGTCGAACGGCGACCTGGCCGTGCACGAGACCCTGACCGTCGACTTCCCCAGCCCGGGCAAGCACGGCATCTTCCGGTTCTTCGACACCCACGACGCCAGTGCGACGCGCACCCTGCGGACACCGCGTGACATCACGGTGACGATGGATGGTCACGCCGAGCCGTTCAGCATCTCCGACCAGTCGCACGGGCGGTACGTCGTCGCCCGGATCGGTGACCCGGACGTCACCGTCGGCCTCGCCCAGCACACCTACGTGATCGGCTACCGCGTCGACGGCGTCCTCGAGCCCGGCACCGAGGGCACGGCGACGCAGCTCTACTGGAACCTCATCCCGGGCGGCTGGGCGCAGTCCATCGAGGCCGTGCACCTGGTCGTCCACCTGCCCGCTGCCACCACGCTGTCGCGATGTGTGGTCGGAGACGGGTCGATCGGTCCCTGTAGCCCTCGGGGCACCGGCACGAAGACGCTCACGATCAAGGGCAACGGGATCCCACCCCGCACCCCCTTGACCCTCAAGGCCGCTCTGGACATGCCCACACCTCCCGCCGGGCAGACCCTGCCGTGGCCCGCGACGTGGAAGCCGGTGCTCGGTGACTCCGTCGGCGTCCTCGTCTTCGTGCTCCTGCTCGCCGTCGTGGCCGGAGCTGCGGGCGCGATGCTGGCCGCGCGCACCTTCGAGCGGAAGCCGGCGTTCCCGGTGCAGTACGCCCCGCCCCCCGACGTGGGTCCGGCAGAGGCGGCGTACGTGATGACCGAGAAGGTCGACCAGCGGGCCTTCGTCGCCTCGATGCTGTGGGCCGCCCAGCAGGGGGCGATCGACCTGAAGCGCGACGGCGACACCTGGACGATCACCGACAAAGCAGGCCCCGACGGCTGGGCCAAGCTCGACCGGGCCACGACGGCGGTCGCGCCGCTGCTCGGCGGGGAGGGTGGGCAGTTCACGGCCTCGCGCAAGGACACCGCCAGCGGCAAGGTGCTGCAGTCGCGGATCGCGGCGTTCCAGAAGGAGACCCGCGCCTGGGGCCTGTCGAACGGCTTCCTGGCCAAGACCGGTCTGGGCAGCCTCGGCGGTGTCGTGGTCGTCCTCGCCGTGATCGTCGCGGGCTTCACCGCGCTCGTCACGTTGTTCGGGATGAGCATCACCGGCCTGGTGCCGGGCGCCTTCGCGATCGCCGCCTCACCCGTGCTCACGCCCACCGCGGCGACCAAGCGCACCGCCCAGGGGCGCGACCTCTGGTCCCGGCTCGGTGGCTTCGAGCGGATGCTCTCGACCCCCTCGAGCAAGCAGCGGTTCGACTTCTCCGGGCGCCAGGACCTCTACACGGCGTACATCCCGTGGGCGGTCGCCTTCGGCTGCGCGGACGCGTGGGCGAAGAAGTACCGCACGGAGGTCGGCGCCGAGCCGCCGGTACCGGCGTACTTCGCCGGCTACTACGCCGGCGCCCACACCGGCGACTACGTGAACTCGATGGTCCACGACTTCTCCTCGACCGTCTCGAGCTCGATCTCGGCGTACCAGGCCACGCAGTCCCACAGCAGCGGCGGCGGAGGCGGGTTCTCCGGCGGTGGCGGTGGTGGCGGCGGTGGCGGAGGCTCCTGGTGACCGCCATGATGTGCAGACGACCGGGGAAGGAACCTCAGCCATGCTTGCCGTGATCATCGTCGTCGTGATCGTCGTCGTCCTCGTGGGCTTCGGCGTCATGGGCTTCAACAGGCTGCGCAGCGCCGACGTCGGCGCCCAGGAGGCGCTCGGCGGCATCGACGTCCAGCTGACGCGTCGTGCCGACCTGATCCCCAACCTGGTCGAGACCGTCAAGGGGTACGCCGCCCACGAGAAGACCGTGCTGGAGAACATCACCGCGGCCCGGGCCCGGGTGCAGACCGCCGCAGCCGGGACCGATGTCAAGGCGAAGGCCGAGGCGGACGCCGCTCTGCAGGGCTCGTTGATCAACCTGAACGCCGTGGCGGAGAACTACCCCGACCTCAAGGCCAACCAGAACTTCCTCAACCTGCAGAACCAGCTCGCCGACACCGAGAACCAGATCTCGTTCGCCCGGCAGTACTACAACGACGCGGTCGCGACCCTGAACAAGCTGGTACGGACGATCCCCTGGATGTTCTTCTCGGGCATGGCCGGCGTCGGCCAGCGGGAGTTCTACGACGCCCCGGCCGGTCAGGAGCAGGCGCCGACCGTGCAGTTCTGATCCTCAGAACACCCCGCGCGGGCGGAACTGCACCGAGATCCGCGGCCCCGCTCGGGCGACCTTCGGGACGGCGTGCTCCCAGGTGCGCTGGCACGAGCCACCCATCACCAGCAGGTCGCCGTGGCCCATCTCGAACGACAGCGACTCGCCGCCGCCGCGCGGGCGGAGCGCCAGCCGCCGCGGGTCTCCGAACGAGACGATCGCGACCATCGTGTCGTGGGTGCGGCCGCGGCCGAAGCGGTCGCCGTGCCACGCGACGGAGTCGTGCCCGTCGCGGTAGTAGCAGCAACCCGCGGTGAGAAAGGGCTCGCCGAGCTCGGGCAGGTAGTGCTCCGAGAGGGCCGCACGGGCTTCGTCCAGCAACGCGTGGGGGAGCGGCTCGCCCTCGCCGTAGGTGTGGACCAGCCGGGGCACGTCGACCACCCGGTCGTACATCTGGCGACGCTCGGCCCGCCACGGCACGTCGGCGATCAGTCGCTCCAGCACCTCGTCGGCGCCGGACACGAAGTCACGGCGGACGTCGACCCAGGCGCCGCGACTCAGGGGCTGTCGATCGGTCGCCGTCAGCGGGCGCAGCCCCGGAGCCGGCGTCTCGAAGAGCGTCCCCTGGAAGTCCACGCGTCCGAGAGTAGCACCGCCTCGAACACGTGTTCGAGAAGATTCTGGGCCTTGCTCAGGCTGGACCCTTGCGACCCACGAGGTGAAAGACGCGGCTGAGCCGGCGGTAGGGGTCGCGTCGGCTGGCTTCCAGCTCGACCGCGGCAGTGGCGGCCACCTGCTCCTGGTCGTCCGGGTCCAGCTCGGCTCCACTGAACTCGAGCCAGTCCACGAAGAGCCAGACGCCGTACCAGCGCACCGGCTCCACACCCCGGCTCCGGATGAGCTCGCTGACGTCCTCGACCGTGTCGGCCCGCCCTCGCACACCCAGCACTCCGATCCCGGTGGTCGTGTCGAACGCAGCGAGCGCGTCGGCCCACCGTCGTTCCAGGGCTGGTTGGACCGCCGTCGCGTGGGCGTTGCCGGTCATGATCGAGACGAGACCGCCCTCAGCGGCGCACCGACACACCTGGTCGATCAGCGGCGCCGGCTGGTCGAGGTACCCCAACACGCCATGGCACAGCACGGCGGCGAAGCGTCTGCCGTCCACGGCCTCGTCGGCGCTCTCGCCGTCCGCCTGCAGGAGCGTCACTCGTCGCTGGGCTTCGGCAGGTAGTCGCCCCAGTCGCTCTCGAGCCTTGTCGAGCATCGCCGACGACGGGTCGAGCAACGTCACGTCGTGACCGGCCAGGGCCAGGGGGAACGACTGATGTCCCGCGCCGCCACCGACGTCGAGCACCGCTGATGGAGACACCGGGAGATGCTCCATCAGCTGCTGGTGCATCACGTAGGTCCGCACCTTGCCCTTCACCGTGGCGTACGCGCCCTCGACGAACGGATCGGCCAAGTCCTTCCACGCATCTTCGTCCACGTCCCGATGTTCTCAAGGCCGGGATACCGAGCCACGCGGAGGTGACCGACGGAGCACCCCGTCGTCGACCCCGACCTCGACCCTGAGCTCGACCCAGGGGCGGCCGGTGGAGGTCCCTGGTAGGCGCACCTTGTCGGTCGTTGGCAGGCTGGACCTGTGAGCGAACCAGCGGCCCGGATCCGCGACCTGGTCAGGACCTACGGGTCCGGCGACGCCCTGGTGCGCGCGCTGGACGGCGTGAGCCTCGATCTCGGAGCGGGGGAGTTCACCGCGATCATGGGGCCGAGCGGGTCCGGGAAGTCCACGCTGATGCACTGCGCCGCCGCGCTCGACCGTGCCGACTCGGGCACCGTCCACCTCGGCGACGAGGAGATCACGCGGCTCGGCGACCGGGCGCTGACCCGGCTGCGTCGAGACCGGATCGGCTTCGTCTTCCAGTCCTACAACCTGATCCCGACCCTCAACGCCGAGGAGAACATCCGTCTCCCGCAGGCGATCGCCGGTCGCAAGCCCGACCCGCGGTGGTACGACGAGGTCATCGACACCGTCGGCCTCCGCGACCGGCTCAACCACCGGCCGCACCAGCTCTCCGGCGGTCAGCAGCAGCGCGTGGCCGTGGCGCGGGCGCTGGTGGGTCGGCCCCGGATCGTCTTCGCCGACGAGCCGACCGGCAACCTCGACAGCCGGTCGGGCGCCGAGATCCTCGAGCTGTTGCGACGCAGCGTCGACGACCACGACCAGACGGTCGTGATGGTGACCCACGATCCCGTCGCCGCGGCGTACACCGACCGCGTCGTCTTCCTCTCCGACGGCCGGGTCGTCGACGAGCTGCGTGACCCCGACCGCGAGCAGGTGATCGCGCGGATGGCCGCCGCCGAACCGGCCGATCGAGTGCGATGATCCGCGCCACCTGGAAGAGCCTGCTGGCCCGTCGGGTCCGGCTGTTCATGAGCACCTTCGCGATCGCCCTCGGGGTGGCCTTCGTGGTGGGTTCGCTGGTGTTCTCGGCGGCGCTCAGCTCCGGCTTCACCCGGCTGTTCGGCTCGTCCGTCGGAGACGTCGTGGTCCGGCCCCAGGGGAGCGCGACCCTCAACGGCGACCCGTCGACCCGCACTGTCCCGCAGTCGTTGGTCGCCTCCCTCGCGCGCGTCCCGGGTGCTGCGCGCGCCGACGGGAACGTGCAGGCGATCGGGGTGTTCGTGGTCGGCAAGAACCACAAGGTCGTCGGCGGCCTGGGCGCGCCGACGTACGGGATCAGCTACTCCGACGCGCCCGCCGGCCACGGCATCCCCGGTCTCACGCTGCTCTACGGGCACGCCCCGCACGGCCCGCACCAGGTGGTGCTCGACGAGAAGACCGCCCAGGAGGGCGGCTACTTCATCGGTGAGAAGGTCCCGATCGTCACCGCGACCCACCGGGCCGTGCTCACCAAGCGGCTCGTCGGCCTCGCCGGGTACGCCGACAACACGTCGCTGGCCGGGGCGACGCTGACGATCTTCGACGTCCGCACCGCCCAGAAGCTGTTCCTGAAGGGGAAGCACGCCTTCACCAACATCTGGGTCACCGCGCAACCGGGCGTCTCCCAGACCCAGCTGCGCAACGACGTCTCGCGGGTGCTGCCGCCGAAGGTGCGCGCGACCACCGGCGACGACGCCGCGGACGAGAATGCCAGCCAGGTGCTGCGCGGCGTGAAGTTCCTGCGCACGTTCTTGTTGATCTTCGCCGCCGTCGCGCTCGTGGTCGGGGCCTACCTGATCGTCAACACCTTCTCGATCCTGGTCGCGCAGCGCAGCCGCGAGCTCGCGCTGCTGCGCGCGATCGGCGCCTCGCGCAGACAGATCTCGCGCAGCGTCCTGCTCGAGGCCTTCGTGCTCGGGATGTTCGGCGCCACGGTCGGCCTCGGGCTCGGGATGGGGCTGGCGTACGGGATCCGCTGGCTGATCGGGCTGGTCGGTCTCGACCTCGGCAGCCAGTCCCTGGTGCTCGACACCCAGGCTGTCGTCGCCGGCTACGTCACCGGCGTCGCGGTCACGATGGTCGCGGCGTGGCTCCCGGCACGCCGGACCGGCCGGATCATGCCCGTGCAGGCGCTCGGCGACGTCGTCGCGCTCCCGGAGTCGTCCATCCGCTGGCGCTTCGCGCTGGGCTTGGCACTGACCGCGGCCGGCGTCGCCGCCACCCTCGAGGGGCTGTTCGGGTCGCTGCCCCACTCCGGCTACTGGGTCGGGGGCGGCATCCTCGCCGTGCTCCTCGGGGTCACCGCCGCGGCGCCCATCCTGTGCCGGCCCCTGCTGGCCCTCGCCCGGCGTGGTTACGCACTGGTGTTCCGCGCCGTGGGCAACCTGGCCGGCCAGAACGCCCTGCGCAACCCCCGTCGTACGACGGCCACGGCGTCGGCGCTGATGATCGGGCTCGCGCTGGCCTGCACGATGTCGATCATCGGCGCGTCGGCCAAGGCCAGCGTCGACGACACCATCGAGAAGAACTTCATCGGCAGCTACGTCGTCGGCAGCTCCTTCGGACAGCCCTTCTCCGCCCAGGTCGCCACGCGCATCGGCCGGGTGCCGGGCGTCTCCGAGGTCGTCCGGCAGCGCTACGCCTTCATCGAGGCCGGTGGCAAGCGGACGGCCGTGACGGGCGTCGCGCCGCGCCAGCTGTCGACGTTCGGGCTCGACCTCCAGCACGGCTCCGCCGACCTCACCGGACGCACGGTCCTGGTGAACCAGCGGTACGCCGCGGACCACCACCTGTCGGTGGGTGACAGCGTCGTGCTCGGGAAGCTCCCCGTGGGACACCGGACGTTCACCGTCACCGGCACCTATGCCAACACCCCGCTGGTCTTCGACTTCGTCACCTCGATCGCCAACCTACGGTCCGCCGGGTTCGCCGACAGCGACAACTTCCTGATCGTCTTCACCCAGCCTGACGCGGGGGATCTCCTGCGCAGCCTGGAGAAGACGGTGGCGGACCTGCCGGTGGTGACGGTGCAGGACGAGCACCAGTTCGCCGAGCAGCAGCGCGCCCCGATCGACCAGCTGGTGCTGATGGTCGACGCCCTGCTCGGCCTGGCGCTGGTGATCGCGGTGCTCGGGATCGTCAACACGCTCGCGCTGTCGATCATCGAGCGCACCCGCGAGATCGGGCTGCTGCGCGCCATCGGCCTCGGGCGAGGGCAGCTGCGGCTGATGGTCACCCTGGAGTCGATCGTGATGGCGGTGCTGGGCGCCGTGCTCGGCGTCGCCCTGGGTGTGTGCTTCGGGGTCGCCATGATGTACGCCGTCAAGGACCAGGGTCTCGAGGTGATCGCGGTCCCGTGGACGCAGCTGGTCGTCTTCCTCGGGCTCGCGGTGGTGATCGGTGTGCTGGCCGCGGTGCTGCCGGCACGCCGCGCCGCCCGCCTCGACGTCCTGACCGCGATCTCGGCGAGCTGATCCGGAGCGCGGTGGGCCGATTCAGCCTCGGATCGGCCACCGAATCCGTCGCCGGGAGTGGCGCGCACCGCGGATCCCGCCGCTCTGATGGCGATTTCCCCCGTCCACGGCCCTGGAACACCCTAGAATCACGGCCGTGGATGAGGTGGCCGCGCCTCTCGGAGTGATGCTGAAACACGTCCAGGTGCGCGAGTACGTCCGCGACCTGGTCCAGGACCTCCCCGAGGGCGCCCCCGCACCGTCGGAGCGCGGACTCATGCAGCACTTCGGCGTCGCCCGGATGACCGTGCGCCAGGCCATCGACGCCCTCGTCTCCGAGGGGCTCCTGGAGCGCGCTCCCGCACGCGGCACCTTCGTCTGCAAGAGCCCCCGGCCGGTCTCGCGCCCGCTGTCCTTCACCGAGGACGCCCGCGCCCGCGGCTGGGCCGTCACCACCGAGACCCTGACGACGGGACTCGGCCAGGCCGGGCCGGGCGTGGCGAAGGCGCTCGGCATCACCGCCGGCGACTCGGTCGTGCACTGGAGACGCCTGCGGCTCCACGACGGCGTACCCCTGTGCTACCAGGACGTCTACCTCAACGAGGTCCTCCTGCCCGGCTTCCTGCAGACCACACTGCCCGAGAGCCTCTACTCGCTGCTCGCCGTCCGCGGGCTGCGACCGACGGCCGCCGAGGACCAGCTCACCGCCGACCTGGCCAACGCCGTCGACGCCGACCTCCTCGACCTCAGGATCGGCGACCCGGTGCTGCGGCACTCTCGCCGCGGGCTGGTCGGCGAGGTCGTCATCGAGCTCTCGCGCTCGGTGTACGCCGGCGCCCGGTTCACCTGGTGGAGCCCGCTGACCGTCAGCCCGTAGCTTCCGGCTTCGAGACCTCAGCCCTCGCCGAGACGGCCCAGCGGCGCGACCGTCCGTCCCGACTCCTCGCACACCCACTGCGGCGACGGCCCCCCGATGTCCGGCTCGATGTAGAGCGAGTGCTCGGGCTCCTCGGGGTCACAGGTCAGGCACATCGGCCAGCGGCCGACGCTCCCGAACAAGGCGTCCTGCACGTCCTGGGCGACCAGCCCCGCGACGTACACCCGACCTTCGGGCCACTGCTCGGCCCACCAGCCGCGGTTGGCGCAGGCGTCCTCGAGCGCGTCGACGGCCTCGGGGGTCGCTCGGTGGCGGGCCTCGAGGTCGGCCAGCACCAGCGCGCGGGCCGCGAGCAGGAGGGTTTCGTCCACGCCTCGATTCTGCCGCGCCCCCGGGCACGCCTCGTCGGCCGCCCGTTCGGTGACGCCCACGCCCTAGGCTTCCACCATGTCGGGAGTCGTGCTGGAGGTCGCGGTCGGCGACCCGCGCGACGTGCCGGGAGCCGCCGGGGGTGGGGCCGACCGACTGCACGCGGCCGTACCGGGGCCGACCTGCGGGCTGTCGCCCGAGCCGGCGCTGGTGAGTGCGATCTGCCGCGAGAGCGACCTGCCGGTGTTCGTGCTGCTCCGGCTGAACGACTCGTGGTCGACGACCGGCGGGGAGTTCGCCCGGCTGGTCGGGCTGGGCGAGGACTATCTCGCCTGCGGCGCCACCGGTGTCGCCTTCGGTTTCCTCGACGCCGACCTCGAGATCGACTCCGAGACCTGCCAGATGCTGCTCGACCGGCTGCCCGAGGTGCCCTGGACCTTCCACGACGCGGTCGACTCCTCGCTCGATCCACGGCGTTCCTGGCGCCGGCTCCTCCTCCTGCCGCGGCTCGTGGCGGTCCGGACGGCCGGGTCGCCTCGCGGGATGGCGGCGGGCTTCGACGACCTGATGGGCACGATCACGCCCGACAACGCGGCGCTGGTGATGCCGGGCGGTGGGCTGACGGCCGAGCAGGTGCCCTGGCTGCTCAACGCCGGGGTGCGTCAGCTGCACCTCGGCGACCAGGTACGCCCGGGTGGCTCGGCGAAGGCGTACGTCGACGCCGACTACGTCCGATCCTGGCGGTCGCTGGTCGATGACCAGCCGGACCACGCGGCCCCATGATCCTGATCGACCTGCCCCTGGTGCCCTCGCGCGGCACCACCTGGTCGCACCTGGCCAGCGACACGTCGTACGACGAGCTGCACGTCTTCGCGCGGTCACTCGGCATCCCCGAGCGCGGGTTCGACCGTGACCACTACGACGTGCCCGCCGAGCGCTACGACGACGTGGTCGCCGCCGGCGCGGTGCCGGTGTCGTCGCGGGAGCTGATCGTCCGGCTGCGCGACGCCGGGCTGAGGAGACGGAAGCGGTCCTACCGGGCCGCCGATCTCGAGGAGGACTGATGCGCGGACGGGAGAACAAGGGACCGGAGACCGACCGCTGGGAACGCAAGGACTGGTGGGGGGTGAACGTCGAGGCGCCCGACCCGCGGGCGTTGCTGGCCTTCTGGTCCGAGGTCCTCGGCGTGCCGATCCATGCTGTCGACGACACCGGTGGGTCGCTCGACTTCGGTGAGGGTGTGGGCTCGTTCACCGTCCAGCGCGCCGAGGTCTACGAACCACCCGTATGGCCGCCCGAGCCCGGGAGGCAGGGCATGCAGATGCACATCGAGGTCGAGGTCGACGACCTGGACGCCGCGGTCGAGCACGCCGTCGAGCTCGGGGCGACGGTGGCGGCGTACCAGCCCCAGGACGACGTCCGGGTCATGCTCGATCCCGCCGGGCATCCGTTCTGCCTGTATACGTGAGCTGTGGACCCCACGCCCTCCGACCGCTAGCCCAGGCCCGCCAGCTCCCGCTCGAGGTTGGCCCGGGCCGCCGGCTCCCACCGGTCACGGCCGTACCCCGTGTGGAAGAGCCGCTCGCGGCCGGCGAGCCCGCGGAGCACCGCCGCCCGCCCGGCTTCGAAGTCGGGGTCCGAGAGGTACGCGTACTCCTGGCGCACGCCGGTGACGTAGGCGTCGTACCGCTCGGAGGGTGATGCCAGGATCGCCAGGTCGGCGTCGCACAGCGCCTGGCCCGCGGGGTCGTCGGCGGCCGGGTCGTGGGTCTCGGTGAGCCGCACCAGCCGCGCCACCTCGTCGGCGTACGGCGTGCCGACCAGCGCTTCTTCGGCCCAGACGGCGCTGCGTTCCTCGGCGTCGCGCTCGCCGTCGTAGACCGCGTCGTGGAACCACGCCGCCAGCCCGGCGACGACCGGGTCGAAGGGCGCGCCGGCGCCGGCCAGCTCGGACAGCCGATCCAGCACCTCCGCGAGGTGGAGTCCGTCGTGGTAGCCCCGTGTCGGGTCGTGGTACGCCGCCAGCAGGTCGTCGCGGACCTCCGCGAGCTCGGCCAGCGGCCAGCGTTCGGCCAGGTCGGTCATCGAACCTCGGCACCGTCCTTCCACACCCGTCGGACCCGGGGTCCCAGGTCGTCGAAGGACCACGGGTCACCCGCCACCGCGACGACGTCGGCCCGGCGCCCGACCTCCAGCAGCCCGAGGTCCGGCCGGTCCAGCAGTCGCGCCGCATCGCTCGTCGCCGCCCGCCACACCCCGGCGGGGTCCAGGCCGAGCCGGTGCATCAGGGCCAGCTCCTCCAGGCGGCGTGCGTGCGCCGTCACGGGGCAGTCGGTGCCCATCCCGATCGAGAGGCCGGCGTCCAGGGCCATCGCGAACGACCGGGCCGAGGCGTCCCGGGCCCGGTGCTGCCAGGGCGGTGCACCGGTCTCGGGTTCGTCACCGTGCGCGGCGAGCAGGGTCGGTACCAGCCAGGTGCCGTGCTCCGCCATCACCGCGATCGCCTCCTCGTCGAGGAAGAAGCCGTGCTCGATGCTGCGGACGCCGGCCCGCGCCGCGCTCTCGGCCGCTCGAGCGCCGTGTGCGTGCGCCATCACCAGGACGTCGTGGCGCGCGGCCTCGGCGACGATCTCGGCGATCTCGTCGTCGGCGATCAGCACGTGCTCGGCGTTCGGCTGCGTGACCGAGCCGCTCATCGCCACCTTGATCACGTCGGCGCCGGACCGCACCATCCGGCGTACGGCACCGCGTGCCTCGGCCGGTCCGTCGAAGACTCCCCGCGGCAGCCACGGCGAGCCGAGGAACGACGAGTCGTCGCCCGTCGCGGGGGAGAAGTGGTCGCCGATCCCGCCGGTGCCGCTGAGCTGCGCCAGGCTGATCAAGAGCCGGGGCCCGACCACCGTGCCCTCCGCGATCGCGTCGCGCAGGCCCGCATCGGCACCCCAGGCGTCGCGCACGGTCGTCACCCCGAGCCGCAGCGTGGCGGCCAGCTCGGGAACGGCGCGCAGGAGTCGCAGGTGGGGTGGCACCTCGCTGTCGAAGCTGTCCGTTCCCGCGAAGGCCATGTGCGCGTGACAGTCGATCAGGCCCGGCACCAGGGTGAGCCCGGAGACGTCGACGCGCTCGTCGCCGGTCAGACCGGGGCCGACCTCGGCCACGAGCCCGCCCTCGATCGCGACCTCGGCCGCGCTCACCTCGCCGCGCACGGGGTCGAGGACGGCGCCTCCGCCGAGCACGGTGCGCGTCATGGGCCGATTGTGGTTCGTGGAAGCGGGGCTGTCATCCCGCCGCCGCGGAGATCCCGGCGGCCGCGGCCCGGGCGTGGAGCTGAGCGGCGTGAGCCTGGTCGCCGGCGATCGCCCAGCGCACCGTCCGGGTGGCGACCCGACCGAGCACGTGGGCGACCCGGTCATGGGCGACGGGGAAGGTCGGCAGACCCAGTGGCTCGCGGGTCCAGGTCGGCATCAGGCCGACCGCCGCTGCCACCAGGATCCGGTAGGCCGGGCGGGCCACCACGGGCAGCTCGGGCTCCTTGATCAGGTAGGCGACGGCGTCGCGCGCGTGGTCGATCGCGCGGAGCTCGGGGCGGAACCGCTCGACGCTGGCATGCAGCTCGGCCTCGGTGGTTGGTGGGTCGGTGGCGCCGAGCTTGCGCGCGACGACGGCCGCCTGGGCGACGTACTCGTCGTAGCCCGCCTGGTCGAGCGGGTGGGCGCCGTAGCGGCGGTGGGCGAGCAGGAAGCTCTGGATCTCGGCGACGTGCACCCACTCGAGCAGGTGCGGGTCGTTGGCGTCGTACGTCGACCCGTCGGTCATCGCGCCGTTGACCCGGTCGTGGATCGCACGCACCACGTCGACGGCCTGCTGGGCGTCGTCGGCGGTGCCGAAGGTGGTGACCGCGAGGAAGCGGCTGGTGCGGGCCAGCCGTCCCCACATGTCGCCGCGGTAGCCCGAGTGCTCGGCGACGGCAGTCATCGCCTGCGGCTGCATCGTCTGCAGCAGGACCGCCCGGATCCCGCCCACGAACATCGACGCATCGCCGTGCACGACCGTGATCGGGCTGCCGTCGGGGAACCATCGCGGCCCGGGGGTGCCGTGGATGCGCTCGCGGTGCTTCGGGCCGTCGGGACCCGCCACGCGCAGGAACAGGGCCTCGCCTAGCCGTTCGCGGATCCTCACCCGATCGAGCCTACGGGCGCGGCGGTCGCGGCGGGTCGGCTCGGGACACCGGGTCCGGGATCCGTCAGGCCTCGCAGGCCGTGCCGTCCTTGTCGCGGTCCAGGTTGGCGTGGTTGGCCCAGTACACGTCGCGCGCGTGACGTCCGAACGCCGGGCGACCGTAGCCGTCTCGTACCTGCCTGTTGGCAGCGGCCTTGCTCCTTGCGACTCCGTGCTTGAAGTCACGGTGCAGGGCGGTGCAGTTCGAGTACTTCGTCTGCGCCTGCGCGGGCGCCATCGACGTCGCGCCGAGGCTGAGGGTGATGGCGCCGGCGGCGACAAGGGTGCGGGTGATGCGGTGCATGGGGTCCTTCCCCGTGGTCGAAGCGGGGTCCAGGCAAACACGCGCGCCCCGGTCCTGTCCGGGGAAGCCGAGAACTCAGGGCGAGCCGGTCACGGCCGAGGCGATGCGATCGAGGTCGGCGAGCAGGAACGGCTCGCCCAGGAACTCCTCGACGCCGGCCAGGGAGCGGGCCCGGCCCTCGGGATCCTGCGCCGCGAGCCACATGGTCAGGTGCCGGTGGCCGATGTGGTGGAGCTGGGCGACCGTGAGCCCGAAGTCGGCACGGCCGGTGATCCGACCGGGGCCGCCGGCGGCGCGGTAGGCGTCGTACAGCCGTCCTTGACGGGCCGGTTCACCCTGCCCCATCTCGAAGAGCAGCATCGCCACCTCGCGCGACGGGTCGGCCGGGCCGGCGTTGTCGAAGTCGATCACGCACAGCTCGCCGCTGGTGGTGCGGCGCACGTTGTCCGACCACAGGTCGAGGTGGCAGGTCTGCACCGGCCGCATCGGGGTCAGGATCGACTCGACCTCGATCAGGTGGGGGACGAGCTCGGCCAGCCGATCGGCGTACGGCGCCCCCGCGGCGCGGGTCGCCTTGAGGAGACCCCGCCACTCGCGTTCGCCGATCGGTGCCTCGAACCAGGGATGCACGTGCCCCTGCACGGGGGCCGGCACGGCATGCAGCCGGGCCAGCAGGCCACCCACGGTGGCGGGGTCGAGTCCGGTGTCGGGGTCGACGAGGTCCACCCAGGAGTAGGCGCGGACGTGCTCGCCACCGACCTCGGCGACGAATCCGCCCCGGCGCGACGGCACCGGCTCCGGCGTCGGGATCCCGGCCTGCCAGCAGCGGTGGTGGAACTCCGCGCTGGCCTCGGCCTCGGCCAGGTCGTCGGGTCCCGGTCGGTCGAGGTCCTGCTTGACGGCCCACCGGCCGCGGTCGGTGACGAGCTGCCGGATCTCTCCGACCTCGCCGCGCGCCACCGGTCCGCTGAGCGTGATGGCGGTCCCGAGCCCGAAGACGAAGCTCACCTCCTGGGCATCCACGGGGACAGCCTGCCGGACGGGTGGTTCAGTCGTCGGCGTCTCGGATGGAGTAGGCGTATCCCTGCTCGGCGAGGAACCGCTGCCGGTTGGCGGCGAACTCGGCGTCGACGGTGTCGCGGGACACGATCGTGTAGAAGTGCGCGGACTTCCCCTCGGTCTTCGGGCGGAGCAGCCGGCCGAGCCGCTGGGCCTCCTCCTGGCGTGACCCGAACGATCCCGACACCTGGATCGCGACCTCGGCGGTCGGCAGGTCGATCGAGAAGTTCGCGACCTTCGAGACGACGAGCAGCCCCTCCTCACCCGCCCGGAAGGCCTCGTAGAGCCGCTGCCGCTCCTTGACCGGCGTCGCGCCGGTGATCGTCGGCGCGTCGAGAGCCGTCGCGATCTCGTCGAGCTGGTCGAGGTACTGCCCGATCACCAGCGTCGGCTGGTCGGCGTGCTGGGCCAGCAGCCGGCGTACGACGTCGATCTTCTGGTGGGTGCACGACGCCAGCCGGTAGCGCTCCTCGGGCTCGGCGACGGCGTAGGCCATCCGCTCGGACGAGGGCAGCGTGACCCGCACCTCGATGCACTCGGCCGGTGCGATCCAGCCCTGCGCCTCGATGTCCTTCCACGGCGCGTCGTAGCGCTTCGGGCCGATCAGCGAGAACACGTCGCCCTCGCGGCCGTCCTCGCGCACCAGGGTCGCGGTCAGCCCGATCCGACGACGTGCCTGCAGGTCGGCGGTCATCCGGAAGATCGGCGCCGGCAGCAGGTGGACCTCGTCGTAGACGATGAGCCCCCAGTCGCGCGCGTCGAGCAGCTCGAGGTGGCTGTAGACGCCCTTCCGGCGCGTCGTCATCACCTGGTACGTCGCGATGGTGACCGGGCGCACCTCCTTGACCGAGCCGCTGTACTCGCCGATCTCCTCCTCGGTCAGCGACGTACGACGGATCAGCTCGTCCTTCCACTGCCGGGCGGACACGGTGTTGGTGACCAGGATCAGCGTGGTCGCCTTGGCGTGGGCCATCGCGGCCGCTCCGACCAGGGTCTTGCCCGCCCCGCACGGGAGGACGACGACCCCCGAGCCGCCGTGCCAGAACGACTCGGCTGCCTCCTTCTGGTAGGGCCGCAGGGTCCACTCGGTCTCGTCGAGCTCGATCTCGTGGGCCTCGCCGTCGACGTACCCGGCGAAGTCCTCGGCCGGCCACCCGATCTTGAGCAGGGCCTGTTTCAGGTTGCCGCGCTCGGAGGGATGGACGACGACGGTGTCGGGGTCGATGCGGGCGCCGATCATGCCGGCGACCTTCTTGGCGCGCAGCACCTCTTCGAGCACCGGCCGGTCGTTGCTCACGAGCACCAGGCCGTGCACGGGGTGCTTCTCCAGGCGCAACCGGCCGTAGCGCGCCATCGTCTCGGCCACGTCGACGAGCAGCGCGTGGGGGACGGCGTACCGGCTGAACTCCAGCAGGGTGTCGACCACCTGCTCGGCGTCGTGCCCGGCGGCGCGGGCGTTCCACAACCCGAGCGGGGTGAGCCGGTAGGTGTGGATGTGCTCGGGCGACCGCTCGAGCTCGGCGAACGGCGCGATCGCCTTGCGGCAGTCGGCCGCGCGTTCGTGGTCGACCTCGAGCAGCAGGGTCTTGTCGCTCTGCACGATCAGGGGGCCGTCGGTCACTGCCCAAGACTACGGAGTCCCGGTAGCGTGCCGGACGTGGCCGACATCGGGAAGGTCCGGCAGGTGGTCGTGATGGGTGTGTCCGGTGTGGGCAAGTCGACCGTCGCCAAGGGGATCTCCCTGACCCTGGGCTGGACCTACGCCGAGGGCGACGCGTTCCACTCCCAGGCCAACGTCGACAAGATGGCCTCCGGGCATCCGCTCACCGATGACGACCGGTGGCCGTGGCTCGTCAGCATCGGCGACTGGATGTCCGGCGAGATCGCCGACGGGCACTCGTCGGTGATCACGTGCTCGGCGCTGCGCCGTGCCTACCGCGACGTGCTCCGGGAGGGTCGTCCGCAGGTGGTGTTCTGCCATCTCGTCGCCGGCGAGGACGTCGTCGCCGACCGGCTCTCGCACCGCGAAAGCCATTTCATGCCCGGCTCGCTGCTGCACAGCCAGTACGAGACGCTCGAGCCGCTCGAGCCCGACGAGCCGGGCGTCGTCGTGCCGGTCGACGGCACGGCCGCCGAGGTGCTCGATCGCGCGCTCGACGCGCTCGGCATCACCCCGGCCCCGCCTGAAGGAGGAGCACCGTGAGTCCGATGTCCACCGTCCTCGCCACGCCCCCGCCGCCGATCATCAGCGACGCCGGCGACACCCAGCTGGTGCTCGCGGCGCTCGCCGGCATCGCGACCGTCGTTCTGCTGATCGTGCTGGCCAAGCTGCATCCGTTCATCGCGCTGCTGCTCGGCTCCGGCGTGCTGGGCGCGGTGGCGTTCGCGGCGCCGCTCGACATCGTCACCGCGTTCACGACCGGGTTCGGCACCACCATGGGCACGGTCGGGATCCTGATCGCGCTCGGTGCGATGATCGGCAAGCTGCTCGCCGACTCGGGGGGCAGCAACACCATCGTCGACGCGGTGATCAGCCGCGTCGGCCCGCGCCGACTGCCCTGGGCGATGGCCCTGATCGCTGCGATCCTCGGCCTGCCGTTGTTCTTCGAGATCGGGGTCGTGCTGCTGGTCCCGGTGGTCATCCTGGTCGCCCGCCGCGTCGAGGTGCCGGTGATGCGGGTCGGGATCCCGGCGCTCGCGGGCCTGTCCGTGCTGCACGGTCTGGTCCCCCCGCACCCGGGACCCCTGACCGCGATCGCCAATCTCCAGGCCGATCTCGGCCGCACCCTGATCTTCGGGCTGATCGTGGCGGTGCCGACGCTGATCATCTGCGGACCGGTCCTGGCGCAGCTCATCGAGCGCTGGGTGCCGGTGATGGCGCCGGTCGGCGCGGGCGGTACGCCGGACGCCACCGACGAGGAGGGGCATGCGCCCGTCGCGGAGGGGGTGACCCGGCGGCCGGGCTTCGGTGCCGCGTTGCTCAGCATCGTGCTGCCGGTCCTCCTGATGCTGGTTCGCGCCATCGCCGATCTCGTCATCAACAACCCCGACGACAGCACGCAGAAGGTGTTCGACTTCATCGGCAACCCGACCGTGGCCCTGCTGGTCGCGGTGCTCGTGGCGATGTTCGCGCTCGGGCGTGGCTCCGGCATGAGCCTGGCGCGTACCCAGGACTCTCTCGGCGCCGGGCTGCCCCTGGTGGCGAGCATCCTGCTCATCGTCGCCGCCGGAGGCGGGTTCAAGGAGGTGCTGGTCGAGTGCGGGGTCGCCAACGTGATCAGTGACGCGGCCGAGGGGAGCGGCCTCTCGATCCTGGTGCTCGGGTGGCTCGTCGCCGTCGGCGTACGCCTGGCCACCGGGTCCGCGACCGTCGCCACCATCACGGCGTCGGGCATCGTCTCCGGCGCCGCCGCGGCCAGCTCGACGAACGAGGTCGCGCTCCTGGTCCTCGCGATCGGTTGCGGTTCGTTGTTCTTCAGTCACGTGAACGACGCGGGCTTCTGGCTGGTCAAGGAGTACTTCGGACTGACCGTCGGCCAGACCATCAAGTCATGGTCGGTGATGGAGACCGCCATCTCCGTGGTGGGCCTGGCCTTCGTCTTGCTGCTCAACCTGGTCGTCTAGGGCACACCGGCGCCGGCGTCCTGCCGTGCCGGACACCGACGTCGCCGGCCACGGACCGCCGGTCTCGCGGCGGGGGCAGGACGCCGCTAGCGTGCGCCGCGTGAGTGATCGCCTGACCGTCCTGTTCATGCCCGAGTCGGCGTACGGGCCGACCAACCAGTGCATCGGCCTCGGCAAGGTGCTGCTCGACCGGGGCCATCGCGTCGTGTTCGCGGCCGAGCGCTCGTGGGCGGGCCGGCTCGCGCCGTACGGCTTCGTCGAGGACCTCGTCGACCTCGCCGAGCCCGACCCGGACGCCGGTGCGGAGGCGGCCGGGCAGTTCTGGATCGACTTCATCAACGAGACCGCGCCCGAGTTCGCGAAGCCGACCCGGGAGCAGCTCGCGACGTTCGTCCAGCCGACGTACCAGGCGCTGATCGACGGTGCGACGTACTGCGAGCCGCAGCTGCGCGCGATCATCGAGCGGCACCGACCCGACGTGGTGGTGGAGGACAACGTCGTCTCGTTCCCGGCGCTGATGACGTCGGACGGCGCGTTCGTCCGGATCGTCTCGTGCAACCCGCTCGAGATCCGCGGCGACGACGTCGCACCCGTGTTCTCCGGGTACGCCGCCGACGACCGCTCGGAGTGGGCGGACTTCCTCGCCGAGTTCGACCGCACCCACGACGAGACCTGGACGGCGTTCGACGCCTGGTGCCGCGCCCAAGGGGCGCCGCCCCTGCCGCGGCGCGACTTCATGCACACGTCGCGCGACGCCAACATCTACGTCTATCCCCGCGAGCTCGACTACACCGATGCCCGGCCGCTCGACGCGACCTGGCACCGGATCGACTCCAGCGTCCGCGAGACCGACGAGCAGTACGTCGTCCCCGCGAAGGTCGCGGACAGGTCCGACGACAGCGGGCTGGTCTACCTCTCCCTCGGCTCCCTCGGCAGCGCGGACATCGGTCTGATGCAGCGGCTGATCGATGTCCTCGGCGCGACCCGGCACCGGGTGATCGTGAGCATGGGGCCGCGCGCCGACGAGCTCCGGCTGGCCGACAACATGGTCGGCGAGGCGACCCTGCCCCAGACGACCTTGATGCCGCAGGTCGACCTGGTGATCACCCACGGGGGCAACAACACGGTCACCGAGGCGATGCACTTCGGGAAGCCGATGGTGCTGCTCCCGCTGTTCTGGGACCAGTACGACAACGCGCAGCGGGTCCATGAGCTCGGCTTCGGCGTCCGGCTGGCGACGTACGCGTTCGCCGACGGGGAGCTGACCCGGGCCGTCGACCGGCTGCTGGCCGACACGGTGCTGCGCGAGCGGATGGCCGCCATCGGTGCGGACATCCGGGCTCGAGACGGGCTGCACGCCGGCGCCGAGATCATCGAGCGGGTCGGACTGGACCACCGGACGCCTTCCGATGGGTGAGGGGGGCGCTCAGTCCCGGCCGATGGGTGAGGAGGGCGCTCCGCCCCCGTTCCAGCCGGTGGGTGAGGAGGGCGCTCAGCGCCCGTCTCGAAACCACCTCCCACTCGACGCCACCCACGCGATCCGAGTCGTCGCGGACGCGACGGGGCGCCGGGCCGAGCCCGTGACCGCGTCCGGCGACGCCTGGGTGCGGTCGACCGCGGGGGACGGCGCCGGACTGGCCCTCCTCCACCGGCTGCGCAACCGGTCGGCCGTCGAGGAGGGGTTCCGGGTGACGGCGTTCGGCTGGGCACCGGTCGCGGAGGACTCCGAGCGGATGATGGGCGTCGACCAGACGCACGAGTCGTGGGTCGTCGGCGACCGGGTCGTCGTGAAGTGGATGACCGAGCCGCTGGTGGGCCCGCACCCCGCTCCGGACCGCCTGCGACGCCTGTCGGACGCCGGCTTCACCGAGTCGCCGGAGCTGCTGGGTCTGGTCGAGTGGCAGGAGCCCGGCTCCGGGCACTGGATCCCGCTCGCCGTCGTGCAGTCCTACCTGCCCGGCACCGAGGACGGCTGGACCTGGGCGCTCGACGACGCCCGTCGTGCCCTGGGCCTGCTCCCGGGTCCGACGCCCGTGGCCTTCGGGACCGAGCTCGGTGAGGTGGTGGGGCGGATGCACCACGCCCTGGTCGACGATCCGCCGGCCCGCATGACCCCGGACCTGGCCCGGAGGTACGCCGATGACGCCCTGGCCGCGCTCGACCTGGCCGTGCGGATGCTCGAGGCCCACGACCCCGAGTCGTTCGCGCTGCTCTCCGAGCACCGGCCCGGGATCGAGGCCGTGCTCGGCAGCCTCCACGAGATCACGGGCGCGCCCGTCCTGCCGGTGCACGGTGACCTGCACGTCGGCCAGGTGCTGCGCGACGCCGCCGGTCGCTACGCGGTCGTCGACCTCGACGGCAACCCGACCGTGCCGGCCGACCTGCGGGCCGCGCCCGCACCGGCGGCGCGCGACGTCGCCCAGATGCTGGTCTCGATCGAGAACGTCGAGCACGTCGTCCGGCACTACGCCCCCGACCTCGCCGACGACGGGGGCCGGACCTGGACCGCGGCTGAGCAGGCGGCGTTCCTCGAGGGCTATCGGCGAACGCTCGGCAGCCGCGGCGACCTCTACGACGAGGCGCTGGTTCCGGCGTACGACTGGGAGCAGGTCTGCCG
>Ga0268266_10001691_pt1 | contig 25327 bp, 26 predicted proteins | sample KBSS13metaG_FD_190356 | JGI IMG/M metagenome (GOLD analysis project Ga0268266, IMG submission 190356) | Switchgrass rhizosphere microbial communities from Kellogg Biological Station, Michigan, USA - KBS S1-3 metaG (SPAdes) (version 2) | ecosystem: Host-associated > Plants > Roots > Rhizosphere... | reverse complement strand
AGCGTGTTTGCAACGATTTGCTGTTACGGTTTGGTGCCCATAGTTCCGGCCTCAACTCTGGGAAAACCGTCAGAAATGGTCCTCGGGGCTGTTACGGTTTCAGTCCCGGTTTCATGCCCAGAGGCATGGCACTTCGCGGCGATCGCTACTATCTTCGACGCCACATTCCATCTGACATCCAGCCCATCGTCGGCCGATCGGAAGTGTGGCGCTCGCTCAAGACGGACAGCCTGCAAACGGCACTGCGCCGCCTCCCGCTCATCGCTGCGGCTCTGGAGTCTGAGTTCGAGCGAATCCGTCTCGATGCAGGTCTATCGGTTGACCATACGCTTTTAGGACCGTGCAAGGACGATCTCCCCCCAGCCTTGTGCAGACAGAATACCGAGCAGCCCGAGATTGAGGTTGGTGCGATCGTCACGCTTGGCGAGGCATATGCTCGCTACATCAACGACCCGACGCATTGCTGGTCGGCGAGCACCCGCCAAGCGTATGAGACTACGCGCAGGTTTTCCGTAAGTGTGATCGGAGCCGACATCGCCATCAACTCGCTGGTTCGCGCCCACTGCCGTAATTATTTGGAGATGCTAAGGCACCTTCCGCGCAACGCTGCAAAGCGATTCCCGAAGCTGACCTTGCGCGAAGCATCCGAACGCGCTCGCGAGCAAGGTGGCATCGAATTGATCAGCGCAGCGAATGCGAATGTTCACCTCGCGAACTTTTCGAGCTTCCTGAATTGGGCAGTCAATGAGGAACTGCTGGCACGAAATCCAATGCGGGGCCTTCGCCTGCCAGATGATGTGGCAAAGCGAGATAAACGGCATCCGTTTAGTGACGAGCAGTTGCGAGCGATCTTCAATGCGCCACTGTATCGCGGCTGCCTCGATGGTGAGCGAGGGTATGCGAAACTCGGATCAGAACGCCCTAGGAATGCTCGGTTTTGGGTGCCATTGATCGCCCTGCACACCGGCATGAGATTGAATGAGATTTGCCAGTTGGATACTGCTGACATCCGCGAAATTGACGGTGTGCAGTGTTTCGTTGTGAGTGAAGCATCGCTCAGCGGCGAAGGGGACAAGAGCCTGAAGACTGACGCGAGTGAGAGATTGATTCCCCTGCATCCGGACCTGATCAAATGCGGCATTTTGGCTTTTGTGGAAGATCAGCGAAGGGGAAAGCGGATTAAGCTTTTTCCTGACATCGACCCCGGACCTCGGGGCAAACGCGCTGTCGCATTCTCCAAATGGTTCACGCAGTTCTTAAAGTCGTGTGGAGCCTACAAACCTCGGACCAGCTTCCACTCGTTCCGACACAACTTTCGCGATGAGTTGCGAGCAGCGAGAATAGATCACGACATTTCAATGGTCCTTGGCGGATGGACGACCGGTGTAAACTCTAGTATTGCATCCGAGAACTACGGGGGCGGTCATCGAGTGAGTTCCCTACACGACGCGATCACTAAGTTGAGCTTTGGGAAGGTCGATCTGTCTCATATCATGGGAAGGTGCTGATGGTCTCGGGTAGGTCAGCAAAGCCGTGGAGTTGAGCATTGTCGTTGAAGGAAAGCCTGCTCAAGGTTGGATATCTTCCAGAAAACCTTCCGCCGACATTTACCACCGACGCGATCGGCGCATTTTTGGCGGCGAAGGCAGGATGGATATCCAAAGAGCCAGTCCGAGCGGCGAACTATAATGCCTCCAAGCGGGGGATGACCCGACGAACCTTTTCGTTTGTTCATCCTGAGACGGCGCATGATCTTGCGGCCTTCATTGATTTGCACGCCGATGCGTTCACCGAGTTTTACGGTCGCAGCCCTTTCAGCCTTTCTGCTCCTCGATTGATGGAGGATGGCGATCGTGCAGTGCAAATAGCATCACACTCTGAACTCGAAGCGGCTCGATTAGCGAAACTGGCACCATTCAGATTCATAGCCAAGACCGACATCTCGCGGTTCTATCACTCGATCTACACGCATTCAGTTCCTTGGGCCTTCCACGGTAAAGCCGCTGCGAAGGCCGACCGAAAACCGACATCTGAAGCCACCTATATGAACAGGCTCGACTGTGTTCTGCGCACGGGTCAGGACGGCCAAACGATAGGGATTGCAGTTGGCCCCGATGCTTCCCGGTATGTGGCTGAACTGGTGGGGACCGCTATCGATTTGGAGTTCGTAGCACGAGGAGGAGCCGAGAACTGCGAGGTAATTCGTCATGTGGATGATGTGTGGATCGGAGCGCACACCCACGCCGATGCCGAGGCAGCACTTTGGAAATATCGAGAGGCAATCCGCAGTTACGAACTGGACATAAACGAGTCAAAGACGCTCATCACATCCGAGCATTTCCAGTTCTCAGATGTCTGGCCGAGCGACATTTCGACGCGCATCGAGTTCGCGATTAACTCGCCATCGAAGCGGGTGCCTGACCGTTTGCGCGCAGCACTTGAATACGCCTTCTCATTAGCGGCGAAGGACGGTGACGATGGTATTCTGAAATACACGCTGCGATATCTTGATCGCTCAGAGCTTGCGGATGAGCACTGGGAACACATCGAACCATTCCTGAAACGGGCTGCGGTGCATTTCGGCCACACGGTGGACTATGTGGCGCGCATTGTCGTCTGGCGTCATCTTGCTCGTCGCGATCTAGAAATCGCGGGTTGGACTCCGATCGTCGTGAACCTCCTCCAACGGCATGGAAGGCTTGGAAATGACGGGGAAGTTTGCTGGGCGCTCTATGTCGCCCTCCGCCTTGGCATCCCAGTTCCCTTAGAAGTTGCCAAGTCTATCGTTACGAATTGCGGCGCGCTTTCAACGGTTTCATTGCTATCAATGGCCGAGTTCGGGTTAGTGGACGCCTCGATCTTTTCGTTCGCCGAGAACGCTATCATCACAGAGTCAGCATCTGGTGCCTATTGGCCGATCTTTTTAGAATGGCAGGCGAGGGGTTGGCCTGAGGGGGTCTTCATGGTTCCCGACAATCCGCTCATTGAAGAAATTGCCGGGAACAAAATCAGTATTTTCGACGCCACACAGCTACCGGCTGTTTTCGATGATTTTGATGAGGAAGACTTTGGGGCAGTAGGACACGCAATCGAAGCCCGGACGAGCCAGTATGATGACGATGGTGAAGAAGACGAGGAAGATGAGGGTGATGACCTCGACTTTTGATTGAACCGTAACAGCCCCGAGGACCATTTCTGACGGTTTTCCCAGAGTTGAGGCCGGAACTATGGGCACCAAACCGTAACAGCAAATCGTTGCAAACACGCTGAGTAGACCGTCTATTTGACGATTTACTCAACGATTTCAATGATTTGGTGCCCAGAAGAGGACTCGAACCTCCACGCCGTTTCCAGCGCCGCCACCTGAAGACGGTGCGTCTACCAATTCCGCCATCTGGGCACGGGCGCGATGTTTGGCACCGCGCGGTAGGAGGGCGCCGATACGGGGTGGTCGCGGGCTTGTCAACGGCGATGCGACGGGTCTTTTCGCAATCGCTTTGTGAACGGACGGCAGAACCGCGGTCGGGTGGCCCGAACGGCAAAGCGGCGCCGGGCGTCGGTCCCGGTTGCTCCGCACGGGGGCTTGTGCCAAGGGCAGGCGACGGTCGCACGCCTGATCTTGATGGAACCGGCGACCTGGCGAAGGACGTGTCGAGGCATGAGCGTAAGCGCAAAGGTTTCCCTCAGCGGCAAAGTGATCACGGTGCTGGGCGGCACCGGCTATTTCGGCCTGCACCTGGCGCAGGAACTGCTGGCGCGCGGCGCCCGGCTGCGGCTGGCGAGCCGCTCCCCGCGCAAGGCCTGGCGCGTGAAGCCGCTGGCCAACCTGGGCCAAGTCCAGTTCGTCTCGGTCGATGTCACCCGGCCGGCCATGCTCGACGCGGTGTTCGCTGGCACGGACGCGGTGGTGAACTTGGTCGGTTCGTTCTCGGGCGATCTCGACGCGCTCCAGGGCCGGGGCGCGGGGGCGATCGCGGCGGCGGCGAAGGCAGCGGGCGTGGGCACCTTCATCCACGTCTCGGCGATCGGCGCGGACGCGAACTCGCCCACCGAGTACGGCCGCACCAAGGGCGAAGGCGAGGCGGCGGTCCTGGGGGCATTTCCCGAGGCCACGATCCTGCGGCCCTCGATCCTGTTCGGCGACGACGACAACTTCGTGATGATGTTCGGCCGCCTGATCAGCATGTTCCCCTTCCTGCCGGTGTTCGGGCCGAACGCCCGGCTGCAGCCGCTGTTCGTCGACGATGCGGCGCAAGCGATCGGCAACGCGCTCGGCATACCCGAGGCGCGGGGACGGACTTACGAACTGGCCGGCCCCGAGGTCCTGACGATGCTCGACCTCAACGAGCGCATCGCCGCGGCGCAATGCCGCAAGCGGCACTTCATCCCGCTTCCCGACGCGGTCTCGGGCGTGATCGCCTCCCTGCCGGGCGGCCCGATCTCGCGCGACCAGTTGGCGCTGCTGCTGGCGGGCAACCTGGCGGACCCGGCGCTGCTGGGGATCCGCGACCTGGGCGTGTCGCCGCGCCCACTGGCGCTGTTCCTCGATCGCTGGATGGTGCGCTTCCGCAAGGCCGGCCGCTTCAACGAGACCGATCCGCGCAAGAGCATGCCCGCACCCGGGCCCAAGTTCTGAGGCTCGACCGCCCTGCCCTGCCCTCCCGTGCGGGGGAGGGCGAGGCGTCAGGCGTCCACTTCGGCGTAGTGGCTGGGTGGCTGGATCACTTCCATGCGCTCGGTCAGAAGCGGGCGAAAGGAAGGCCGGCTCTTGATCACGAGGTACCAGCCGCGTGCCGGCTCGTGAGACGACCAATCGATCCCGCCGAGATAATCGGCCACAGAGATCTGCGCTGCGGCGGTAAGGTCGGCCAGCGTCATCGTCGCGCCGGCCAGCCATGGGCGGTTGTCGATCAGGTAGTCGATGTAGTCGAGCCAGTCGTGCGCCAGCTTCATCGCCTCGCGCAGCATCTTGGCATCGGGCGACTGGCGCAGCACGAGCCGCTTCTTCATCCGCTCATGGAGCAGCGGCCCTGAGACGTCGTTGAAGAAATTCTCGTCGAACATGGCGACCAGGCGGCGCACTTCGGCGCGCTGCTGCGCCGTGCCGCTGATCAGCGGGTTGCGGTCGACCGTCTCCTCGAAGAACTCGCAGATCGCGCGGCTGTCCGCCAGCGTGATGCCCCGCTCCTCGTCGTGGAGCACGGGAACGCGCCCGGCGGGGTTCATCGCGAAGAAGCCGTCGCGCCCCTCCCAGGGCTTCTCGGTCTGAAGTTCGTAGGCTATGCCCTTCTCGCTCATTAGCAGGCGGACTTTCCGGCTGAACGGGCAAAGCGGAAAATGATAGAGGTGCCACATCGTCGCGGGCTTGCCAAAGCAGGTGGCATGCGTCCAGCAGCACGCGGCGGAGCGGCCATGGCGACTGGTGGATAAGTCCGCCTTTATGAAGGGCGAACGCGCGGGGTCGCACGGCGAAGGCGCGATCGAGCGGCCCGATCAAGCAGACGGTGGTATACGGCACGTGACAAGCACGAGTGAGCGCACACCCGACACCGTCGCCGAGGTAAGGCCGGACGGTCGCCGCCTGGAGGTTTCTCGCACGTGGGTGCCCGAGGTGCCCGTCGCGCTGGAATTCAACGGCGTGGCGTACGCGGTGATGATGGCCACTCCGGCTGACCTGGAGGATTTCGCGACCGGCTTCGCGGTTGCCGAAGGGCTGGCCGCCAAAGCGGCTCAGGTCGTCGACATCGGCGTGGCCGAAGCCGAGGCGGGCTGGATCGTGCGCACACAGATCGATGGGCTCGGCGCCGAGAGGCTGGCCGAGCGCGTGCGGACCCGCGTCGCCGAGTCGAGTTGCGGCCTGTGCGGCATCGAGAACCTCGAGGCTTTCACCCGGCCCCTGCCCTTCGTGGTGCCGCATTCCACGATCGACAGCGCTGCGATCTTCCGCGCTCTTGGCGCGCTGCGTGGCGAGCAGCCGCTCGGCCAAGCGACCGGCGCCGCTCATGCCGCAGCGCACGCGGCGCCGGACGGATCGCTGCTGTGCGTGCGCGAAGACGTCGGCCGGCACAACGCGCTGGACAAGCTGGTCGGCGCGCGGCTGCGGGCCGGAGAGTCGCTCGCGTCGGGCTTCGTGTTGTCGACGGCGCGCTGCAGCTACGAGATCGTGGAGAAGGCGGTGAAGGCCGGGGCGACGACGCTCGTCACCGTTTCGCTGCCCACCGGCATGGCGGTCGACCGGGCGCGGGCGGCGGGGCTGAGCCTGTGGGCCCTCGCCCGGCAGGACAGCGTTCTCCAGGTCATTTGAACGGCGCAGGAAAAGCCTCCGAAGCGGCGGCTACTTTCCGCTTTCCTACTCGCCAAGTTCCACTTATGTTCCGATTCGCTCTTTGACATCGTGAATCGATTTGCAAACAACCGGGGCGAGCCTTTGCCTGAGCCGGGCGAGCCCCCGCGCGCTCAGCGCGTTAGCAGAAAGGCCGCGCGCTCAGCGCGACAGGAGGAAGACGGCGTGTTCGGCGCGGAAGTTCGCGGCGGCAGGGCTGCACCGACGATCGCCGCGCAGGTACCAGGCCTGCTCCACCTTGATGCCCCGGCTGGCGACCATCTCGCGAAAGTCGTTGACGGTTACGTGGTGAATGTTGGGCGTTTCGTACCAGGCGACCGGCAGCAGGCGCGTGACCGGCATCTTGCCGCTCCACAGCAGCGTGGTGCGCACTTTCCAATGGGCGAAGTTGGGAAAGCTGACGAAGGCGCGCCGGCCGATCCGCAGCAGCTGCTCCAGCACCATGTCCGGGCGCATCGTCGTCTGCAGCGTCTGGCTGAGGATCGCGTAGTCGACCGAGGCATCCGGGTAGAAGGCGAGATCCTTGTCGGCGTCTCCCTGGATCACCGACAGGCCTCGGGCGACGCATTCGGCGACATTCGCGGTGTCGATCTCCATGCCGCGCGTGGCGCAATGCTTCTCGTCGCGCAAGGCGGCGAGGAGCGCACCGTCGCCGCAGCCGATGTCGAGCACGCTGGCGCCCGCGGCGACGTTTTGGGCGATGACCGCGAGATCGGGGCGCAGGCTCATGGCTGGGCAATGCCTGCGAGGTGGTCGGCGAACTCGGCCGAGAGCCGCTCCATGTAGCGCTCCGGTCGCAGCGGCGCGTGGAAACCGAGTTCGGCGTAGACCCCGTGCGCATCGGCGGTGACGAGCGCGAAGCGGCGGACGGTGGCGTAGTCGGGGTGGTCGAGGAACCAGCGCACCAAGGCACGGCCGATCCCCGCGCCCCGCGCGGCCTCGTCCACCCACACGTCCGCCACCCAGGCGAAGCTCGCCTTGTCGGAGATGACGCGGGCGAAGCCGATCTGACCCCGCGCGTCATCATAGGCGCCGAGGCAATGCGAGCCGGCGATCTGCCGCGCCACGCGATCACGCGCAATTCCCGGCGTCCAGTAGCTGGAGGCGAGCCAGCGATGGACCCGGTCGAGGTCGATCCGGGCGGGGTCGTCCGAAAGCGTGAAGGCAGGCGCGGTCACTGGTTCAGGAACCCGGCGACGACGCGGTCGAGCGCGGGCACGTCGAGCAGGAAGGAATCGTGTCCGAACGGCGCGGAGAGCTCGACGAAGCTGACCGGCGCGCCGGCGGCGTTGAGCGCGTGGACGACACTGCGCGACTCGCTGGTGGGATAGAGCCAATCGGTGTCGAAACTGACGAGGCAGAAGCGCGCCGGCGTGCCGGTGAAGGCGTTGGCGAGCAGCCCGCCATGCTCCTCGGCCAGGTCGAAGTAGTCCATCGCCCGGGTGATGTAGAGGTAGGCGTTGGCATCGAACCGGTCGGTGAACGACAGCCCCTGGTACCGAAGGTAGCTCTCGACCTGGAAATCGGCATCGAAGCCGAAGGTCTTCTCTGCGCGGTTCTGCAGGCGGCGGCCGAACTTCTCGGTGAGGCCCGCCTCGGACAAGTAGGTGATGTGCGCGGCCATGCGCGCGACCGAGAGGCCCTTCTCGGGTCCTTTCCTGCCATGCGCGTAGTAGTCGCCATCGCGCCATGCGGGGTCGGCCATGATCGCCTGGCGCCCGACTTCGTGGAACGCGATGTTCTGGGCCGAGTGGCGCGCGGTCGAGGCGATGACGAGCGCCGCGCGCGTGCGGGTCGGGAAGTTGGCGGCAAGGCTGAGCGCCTGCATGCCGCCCATCGATCCGCCGACGACGGCGTGCAGCTGCTCGATCCCGAGCGCGTCGAGCAGGGCGATATGGGCGCGCACCATGTCGCGGATGGTGATCACCGGAAAGCGCATGCCCCACGGCTTGCCGTCCGGCGCGATCGAGGCGGGTCCGGTCGTGCCCATGCAGCTGCCGAGCACGTTGGCACACACGACGAAGAAGCGATCGGTGTCGATCGGACGGCCGGGCCCTACCGTCCGCACCCACCAGCCAGGCTTTCCGGTCTTGGGATGAGGGCTGGCGACGTGGTGATCCAGGGTCAGGGGATGGCAAATGAAGATCGCGTTGTCGCGCTTCGCGTTTAGTATGCCATAACTCTCGTAGGCGATGCGCACGCCCTCCAGGCTGCGACCGCCATCGAGCGGCAGCGGCTCGGGCAGCACGAGCACCTTGCTGATATCGATGTTCGGAACAGTCGCCATGGTGACAGCGGCACTTGGGGAAGGCGCCTGCCGCTGTCAATCGGCGGGACCGGCAACTGGGCCGACAAGGGGCCAATCACGGGGTGTTCCTAGGCGGCGCCCTTCGCTAAAGGCCGCGGGTCATGAGCGATACCGAAACCCGCGCCCGCGCACTTGCCCCCCAGCCCAAGCCGTGGATCGAGGCGATCCATGCCTACGTGCCCGGCAAGTCGTCGCTGGGCGACGGGCGCGTGCTGACCAAGCTCTCGGCCAACGAGAATCCGCTCGGCACCAGCGAACAGGCGCTGGCGGCGCGCGGGCAGGCGCCGGCGCTCTACCCCGATCCCGACAGCAGGGCGTTGCGAGCCAAGCTGGGCGACGTGCACGGCCTCGATCCGGCGCGCATCGTCATGGGCACCGGCTCGGACGAACTGCTCAACCTCGCCGCGCAAGGCTATGCCGGGCCGGGCGACGAAGTCATCTACGTGCGCTACGGCTTCTCGGTCTACGACATCGCCGCAAGGCGCTGCGGGGCGACGCCGGTGGTCGCGCCGGATCGCGATTACGGCACCGACGTCGATGCGCTGCTGGCGCTGGTGAGCGCGCGCACCCGCTTGGTGTTCGTCGCCAACCCCAACAACCCGACCGGCTCCTACCTGCCCAAAGGCGAGATCGCGCGGCTGCATGCGGCCCTGCCCGCCGACGTGCTGCTGGTGATCGACCAGGCCTACGGCGAATACGTCGCGCCCGAGGACGAGGACGGCGCCATGGCGCTCGCCCTGGCGCATGAGAACGTGCTCGTGACGCGCACGTTCTCGAAGATCTACGGTCTGGCCGGCGAGCGGATCGGCTGGGGCACCGGCGCCCCCGGCATCGTCGCCACGCTCAACCGCATCCGCGGGCCGTTCAACGTCTCCGGCACGGGCCAGGCGATGGCGCTGGCCGCGCTCGACGATGCCGCCTTCGTCGAGCGCAGCCGCGTGCACAACCGCGACGAGCGGGCGCGCTTCGTCTCCAAGCTCAAGGCGCTGGGCAACCACGGCCTGCGCCCGCTGCCGAGCGAGGCCAACTTCGTGCTCGTGCTGTTCGAAGGCGCGCTCACCGCCGAGGCGGCGTTCGACGGCCTGGCCGAGCGCGGCTACATCGTACGCTGGCTTCCGGGCCAGGGCTTGCCCCAGGCGCTGCGCATCACGATCGGCCAATCCAAGGACATGGACGCGATCGTCTCCGGCCTGGCCGAAATGGCGGATGCCGCGCGATGAGCGGCTTTGGTCACGTCGCCATCATCGGCCTGGGCCTGCAAGGCGGCTCGATCGGTCTGGCGGTGCAGGCCTACCTGCCCGGCGTCCGCACGAGCGGCTACGACCAGGACCCCGCCGCCCGCGCCCGCGCCGCCGAGCGCGGCCTCGTTGCCCACGTCTGCGAGACCGGAGCGCAGGCGGTAGCAGGAGCCGATCTCGTGATCTTCTGCGTGCCGCTGGGCGCCATGAGCACGGCGGCTGCCGAGGTCCGTGTAGGGCTCTCCCCCGATGCCCTCGTCAGCGATGTCGGCTCGAGCAAGCAAGTGGTCGCCCGTGCGCTGGCAGAGGCGCTGCCCGATCACCTCATCATCCCGGCCCATCCGGTCGCGGGCACCGAGAACTCGGGGCCCGACGCGGGCTTTGCCGAGCTTTTCCGCAATCGCTGGTGCATCGTCACGCCGCCGGCGTCGACCAACCTCGTCAAGCTGTCCGAACTCGTCGCGTTCTGGGAAGCGCTCGGCGCCAACGTCGAGATCATGGACGCCGAGCATCATGACCTGGTTCTCGCGGTGACGAGCCACCTGCCCCACCTGATCGCCTACACGATCGTCGGCACCGCGTCAGACCTGGAGGAAGTGACCCGCTCCGAGGTCATCAAATACTCGGCCGGCGGCTTTCGCGACTTCACCCGCATCGCCGCCTCGGACCCGACGATGTGGCGCGACGTGTTCCTGTCGAACAAGGAGGCGGTGCTCACCATGCTGCAGCGCTTCACCGAGGATCTGACCATGCTGCAGCGCGCGATCCGCGTCGGCGACGGCGACAGCCTGTTCGCCCACTTCGCCCGCACCCGCGCCATCCGGCGCTCGATCATCGAGGAAGGACAGGACGACGCCCGGCCCGACTTCGGGCGTGCCGACCACATCGGCGCCGAGGCCGCGAGACCATGCAAATAAGCTTTCCGCGCCCGGGAGCTTGTCAGCTGTTCGGGCATTCTGGGGCAAACAAGGCTCGCCCGGGACCCACCCCGTGCCTGCCGCAAGGGCCAAGATGAAACTCCAGATCACCGCCACGCTCGACTACGACATCCCGCAGCCCGCCGATCTCCTGTTGCAGGTCGAGGCGGCGATCATCCCCGAGCAGTTCATCGTCGAGGCGCACATCGCGCTGCCACCGACCGAGCACTTCGCGCGCCTCGCCGGCCACGACACGATCGGCGATCGCCTGTGGCTGCGCATGCAGGGCGAGCTCAAGGTCCGCTACACCGCGACGGTCGAGGTCAACCGCCTCACCGCCGATATCGCGCAGCTCCATGCCGTGCCGCCGCACCTGCTGCCGACCGAGACGGTGGACTACATGCTCCCCTCGCGGTTCTGCCCGTCGGACAAGTTCCAGGAGATCGTGGGCGGCCTGTTCGGGAACACCGAAGGCGGCGCGCGCGTGACCGCCATCCGCGACTGGATCCAGCAGAACCTGACGTACGAGTCGGGCGTCTCCGATGCCTCGACCGACGCCATGGGCACGTACGAGGCGCGCAAGGGCGTGTGCCGCGACTTCGCGCACCTGATGGTCAGCATGACCCGCGCCAGCGCCATCCCGGCGCGCTTCGTCGCCGTCTATGGTCTCGGCGTCGAGCCGCAGGATTTCCATGCGGTCGCCGAAGTGTTCCTCGACAACACCTGGTACATGGTCGACGCGACCGGCATGTCGACGCCGGATGCCATGGCCAAGATCGGCGTGGGCCGCGACGCCGCGGATGTGTCGTTCCTGACCAGCTACGGCAAGGCGATCATGAAGAGCCAGTCAGTCGAGGTGACACAGCTCCAGGATTGAGCGCGTTGATCGCGGCGAGCACGCGCGCCTCGATCTCCTCGCGCGGCAGGCCCGGCGGGATCGCCTCGCCGGCCGCGATGGTGATGGTTCCCGGACGCTTCCAGGCGCGGTGATACAGCGGCCCGCTATCAACCGCCACCGGGATCACGGGCAAGCCAAGGAGCTTGTACAGGCCGGCGAAGCCCGAGCCGAGCGGCGCGCTCTCACCATGGGGAACGCGCGTCCCTTCGGGAAAGATCACCAGCACCCGCCCCTGCCGCACGAGCGCCTTCGCGCCGGCCAACATCGCGCGCAGGGCTTTGGCACCCTGGCCCCGCTCGACTGAGACGACGCCGTAGACGCTCGCCGCCTTGCCCCACAGCGGGATGCGGATCAGCTCGGCCTTGGCGAAGATGCCGGGCAGCGACAGGAGATTCGGCAAGTCGATGGCTTCGAAAAAGCTCTCGTGCTTGAACGCCAGCAGCGCGCCCGATGTCGGCAGCTGGCCTTCCACGACGACCCGGATGCGCAGCAACCGCTCGACGCAGGCGCGATGAAAACGCGACCAACCATGCACGACGGCCACGAACCGCGCACGCGACAGGCCAAGCGAGGCCATCGCGAGCAACACGAAGACGATCGTGCCGCCGTAGAACGCAAGATAGAACAACAGGCTGCGTAGGATATCACCCGGACGGGTCATTTCAGGCGGTACCATACCTCGATGAGCCAGCGCGCGAGCAGCTTGTGATACTCGAGGACCAGCACTTGCAGCGACGGATGGCTGCGCACCGCATCCTGAAGCACGACTGTCCCTTCGGGCAATTCACGGCTGAGCTCGAAAACGGCGCGGCGCATGTGCGAATCGGAAGTGACCAGCCGAACCGTGCGCGCGCGATGCTCGCGCAGCCAGTTGCCCGCCTCGACCGCGTTCGAACGGGTATCGAACGCGCGGTAGCCAAGAGTGACGCAGCAGCGCATCAGCGAGCCCGGCACCTTGTATTCGCTGGCGAACTCGCGGGGCAGCACCTCCGGATCGACGCCGGAGACCAGCAGCCGCGGCGCAAGGCCGCGCCGCAGCACGGCGAGCGCTCGAGGAATTCGCTTCGGGCCGCCGGTGAGGACGATGACGGCATCGGTCCGCTGCAAGCCGGCGGGCTGCGGCATGCTGACGGCGAACCACAGGAATCCAAACAGCCAGACCAGCAGGAAGGAAGCGGCAATGCGGCGAAACATAGGCGTGCTATAGCATCTTGCGCAGCGCATGCATCACGGTGAACCGCGCCGTCACCATCGCCAGTGCGGTGGCGAGCAGCGGGACGAGCGCCAGCAGCAGCCAGTCGGTCCACACGAGCGCGCCGTTGTCGACCATGCCGGCGCCCAGGCCCGCGAAGCGACGGCCCAGCCCCAGGATCACGAGCATCGCCAAAGCGAGGCCCACGGTCCCGCCACCTGCCGCGTCGAAGCCGATCGAGCGCTGGAACACGCGCGCGATCTGGGTGTCGGTGCCGCCGAGCAGATGCACGATCTCAATGGTGTCGCGATTGACGCCGAGTGCCGAGCGAACGGCGAGCAGCACGGCGGCCGTCAGCGCCACCGTCAGGAGCGCCATCAGCGCGATCGCCAGCCATTGCAGCGAAACGATTGCGTCGAAAACCGGGCGCAGCCAGTTCGCCTGCGCATCGACTCGCGCGGATGGCGCCACGGCAGCCAGCGCGCGCTCGATCCGGGTGACCTGTTCACGGTCGGCGGCGCCACGCAAGCGCACGTCGATCAGCGCGGGTATCGGGATCGCCGATCCGGTGGCAGTCTCGATCCCGCTGCCGAGCCACGGCTCGATCAACCCGTCCACCTCGTCCTGCGGTACAAGCCGCGTGCTGAAGACGCCCGGCAGACGGGTGAGCGTGTCGGCGGCGCGGCGCGCCTGCGCATCGCGCACTTCGAGGCGCGGCTCGATCAATTGCACGGTTACGCCGCCCTCGATCTCGGCCGTCGCCGCGGTCACCGTGTTGCCCAGCGCGAGGCCGGCCGCCAGCGCGATGGCAGTGAGCGCCACCATGATCGCGATCACCCACGGCATCGGCCCGGACAGCCGCGCCTGCGGCACCAGCTGCGCCTCGGCACCGGCGAAGAAGCGCAGGCCCCGGGTTATGCCGCGCGTGCTCGGCGCGCTCACGCTCCCTCCCCCGGCACCACGCGCCGCGGCGGATAGCGCAGCGCGCCGGTGGGATCGGACAGCCGCCCGCGATCGAGGCGCATGATCAGCGACTCGGGAACCTTGCGCAGCAAGTGCACGTCGTGCGTGGCGACGACGACGGTGGTGCCTTGCCGGTTCAGCAGCTCGAACAGGCGCAGGAGCTTGACCGCCATGTCCGGATCGACGTTTCCGGTCGGTTCGTCAGCCACGAGCATGTCGGGCCGGCCGATCACGGCCCTGGCGATGGCGACCCGCTGCTGCTCTCCCCCCGAAAGCGAAGCCGGGCGGGATTCGCGCTTGTCGGCCAGTCCCACCCACTCCAGGATGTCCGAGACGGGGCCGGCGATCTCGCGTTCGGCGAAGCCGGCGACGCGCAGCGGCAACGCTACGTTGTCGAAGGCGGAGAGGTGCTGCACCAGGCGGAAGTCCTGGAAGACCACGCCGATGCGGCGGCGCAGCGTCGGCAGCGCGCTGCGCGGCATCGTGATCGCGTCGTTGCCGAACATGCGGATGATCCCGCGCGAAGGCCGCTGCGCCAGGTAAAGCAGCTTCAGCAGCGATGTCTTGCCCGCCCCGCTCGCGCCGGTCAGAAAGTAGAACTTCCCGCCGAACAGCGTGAACGACAAGTCGCTGAGCACTTCGCGGTCGGTGCCATAGCGCAGGCCGACGTTGTCGAAGTGAATGATTTCGCCGCCCGCCGTCCTGCTCATCAAGCTGCCTGAAAACGCTGGTCCCCCCGCAGGACGTCGCGGCGGCTATAGCCATGGATGGATGTGGAAAAAAGGGGATAGGACGATGAAGTGACAAGCGCCCGACTTGTCGCTGCGCGCCGTCTCGTGCTTAGTGGTGGAACCATGATCATCGCCTGCCCTGCTTGCGCGACACGCTACGCCGTTCCGGATAGCGCGATCGGCGCCGAGGGCCGGACGGTCCGCTGCGCCAAGTGCCGGCATAGCTGGTTCCAGGATGGCCCGGAACTGGAAGTGGCGCTCGCCGCTGCCGCGCCCGCAGCCGCCGAGCATCCCGTCGCCGCCGCGCCGGTCGCTTCGGCGAGGCCCGAGCGGGCGGATGTTGCGCCCCCCGCGCCAAGAGCGGAGCAAGCGTCAGCCACGGCGAGGCCAGCGGCGCCACATCCCCCCCAGGCGGCTGCGCCGGCGGTGAACGAGCGCGCCCGGCCTTCGCACTACGACGACCTCGCGCCCGAGGCGGAGGCGCCGTCGCAGTTCGACTATGCGCCGCCGTTCCAGCCGCGGCGTAACTGGGCGAAGCTGGGCATGGCCGCGGCGATCGTGTTCGCGGTGATCACTCTGGGCGCCGCGGGCGCGGTGGCCTGGGTCGGCCTGCCGGACTGGGTCCCTGTCGCGCGGCCTACGTTCGCCCAGGCGCAGAAGGACCTGGTGCTCGATTTCCCGCCCAAGCGTCAGGACCGGCGCACTCTGCCCAACGGCACGGAGTACTTCGGTGCGAGCGGCACCGTCAGCAATATCGGGAGCGAGACCCGCTCCGTTCCCACGATCCTCATCGTGCTCCGCGATGCGCGCGACCGCATCGTCTACAGCTGGGAAGTGACGCCGCCCAAGCGCGAGCTCGCTCCGGGCGAGGCGATCACCATCAACGAGGCGGTGACCGACATCCCCAAGGCGGCGAAGTCGGCTGAAATCGGCTGGAAGCCGGCCTGAGCGACCCGCGCGCCGGCGCGGCGAAAACAATCCGCCGATGCCGCTTGCAGCCCACCCAACCCTTTGCTAATGGCCCGCTCCTGCCCCGGGGCGGCCCAGCCAGGCCCGGTGATTTAGCGGTCGTGGCGGAATTGGTAGACGCGCAACGTTGAGGTCGTTGTGGGCGAAAGCCCGTGGAAGTTCGAGTCTTCTCGACCGCACCAGCAGCCTTCTTGAGGCTGCTCAGGAAGTCCAGGAAATGGCTGAATTTAGCCATTTCCTGCCTTACCAGAGCCCATCGTGTATCTCCAAGCTCACCCCAAACGGGGGACCAGCTCGAAGGTTTCTTCCGTGATCGGAAGGATCGGTGAAGCAGCATATCCTCTCGCACATCGCCGCTCGCAAGGCGCCGCCCGGTCGCTACGCCGACGGCGCGGGCCTGTGGCTGCACAAGCGCGAACGCGCCCACGGCAAATGGGTGCTGCGCTATTTTCTGCATGGCAGACGCAGGGAGATGGGCCTGGGCCGCTGGCCGGACGTGTCGATCGCGGATGCCAGAGCCGCCGCCGCCGATGCCCGCACAACGCTAAGAGGCGGACAATGCCCGATCGAAGCGCGAAGGCAGGAACGCCGCGTGGTCCGTCGGCTCACGGTCAAAGAAGCGATCGAAAGCTGCTTTGAGGCGCGAAAGGCACAGCTCAAAGGAGACGGAACCGCAGGGCGCTGGATGTCCCCCCTCAAGGTTCACGTCATTCCGAAGATCGGTAGCCACCCAGTGGAGGACGTGGACCAGCACTCCTTGCGCGATTTGCTGGCGCCGATCTGGCGCTCCAAGCCCGAAGCGGCAGCCAAAGCCCTGAACCGGCTCAACCTCACCCTCACCCACGCCGCAGCACTGGGTCTGTCGGTTGATCTGCAGGCCTGCATGAAGGCGCGGGCACTGCTTGGAAAGCAGCGGCACGAGACCGAGCACATTCCCGCGCTTTCCTATTCCGAGGCACCCAAGTTCTACCGGTGGCTGTGTACCCTCGATACGACGGCGTCTCAAGCGCTGCGCTTTCTCATGCTCACTTTGGCGCGCACAAGCGAAGTACGATTGGCCACCAGCGACGAGATCGAAGGCGATATCTGGAGCCTGGCCGCCAAGCGCACCAAGACGAACGAGAGTCGGCGAATTCCGCTTGTCCCGGAAGCGCAAGCGCTGGTCTCCGGTCGATCCGGCCATCTGTTTGCGGCGTATCGAGGAAAGCCGCTATCAGACATGGCGATGACAGCGCTCATGGACCGGGCGGGACACAGCGCGCGGCCCCACGGGTTCCGCAGCACGTTCCGGACCTGGGCAGAAGAATGCACCAAGGCTGACTTCAAAACGAAGGAAGCGTGCCTCGGTCACACCGTGGACGTCGGGGTGGTGGGCGCGTATCAGCGCAGCGATCGGCTCGCCAAGCGCCGCAAACTGCTCGGCGAGTGGCAAAGCTACCTGACCCGATAGAACATGGGATTGCGCATCCACTCGTTAATCGCCGACTCCCGCCACCCGGCGCAGCGCGTGGCGATGCGCACCTGTCTAGGAAAGGTGCCGTCCTGGATTTTCCGGTAGAGGGTGGCGCGGCTGAGCCCGGTACGGTCGAGCACGGTGTTGAGACGGAGAATGCGGTCGGGGGGCTGGTCGGTCATCATGCGAATGTCCTGAGTTATGGTCGGTCGTCTTGTTGCGATACGCCAAGGATTGAGACCGAATTTCTCAGGATCAAGGCTCCGAAAAGATCCCTTCTGAGCCGAACTTGCGCCAGGATATCCGTTGATATCCAAAGCGATCCCTCCTTTGCGAGAAATAAATTTCGACGAGAGTTCGAGAGGGCGTCTCAGGCCGTCTCGGCCTGATCGCGCTCTACTTGCGCTTCGCTCCAGCCGAGCCGCCTGCGGCGTCTCGTCGGCATGGCCGTGACGATCGCATGACGCGTTCCGGCCCGCTTTGAACGGTCCGGTCGGGATGCCTTGCATCCGTCAGCGGTCGCCGCGCTGGTGGCGCGGCGGCGTAGCCTCGGCTCCAAGGTGGCGGGGGGCGTCGCTGCCCTGTAGCCCCGCCTCGGCGGCGCGCAACCCGTCCGCTTCGCTCCCGGGTCCTCCACTCCGTTTCAGCCCTTCGGGTGCGCCCCGCCTTTGGCCGGCGGGGCTCTTGGGGCCCCTCCTGCCGCCCCCCGCCACCCTGGCGCCGGTCAATGGCGGTTTGGAAAGGAGTGAAGGGCCATGAGCACGTCGGAGCGTCAGAGCCTCTATGGTGAGGTTACCGCCAAGATCATCGCCGAGCTGGAGGAAGGCAGGTTGCCATGGGTGCAGCCGTGGGATGCGTCGTGTTGTCCCTGCACGATGCCGCACAATGGGGTGTCGGGATGGGTCTATTCCGGGATCAATGTGCTGATCCTGTGGGCTGCGGGGATCGAACAGGGTTACGGCTCGCAGCGCTGGCTGACCTACAAGCAGGCTGAGAAGGCAGGCGCGCATGTCCGGCGCGGGGAGAAGGGAACGGTCATCTGCTATGCCGACCGCTTCACGCCGAGGCACGAGGCCGAGAAGGCACGGGGCGAAGACCGCGAGGCACGCACGATTACCTTCCTGAAGCGTTTTACCGTGTTCAACCTGGATCAGTGCCAAGGGCTGCCCGAGGAGCTGACCAGCATTCCGGCATTGCCCGATCCGGTTCTGGCGATTGCCGAGGCCGACCGGGTGATTGCCGCCAGTGGCGCCGATTTCCGGATCGGCGGGAGCGAGGCGTTCTATTCGCCGTCAGAGGACTATGTGCAGGTGCCGCCGCAGGCCGCGTTCCATGATCCCATAAACTGGTACCGGACAGCGCTGCATGAGCTCGGGCATCACAGCGGCCATGTCAGCCGGTTGAACCGCGATCAGTCGGGTGCGTTCGGATCGGCTGTGTACGCAAAAGAGGAGCTTGTCGCGGAAATGGCGGCGGCCTTTGCCTGTGCCTCGCTCGGTATCCAGCCCACGGTCCGGCATTCGGATTACATTGGCGCGTGGCTGGCCGTACTTCGCGCCGACGAGAAGGCGATCTTCCGGGCCGCGAGCGCAGCTAGCAAGGCGGCCGACTTTGTCCTCTCGGGCGGGGAGGTGCGGTCATGACCGACCAACTTCCTCCCCATGTCTTTCGGCGGCGGGGCCATCGTGCCCTGCGCCGGATGACTGACCGCCAGCGCGCAATCTTCTGGGCGATGCGTCTGGAGGAGGTCAGCTACCCAGAGTTGGCCAAGCGCCACGGCATCAGCGCCGACGAGGTGCAGGCCGAATTCACCGCAGCGCTCATCCTCTTCACGCGCATCCTGCGCGAGCCCGAACCATGGTGGCGGCGCCTGTGGTCGTGATGATCAACACAGCCCTGCGTGATGGCTTGCAGCCCAATGACTTGCCATCACGCGGCAAGCCCGACAGGGTAGAGACAATAGCATGCGAAGCGATCTCGATCATCTCCCCGCGAACAAGCAACGCGAACTGGAGCGCGTGCTCCAGCTCATCTTCGAGGAATTCGAGGATGCCTTCGCGCTCGCCAGGCACGAGTGGAAGAAGAAGAGACGCATCCTCAAGGTCCTGCTCTACGGCAGCTACGCGCGCGGCAACTGGGTCGACGAGCCGCACACCGCCAAGGGCTACAAATCCGACTATGACCTGCTCATCATCGTCAACGACAAGCGGCTGACCGACCGCGTCAAATACTGGGCCAAGGTCGATGACCGGCTGATGCGCGAGTACGGCATTGCGGGTTCCATCAAGACGCCGGTCAATTTCATCGTCCACACGCTCGGCGAGGTGAACGATGGGCTCGCCCACGGTCGCTACTTCTTCATGGACGTCGCCCGCGATGGCATCGCGCTTTACGAGAGCGACGACACCGAACTGCACGAACCCAAGCCCAAGACGCCGCATGCCGCCTTGGACATGGCGAAGGAGTATTTCGAGGAGTGGTTTCCCAGTGCTGCACGGTTCAAGAAAGCCGCCGAGTTTCTGGCGGCAGATGGCGGCTTTCGGGAAGCTGCATTCAACATGCACCAAGCCGCAGAGAGGATGTACCACTGCGTCCTACTCGTGGTGAGTTTCTATACGCCACACGTCCACAATCTCGGTTTTCTACGCACGCAGGCCGAGCGGCTTGACGCCCGCCTCACCTACGTCTGGCCGACCGGCAACCGCAAGCAGCGCGCGATGTTCGAGAAGCTTAAGGAAGCTTACGTCAAGGCGCGTTACTCCAAGCACTACCGGATCAGCGAGGAAGAGCTGGCCTGGCTCGGCGAACAAGTCGAGGAACTGGGCCGCGTCGTCCACGAAATCTGTTCCGAGCGCATTGCCCAGCTTGAAGCGACCGCCCGGGCGGCTTGCTGATTGACGGACGCCGGGGGGGAAGACCGAATGGTAAGCGCATCAACCCTCACGGGTGCCGCAGGCGAGCACTACGTTATGAGCCAGCTCCTGCTTCGCGGAATGATAGCCGCGTTGGCCCCGGTGGGCGTTCCCAACTGCGATATCGTGGTGACCGACGAGATCGGGGATCGCCTCTGCGCGATTCAGGTGAAAACGCGAAACAGCACCGGAGCGGATCGGGGTTGGCACATGGGCAAGAAGCACGAATCGCTGGCTGCCCCATCGCTGTTCTATTGCTTCGTCGACTTTATGTCTGCCGAGAGCGCCGCCCCTGTAACCTACATCGTCCCTGCGGCCGTCGTCGCCACGACTTTGGCTGAGTGCCATCGGGCTTGGCTCGATCAGCCCGGCAAACTTGGCCAGCAGCGTAAGGACAACGACCTGCGCCGCTTTCTGCCAGATTACGGCCATCTCAAGATCGGCAAGTACGAAGCCGGGTGGCTTGATCCGTACCGGGAGGCATGGCCTTTGCTACAGGCTAAGGCATCGATCCCGTAGTTTCAGGGAGCATGACATTCATGCTCGGCATCCGACGCCTGCATATCGGCAAACGCTCGCTTTCCGCGCCGCCGCCACAACGTCAGCGTTTGTTCGCGATCCGGTCCGCGCAGTTTTGCTGCCGCCTCGACCAGTAGCCCGAGGATCACAGCGCGATCGTCGTCGGCAAGCTCGACGAGGCCCGCCTTCACAACGAGGCCGCCGAGCTCGATCAGATGCCGTGTGCGTTCGCGGCGCTTCACTTGCCAGTCCCGGTGATCATGCCGCGTCTGTTTCGCCTGCAGCCGGTTGCGCGCCGCCTGACTTTGTCCGACGCGAGTTCGTCGACCGGGGCATGGTCGCCGATCTGAATGTCCATTGGGATGTGGGACCCGACGGGCTCGCCAAGCCGCACGCCCATGTCATGCTCGGCATGCGCGAAGTCACCGACGAGGGCTTCGGCGCCAAGGTGCGCGAGTGGAACAGGACCGAGCTCCTGACCCATTGGCGCGAGGCCTGGGCCGAGCACGTCAACGAGAGGTTGGCTGAACTCGATATCGACGCCCGGATCGATCAACGCTCGCTGGAGGCGCAGGGCATCGATCAGGAGCCCCAGCACAAGATCGGCCCCGCCGCGTCGCGCATGGTGAGCCAAGGCCTCGCCAGCGAGCGGCTCAAAGAGCATCACGCCATCGCCCGGGCCAAAGGATCGAAGCTGCCGCAAAGGTCCAACCAGTCAGCCAAAAACATAGAAACGGTAGGGCGAACCAGTTCTTACGTGTGCGCACCACGGTCCATTCTATGCCGTTGGCTAGTTCTGTGCGGTGGCGTGCAATCGAAACTGGCTCGAAGCGAGAAGTGCTATCCATTTATGCAACCTATGCGACACCCAGATCGGCGGCAATATAGCCCTACCTAGCGCGTCCTCTCTCCTCAACTTTGCCGCCGTCCATCCCGGTAGGGCATGGCGCCAGGAGTGGTCGAGCGTTCAGCGGAAGGGCTGCATTTCAACATTTTAACCGAAAAGCCGCCTGTTCGGACCCGCACAGTTTCGGTCATTGCGAGACCGCCACCACAGTGTAGGCATAGAGCATGACAGAACAGCAGCTCCAGATCGTCGCAACCGATATATTGTTTTATCACAACGCTGATGAGGAGGCGTTTATCGGATGGATTGATCGTATGACGTTTGTCCGCGAGGCTTACGGCTTAGGCAGGGACATGTTCCTGATATTAAATCGCTTTCCGACCGACGATGATCTGCGGGAAATCATCGGCTTCTGTAAACGATATGGTGTTGGAATGTCCCAGCTTGCAAAATTCGAGACTAAGGAAAACTCGGTTTGGATGCGCGATCCCGAAAAGTTTTGGTGCAACGAAATCTTCGGCATCTTGCGAAACGCTAAGGGCAGCTAGCCACAACATAGGTGCCGTTTACGCGGCTGATCAATCGGGTCGATCCCGGTCGTTGGATGCCTCGCGGCACGTTGTGAACGAACGACGGGTTTTTAAGGAGCGGATCTGGCGCCGCGAACGTCCGACTCGTCGGCGGCTAAAGACCGGCCCCGCTACTTGCGATCGTTGGGCTCGTGCTTAAGAAGCTTGCTCCAGCGCGTGTTGAGCATCATCTGCGCATCAGCAGCTTTCGCTCGCGAGATGAGCGAGAGCCCCCGCAGGGCGACGGTATGGCCTAACAGCAGCTTCCCTGTCACGCTGTAGCCGATGTCGTAGAGAGCTATGTCCTCGTAGGCCTTACCATCGACCAGAAACCGCGTGGTGATCGCCACCGGGAACCGTTCGTCACCCCGGCTTTCGTCGGGAAGGCCGGCCGCGTTGCGCGCCTTCTTCAGCGCGCTGGCAAACCAGTCGGCTTCAATCCTCGGCTCGCCGGTGGTCTCGGCGGGCGCGGCGCCGAGCGAGGTCGGGAACACAACCGTCTGGCTTTGGATCAACTGTTCGGCTTTGCCGGGCCTGAGAACGAGCTCGTCATCGCGCGCGCTCGCAACGCCAAGGACCAGAGTCCTTGCCCGGGCCGAGTGTTGCTGTGCTTCAACCTGCTTAGCCGCGGCGCTGTCGCTGCGCTCGCTCCAGCTGTTGAAGAGCGTGAGCCCGGAAATGACGACCGCGATCACCGCGAGCGCTTCTCCGAGCGTGATCCAGCGCCGTCGGATTGCTGCGGCTTCGGCGGCGCGCTGCTCGCATGTGCTTTCTGCGGGCGCCACGGCATCGGTATCGGGGGGCTGTCGCTCACGTGCGCCTTCCAACATCATCTGCCTGAGCCGTCAAGCTGCGGGTCAGGAGAGAGATGAACGACCGGCGGCTATGAGGGCTCCGATCGAGATCGCTGAACGGCAGCAATGTCGGCGGTGGTTGTCGCGGCGGCCAAGCGCCAGCGGGCAGCCTGGGACACCTCGCCGGATAGCTTCGATCAAGCGATCGTAAGCTGATGGCACGCAAACAACATACCTCGTCACTACCGCCGCCGTTACTCAAGCACGTTTGGCTGCCCGACCGTCAGCCAGACGACGGTATCGACTGGGATCGCTACCCTTTCTCGCTGCCGCTCATCCGCAATTGCGGTGTGGACATTTCGTTCTCCAGCCCCGTCACTATCCTCGTCGGCGAGAACGGTTCAGGAAAATCGACGCTCCTCGAGGCGATCGCCCACCTCGCGGGATTGAGCGACGGAGGCGGCGCGACAGGCATGCGGGCAGTCGCCGAGACCGCGATCTCAGGGGTCGATGCCGCTGGCCTTGGCGATCGGCTGCGCGGAGCGTGGTTGCCGCAGATCCGGCGCGGCTGGTTCTTTCGCGCCGAGACTTTCTTCTCCGTCGCACGATACCTCGACGAAGCGGCTTGGGAGTCGGGCCAATCCGGCCCCGACTACCTATCCGCATCGCACGGTGAGGGCTTTTTCGAGTTTTTCGAGGGCCGTTTCGACCGACAGGGCGTGTTCATCCTCGACGAGCCCGAGGCTGCGCTCTCGCCACAGCGCCAGTTCGACTTCCTGAAGCTGCTGCGGCGCATGCAAGACGCGGCGAATTGCCAAGTTATCATGGCCACGCACTCGCCGATATTGATGGCGTTGCCCGACGCGGCACTATGGCAGATCGATCAATTCGGCATCCGCCCGACAACGCTGGAGGAGACGCCGCATTTCAAGATCTACCGCGAATTCGCGTTTTACCCTCACGAAACCGTCGAAGCCATGATCTATTAAGCTTGCTGTTGGCGCCGAGGCCCGCCCGCAGATGAATGAATGACCACTGTCGGTCTAGTCATCTGGCAGGCTGAATGGCTGGTGACACGGCGAAGCATAACCGAGGCATCAAACGACTATTCGCTTCGACGACATCCAATTTTTTGATAACAGTAATACCCGCTCAGGTGACCGCTTTAAAATCAGGAGAGTCTGATTGCTCAACATCGGCATTAGGCAGGTCTTGGCGGTCGTCGCGCTGCTCTGCGGCATGGATGCTTCTAACGCTGTGGCCGATGTGACCGCAACATTTGCAGACAAAGGCCGGCTGCGCACCGTGATCGAAGTTGCATCGGATGGCTCTGCGCGCATCAGGCAGGACAATGGCGGCACGATCGATCAGGGCTACACGCTCATTCGCGACGGAAAGATCTATCAGGTGTCGCCCGGCCCCGGCGGGCCGGTGGCGGTTTCGGCGGAGGCCGAGGCGTATAGCTACCGCCAGCGCGTGGCGCGGGGCGAGATCATTTTTACCGAGAGCGGGGGAAACCGGAGCAAGCAACGCGCATTGGCCGCCAAAGGGGCGGTTCACATCGCCGGTTACGATGGCACGCGGTATGAATTTGCCGATGGCGGCGGGCCAAGTCTGGTGGTCACCGATGATCCCCGGTTCAAGCCGCTCGGCGCGGCTCTGGATCTGTATCTCAGCCAAGTTCTCACCGAAGGGCCAGAATCCGGCCTTGCCCAGTTTCGAAATCTGGCCGCAACTCATGGCGTTCTTTCCCTGTTCGGGGAACAAGATCTGACGCAGGTCACGTTCACGCCCGTCGACCCTAGGCGCTTTGCGCTTCCTGCCAAAGTGGTGGAACTTGCCGATGTAAAAACACCGGATGGCGAGGCCGCGACGCCCAAGCGCAATGAACGCAAAGCGGAGGTCGTCAAGGGAGCCTACCACAATGGACTCCTCTATCTTCTTGATGACAGCGGCGCGGTTCAGGTCTGGCTCGAAGGGAGCGACCATGGCGCATCTTACAAAACGCCCGGCCCTGTCACCAGCTTTTGCTTTGCCGGTCAGCAACTGTGGGTAGTGACAATGGATCGTGCGACGAAGCAGGCCTTGTTGTGGTCGGGCGCCGTGTCAACCGAACAAGCAGCCAATACGGGCATCTGGTCCAAGGCTGGTGCCTTTCCTCAAAATGAGAAAAGCCGGGTCTTGGCGGTCGATTGCAGCGGGATCGAACCGATTGTCGTGTTCAACGATCATTTGGCGATGCCTCTTTCCGGAAGGGACGTGGCCCTGAAGGGCGGTACGCCGATTGGCCGCGGTTATGTGGTGTCCCAAGTGCGGGGTGGTGTGCTCTGGCTTGGCCTCAATTCCGGCGAATGGGGCGGCGGGCTGCGGCGCATCAGCCTGGCCGATGGTGTGATGGACGCGCCCGCGGACATTGACCCAAAGACCTTGTGCGGTGGAGCGCTCAATCCTGCGTGTGATCCGGTCACCGGGCTGGCGCCTGATCCCTGGCATCCGGATTGCATGCTGGCCGCAGTTGGGCTGGTTCACATGATGTCACATGGTGGTGTGGTGCGCATATGCGGCAAGGACGTGTCTTTGGCATATGCCAAGCCCTACACTCTCAACCCGGACTGGGAGTGGGACGGCAAGCTCAGTGACACTGAAACCAGCGTCGCGTTTCAGTCGGTGGCCG
>Ga0268266_10001689_pt1 | contig 25367 bp, 20 predicted proteins | sample KBSS13metaG_FD_190356 | JGI IMG/M metagenome (GOLD analysis project Ga0268266, IMG submission 190356) | Switchgrass rhizosphere microbial communities from Kellogg Biological Station, Michigan, USA - KBS S1-3 metaG (SPAdes) (version 2) | ecosystem: Host-associated > Plants > Roots > Rhizosphere... | reverse complement strand
CATGACCGAAGCTCATCATGCCGCCATAGCCCATGATGAGGTTGAGGCTGGCGGCGGCCAGCGCAAAGATGACGATGCGGGTGAACAGCGTCAGGATGAAGATGTTGCCGGTCAACGCAGAATAAAGCGGCAGCAGCAGCAGGCCAAGCGCTGTGAGCGCCACGACGACGTTGCGGGCGTTGAATTGAAATTTCATCGCTTGGCGGCCGGAAACAGCCCCTCCGGCCGCACCACAAGCACGATGGCCATCAGGAGGTAGATCAGCATCGACGACAGAGCGGGCGCGGCGGTCGAGGCGGCAGCGGAGGAGAGCACGGTGCGCAAGAGATCCGGCAGGAAGGCACGGCCGAGCGTGTCGATCATGCCGACGAAGATCGCCGCCAGGAACGCGCCGCGGATCGAGCCGATACCGCCGATCACGATGATGACGAAGGCAAGGATGAGAATGTTCTCTCCCATGCCGATCTGCACCGTGAGGATCGGCGCCTGCATCAGTCCGGCAAGGCCGGCGAGCGCAGCCCCCAGCCCGAACACCAGCGTGAACAGCAGCTTGATGTTGATGCCGAGCGCGCCGATCATTTCGCGGTTCGAGGCGCCGGCGCGGATCAGCATGCCAATCTTGGTGCGCATCACGACGACATACAGCAGTGCGGCGACCGCCAGCGCGACCACAATGATCGACAGCCGATAGGCCGGATAGAACACGCCGGGAAGAATCTGCACCGGCACCGTCAGCCAGGCCGGCAGCGGCAGCGCCAGGCCGGCCGGGCCCCAGATCAGCCGCACGGCGTCGTTGAAGAACAGAATCAGCCCGAAGGTGGCCAACACCTGGTCGAGATGGTCACGGCCGTAGAGATGTCTTAGCGCGACGAATTCAAGGACGATGCCGAGCAGCAGCGTGGCGCCGAGCGCCAGCAGGATCCCGAGCACGAAGCTGCCTGTCCACGCCACGAAAGTGGCCGCGAAATAGGCGCCCATCATGTAGAGCGAGCCGTGCGCCAGATTGACGAAATCCATGATGCCGAACACCAGCGTCAGGCCGGCGGCCAGCAAGAACAGCAGCAGGCCGAACTGCAGGCCGTTCAGCGATTGTTCGATAAGGACAAGCATGGATCTCTAAATTCTGGACCTAACAAAACAGCGGCAGCACATTTGCGCCGCCGCCATTTTCTTGTTGGGCGGATGATCTGTCGCAAACCGTCTCCGGGTCAAGCCCGAGGGCATGTGCGCGAGATCATGCACCGGTCATGCCAACCATCACTTCATCGGACACTTGTCGGCAAAGCGATCCTGGTCGTCCTTGACGATGGTGGCCACCGTCTTGAGCGACAGCTGGCCATCGGCGTCCTTGATCACGTCCTGCAGGTAGAAGTTCTGGATCGGGATCTGGTTGTTGCCGTACTTGAACGGGCCACGCACCGATTTGAAGTTCACCTTCTTCATCTCGGCCCGCATCTCGTCCTTCTTCGCCGTATCGCCCTTCACCGCGACCACCGCGCTGTTGATCAGTTGCGCAGCGTCATAGGACTGCGCGCCGTAATAGGTCGGACGCAGGCCGGTGTACTTCTTGCGGTAATCCTCGACGAACCTCTTGTTCTCCGCGTTGGGCAGGTCGTTGACCCATTCCTGCGCGCCGGGGATGCCGATCGCATTGTCCTTCTGCAGCGGCAGCGACAATTCATCGACCGTGAAGGCGGTATAGAGCGGCATCTGCGCCTTGAGACCGGCCTGGGCATATTGATTGAGGAACTGGACGCCGGCCGCGCCCGGATAGAACACGAAGATCGACTCGGCCTTGGAGTTCTTGGCCTTGGTGAGTTCGGCGGAGAAGTCGAGCTGGCTCGGCCACACCGTGTATTCCTCGCCCACGACCTGGCCCTTGAAGGTGCTCTTCAAGCCGGCGAGCATGTCCTTGCCGGCGGCATAGTTCGGGCCGATCAGGAACACCGACTTGACGCCCTTCTGGTTCATGTACTGGCCCATCGCCTGCGGCGTCTGGTCGTTCTGCCAGGAGGTCGAGAATACGTAGGGCGAGCAGAGCTCGCCGGCGAGCTGCGACGGTCCGGCATTGGCCGAGATCAGGAAGGTTTTCGAATCGACCGCGGTCTTGAGCGAGGCCAGCAGCACGTTCGACCAGATGTAGCCGGCGATGAAATCGACCTTGTCGGACTGGATCAGCTTTTCGGTCTTCTGCTTGCCGACGTCGGGCTTCTGGCCGTCGTCCTCATAGATCACCTCGACCGGCTTGCCGCCCATCTTGCGACCGAGATGGTCCAGCGCCAGCTCGAACGAGTTGCGCATGTCGTTGCCGATCACGGCGGTCGGGCCGCTGAAGGTCGAGACAAAGCCGATTTTGATGGTGTCGCCAGCGGACGCAGGCTGCGCCAGCGCCAGAACGGTTGCGCTCGCCAGCCAGAAAGCCCTTTTCATAATCACTCCCCTCCTCATTATCGAACCAGACCCGGTCAACCGGGCGACCACGCGTATCTCGCGCGCCTCATTATCAGGTGAGGTATTTTGTGCGCGAAACAGCCGGTCTGCGGCAAGCATGAACCACTGGCCCGGCTTTGGACCTTCGGCTCATTGCCCCAATGGCCTGCACCATAATTCGTGGATGGAGGGAATAGCAAGAACTATAGTGCCGGTTGCCGGGGCAACAATTGTCGCACCGAAACGGCGTTTCAGACCGAATATTCGGCGCCGTCGATCGCATAGGGCGCGTGGCGGAAATCCCGGATGGTCGCGACCTTGCCGGCGGTCCAGCCCAGCAGCATGAAGTATTTCGGCCCCGCATCGGGGGCGTTCGGATCGAACACCAGGATGGCGGGATGTCCCTCCACCAGGCCCACGACCAGGCGCCAGTCGCTCACCGCGTCGTAATTGCCGAAATAGCGTGACACTTCGGCCTTGCCGTGCAGGCGGGTCCGACTGACGAGATCGAGCCTGACATCGTCCGTGATCATGGCGCGGATCGCGTCGAAGTCGCGCGCGTTGAAATGGGTGACATAGGCGCCGAGCCGCGCGCGATCGGCATCGGACAATTTTTTCAGCGGCGTGTCCTCGGGCTCATCGGCGATCTCCCGCAACTGCATGCGTCCACGATGCAGCGCGGCCTTGGCCGCAGGCAGGCTGCACGCCATGATTTCGCAGATTTCCTGAAGCGAGCAGCCGAGCACGTCCATCAGGATGACACTCGAGCGCTGCGCCAGCGGGAGGCGCATGAAAGTGCGCAAGGAAGTGGCGGCTATCTGGCGGCTCTCCACGGCATCGAGCTGGTCAACGATCATGTCCATCTCCGCCGGTCCGCGCAGCGCCTCCTGACGATTGCGCCGGCGCAGGAAATCCAGCGCGGTGTTGTGCGCGATCCGGAACAGCCAGCCTTCGGGATTTCCGATGTTGTTGGCTGAAGCCTGCGCCCCGATTGCCTTCGTCAGCGCGTCCTGCAGCACGTCCTCGCCATCGATGACAGAGCCGACCATGCGCGCGCAGTAGCGATGCAGCCTTGGCCGCATCGCCACCAGCAGGCGCTCGAGGTCGAAGGCCTCGGACATCTCCGGCACCACGCTTATTCTACCTCCGGCAAGCAGGTTCAGGTCTCGCCCAGCATGCGATAATTGCCAACGACGGTGGCCCCCTTGCGCATCGGCGGTTCGGCGCAACGCTCCCGGATGCCGTCTTGAAACGCAGCGAACGCCGGAAGTTTTGGCAACGGACTTGAACCGTCATCGGCCGTCTCGACGACATGGATGAAGGTGTCGTCCTCCAGCCGCAGCGACATGTAACGCAGATCTTGCGGCTGCGCCGCCTTTAGTTCTGCAAACACCGCCGCGACCAGTTCGGCGTTCGTGTCGGCCATCTCGGGCTTCGTCCTGTATCTTATCACGGTCTGTTTCATCGCGTTCTCCTCGTCGGCGGCTGCGACAGCAGCGCTTCGATCACAAGGACGTTTGGAACCAGCCAAAGGATGCGGTCACGCGAAAAATCTTTTCGTACCGTTGCGCAATACGTATCCGTTATGGGCCGATAGGCAAACGCGCCTTGGACCGCAGGGAGAAATGATTACATAGTCTTATGTCTTGAGAGATCTGAAACCGGGGTTTGATGCCATGACGACAGCGCTGCAGCAGCTCCATCACGTGGTGATCGTCGGCGCCGGTTTCGGCGGATTGGAGGCTGCTTTCGGCCTCGCCGGCGCGCCTGTCCGGATCACGCTGATCGATCGCCGCAATCATCATCTGTTCCAGCCGCTGCTCTACCAGGTCGCGACCGCTTCGCTGGCGACGTCGGAAATCGCCTGGCCGATCCGCTACCTGCTGCGCGGGCGCAAAGAGGTGACGACGCTGTTCGCAAATGTCAGCGGCGTCGATGCCGCGGGCAAGCGCGTGCTACTCGATGACGGCGATGCGATCCCCTACGACACGCTGGTGCTCGCCACCGGCGCCCGCCACGCCTATTTCGGCCACGACGAATGGGAGCCGTTCGCGCCGGGCCTGAAAACGCTGGAGGACGCCACCACGCTGCGGCGACGCATCCTCGTCGCCTTCGAGCGCGCCGAGCGCGAGACCGATCCGGCGAAGCGCGCGGCGCTGTTGACCTTCGTGATCATCGGCGCCGGCCCGACCGGCGTCGAAATGGCCGGCACCATAGCGGACCTCGCCAAGGACACGCTGCCACCGGACTTCCGCAGCATCGACACCCAGAGGACTCGCGTGGTCCTGGTCGAGGCCGGCCCGCGCGTGCTGGCAGGCTTTCCCGAGGATCTTTCCGCCTACGCGCAGCGCTCGCTGGAGGAGATCGGGGTCGAGGTGGTGCTGGGGCAGCCCGTCACCGAATGCGCCGTCGATGGTGTCGTCTATGGCGGCAACAAGCTCGAGGCCAGAACCATCGTCTGGGCGGCCGGCGTGCGCGCCTCGCGCGCGGCAGAGTGGCTGAACGCACCGGCCGATCGCGCCTACCGTTTGAAGGTCGAGGCTGATCTGACCGTTCCCGGCCATCCCGATATCTTTGCAGTCGGCGACACCGTGACGATCGCCGGCCCCGACAGCAATCCGGTGCCGGGCATCGCGCCGGCCGCCAAGCAGCAGGGGCGCTATGTGGCCGCGCTGATCAAGGCGCGCCTCGACGGCGGCACGCTGCCGCCGTTCCGCTACAAGCATGCCGGCAGCCTCGCGCAGATCGGCAAGAAGAAGGCGGTGATCGATTTCGGCTGGATCAAGATGCGCGGCAATCTTGCGTGGTGGATCTGGGGCCTCGCCCACATCTACTTCCTGATCGGCCTGCGCAACCGGCTCAGCGTCGCGCTGAGCTGGCTATGGATCCACGCGCGCGACCAGCGCGCCGCGCGGCTGATCACGCAGGGCTCTAGCAAGGTGACGGGCTGATCCAGCGCGTCACCCGCCCCTCATGGTGAGGAGCGCGCAGTAGCTGCGCGTCACTTCACCAGCGAGCAGCCGCCGTCCGCAATCGGGCGGAAGGCCTGATCAGCCGAAATGGTCGAGACCAGCTTGTAATAGTCATAGGGGTATTTCGACTCTTCCGGCTTCTTCACCTCGAACAGGTACATCGGGTGAATGACGCGGCCGTCCTGGCGGATGGCGACGTCGCCGAACAGTTTGTCCTTACCCTTGAATTTCTTCATCTCGGGCACGGCGTCCTTTGCATGATCGCTGCCGGTCGCCGCCACCGCATTGAGATAGGCCAGCGTGGACGCGTAGACGCCGGCCTGGTTGCCGCTCGGCATCTTGCCGTTCATGCCCGGCCGTGCCGCGAAGCGTTTTGCGAAAGCGCGGGTGTCGTCGTCCATGTCCCAGTAGAAGGCTTCGAGAAGTTGCAAGCCCTGCGCGACCTTCAATCCCATGCCGTGGACGTCGTTGACGAACAGCAGGAACGCCACCATGGTCTGGCCGCTCTGCTGGATGCCGAACTCGTTGGCCTGCTTGACCGCGTTGATGGTGTCACCGCCCGCATTGGCGAGCCCGATCACCTTGGCCTTGGAGTTCTGCGCCTGCAGCAGGAAGGAGGCGAAGTCCGAGGTGCCGAGCGGGTGCTTGCTCGAACCCAACACCTTGCCGCCGTTCTTCTCGATGTAATTGGTCGCCTCCGCCTCGATGCCCTTGCCGAGCGCGTAATCGACCGTGACGAAATACCAATCCTTGCCGCCGCGCCCCATCATCGCCGCCGCGGTCGTGTTGCCGGTCGCCCAGGCGTCATTGACCCATTGAATGGTGTTGGGCGAGCAGGCCTTGCCGGTGAGATCGGAACTGGCGGTGGAGGACGCCAGGAACGTCATGCGCGAATCCTTCAGCAGCGAGTTGATGGCGAGACCGACGGCCGAATTCGGCACGTCGACGATGGCATCGACGCCCTCGACATCGAGCCATTTGCGCGCGATCCCCTGCCCGACATCGGCTTTGTTTTGGTGATCGGCGTAGACGATCTCGACCTTGATGCCCTTGCCGCCGCCGTTGAAATCTTCCGCCGCCATCCGCGCGGCTTCCACCGAGCCCATGCCGTTGGTGTCCTGGAAGATGCCGGAAATATCGTTGAGCACGCCGACGCGGACGACATTGTCGGAAATCTCGGCATGCGCTGCGTTCGCCGCGAATGACAAGGCCAGCGCCAGACCCAATCCTAAAACCCGCATTGTTTTCTCCTCCGATGTTGATTGAGTGTTCCCGGACTTTCGCCGGGTTTGCGATTGGCGCGCCGCGCCGCCGGAACTGCCGATCAGACGCCGCGCATGGTATCCATCAAGCCGCGGAAATGGTGATCGGGAGGCTGTCCAGACCACGCAGCGTGTTGTTGTAGCGGCGCTTCACGGGTCCGGTGATCTCGATGCTGCCGACCCGGCGGGCGATCGCCGCCATCATCACTTCGCCTTCGAGGCGCGCGACAAGCTGGCCGACGCACATGTGAATGCCCGAGCCATAGCCGACATGGCCCGATGTGCGGCGGGTGACGTCGTACTTGTCAGCATCTTCCCATCGGCGCGGATCGCGATTGGCCGCGCCAAGGAACATCAGGACCTTCTCACCCTCGCCGATCACGTGCCCGCCAAGCTCGACTTCACGCGTCGTGGTACGAAAGAAGGTCTGCACCGGGCTTTCGAAGCGGACCGCTTCCTCGAACGCATTGCGTGCCAGCGTGGGATCGCTGCGCAGCTTTGCCAGTTGTTCCGGAAAGCGCGCGAGGCAATAGACGGCAGCGCCGATGCCGTAGACGGTGGTGTCGAGCCCGGCCGACAGCAGCGAGCGCACCAGAAGCGGCGCTTCGTCATGGGTGATCTCGCCGGCATCGGCGCGGGCATGGATGCAGGCGCCGAAGCCGCCGGGGGCGAGATTCTCGCGCTGGCATTGTTCGGCGACATAGGCCTGATGCGGCGCCGAGCGCTCGATCGCCTCCTGGCGCAATCGGTTCGGCGGCCCGAACGCGTTGAACACCAGGCTGGCGTACGCCAGCAGGTGCTCGCGCCCCTCCTGCTTCAGTCCCAGCGCATCGGGGAATACCGACAAGGGATAGGCTTCCGCAAGATCGGGGATGGCATCGAAGCTGCCGCGCGAGAGCAGTTCATCGACCTTGGCTTCGGCCAATGCGGTGAAATGAGCGCGCAACGGCTTCATGGCGGTGGCCGACAGCACCTGGTTCAGCACCGCGCGTGTTCGGGTGTGGGCAGGAGGGTCCGCCTCCAGAATGATGCTTTGAGGACGCCACGGCTTCTCCTTGGCGAAGTCGCTTAAGCCCACGCCACGGCCCGAGCAGAACGTCTGGGGATCGTGGAGGACGCCATGCACCTCGGCATGGCGCGCCACGCCATAGATGCCCCATTTGGCGAGCCATACCACCGGTCCGGCCTCGCGCAGGACCTGGTGAGCCGCATGCATATCGTCGAAGAACTCGGTCGAGAACGGGTCGATGTCGAGGCTCGGGACGCCGTTCTGCGCTGGTTGATCGGTCACGCTCATATGGGTCTCCTGCATAATGTTCTTGCAGAACGGTATGCGCTGTCTCTATGTCTGGAACGCTGGAGCGGCTTCGGAAGAGCATGAGCAGGAACAGACAGGCGCGCGCGCCTCGCGCGGGCACGGCAGGCAGGAGCGGACGCGCCGAACAGGTGCTCGACCTCGACCGTTATGTCCCGGCGCTCATCACCTTCATCGCCAACAAATTGTCGCGTAGCGCGACCGTGGTCTATCAGAAGCGCTTTGGCGTCAATGTCACGGAATGGCGGATCCTGTCGCTGCTCGCGATCGAGCCGGAAATTTCCGCGGCGCGCATCTGTCACGTCATCGGCTTCGACAAGGGACCGGTCAGCCGCACGCTGGCCGCGCTGGAGGAGCGCGGGCTGGTCAACATCAGGGCCGACCGCCAGGACGGGCGCACCCATTCGATCTCGCTCACCGCAAAGGGATTCACCACCCACGGCCAGGTCATCGAACTTGCGCTCGAGCGTGAACGTCGCCTGCTGTCCTGCCTGAGCAAGCCGGAGCGTGAAACCCTGATCGGCCTGCTGCTGCGCGTGCACGGCAATCTCGACGCCGTGAAGGGCGCGGGCGAAGCCGACGATCGGGCCTGAGCGCGACGCGTTGGCCGCGCCGCGCTGAACGACGCCCCTGCGATCGCGCCCTGTGCGCGGTATCGCACTGTGTCGTGACGATCCGACACGCCCAAACATCCGTTTCTCCCCGCACGGCCCGGCAATCTCTCTGCTCTGCGATCGGCCGCCTTGTTGAAGGGAACGCTCGCACAAATTAGTTGCCTTGGCAACATAAGCGGCTGCCACGGCCGGCAATTTTCGGCCGCGGCTTGGTTTATGATCGCCGGGATGGTCGCGACGAGCCCAGCAAGTCGCATGTCGACGTGGACGTGCGCAGCTTCCTCGCAGCGATAAAGTGATGGAATTTGCGTCTATCGCCACGGATGGTTCCCTTGCTGGAACATCCCCGGCCTGCATCGTTGGTCACTTCGCTTGCCGAAAATCGACAACAGCGCCGTAGTTGTACGGTGCGTCAATTTTACATCCGGGAAACTGCTGGACCCCTACTCTCTGTTCTTGGGATTCGATCCGAAGAGAAGAGGGGCCGGTTCATGGCTGGATTTCGCATACTCACGAAAATATTGGCGATCATTGTTGTTCTGTCGCTGATCACTGGCGTGATGGCCTGGCTAGGTGTTTCGTCCCTGCATTCGGTAAGCGATCACTCCGACACGATGAAGAGGTCTGCGGAGCGGGCACTGCTTGCCACCCGCGCTAACAACAATGTGGTGGCGATGAATCGCGCGGAATTTCGCAGCGCCATCGACCCGCGCGATGAAAATCGGCTGGCTGCCCGCGTCGTGATCGACGAACAGGTCAAGCAGCTGGACGAACGGCTTGCCGAAATCGCCAAGACCAAGGACGAGAAAACCCTCGCACTGTTGCCGGCGGTCACGTCGGCGCTTGCAGCCTACCAGGCGCAGTTGAAGCAGACCCTTCATTCCGTAGACGAAGCGAAATCCGTCGATATCAGCCAGTCGGCCATGAAGTTGCGCGATGCAGCCATGAAAAGCCAGGCCGCGGCAGAGGACTTGCGGGTTGCCATCCGCGCCGTCGCGACGCGGATGGACGAGCGGGTGATCGAAAACAACAAGGCGGCGGAGGAAGAGTATGCTTCGGCTTCTCGCCTTCTAGAAATCCTCGCCGTTGGCAGCGTGCTGTTTGGCCTGCTGTTCGGTTTCATCGTCGGCCAGTACGGGGTCGCCGGCCCGATCCGCGCGGTGGTGGAGCTGCTGAAGCAGCTCGCCGGCGGCAAGTATGACGTTGACGTGCATGGCACGGAACGAGGAGACGAGGTCGGAGACGTCGCAAGGACGGCGATGGTCTTCAAGGAGAACGGCCTCGCCAAGATCCGCATGGAACGCGAGCAGAAGGAGGCTGAAGCTCGCGTAGCGGCTCAGCGTCGTGCCGATATGCTCAAGCTTGCTGACGGCTTTGAACGCGCGGTCGGCGAAATCGTGGAGACCGTTGCCTCCGCCTCGACCGAACTGGAGGCATCCGCCACGACATTGACCTCGACGGCAGAGCGCTCTCAGGAACTGGCCACGGTCGTTTCGGCTGCTTCCGAAGAGGCGTCGACCAACGTGCAATCGGTGGCCTCCGCGACAGAAGAACTGTCATCTTCAGTCAACGAAATAAGCCGGCAGGTACAGGAATCAGCCCGGATGGCATCCGAAGCGGTCCAGCAAGCCAGGGCGACCAACGACCGCGTCGGTGAATTGTCCAAGGCCGCCTCTCGCATCGGCGATGTCATCGAGCTGATCAACACGATCGCCGGTCAGACCAATCTTCTGGCACTGAACGCGACCATCGAGGCGGCGCGCGCAGGCGAGGCAGGCCGTGGCTTCGCGGTGGTGGCGTCCGAGGTCAAGGCCCTTGCCGAGCAGACCGCGAAGGCGACCGGCGAGATCAGCCAGCAGATTTCCGGCATCCAGGGAGCCACCCAGGTGTCTGTCCACGCGATCAGGGAGATCAGCGGCACGATCGAGCGGCTATCGGAGATTTCCTCGACGATTGCCTCTGCGGTGGAAGAACAGGGCGCAGCGACCCAGGAAATTTCCCGGAACGTCCAGCAGGCTGCCGAAGGCACCCAGCAGGTCTCCTCCAACATCACCCACGTTCAACACGGCGCTACCGAGACCGGATCTGCATCCGCGCAGGTGCTGTCCTCGGCGCAAATGCTGTCGGGCGACAGCAATCGGCTCAAGTCTGAGGTATCGAAATTCCTCTCCTCGGTTCGGGCCGCCTGATTTGCCGGCTGGCTCGTCGCGGGGGCCACACAAGGATTGCCAATTTACGTGAACGCCGGCGTCTCAGCCGGCGCAGCCGATCCATTCGGCCGACGAAGCATCATCCAGCGTTGCGACCGCGCTCGCACGCCGCGTCAGCACCGCGCGCTGGTTGATGTAGCCCTTGTCGGTGATCTCGCCGCCGTCGACCGACGCGACTTCGGTCAACAGCAGCGCGCGCGTGGCGTGACCGGACGAATTGCCGCTCTGCGCTTTCAGCTTCGCAAGGCCTTGCGCGATCGCGCTGCGAACCGTGTCGTGGCCGATCGCGTCCTTTGCGTCGGCATTGTCGGGCAGACCGGCATGCGCCCGGCAGGCCGCGATGTTCGGAAATACCAGGAAGCGGACTTCATCGCCGCCATGGCCGGTCACCACGATGTCCTGCGCCAACGGCGCCAGCGCCGCGATGCCCGCGACACGCAGGGTCCCGACGCTGACCCACGTGCCGGAGTTGAGCTTGAAATCTTCCGCGACGCGGCCGTCGAAGAACAATCCCAACTCTGGACGCGCAGGATCGGCAAACGTCACGGCGTCGCCGATCAGATAGAAGCCTTCCGCATCGAACGCCTGCGCGGTCAGTTCCGGCGCCTTCCAGTAGCCGGGCGTGACGTTCGGACCACGCACGCGCACCTCCATCTTGTCGCCCGACGGCACCAGCTTCAGCTCGGTGCCCGGGATCGGCACGCCGATATTGCCGGAACGCTGCGCCTGGAAATGGCAGTCGGTCGCCAGCGGCGACGTCTCGGTCGAACCCCAGGCCGACACCATCGACATCGCATGGCCGACGGTGCTGATCGAAAGTTCTTCGAGCGCTTCCCACAGATTCTGTGGCAGTGCCGCGCCCGCATAGAATACGAACTTCACCTCGCCGAAAAATTTCCTGCGCAACGCCTCATCGCTTCGCAGCGCCGCGATCAGCATGTCAAACCCGCGCGGCACGTTGAAATAGACCGTCGGCATCACGCTGCGCAGATTGGCCAGCGACGTCGCGAACAGTCCGGGCGCCGGCTTGCCGCCGTCGACATAGAGCGTGCCGCCGTTGCGCAGCACCAGGTTGAAATTGTGGTTGGCGCCAAAAGTGTGGCTCCACGGCAGCCAGTCGAGGATGACGAGATCCTCGCCGCCATCTCCGAGGAACGACCAGGTCTGCGCCTTGGCCTGCTGGCTCGTGGTCAGCATGCGCTGGGTGTTGATGACGGCCTTTGGCGTGCCGGTCGAGCCTGACGTGAACAGGAATTTTGCGATCGTGTCAGGCGTGATCGCGGCGAATGCCTTTTCGACATCACGTGTTTCCGGCGTGGCCGCGATGTTGCGGAACGGAATTGCGTCACCATCGTCTGCGCCACCGCTGATGATGGCGGCCGAATGCAGCGGCTTGATCGCCGCCAGCGCCGCCGCGAACGGTTTTGTGCCGGAAACATAGATCGCGCTAGGCTCGAGCAGCTTGATCATGCTCCTGAGCTTGTCGAAATCCCTGGACATCAGCGAATAGGCCGGCGAGATCGCGGCCGACGGCACGCCGACATGCTGGGCCGCGAGCGCGAACAGGGCGTGCTCGACGCTGTTGTCGGACAGGATCACCAGCGGACGTTCGGCGCTCAGGCCTTGCGCGAGGATCCATGCCGCCGCCGAGCGGACCTGCTGCAACGCATCCTTGTAAGTGACCGTCGACCACGGCGCGTCGACGCTCGCACGATCGGCGAGAAAAACCCGCTCCGGCGCCTGCTGCGCCCAATGCTCCAGCCAGTCGCCGATGCATCGCGCGCCCGGCTGTAGTGGAGTGGTCGATTTCACGAGGATGCTGCCGTCGGCGCGGCGATCGGTGACAATCGCGGGCGTGGCGAACAGATTGCACGAATTGTCACCGCTTGCGACGGCGAGGCTCATGGCTTCCTCCTGTCCCCGGTTCGGGATTGCCGCGCATCATGCCGGCGCGCAGCTCGAAAGGCCGCTTGCCCCTAATGGTGAGCACAACAATTGTTGTCGTCAACAACAATATTCCCCTTAAGCCCGAGAGGCGCTACAAGAAGAGGCGATGGCGGGAAACAGTCAAATGCCCAGAACGGCCAAATCGCGTGTAAAGCCACGCTCGCATTCCGGCCGGAAGCAACCTCGGAACGGCGGCGCGCAGAGCGACGTCGTGAACGACGAGATCGCCCTCGACGCGCTGGCCGGCCACGCCGGTTATGCGGTACGGCGTTTCCAGATCTGGATTTTCCAGGATTTCATCCGCACGCTCGCCGCCGTCGACATCCGGCCGACGCAGTATTCCGTCATGACGGTGATCGGCGCCAATCCCGGCCTGAGCCAGATGGCAGTCGCCAAGCGGCTCGGGATCGAGCGCGCCAGGCTGGTGCACCTGCTGGACAGTCTCGAACATCGCGACCTCGTCAGCCGTATCCGGTCGGCCACCGACCGGCGCTCCCATTCGCTGCACCTGACCGCACGCGGCAGAACCGCACTGGCGCAGTTCAGGCGGCTCGCCGCCGAACATGAGCGCCATGTCGCGGACAAGATCGGCAAGGAGAACCGCGAGCGGCTGCTACAAATCCTTTCCGCATTCACCTGATCGCTGCGGCCGCCTCGCCTTGGGCGCCTCCGCCTAAATTTTAGTCATTCACTCAGCAGAGCCATGCTCCCAAGCCGGCCCGCTCACCGCCTAAACAACTGATATTCCGTGTCTATCCTTTGAGATCGACTCCGCCTCGCCATTGTACACAATGGCACATCGCTTGCTTCATCTCCGAAAACCTTTGCTCGCTGGAGTTTTGCTCGCCATGGGGTCTGACGCGCCTGAAACCGTTGCCGCCATCGTCGCCGCGCACCGCACCGCGACCATGACCCCGGCGCAGACCGTTGCGCGCAGCTATCAGCGCATCCGCGCCCATAACGATCCCGCCGTGTTCATCAGCCTGCGCGACGAGAAGGAGGCGCTGGCCGAAGCGGAAGCACTGGCCTCGAAGGACGCGGCGGCGCTTCCGCTGTTCGGGGTGCCGGTCGCGGTCAAGGACAATATCGACGCAATGGGCTTGCCGACCACGGCGGCCTGCCCGGCTTTCTCCTATTCGCCCGCGCAGGATTCCACGGCCGTTGCAAAGCTGCGGGCGGCCGGTGCCATCATCATCGGCAAGACCAATCTAGACCAGTTCGCGACCGGCCTGGTCGGGGTTCGCTCGCCCTATGGCATTCCCGTCAATCCGGTCCGCGCCGATCTCGTTCCGGGCGGATCGAGTTCGGGATCGGCGGTCGCGGTTTCGGCAGGGCTGGTGCCGCTCGCCCTCGGCACTGATACCGCGGGCTCGGGCCGCGTGCCGGCGATGCTCAACAATATCGTCGGCCTGAAACCAAGCCTCGGGTTGATCTCCAACGCCGGCCTCGTTCCGGCGTGCCGGACGCTGGATTGCATTTCGGTGTTCTCGCTCACCGTCGACGATGCGATGACCGCGCTGGCGGCGATGGCCGGGGCCGATAGCGCCGATCCGTTTTCGCGCGACCGGCCACTGGAGAAAATGTCCGCGTTTCCCGGAAAGCTCCGGCTCGGTGTGCCGCGCAATGGCCAATTGATCTTCTTCGGCGACCGCGCTGCGGAGAAAGCCTATGGCGAGGCGCTCGAGCGCTGGACGTCGCTCGGCGCGACGCTGGTCGAATTCGATCTGGAGCCGTTTTACGAGACCGCGCGGCTGCTCTACGAGGGGCCGTGGGTCGCTGAACGTTATCTCGTCATCCGCGACCTGCTGGCGTCCGCGCCTGACGCGATTCATCCGGTGACGCGCGAGATCACGTTAGCCGGCGCGCGGCTGACCGCCGCCGACACCTTTGCCGCGCTCTATCGGCTGCAGGCGCTGCGCCGCGTCGCCGAGCGCGCTTTCGCCGGTTTCGACGCGATGGTGCTGCCAACCGCGCCGACCGCCTATTCGACCGCGCAGGTGCTGGCCAATCCGATCGAATTCAACTCGCGGCTCGGCACCTACACCAATTTTGTGAATTTGCTCGACCTCTGCGGCCTCGCGTTGCCGGCCGCGATGCGCTCCGACGGCATTCCATTCGGCATCACGCTGCTGGCGCCCGCTGGCCACGACGCCGCGCTCGCCAGTATCGGCCGAGTGTTCCATGCCGATACCGGACTGACGATGGGCGCCAGAGGCCTGACGCAACCCGCGCTCGCGCGATTGCCGGCTGAGGCGAGCGGCGACGAAATCACGATCGCCGTGGTCGGCGCGCATCTCTCCGGCATGGCGCTCAACGGCGAACTGCAGGCGCTCGGCGCACGCCTGATCGAGGCGGCAACGACCGCGCCCGACTACAAGCTCTATGCGCTCGACACCACGCCGCCGAAGCCCGGCATGCTGCGCGTGGACGCAGGCGCAGGGAATGCGATCAAGCTGGAGCTATGGGCGCTGTCGGCCGCAGCGTTCGGCAAGTTCGTCGCCGCGATCCCGCCGCCGCTCGGGATCGGCACGGTAAGGCTGGACGATGGAAGGGGCGTGAAGGGTTTTGTGGTGGAGCCCGCGGCCGTCAGGGGCGCGCGCGATATTTCGGCCTACGGGGGATGGCGGGCGTTCGTGGCGGAGAAGGCGTAAGTTGTGACCTCATGGTGAGGAGGCGCGAAGCGCCGTCTCGAACCATGAGAGCTCCGATGCAGCCATCCTTCGAGACGCCGCATCGCGGCTCCTCAGGATGAGGACCGTCCTAAACCGACACCGCGTAAATCTCGTATTCCCCGCGCACCAGCTCGATATGCGCACGCATCGCGGCGGCAGCGCCCGCCTTGTCGCCGCGCATGATCGCGACCACGACGCGGTCGTGTTCGGCGTGCGATTTTGCCAGCCGCCCGAGATTGCGGAACTGGGCGCGGCGGAATGGTTGCACCCGCACCCGCGTCGCCAGCGTCATCTCGGCGATGTAGCCGTTCTGCGAGCCGGCATAGATCGCGTTGTGGAAGCGCTCGTTGACCTCGTGAAAGCGTTCGGGATTGCCGGCATAGCTCAGCACCCGCAATTCCTCGTGGATCGCTTCCAGCTTCTGACGATCGCCCGGCGGCATCCGCTCCGCCGCGAGCCCGGCGCACAGCGCTTCCAATTCCGCCATCGCCTCGAACATTTCCGTCAAACGATCGAGCGACGGCTGCGCCACGACGGCGCCGCGGTGAGCACGGGCCTCGACCAGACCGCTCGCCACCAGTTGCCGCAGCGCTTCGCGCACCGGCGTGCGCGACACGGAAAAGCGCCGCGCGATATCGGTCTCGTCGAGCGCCGATCCCGGCGGCAACACGCCGCGCACGATTTCGTCCGCCAACTGCAGCCGCAGCTCTTCCGCACGTGTGACCTTGTCGCGCAGTGGCGAAGGCCGGTCGACCCGCCGGACCGGGATCCCGGTCTCCGAGCCTGTCAGCGGCGTTCGCGCGCGAAGATCATCAAGGCTCATGCCCTTTAATCCTTCGGCTCGTCGATAACGCTGACATGCGCCGCGACGATCCGCCAACCTTCGGGAAATCGCGCCCAGGTCTGCATCTGCCGCCCTACCCTGCCCGGCGCGTTATCGCGGTAGAACAGCGTCGAGGCGACCGCAGTGTCCCGCCCATAGGTGGTGATGACCGTCTTGTCGGTCCGCCGCATCAGCCCGACCGGCGAGCGCGCGGCGCGGAACGCCATGATCGCGTCGTAGCCATAGAGATTTTCGCCGATGCCGTAGCGCAGCGTGCGGGGATCACTGCGGAACAGCTCATCGAGCACCGCGACATCGTTCGACACCAGCGCCTTTTCATAGCGCGCGAATTGCGCGGTCACTTCGGCCACCACCTCGGGAAGATCGATTTCCATCATGACAATCCTCTCGGCGCCGGCGCGGCGGCAACGCCCATCTGCTCCAGCGCATGCGCGACGCGCAATGCGATATCCTCCCGCCACGGCGCGGCGATGATCTGAACGCCGATCGGCATCGGCTCCAACGGTACCGGCACCGCTACAACAGGCAGGCCGATGAACGAAATCGGCTGGGTGTGGATGCCGATATTGGCGCGCACCGGCAGTTCGACGCCATCGAGTATGAAATTGACCTGACCGAGCTTGGGCGCGATGCAGGGCGTGGCCGGCGCAATGATCACGTCCACCGACTTGAACAGCTCCAGCACTTTTGCGCGATACCAGCGGCGAAATTTTTGCGCACGGTCGACCAGCGGCGCCGGGACCATGGCTCCGGCGATCAGGCGGTCGCGCACCGCCGGATCGAAATCGTTCGGGCGGTTACGCAGGCGATCGAGGTGCAGCGAAGCGCCTTCGGTGGTGGAGATCACGTAAGCCGCGGCGCGCGCGCGCGCGGCCTCGGGAAGTTCGATCGTGTTCGTCGCGTTCAGCGCCTTGGCAACGCGCGCGACGGCTTCGACTGCTTCGGGGAAGACATTCTTCTGGAAATAGCCGCCGGCCATCGCGATTCGCAGACCTGAGATATGCTGCGCCAGCAGCGAGGTGGCCGGTTCAACCGGCCGTGTCGTGCAGGCTGCGTCATCGGCATCAGGCCCCTGCATCGCGTCATAGGCCAGCGCGAGGTCGCTCACGCTGCGCGCGAACGGGCCGAGGTGATCGAAGCTTGCGACAAAGGGAAACGAGCGCGCCCGCGACAGCCGGCCATAGGTCGGCTTCAGGCCAAAGGTGCCGCAGAACGACGACGGCACACGGATAGAGCCGTTGGTGTCGGACCCGAGCGCGATCGGAACGAGTGCGCCGCCGACCGCGCTTCCGGAGCCTCCCGACGAACCGCCGGTCATCCGCGTCGGATCGTGCGGATTGCGCGACGGGCCGTCATGCACATTCTCGCCCGTGAAATCGTAGGCGTATTCGCCCATGTTGAGCGCGCCGACCAGAACGGCGCCGGCCGCCTCCATGCGCTCGATCAGCGTGGCGTCGCGCGATGACGGGGCGAGATCACGGTTGATCTTCGACCCGGCGCGTGTGGCAAGCCCCTTCACGTCGAACAGGTTCTTGACTGCGAACGGCACGCCCGCGAGCGGCCCGACCTTTTGTCCGGTGGCGATCACGGCATCGATTGCCTTGGCGGTGGTACGTGCGCGATCCGCGGTGACGTCGGTGAACGAGTTCAGCACGGAATCGTGTTTGGCGATCCGCGCGAGCGCCGCTTCGGTCGCATCGAGCGCGGAAAGCTTGCGGTCTTTCACCGCCTGCGCGATTTGCTGGGCCGACAGCCCGTCGGTGTTTACGGTCATGGCGCGGTCAGGCCGTGAAGACACTGGCCGGCTCGGTCTCATCCGGCAGCGGGAATTCGTCGACCAGCCGCGCCAGTCTCAGCGACACTTCGAGGTTCGCGCGCACGGCCGGCCGCCAGGCTTCCTCGACCGGCAGGGCCAGCGCCTTTGCTACGGCATCGATGTAACTATCAAGATGATCGGCAGCCATTTCGCTCCACTCGATTTTCTAGTGAACCGGCAACGGCGGATGCGGGATCGCCGTCAGCAGTTCCTTTGTATAGGCGTCCTTCGGATCGCCGAGCACGCGCTCGGACAACCCCTGCTCCACGATTCGTCCGCTGCGCATCACGATGACACGATCGCACAGCAAACGTACCACATTCAGATCATGCGACACGAACAAATAGCTCATGCCCATCGATTGCTTCAGGTCCTGCAGCAGATTGAGCACCACGGCCTGCACGGAGACATCGAGCGCAGCGGTCGGCTCGTCGAGGATCACGAGTTTTGGATGCAGCGCAATCGCGCGGGCGATGCCGACGCGGGCCTTCTGGCCTCCGGATAATTGATGCGGGAACCGATCGAGCAGGTCGACTGGAAGCCCGACCAGGCCGGCAAGCTTCTCGCAACGGGCGCGCAATGCGTCGCGGCCCTTGACATCGCCGAGCTGCAGAAGCGGATCGGCAATCGCGCGCGCAGCCGTGAAGCGCGGGTTGAGGCTGTCGGTCGGGTCCTGGAACACCATCTGGATGCTCTTGCGCTGCGGCAGCCGTGCAAAGGCCTGCGGTAGGATCGCGCCGATCTCCTCCCCATCGAATACGATGCGGCCCGACGTCTGATCCAGCAGGCGCATCACCATCATCGAGGTCGTCGATTTGCCGCAGCCGGATTCGCCGACGAGGCCGACGCTCTCGCCATGCCCGACCGCGAAGCTGATGCCATCCACCGCGCGGAAGACTTCCGCTTCCACGGGCGGCTTGCGCGAGAACAGTTTTGTCAGGACCGCGCTCGCGCCCTGGCGAGGGTATTCCTTCACCAGCTTATCGACGAGGAGAAGCGGTGATTTATTCTGGTCACCGGCGGGCTTCTTCTCTCTTTCTCCGACGGCGGGGAGAGGCACCGCTTCCTCTTCCGGCAGCAGATCGCGCAGGGACACGCCGACCCTCGGCGTCGCGCGCATCAGCTTTTTCGTATAGGCATGCTCAGGCTTGGCAAAGATATCCGCCGACTTCGCGGTCTCCACCACCCGGCCCTTCTCCATGACAACCACGCGGTCGCAATAGGCCGCAGCGAGGCCCAGATCGTGCGTGATCAGGATCGTCGACATGTGGCGGCGCTTCGTCAGTTCCACGATCAGGTCCATCACCGCCTTCTGCGTGGTGACGTCGAGGCCGGTGGTCGGCTCGTCTGCGATCAAGAGCTGCGGATTGCAGGCCAGCGCCAGCGCGATCACGACACGCTGGCACATGCCCCCTGAGAGCTCGAACGGATAGGCATGATAGCGCTCGCGGGGACGGACGATCTTGACCTGTTCCAGTGCCTCGATCGCCTTCTCGCCGCGGTCGCTGGCGGCAGCCTGCACATGCTGGCGCAGCACGTCCTCGATCTGGACGCCGACTTTCCGGATCGGGTTGAGCGCTGCGCGCGGGTTCTGAAAGATCATCGAGATTTCACGGCCGCGCAGATCGCGCATCTCGTTCTCGCTCGCGGCCTTGACGTCGATGCCGGAAAACATCACCGAGCCCTCGGCGATCTTGCCGGCGCGGTCGAGGATGCGCATCACGGCATATGAAGTCACCGACTTGCCGGAGCCTGACTCGCCGACGATGCCGAGCGTCTCGCCTTTCGCCACTGATATGTTGACGTGCTGCACCGCCTTGACGATGCCGCGCCGGGTGGTGAATTCGACCGTGAGGTCGTTGACGTCGAGAAGAGGCTGGGCCGTCATGATGACCTCCGCAAGAATCTCGAAAACGACCCCATGCAAAGTAGGACAGTCAGCGCTGCTGGCGCGGCGGGACGAGCAAAGCTTGAACCAGCCATCACGTCCTCCGCTGCGGGTCGACGATGTCGCGCAGGCCGTCACCGAGCAGGTTGAAGCAGAACACCGCGATCATCAGTGCAAGTCCGGGGAACAGCGCGATCCACCATTCGCCCGAGACCATGAAGGTAGCGCCCTCCGCGACCATGATCCCCCATTCGGCCGTCGGCGGCCGCACGCCCAGTCCGATGAAGGAGAGACCGGCGGCGTTGAGGATCGCATAGCCCATGGTCAGCGACACCTGCACGATCATGATCGGCATGATGTTGGGCAGGATATGCACCAGCAGAATCCGCATCTCGCCATTGCCCGAAAGCCGCGCCGCCTGCACGAAACCGGCATCGCGGCGCACGTTCGCCTCGGCCCGCGCGACGCGGGCATAAAGCGGGAAGTTCACGATCGCGGTGGCGATGATGATGTTCTGCACGGTATTGCCGAGCGCCGCCACGACGCCCATCGCCAGCACGAACAGCGGAAACGCCATGATGGTATCGGCGATGCGGCCGACGATGCGATCGGTCCAGCCGCCGAAATAGCCGGCGGCAATACCAGCAAGCCCGCCCATCAGGAACACCAGCACCACGGAAGCGACCGCGATGAAGGTGTCGAGCCGGGTGGCGACGACGACGCGGCTGAAGATGTCGCGGCCCAGTTGATCGGTACCGAACCAGTGCGCCGCCGACGGCGGCTTCAGGGCCGATGCGGTATCGCTGGCCAGCGGATCGTAGGGCACGATGTAGGGCCCGAAGATCGCGGCGAACAGGATGATGACGAGCAGGCCGAAGGCAAAGGCGGTGACGCGGTTCTCGCCGAGCACGTAGCGAGTGTGCTCGAGGATCGCGGCCAGTCCCGAGCTACGCGCGGGTCCGGCGGGTTCAGCGGCAGGCGCAGCGCTACTCATCTTTCATCCTCACCCTTCCAGCCGCACGCGTGGATCGATCACGCCGTAGAGAATGTCGATGATCAGGTTGAGCAGTACGTACATGACCGCCATGGTCAGCACGAAGCCCTGCACCGGCGCGAAGTCCGAGGAGATCAGCGCTTCTACCGCATAGGAGCCGATGCCGGGCCAGGCGAACACTTTCTCGACCAGCACGTTGGCCCCGAGCAGGAACGAGAACACCATGCTGAGCGTGGTGATGACCGGCAGCATCGCGTTGCGAAACGCGTAGGTGACGATCACGGTCGACGGCGACAGCCCGCTGGCGCGCGCGGTGCGGACGAAGTCGGACGCCAGCACCGCCAGCATCGAGGCCCGCGTCATGCGCGCGATCGGCGCCAGCGAGAAGATCGCAAGCGTCGCCGCCGGCAGGATCAACTGGCTCAGCGCCGAGCGGAACGTCTCGAAATCGCGCGCGATCAGCGCGTCGATCAGATAGAGCCCGGTCACGGTGGGCGGCGCACTGTAGAACACGTCGAGCCGCCCGAGCGGCGCCGGCGACCAGCCGAGCCTGAAATAGAACACATAGACCAGCACCAGACCCGTAAAGAACACTGGCAGCGACACGCCGGCAGTGGTGGTGACGCGGCAGAGGTGATCGATCCAGGAGCCCGGGCGCGTCGCCGCCAGCACGCCAAGCGGGATCGCGATCATGATGGAGACGACAAGGCCAAGCAGCGTCAGTTCGGCCGATGCTGGCAGGCGATTCCGGATTTCAGTCGCGACCGGCTGGCCTGTCGTGAGCGAGTTGCCGAAATCGCCATGCGCGAGATCGTTGGTGTAGCGGAAGAACTGCTCGATCAGCGGCTTGTCGAAGCCGAGTTTCTTGCGGATCTGCTCGATGGCTTCCTTGCTGGCCGCAGGTCCTGCAAAATAGGCGGCGGGGTCGCCGGGCAGCGCGCGCGTCAGCAGGAAGGTAACGATCACGACCCCGATCAGCGACGGGATCGCAAACATCAACCGCTTGCCGATCATGGTCAGCATTGCGTGCTCCAGATGAGAAGAAAAGGTGCTGCCGCAGGCGCAACTGCGCTCCCTCCCCCCTTGTGGGGGAGGGCTGGGGAGAGGGGCAAGCCACGCGCACCGCCGTTGCCGCCACCCCCTCCCTAACCCTCCCCCACAAGGGGGGAGGGAACGAGAGGGCCGATATGCCGCGCCTGGCAATCATCACATCACGCCTTCACGAGCGCGCGATAATCCAGCCTGCGGTGGAACCAGTATTGATAGCCCGACACGTTCTTTTGCATCGCGACGTTGACGTAGGGCTGATAGAGCGGGATGCGCGGGATGTCCTTGAAGGCGAGATCGACAAAGCCTTTTACGTCGGTGTCGTATTTGGCGGTGTTGCCGTTCGCCGCGGCGTCAACGGCGCCGCCGATGAATTCGTCCATCGCCTTCGACTGGTAGCTCATGGTGTTGAAGATCGAATTCTTGCCGTCGTAGCACCAGATGAAGAAGTATTCGGGATAGTCGAGCCAGCCGGAGAACACGTTGGTGTAGAGCGGGAGCACCTTCTTGTTAAGCTCAGTGCGCCAGTTGGCGCCGGGGATCTTGTTGATCGTGGTCTTGATGCCGATCTGCGCCAGGCTCTCCTGCACCAGCACGCACAGCGGCTCGTTGACGCCGGCAAAGCCGAGGTCGAACGACAGTGTCGTCTCGAAACCGTTGGGATAGCCGGCCTCCGCCAGCAGTGCCTTGGCTTTCGCGATATCCGTGACGTATTTGGTCGGCTGCGGCCACGCCACCTCGGTTGCCTTGTCGGCGGCGGCGCCGAACATCGGTTTGGCCAGCCCGAACAGCACCGCATCCATGATCTTCTGATAGGGGATCGCGCAGGCGACGGCCTCGCGAACCTTGGGATTGTCGAACGGCGCGATCTTGACGTTCATGCCGATATACTGCACGCCGTTGGAATACGGCACCGAGACGATGTTCAGCTTGCCGTTGTCCTTGAGCTCGACGAAATCCTTGTTCGGCAGATCGTAGGAGATGTCGGCGTCGCCGCGCTCCAGCAGCGCACGGCGGTTACCGGCCTGCGGCACCATGCGCCAGATCACGCGCTTCACCTTCGGCAACGGACCACCGGCCCACGCATCGTTGCGCTCCATGACGACTTCGGTGCCGGCAGTCCACTTCGTCACCTTGTAGGCGCCGGAGCCCGCGGTCTGCTGCTTGGTGTATTCGAGGCCCCACGGGTCCTTCTCGCTGGCGTTCTTCTTCACCAGTTCCGAGTTGACGACGCACGGCACGATGACCGCGAGATCGGGAATGGTGAGACGATCCCTCTTGGCAAAATCCACCCGCACCGTGTTGTCGTCGACGACGACGAACTGCTCGGTCTTGGTCAGGGAACCCGCGCCCATCTGGAAGGTCGGAAAGCCGCCGACGCTCACCGCGCGATCGAGCGACCATTTGACGTCCTTGGCCGTGACCGGCGTACCGTCGTGGAACGTGGCGTTCTTCTTCAGCTTGAAGGTGACCGACATGTCGCCGACGTTCATGTCCTCGGCGAGTTCGGGCTTGAACTTGTCGCGGTCGTAGTACGGCACGCCGCCCGGACCGCTCTTCATCTCGTGGCTGATCAGGCGATCGTAACAATTCCACGACACCTCGTAGCCGGGCACGTTGGTGCCGACGCCATGAATGTCGAGATTATTGGGGCCGCTTTCGGAGACGATCAGCAGCGTCTCCGAGCGCGCATCAGCCTTGGCAGCGGACCAGATCGCCGGCGCAGGCACCATCGCGCCCGCGGCAGCTCCGGTGACGGATTTCAGAAAATCGCGACGCTTCATGGGTGATGCTCCAAACGCCAGAGGGAAACGGGCTTTGGAACTGGAATCGCAAGGTTCGTGCCAACCCTTAAGGAATGCTTTCTGCCCGACCAAGCGATTGATTTTACTGTATAACGCGATCGATCGCGGCACGACCGGGGATGCGACCACCCTGATCTATTGCATACAAAGAGACGTATTTGCCCAATGAATATGCAGAATTTTTGGGCGCTCTATTGCTGTGCGACAATCAAACCAGCCAAGTCAAATCCCGTCATTCGGACGGGTCACGTACTTCCAACCCTCGATGCAGTCTGGCGGGATCGCTGACACGGTGCAGCAGAAGCTGCCCACGCGAAGCGGATGACTTCCCGCCTTAGCTCGCGATGGCGGGGATGATGCTACCTGTCCGGATTGGCCCGCTCGAACTGGCGCAGGAGGCGGTTGCCGCGCTCGACGGCAACGTCGAGGGCTGCCTGAGCCGACTGCTTGCCGCTGAAAACCTGTTCGAGTTCATCCTCGATCACGCCACGGATCAGCACAAAGGATCCAAGCCGGATTCCCTTTGAATTCTCCGTCGGCAGCTTCAAAGTCAGCTGCTCTATCCCGATCGCAGCGCCTGGATTGCGGTCGTAGAAGCCCTGCGCGCGGGTGAGATCGTAGGCAGCGCGGGTGATCGGCAGGTAACCTGTGTTCTGGTGCCAGGCGGCCTGCACTTCCGGCTTCGAGAGATAAGCAAAGAACCGTGCGACGCCGGTATATTCGGCGCGCGGCCGGTCACGCAGCACCCATAGCGTGGCGCCGCCGATGATCGAGTTTTGCGGGGCACCTGCGATTTCGGGCCGGTGCGGGATCAAGCCATAGCCGACCTCGAACTTGGAATTGGCCTTGATGTCCGCGCGCGTCCCGGATGAGCCGATGAAGATGGCACATTCGCCCTTCTGAAAGCGCGGCTCGGCCGATTGTCCTCGACCGCTATAATCGAACACCTTCGTCGTCTGCCACTCCGCCAGTTGCGCGATGTGCCGTACCACGTCCGGATTGTTGAAGGTCAGCTCGGTATCGAGCCCACTGAAACCGTTGGCCTGGGTCGCCAGCGGCAGATTGTGGAATGCGGAAAAATTCTCGACATGGACCCAGGAGGGCCAGGATGTGGTGAAACCGCAAGGCGAACCCGCCGAGCGCAGACGCTTGGCCGCATCGCCGACCTCGGCCCAGGTCTTCGGCGGCACCTCCGGATCTAGGCCCGCGGAGCGGAACATATCCTTGTTGTAGTAGAGGATCGGCGTCGAGACATTGAACGGAAACGACAGCATGTTGCCGGCGACATCGGAATAATAGCCGGTCACCGCGGGCAGATACGCATCGGGAGAGAACGTTTCCGACTGGTCGCGCATCAATTCGTATACCGGATAGATCGCGCCCTTTGCCGCCATCATCGTAGCGGTCGCGATCTCGTTGACCTGAACGATGGCAGGCTGGCTTCGTGAACGGAATGCGAAGATCGCCGCCGTCACCGTCTCGGTGTAGTTGCCCTTGTAGGTCGGCACGATCCGGTAGTCGGACTGCGACGCATTGAAATCGGCCGCCAGC
>Ga0268266_10001685_pt1 | contig 25417 bp, 22 predicted proteins | sample KBSS13metaG_FD_190356 | JGI IMG/M metagenome (GOLD analysis project Ga0268266, IMG submission 190356) | Switchgrass rhizosphere microbial communities from Kellogg Biological Station, Michigan, USA - KBS S1-3 metaG (SPAdes) (version 2) | ecosystem: Host-associated > Plants > Roots > Rhizosphere... | reverse complement strand
AAGTCCCCGCGCTGCGAGTCCTCGCCGGCGGCGCCCTGGTGATGGGCGCCGTCATTGCCGACATCGTCGGCGATATCAGAACGCATCCGCGGTCAGGCTGATTACCGCACCGCGAACGGCGACTGGTAGGGACGGCCGAATGGCACGCCGTTGATCACGGTCTGCACCGGCTTGAGCAGCAGCTTGCCCTCGCGCTTGTTGTTGCGAGTGTCGAGGAATGAGGTCGGCCCTTCCACCAACTCCATGATCGCGACATCGCCCGGCGCGCCGATCTGCAGCGTGCCGATCTTCGGTGCGCGGTTGATGATCTTGGCCGGCGCCATGGTCGCCATCGCCACCACCTGCTCCACCGTAAATCCCAGCGGAATGAACTTGCTCATCACGTTCGGCAAGTAAGGTACGCCGGGCGAATTGCCGGAGAAGACGTGGATGTCGGAGGAGATCGTGTCGGGCGTGCAGCCGCCCGGGATCGCCACCTCCGCCACGGTGAAGTCGAAACTGCCGCCGCCATGGCCAACATCGAACAGGACGCCGCGTTGCTTGGCGGCGAGCGCCGCCGGCAACAGCTTGCCGTCCTGCACGATGTTGGTGAAGGCGCCGGCGTTGTTCGGCGCGCCGGAATAGGCGTGGGTGAGGATATCGCCCGGCCGCAGCAGGTCGAGAATCTCCGACATCAGCTCCTTGGTCTCGACGCCGCCGATATGCACCATCATCTTGGCCGGCCAGCCGCACATTTCGCAGGCCTTGATCGCGCGCTTCAGCGGCTCCGTGCCATGCTTGAAGATGACGTTCTCCGACATCCGAACCTTCACCCCGAGCAGGAAGTCCTGATTTTCGGCGAGCGCCATCGCGCAGGCCTCGACCTGCGCATTGTCGATATTATAGAGCTCGGCCACCGGGAAAGCCGACAAGCCGTTGTTGGCAATATGGACGAACGCGTAAATGCGTGCCCGCGATTGCGCGACGATATAGCGACGCAGCGCCGCGAGATTGTTGACGCCGGCGTCGCCTGCAGACACCACCGTCGTTGTGCCCTGAAACTGCACCAGCTCGTCCGCGGGAATGCCGATCGCCGAGCCATACGGGTAGACGTGGGAATGCAGGTCGATCAGGCCGGGCGTCACCAGCTTGCCTGACGCGTCGATGGTCTTGGCGGCACGTGCGGCCGGAATCTCGTTCTCGACCGCCTCGATCACGCCCCAGCGGATGCCGATGTCGCGCTTGCCCCGCAGCGACTGGCTGGGATCCAGCACATCGCCGCCCTTGATCACGAGGTCGAACTTGTCGTTCGGCCCCATCGCGGCGTTGGCACCGCCCGATATGGCTGCGACCGCAGCTGACCCCGACAGACTCAGAAAATGTCGGCGTGAAACCCCGCTCATGGCAATGCTCCCCCTGTGGTTTCTTATGGCGCGATGATGCGCCGGGCACCGGCGTTCCGCAAGCAGCGCGTGCACCGTCCCACGCAAAACCGCTGGTCACACCGATGATCCCCGAGTGGGCAGCCCAGCTGTGTGCTCGCCAGAGCGAGCCACGATCCCTGACGTCGCTATCTCGCAGGATAGGTGGAGCGCAACGATACCCATCCTCCACGAACGCTGGCGTTGATGGGTATCGCTGCGCCCACCCATCCTACGAATATATCCAAAAGTCGCAGGGGGCGCGCGCAACGCACGCGTGTGAACAAGCGTTCAGAAATCTCTTGGAGTTCCGCGGGAACGTTCTCGGCAATGTGATGTTCTATCCTCGATCAATTGAGGAGGACTGAATGAAGAAGCTTGGATACGTTATCGCCGCACTTGGTGCGATCATCGTCGCGGCGCCGTCGATTGCGAGCGCGGAGACCGTCGTGATCAAGCGTGGCGGCTATCATGGCCATCATCACGGCTATGGCGCGCGCGCCGAATACCGAGGCTACCACGACCGCGGCTACCATCGCGGATGGCGGCATGGTCATCGCGACCGGGTTGTGATCGTCAAGAAGCATCGTTACTGAGACCGACACATCTCAAACTGAAAATGGCTCCTCGCGGAGCCATTTTCTTTGTTTGATGCTGATCGCGAAGTCTATCAGCTATAGATCTCGAACAGGCCGGCGCCGCCCTGGCCGCCGCCGATGCACATCGTGACGACGCCCCACTTGGCCTTGCGCCGGCGGCCTTCCTGCAGGATGTGACCGGTGAGACGCGCACCGGTCATGCCGAAGGGATGGCCGATCGCGATAGAGCCGCCGTTAACGTTGTACTTTTCGGGATCGATGCCGAGCTTGTCGCGCGAATAGAGGCACTGGCTGGCGAAAGCTTCGTTGAGCTCCCAGAGATCGATGTCGTCGATCTTCAGGCCGTGACGCTTGAGCAGCTTCGGCACGGCGTAGATCGGGCCGATGCCCATCTCGTCCGGCTCGCAGCCCGCCGACGCCCAGGCGACGAAGCGGCCCATCGGATTGAGGCCGCGCTTCTCGGCGTCCTTGGCTTCCATCAGCACGACCGCGGCGGCGCCGTCGGAAAGCTGGCTGGCATTGCCGGCGGTGACGTATTTGCCGGGGCCCTTCACCGGCTCGAGCTTGGCAAGGCCTTCCATGGTGGTTTCGGGCCGGTTGCATTCGTCGCGGTCGACGACGTAGTCGACGATGCTTTCGGCTTTCGTCGCCTTGTCGACCACCTTCATCTTGGTCTTCATCGGGACGATTTCGTCCTTGAACTTGTTGGCCTGCTGGGCGGCGGCCATGCGGCGCTGCGATTCCAGCGAATATTCGTCCTGGTACTCGCGGCTGACCTTGTAGCGCTCGGCGACGATGTCGGCGGTGTCGATCATCGCCATGAAGATGTCGGGCGCGACCTTGAGCAGTTCAGCGTCGATCGAGTCCTTGGGCGAGCCACCGCCGGGGATCGAGATGCTTTCGACGCCGCCGGCCACGATGCAGTCCGAGCCATCCGAGCGGATCGAGTTCGCAGCCATTGCAATCGTCTGCAGGCCCGACGAGCAGAAACGATTCACCGAGACGCCGGCGGTCGACTTCGGCAGACCAGCGAGCAGCGCGGCCTGGCGGCCGATATTCGGCGCGCCGTGCGCGCAGTTTCCGAGATAGCAGTCCTCGACATATTCCTTGTCGACGCCGGCGCGCTCGACCGCGTGCTTGATGGCGTGACCCGCCAGCGACATCGGCGGGGTGATGTTGAACCCGCCGCGTCCGGACTTTGCCAGCCCGGTACGTGCATAGGAAACGATAACAGCTTCACGCATTTGAAAGACCTCCCTTTGATGCGATCCAGTATGGACTGGAGCCGCGCCCGTGTGTAGCAAAAACCCGAATTCCGGCCGGCGGAAAAGCCGGAAATCGGATCAATCCCACGCCGGCGCAAAGCCCGGATTTACACACCGCTTGTCCTTCGGCAAGGCCGCGATGGCCTTCCTGTCGGCGTCATCCAGCTTCACGCCGAGCGCGGCGAGATTGGCTTGCTGGCTCTCGCTGCGCGAAGCCTTGGGAATCGCGGCGACGCCGTCCTGATCGAGCAGCCATTTCAGCGCGACCTGTGCCGCGGTGGCGCCGTGCTTGCGCCCGATAGCCGCAAGTGTCGGGTCGGAAGCCACCCGCCCCTGCGCCAGCGGACAATAGGCGACCAGTGGAATCGATTTCGCAGTGAGAAACTGGCGCAGCCGCGTCTGGTCCAGCATCACGTGGTATTCGACCTGGTTGCAGGCGATCGGGGCGCCGATTTCCTCGACTACCGTTTTCAGGAGCGCAATGTTGAAATTGGCGACGCCGATGGCACGGGTGCGGCCTTCCTCCTTCAGCTTGATCAGCGCCTCGAACATCGCGGGCAGGTTCATCCTCGGCGCCGGCCAGTGCACCAGATAGAGATCGACGTGATCGACCCGGAGCTTCTTCAGGGATGCATCGAACGCCCGCCGGATCGCATCCGGCGCCAGGTTCTCGTTCCAGACCTTGGTGGTGACATGCAGATCCTTGCGGGCGACGCCGGAGGCGGCAATCGCGGCTCCGATAGCGTCCTCGTTGCCATACATCTCGGCGGTGTCGAGATGCCGGTAGCCCAGCGCCAGCGCGCTCTCGACGGCCGTGCGGCAGGTATCGCCCTGCATGCGAAAAGTGCCGAGCCCGAGCCTGGGCAGGCTGATGCCTTGGGTCTGCTGATGTTCCATGATGACTCCGGAAGGACAAAGTCGCGCAGGCTTAGCGAAAGCCACGCGGTCGGTATTTCATTGGGGGAAATTGGCCGCTATTGAGTAATCTGCGCACCGGGCGCGGGACAAATCAAGATCGGGTTGGGAATGCGCAGGGATACGATGGCAAGGGCGTTGCGACAATGGCTGGACACCCACCAGCTGCCTGCGATCATCGCCGCCGTGCTCGGCGTGGTCGTGGCGCTTTCCGTGCTGATGGTGGTGGGCGGCTATCTCGCGGTAAAGCCCTGAGCCTCATTTCGCTGTTCCGGCCGCAGCAAGAATGGGCGACCAGCGCGCGATCTCGGACCGGACGAAGCGATCGAAAGCAGCTGGGTTGCGTTCGTCTTTTGGCGGTATCGCGCCACCGAGCTGGGCAATCCGCTCGCGCACGACATCATCATCGAGCGACCGGTCGAGCGCATCGGAAAGCCTGGCGATGATTTCTGGCGAAACGCCTTTCGGCGCAAACAGTCCCGCCCAGACGCTCATCTCGTAGTTGACGCCTGCCTCTTTCGCGGTCGGAACGTCAGGCAGCGTTTGCAGGCGTTTTGCAGCGGAGACGGCGAAGGCCTTGACCGAGCCGGCCAGAACCGACTCCGCCACGCTGACCGACTGCTCGCACATGAAATCGACGTGGCCCCCGACCAGATCGTTCAACGCCGGACCCGAGCCGCGATAGGCGACAAGCGCCGGCTTCGTGCCGATTTCGGCGGTGAACAGCAGGCACGCCATATGCGAGGACGCGCCGATGCCGCCATGGGCCTGCTTCATCGCGTCCCCCCCTTGCCGCAGCACCGCTACGAATTCCTTCAGGTCGTTTGCCGGGAAATCCTTTCGCGCGATCACGACCGCCGGGGAATGGGCGGTGAACCCGATCGGCACGAAATCGGCAACCGGATCGTATTTGAGGTTCGGGGTGAGCACGGGCGCTGCGACATGCGAACCCATCGCCGCGGCAAGCAGGGTATAGCCGTCGGGCGCGGCAGCCGCGACGCGTGCGCTGCCGACCGTGCCGCCGGCGCCGCTGACATTCTCGATGATGATGGATTGCCCGAGGATCTTCGACATCTGGTGGGTGACGATGCGCGCCACGACGTCGCTTGCGCCTCCGGGAGGGAACGGCACCACCACCGTGATCGCCCTGGAGGGATAGTCCTGCGCCCCCACCTGCCCGGCGATGCCGACGAGTAGCGCCGCAAGCGCGCAGGCTTTCCAGATCCACGTGCCAGGCTTCATAACGCGCGCTCCTGTTCCGCTCTGCGCCGTCACATTTTTCAGTCGCCGTTCAATATTTCCGCAACCTCGACCGCACGTCCCTCGCGCGCCGAAAGAATGCCAGCGCGTACCACGGCGAGCGATCGCGTCGCCTCCTCGCCCCCGACCTCGTGCTGACCCTGCCCGCGCGCCGCTGCGGCAAACTCCTCGAGTTCCTCGACCAGGGTATCGTTGGCCGGGCACGGCACCGCGACCGGCTGGCTTTCACCGCGCTTGAGCAGCCGCAGCCCATTGTGCAGATCGTAGAACGCCGTCATATCCTTGCCGTAGACGTTCATCAGGTAGTACTCGGACGCCGAGGCGTAGCTTGCGTTCAGCGTCGAAAGCGCACCGTTCTCATGCTGCAGGATCAGGCTCGCGACATCAGGATTGTCGCCCGGCAGCACCAGTTGCGCCGACTGCGCGCGTACCGCGTGGATCGGCCCGATCAGGTAGGTGAGCACGTCGGCATAGTGGATTCCGATCTGCAGCATCACACCGCCCGGCATGCCCGCGGCCTGGTAGCGCCACGAGGTGAGATCGATTTTGCCGAGGCGGTCACGGCTGATGTTGGCCTCGGCGTTGACGAGCTTGCCGAACCGTCCGGCGTCGATCTGCTGCCTGACATAGCGGAAATGGCTCTCGCGCCGCCGCTGATAACCGAGCGCCAACACCACGCCGGCCTTGCGGCAGGCCTCGGTGATGGCGCGGCCGTCCGAGATGCTGTTGGCGATCGGCTTGTCGAGGAAGACGTGCTTGCCGGCGGCCGCGGCGGCGGAGGTCGTCGCCAGATGCACATCGTTCGGCGTCGTGTTGATGATCGCCTCGATTTCGCCATCAGCCAGAATTGCCTCATAGCTCGGGGCTGGCCGGCAATGATATTTTTCCGCGAATTTCTTGCGCTTCTCCTCAGAGCGCGTGTAGCAGCTTCGGATTTCGAGCTTGCCCGAGCGCTGGATGGCATCCGCCAGAACGTCGGACCACCAACCCATCCCGATGCAGGCCACGCGAAGCGGACCACCACTCATCACTTTGCCCTCCCCAAGCCGGCTTCGCCTTCTTTCATTCCCAATTCGCGCCGATCGACTCGACCGCCAGCTTCGCGATCCGCAAATCGGTCTCCCAGTCACCGCCGCTCACGCCGACGCCGGCGATGCATTGGCCATCGACCAGCACCGGTACGCCCCCTTCCATCGCCGTCCACCGGTCCGGTCCGGCGGCGAGCGCAAGGCCGATCGCGTGGCTGACGTCGAGGTCCTGACCGGCCGCGCCCTTGGCCGTGGTGGGACGCCGATTTGACGCGGCGCAAACCGCCTTGGTGGTGCACGAGTGCACGGTGTGGAAGCGACCGCCGTCCATTCGCTCGACCAGGATCACGTGTCCGCCGGCATCCACGATGGTGCAGGAGATCGCGATTTTTGCCTGGGTGGCCAATTCCACCGCCGTCGCCATGATCTTCTTCGCGCCCTGATACGTCAGGCGTTTGCTCTCGGCGACAAACATGACAGCGCTCCAATCGGGAAGGACTGACGAAGTGTGCGCTACCGCTGCGACGCGTTCAAGAAATTATACACAACTTCCGGATGCTATCTTGTATCGCGTGCATCGGCAGGCGACGAAAGCTAGCCGAACTATGCGGCGCGAACATGGAGGGCTGCGGGACGCGTGCCGACGGTCCCGCGCTCGATCGCGTCAGATGTGCTGCGCCATCATCTGGCCGGGGCGCGCATCCGGACGGGGCTCGATATCGACGGACCAGAGGTCGCGGTTGTCGACGTCCTTTAACGTCACGGTCATCACCTCGGTCTTGCCGTCGATGTCGACGCGTCCGAAAAACTGCATCCCGTAACAAGGCGCGAGGTTCTCGCCGCTGCAGCCCTTCTGAAACATCGCTTTCGGCCCGAACGTATTGTCGAGCGGGGCCGGCGCCCAGGTGCCGGCATGCAGCGGACCGGAGACGAACTCCCAGAACGGTTCGAAATCCTGGAATGCCGCGCGGTTCGGGTCGTAATAATGCGCCGCGGTGTAATGCATGTCGGCGGTCAGCCATATCGTATTGCGGATGCCGGCGCGCTTCATGAACGAGAGCAAATTGGCAATCTCGTGCTCACGCCGTTCCGGCGGACCATCGCCGAGCGCGATGCCATCCTCGCTGAAGAGGCCAATCGGCATGTCGGCTGCGATCACTTTCCAGGTGGCATCGGAAGCGACCAGTTCGCGTTTCAGCCAGGCCAGTTGCGTCGCGCCAAGGATACAGGTGTCGCCGCGATCGTCGCGCTTATTAAAGGTGGAATCGCGGTAGCTGCGCATGTCGATCATGAAGACGTCGAGCAGCGGACCGTAGCCGATCTTGCGATAGATGCGGCCGTCCTGCGCTGGCGTCGATCGCATCGGCATGAATTCATGGAACGCGCGGCGCGCCCGTGCCACCAGAAGTGAACTGCCATCCTCGGCATAGCCGGTCTCGTCGGCCGTGCCGGCCGGCGCCCAGTCGTTGGTGACCTCATGGTCGTCCCATTGCGCAAACAGGGGGACGGCAGCATGGAAGTCGCGAAAATTCTGGTCGAGCCAGTTGTATTTATAGTTGGCGCGGAACTGCGTGAGGGTTTGGGCGACGACGGACTTGTCCTCGGTGACGACATTTCGCCAGATCCCGCCATCAGGCAGCTTCAGCTCGCGCTCCACCGGACAGTCCGCATAAATGTGATCGCCGGAATGGATGAAGAAGTCCGGACGGTTGTCGAGCATCGTGCGATAAGTCCGCATGCCGCCGCGGCTTTCGTCGATGCCCCAGCCCTGCCCCGCCGTATCGCCCGACCAGGCGAACGATATGTTGTTGCGTGCCGTGGGCGCGGTACGGAAGTGGCCTACCTGGGTCTCGCCTTCGATGCCGCGCTCGTTGATATCGTCGAAGCGTACGCGATAAAAAATATCCTGCCCGGGCGGCAGGCCGCCGAGCAGCACCTTTGCGGTGAAATCCCGGCCCGGCAACGCGTCGGCGGTCGCCGAGCCGATGATGGTCTTGAAACTCTCCGTCGCCGAACATTCGACCTGCATTCGGGCCGCGCGATCGGCGCGCGCCCAGATGACCGCGGAATCGGCGGAGACGTCGCCCGATTGAATGCCGCTCGCGATCAGCGGCCGGTCCGCGGCGCGGCTGAGGTAAGGTCTGGCGAGGCTGCCGAGACCGGCAACGGCGCAAGTCGCAGCGGAGCGGACCAGCAAGTGCCGCCGGTTCAGACTTTGTTTGTTCAAGCCTTGTTTTGCGCGTATCGCAATCGACATCGAAGCACCCTCGTCGAATCACGACGAAGGTGTGCCCGTTGAGTTTGACTCGCGGCTGAAGCTTTTACGACAGGTGGATGACGTGGAACTGTAGGGTGGGTAGAGCGAAGCGAAACCCGTCGATCTCTGCTGTCGACCTCATCCTGAGGAGCCGCGCAGCGGCGTCTCGAAGGATGAATGGCGCCAGCCGGGCCACATGTTTCGAGACGGCGCTTCGCGCCTCCTCACCATGAGGTTTAGCCCGCTGAATTAATTCTGCCAGTCGCAGATGCCCCCGGACTTGCACGGCCAGGTCTGGACGCGCGTGTCGCGTGCCTGTGCGTCGAGCGGATTGCTGTGACGCCGCGCCAGCTTTGTGCGAGCGGCTCCACGCGGCTTCTCCACGCGCTGCTGCACAACGCGAGTCCTGGGCTCGACGCGAGTCTTCTCAGCGTTTTTCTTGGGCTCAAGGGTTTTGCTGGGCTCGGCGGTTTTGGAGACAACCACGCGCTCGGTCTTCACCGGCTTGCGGTCGGTTCTGGCCTCGATCCGGACCGGCGCGAACTGCGTCTCTGGCCCGAGCCGCTTCGGCGAAAGTAAAGCCGTCGAAGGATCGATGCCGATCAGTTCGCCGGCCTTGTATTCGTCGGCCAGCGCCGCGCTGCCCGACATCAGGAGCCCTGTGCAAAGTACCGCCGCAATAGCGCTTTTCAGGACCACCGCCGGCCTCCTGAGATCAACCAAAAAATGTGGAACACCCTATATATAGGAAGCCGGCTGGAGTATTCCAGCCGATCTGCCCGCCAAGGTGATTTGTGAAGGCCCTGGCTGTGGAAGAGTTCACAGCCAGGAGAGGCGGAACCTACTCGGCGGCCTGTGCCACCGACTGGCCGATCGCCGCCTCCATGCGCGCGCATTCACCGCGGAACTTCGCGACATTGGCTTCCTTGATATGGCCGTAGCCGCGAACCAGTTCCGCGGATTTCGCCAGCGCCACCAGACGCGGCCAGTCATGCGGCTTGGCCTTGTCGAGATGTCGGAAGATCATCGCGGAATATTCACCCGGCAAGGCCCGCTCCATCCGCCGCTCGGAGGTGTAACCGAACGGGTCGAACGCCGTGCCGCGCAGCGATTTGAACCGGGCCAGCAGTTCGAAGGCGCGGAAGACCCAGGAACCGAACTCGCGCTTGCGCAAGTGTCCGGTCGCCTTATCGCGTGACGCCAGCAGCGGCGGCGCGAGGCTGACCTTGACGCCGGGCTCACCGTCGAACTGCTCCTTCAGAGCCTTGGCAAACTCGCCGTCGGAATAAAGCCGGGCGACCTCGTACTCGTCCTTGTAGGCCATCAGCTTGAACAGGCCTTTTGCAAAAGCCTCCGTAAGCTCATGCGAACCGGGCGAGCCCTTTGCTTCGGCGACGCGGACGCGCTCGACCTCGGCGAGGTAGCGCTTCGAATAGGCCTCGTCCTGGTACTCGGTCAGGAATTTTGCCCGGAACGCGATGGTCTCGTCGAGCGTACGCTTCACCGGCGCCGCGCCCGAACTCTTGAAGCGCGCCGCGCTGACGACGCGCTGCAGGTCGTGCGCAGCCAACCGGCCCCACGAGAAGGCCAGCTTGTTCATGTCGATCGCCGCGCCGTTGAGCTCGATCGCCTTCATGATCGCCTCCAGCGACAACGGGATCGCGCCGCGCTGGAACGCAAAGCCGAGCATGAAGGAGTTGGTGGCGATGCTGTCGCCCATCAGCGCCGTGGCAAGTCCCGTGGCATCGAGGATGTCGAGGTCGGAGGCGCTGGCGGCCTCGTTGAGCGACTCCCGCATCGTCCCCGCCTCGAAATCGATATCGGGATCGATAACGAAGCTCGCGGTCGGCAGCAGGTCAGCATTGACGATCGCCCGCGTCACGCCACGCTCGGCCCGGCTCAGCGCCGGAATGCTGGTGGCGACCACGATGTCGCAGCCGAGAATGAGGTTGGCGCCGCCGGGCGCAATGCGGACGGTGGTGAGATCGTCCGCTTGGGGAGCGATGCGGACATGGCTCATGACCGCGCCGTTCTTCTGCGACAGTCCGGTGAAGTCGAGCGTCGAGCACGCCTTGCCGTCGACATGGGCGGCCATGCCGAGCAGCGCGCCGATGGTGATGACGCCGGTACCGCCAATCCCGGTGACGAGGATATTGTAGTCGCCATTGAGCGCAGGCACGGACGGCACCGGCAGATCAGCGAACAAGGCGGATGGATCGGCCGCGGCGCGGTCGGCTTTCCTCAGCTTGCCGCCATGCACGGTGACGAAACTCGGGCAAAAACCCTCGATGCAGGAAAAGTCCTTATTGCAGTTCGACTGGTCGATCCGCCGCTTGCGGCCCAACTCGGTCTCCAGCGGCTGCACCGAGACGCAGTTGGAAACGGTGGAGCAGTCGCCGCAGCCTTCGCAGACCCGCTCGTTGATGAAGATGCGCTTGTCCGGATCCGGATACAGCCCGCGCTTGCGGCGCCGGCGCTTCTCCGCCGCGCAGGTCTGGTCGTAAATCAGCACCGTGAGGCCCCTGACCTCGCGCAGCTCCCGCTGCACCGCATCGAGTTCGCGGCGATGATGAATAGTCGCGCCTGAGGGGAAGTAATTGCTGGGATATTTCTCCGGATCATCGGAGACGATGACGAGGCGTTTTGCGCCTTCCGCCGATACCTGGTGCGCGATCTGCGCCACCGTCAGACCACCCTCGGCCGGTTGGCCGCCGGTCATCGCCACCGCATCATTATAGAGGATCTTGTAGGTGATATTGACGCCCGCAGCCGCGGCCGCGCGGATCGCCAGCAGGCCGGAATGGGTGTAGGTGCCATCGCCCAAATTCTGGAACACGTGCGCTTCGCTCGTGAACGGCGCCTGCCCGATCCAGGTGACGCCCTCCGCGCCCATATGCGAGATCGTCTGCGTGCGGCGGTTCGGCACCGACAGCGCCATGCCGTGACAGCCGATGCCGGCCATCGCGCGGCTGCCTTCGGGGATCTTGGTCGAGGTATTGTGCGGACAGCCCGAACAGAAATACGGCGTGCGCTGCAGCTTGGCGGCGCCGACGCCTTCCGCCGGCCGATCGAACGCTTCGAGTTTTGCCAGACGCTGCTCCAGTCCCGGGTTGCGATGCCCGAGGCGGCGCAGCCGCGCCACGACCGCCGCCGCGACCATGGTCGGCGTCAACTCGCCTTCGCTCGGCAGCAGCATGGCGCCGGTCTCGTCGCGCTTGCCGACCACCGACGGCCGCTTCGACGCGTCTACATTATAGAGAATGCGGAGCAGCTGATCCTCGATGAAGCCACGCTTCTCCTCGACCACCAAAACATCCTGCAGACCTTCGGCGAACGCCTTTGCCCCGGATTCCTCCAGCGGCCAGGTCAGTGCGACCTTGTAGATGCGAAGCCCCAGCGCCTGCGCCTCGGCATCGGTGATGCCGAGATCGGCCAGCGCCTGCCGGAGATCGAGATAGGCCTTGCCGGTCGCCATGATGCCGAGCCGCGCCGGCTTCGAATCCAGCACGATGCGGTCGAAGCGGTTGACGCGCGTGAACGCCGCCACCGCCTGCATCTTCGGGCCGTGCAGCCGCCGCTCCTGATCCAGCGGCGCATCCGGCCAGCGGATGGAAAGGCCGCCCGGCGGCATCTCGAAATCATCGGGCATGATGATCTTGATGCGATCGGGGTCGCTGACGATCGAGGCCGAGCTTTCAACGGTCTCCGAAATCGCCTTGAAGCCGACCCAGCAGCTGGAATAGCGCGACAGCGCAAAGCCCAGAATGCCGAGATCGAGATAATCCTGCAGCGTCGCCGGGTTGACCACCGGCATCAGCGCCGCGGCGAACACCTGCTCGCTCTGATGGGCCAGCGTCGAAGACTGGCAGCCATGGTCGTCGCCGGCGAGCGCGATCACGCCGCCGTTCGGCGAGGTGCCGGCCGAGTTGGCATGCTTGAGCGCGTCCATTGAGCGGTCGACGCCGGGGCCCTTGCCGTACCAGATGCCGAATACGCCATCGACCTTGGCGCCCTGGAACATGCCGACCTGCTGGCTGCCCCACACGGCGGTTGCCGCCAGATCCTCGTTGAGACCGGGCGCGAACTCGATGTCATGCTGCTTGAGGAAAGATTTCGCGCGCCACAGCGCGTGGTCGTACATGCCGAGCGGCGAACCGCGGTAACCGGAGATGAAGCCGGCGGTGTTGAGCCCGGCGGCGCGGTCGCGTTCGCGCTGCAACATCGGCAAGCGGACCAGCGCCTGGGTACCGGAGAGAAAAATGCGCTTCGCATCCAGCCGGTACTTGTCGTCCAGCCCAACTTCCATCAACGCCATTCGGCCGCTCCCCGTCGCGCAAGTTCTGCCGGTGATTTTGAACCGGTCTAATTGTGACCAGAATGCACCGATTTTGCTATGCGTGCCCAGCGTGAATCCATGGCTGCAGGACATATCTCGCCTGCCCTGTGGATCAGGGTGGCTCTTGCCGAAAACCGTCTTCTTTGAAACGCTGCGGCGCAAAGGGAGAACCAAGGGATGAGCGAGCCGGCGTTCAGAACCGAGCTATTGGAAAGCGGCAATCTGCTCGTGGGACCGTGGCGCAGCCCGAAGCAGATGCTTCACGCGCAGGTCTACGATTCCCACGCCTCGATCCACGACGATGCTACCGCGCAAAAGCTCGGCTTTCAGGGCGGCACCATCGAGGGCCCGACCCATTTCAGCCAGTTCGCGCCGCTGTGCGAGCGGATCTGGGGCCAAGCGTGGTTCGAGACCGGATGCCTGTCGGCCCATTACCGCAACCCCGCCTTCGAGGGCGAGGAGGTGCAAGCCAATATCGAGCAGCCGAAGCCGGGACAGGCGACTTGCGCGATCGGCATGACCAAGCGCGACGGCACCGAGATTTTGCGGGGCACGGCATCGGTCGGTGACATGACGGAAACGGCGCTGAGCCGGCGGCTGGGCGAATTGAAGCCGCTTGCCGATCCCGTCATTCTCGCCGACCTCAAGGTCGGCATGAAGACCCCCCGCCAGACCGTGAAGATGGATTTCGACCAGCACATGGGCGACCTCTATCCGTTTTCCCTTGCTCAAAAGCTGAAGGTCATCACCGAGCCCTCGGCGTATTATTCGCAGGAGCTCAACCCTTGGGGCCGCGCAATCATTCCGATGGAGATGCTGAGTGTGCTGTTCCAGTACCGCGCCCGCGAGGACAAGCTGCCGGTCCGCGGGCCGGCGGTCGGGCTGTTCGCAGACCAGGAAATCCGCCTGCTGCGCGGACCGCTGTTCGTCGGCGACAGCTACACTACCGAGCGCGAGATCGTCGCGCTGAGCGGCAGCCGCCGCACCGAAAGCGTGTGGATGCGCACGACCGTGTTCGGTCCAGATGACAAGCCGGTCGCGACGATGCTGCTGAACATGGCCAGCATCAAGGACTCCTACGCCAACTACGAGCGGGAACACAAAGCGCTCTACGGCTAACAGCGTTCTCCGGCGAAGCGAACGCCGGTTCGCGTCGCGAAAACGCGTCGATGAAAAGTTTCAGCCCCATTCGCTATCGCCAACAAGGACAACAACAAAATGGCCCGCCTCCCCTATCTCGAAGCCGACCAGGTCGCTCCCGAATATCGCGACATGCTCAAGCGCAACACCAACCTGCACAAGCTCTTGGTGAACTCGCCCGACATGGCCCGCGCCTTCAACGGGATCGGCGGTTACATCCGCTTCAACAGCAAGCTCGATCCCCGCCTGCGGGAGCTGGCGATCCTCCAGGTCGGCTGGATGGAGAAATCGGAATACGAGTTCACCCACCACGTGAAGATCGGCAAGGAATTCGGCGTCACCGACGAGGATATCGCCGGCTTGATGGCCGAAACCGAGGGCAAGCCCTCAAAGCTCGAGCCGCTGGCGAAGACGATTCTCCGCGGCGCCCGCGAGATGGTGCGGGAGCTTGCGATGTCGGAAGCAACCTTCGCCGAGATCAAGAAGGAGCTTTCCGACGAGCAGATGGTCGACCTCGTTCTCACCATCGCCTTCTACTGCGCCGTGGTCCGCGTGCTGGCGACGATGAAGATCGACAACGAACCCTATTACAAAGAGGTACTACAGCAGTACCCGATCCCGGGAGTGAAATGAGATGCGTCTGAAAGATCGTGTTGCCATCGTCGTCGGTGCCGGACAGAGCCCCGGCGAAGGCATCGGCAACGGCCGCGCCACCGCCCTCACCTTTGCGCGCGAAGGCGCCAAGGTATTGTGCGTCGATCACCATGTGGACTCCGCCCAGGAAACCGTGGAGCTGATCGCCGCGAAGGGCGGGACGGCAGCGGCATTCAAGGCCGACGTCACCAAGAGTGCCGAGCTCAAGGCGATGGTGGCGGATGCGCATTCGCGCTGGGGCCGCATCGACGTGCTGCATAACAATGTCGGCGTCAGCCTGTCCGGCGGCGACGCCGAGCTGCTCGAAATATCAGAGGAAGCGTTCGAGCGCTGCGTCGCCATCAATCTGAAGAGCTGCATCTGGGCCGCGAGACACGTGATCCCGATCATGCGTCAGCAGCAGAGCGGCGCGATCATCAACATCTCCTCGATGGCCGCGATCACCACCTATCCCTACGTGGCCTACAAGGCGACCAAGTCGGCGATGATCGCCTTCACCGAACAACTCGCCTACCAGAACGCGCAATACGGCATCCGCGCCAATGTCATCCTGCCCGGGCTGATGAATACGCCGATGGCGGTCGACACCCGCGCGCGCGAATGGGGGAAGAGCCGCGCCGAGGTCGAGGCCGAGCGCGACAGCAAGGTTCCGCTGCGCAGGAAGATGGGCACCGGCTGGGACGTCGCCAACGCCGCGCTGTTCCTGGCTTCCGACGAAGCGAGCTTCATTACCGGCGTGACGCTGCCGGTCGACGGCGGCGCCAGCGTGCGGCGGGGATAAACGCGACGTGCTGGAACAGTGGCGCCAGGCGGACGCGAATTCGTAGGGTGGGCAAAGGCGCATCGCGCCGTGCCCACCATTCTTTCTCAGCATAAAAAAGATGGTGGGCACGTTTCACTTTGCCCACCCTACGTCGCTGCAGCATCGCCGCAACACGCCCGTCAGACCTCATCCTGAGGAGCCGCGCAGCGGCGTCTCGAAGGATGAATGGCACCCAGCGGGGCCACATGGTTCGAGACTGCGCTGCGCGCCTCCTCACCATGAGGGTCTAGCAGCAACACAAAACGCATCCCGACCACCCGCACGTTTACCTTTTGTTAGTAACCTCCTCTTAAGGCTTGCGGCGATTGGGCAGTCTTTTTGACGCCTCGTATTCACGCAATTTTGCGCCAGCGTTTTTGTTTTCGGCGTTCTGTGTGATTCGACACATTCAACCGATTCAAATGACACGATGATGTGACGGCACATCATCGCTTGTCGAAATCCAGACTCGTTGCGGTCGCACGAATTTCATGTGCGCTCGCTATGAGGCACCACAAGAATTGTGGGAAGCCGAGGCACCATGAACGAAGAATTCGACTACGACCTGACGCCGTCCCAATGGGAGACGTTGAAAGCCTTGCGGACGCCGGCATCAAAACTGCCGCGCGTGAGCCGCTACGCGGTTGACGGCCTGATCACACTGGAACTCGTCGCCATGCACGGCGATACGCCGCTGCTCACCGCGAAGGGGCGCAAGGTGCTGATTCGCGGCTCCTCGCTGCTGCTGCAGGATCTCGCGGCCTGATTGCCGGCAGATCACGCACCTGCAGCATGGATTCTCAATTGACCTCACCTGATTCCGGGAGATATCAGGGTTCCATCGACTGAGTGGCAACTAGGGTTCCGGATGGCGAGATCGCCATCGCCGGTCCGAGCGTTGCGGAAACCGCGGTAGCGCGCGGCTGCACCCGAGGGACAAAAGCCCAGAGGAGGAGATGTCGAGATCTTTTTCGCGCCTGACGGCACGGAGGTCTCATGTCGCTCGTCTCACTTTTTCTTGTTGTCCTCGCCGCCTTTATTCACGCCACATGGAATTTGCTGTCGAAGCGCGCCGCTGCCGCCGGCGCAGCCTTCGTGTTCGCGTCCAATCTGTTCTCCAGCATCATCTACCTGCCCTGGATGATCTGGATCCTGATCTACGACGACCTGACCTGGAACTGGCCCGTCGCCGCCTGCATCGTGCTCAGCACCGTCATCCACCTCGCCTACAGCCTGTGTCTGCAGCGCGGCTACCAGGTCGCGGATCTCTCGGTGGTCTATCCGGTCGCGCGCGGCACCGGGCCGATGCTGTCGTCGATCGGCGCGTTCATCCTGCTGCGGGAAACACCGACCACGCAGGGCATCTTCGGGCTACTCGCCGTTGTCGCCGGCATCGGCCTCATCACCACGCAGGGCGACCTCTCCGCGTTCAGGAAGCCGCGCGGCCTGGACGGCGTGCGCTGGGGCACTGCCACTGGTTCGCTGATCGCGAGCTACACCGTCGTCGACGGCTACGGCGTCAAGGTGCTCGGGATTCACCCGGTCGTGCTCGACTGGCTTTCCAATTTGCTGCGCTTCTTCCTGCTCGTACCTGTCGTGACGCGGGACTGGCCAGGGGCGAAGAAAAAGATGCAGGGCTATTGGTGGCTGGCGCTCGGCGTCGGCGCCCTCGCGCCGCTGTCCTATATTCTCGTGCTCTCGGCCATCCAGATGGGCGCGCCGCTCAGCCTGGTCGCACCGGCGCGCGAAATGTCGATGATGGTCGGCGCGATGTTCGGAATGCTGATCCTCGGCGAACGGGTCACGGCATGGCGCATCGCAGGCTGCGCGGTCCTGATCGGCGGTGTGATCCTGCTCGGCTCAGCGAGGGCTTAGGCCGGCTTCTCGTCGTCCGTCACCGGCGAGGTAATCACCAGGAACACCAGATCGACCAGCCCCGAATTCGAGATCGCGTGTTCGACGCCGGGCGGCAGGAAGATGAAGTCGTGCTTGCGAACAACGTGGTTCTTCCCGGCGATCTCCATCAGCCCCTCGCCTTCGAGCACGTGATAGATCTGCTCCTGCACGAGATGCTTGTGGCGCGCGACATGCGCCATCGGCTGATACATCGAGATCCGGTAGTCGATGTGTCGGGAGCCCGCGGTCTCCGGCATCACCAGCGGCTTCGACAGCGCGCCGCCGAAATGATTGGGGAATTCCCGCCACGGCACTTCGGCGATGTTGCGGATGAAAGCGCCGTTGTTTTCCGAAGCCATGGTGGCCTCCTTTGCCGATCAGATGACGAGCGCGCCGCCGTCGATATAGACGATCGATCCGGTCGCAAAGCCATTGGCCATGAAACCGAGGATCTGCCGCGCGATGTCCTCGCCAACGCCGACGCGGCCGACCGGCAGCGCCGCAGCAGTTTTCGCCAGCATGTCGCGCCGCGCCTCTTCCGGCATCGCGGCGCGGATCGGGGTATCGATCACGCCGGGCGAGACACAATTCACGCGCACCGGTGCCAATTCCAGCGCGAGCGCTTTTGCCAGCGATTCGAGCGCGCCGTTGGCGGCGCTGACGATCGCCGAATTCGGCCGCGGACGAACGCTGAGAAAGCCTGACACCAGCGTCAGCGAGCCGCCGGCGCGGATTTCCGCACTTCGCGCAACCCGCCACGCACCCCAGAACTTCCCTTCCATGGTGCCGCGAACGTCTTCCATCGTTACCGTCTTGAACGGACCAGTGCGAAGCTGCGCCGCCGTGACCACGACATGATCGACCGGGCCGCAACGCTCGAACAGTTTTGCGACGCTGTCATCGCTGGTGACGTCGGCGGGGATGGCGATCGCATTGAGCTTCTCGGCCGCCTTGTCGAGCCGCTCGACGTTGCGGGACGCGATGATGACATCGGCGCCTTCGCGCTTCGCCATCTCGGCGGTCGATAGCCCGATACCAGAGGAACCACCGACAACGACGACTTTCTTGCCTGCAAGCAACATGGGATTTCCTTACACCGTGAGATCAGGCGGGCTGATAGCGGGTGCCGATGCCGGCCTTGCTCTGGCCGAGCCCCGGCAATTCCCAGACACCCGCGCCGACCGGATTGATATCGGCGGCGATATCGACGTCGATCAGATAGGGCTTGTTGGCGGCGATACCCTTGCGGATCGCTTCGGCGAGATCGCCGGGACGATCGACGCGCACGCCCTCGACGCCGCAGGAGCGCGCCATCGCAGCAAAATCCGGGTTATAGCGCTCGCCGGTGTTGGGATCGTGGAAATCGGTCGCGAGTTCACGCCCGCCGAGATAGCCGCGCTGCAGACCGCGGATCGAGGCGTAGGCGTAATTATTCCAGACCACCCAGACCACGGGCAGATTATATTCGACCGCCGTGCCCAGCACGTTGGCGTGCATGAAGAAGGCGCCGTCGCCGCATACCGAGACACAGGGCCGGTCTGGCGCGGCGAACTTCGCACCCATCACGCCGGCGACGCCAAAGCCCATCGGACCAAACCCCATCGAGCCGATCAGCGAGTCCGGCCGCCGCGGCTTGCAGAAGCCGAGCAGCCAGTTGTGATGCACGCCGATGTCGCTGACGAGGATCGCATCTTCCGGCAGCGCCTTGTCGATTTCGAGCGCGGCGCGCTGCGGATTGATCGGCGTGGTGTCGTCGGAAAAGCCGGGCGCGACAAACTTGTCCCACTCTTTCCGGTAGCCATCGATCTGCGAAAGCCACTTCTTGCGCGCATCGGCCTTCTTGGTGAGGTCAGCGCGACGGTCGAGTTCGGCATGTACCTGCCGGAGGAACGTACGCACGTCGGCCATCAGCCCGAGCGCGACAGGGTAATTGCGGCCGATCTCCTCCGGATCGATGTCGACATGGATCAGCCGCGTCGGCGGGATGGTGAAGGAATAGCCGGGAATCCACGAACTCGACGTGCGGTCGTCGAACCGCATGCCCATCGCCAGCAGCACGTCGGCCTGTCGCGTCGCGTGATTGGCCTGGTAGTGCCCGGCGCGCGCGACGAGACCCAGCGCCAACGGATGATTGCAATCGATCGCGCCGAGACCGCTGGCCGAGGCCGCGACCGGAATCTGCAGTCGCTCGGCGAGCCTGAGGAGTTCCTCCGCCGCACCGCCATAGCGCACGCCCTGCCCGACGATGATCGCCGGCCGCTCGGCGGACAGCAGCATGTCGACGGCCTTCACCACGCCATCAGGGTCGGCGCCGCAGCGGCTCGATATATTAGCGTTCCATTCAATTGCGTTCGGCGCCTCCTCGGCTGCCGATTCCATGAACACGTCGAAGGGCACATCGAGCACGACCGGCCCGGGCCGGCCGCTCGTCATCGTCTTCCAGGCCTGCCGCACCGCCAGCGGCACCATCTCGCCGCGCGTCGGTTGAAACACTTTCTTGCACATCGTGCGCACGGTGGAGGGAAAATCGGCCTGATAGTGCCGGTACATTTCCTGGAAGGCGCCGCGGTTGAACTGGCTCGTCGGTACGTTGCCGGTGACCGCCAGGAACGGCACGGAATCGAGATACGCGTTGGCGAGCGAGATCGGCAGGTTCGCCGAGCCCGGTCCGCAGGACGTAAACGTCGCCGTCGGCCGTCCCGAGACGCGGTAATAAACGTCGGCCATGAAGCCGGCGACGCTCTCATGGTGCACCGAAATGGTCTTGATGTCGGATGAGCGCTCGTACAGCGCGTCGATGAACTGGATGTTGCCGTGCCCGCAAAGGCCGAACACCTGCGGCACCTTCTCCTGGATCAGGTAATCGACGATGACCTGGGCGCCGTTGAGCATGTTACGCGACATCGATTTGACTCTCTCCCTGGGCTCAACGAATTCGCCTCCGCATCTTGCTCGCGCGGCCGGCGACTGGCCGAACCTATTTCTCATAATACTGTACGTCAATTGCTATTGTGGTATGCTCCGGATCTCACCCTGGCCGGGACGCGGCGCTGTTGCCGGGCGAGGATGGCCTGATAGAGTTCGCCTCACCTGCCTCTGGAGAATTGATTCCGTGAAATCGCGCACCAAGTTGAAGACGAGCGAGAAGCCCGCAGCTCTGCGCAAGGTTCCGACCGGCAAGGTTTCGGTCAGTAAAGTTTCAATCGCGAGGCTGGTGCCATCGAGCGAACCCAACATCGACGACGAAGCCGAGGAGCGCGCGCGCGGCGGTGTGCAGTCACTGGGCCGCGCCTTTTCGATCCTCGAGGAGGTCGCGCGTCACCGCGAGGGCATTGGGCTGGCCGATCTCAGCAAGCTGGTAGGCCTGCATAATTCCACCACCTTCCACCTTGCCAAGACACTGGTCTCGCTCGGTTATCTCAGGCAGGAGCGCGATTCGAAGCGTTACCGCGTCGGCCGGCCGCTATTTGCGCTGGCCGCGAGCGCGCTCGACGAAATCGAGATGGTGAATTTGGCGACGCCGATCCTGGAAGACCTGTCGCGTGAATCAGGGGAAAGCGGCCATTTTGCCGTGCGCATGGGCGATGCTGTCGTCGTGATCGCCCGCACCAGCGGGCCCGGCGCGTTCCAGTTGACCGACCGCGTCGGCGTGGTGCGGCCGGCGCATTGCACCGCGCTCGGCAAGATCATGCTGGCTTCGCTGCGTCCCGACCAGTTGAAGCGCTTTCTCGAACGGGTCGAACTGAAGCCGTCGACGAAGAAGTCCATCACCGATCCCGCCGAGCTGCTGCGCGATATCGCCGAGATCCGCCGCAACGCGATCGCCTTCGACGACGGCGAATTCAATGCGGAAGTGCGCTGCGTGGCGGTGCCGGTCTATAATTTCACCGGCGAAGTGATCGGCGCGCTCGGAATCTCCGGGCCAATCTGGCGCATGACGGACCAGGTGCTGCAGAGCCGCGCCAAGCTGGTGCAATCGGCAGCCAGCCGGCTGTCGGCCGAATTTGGCGCGCGGGATCTGGCGAAATCCTCCTGATCCGATCCGGCTAAATCTTTCCCGACGACTTGAACGCGGCTGCGACGCATTTGGCGTTGACAGGAGCAATTGCGTCCGGAAATATCTTACAACAATAGAAGAACGTCTCTCACATTGTCGCATAAGCGCAAACGGAAAGAGAGAACGTCGCGACGTATCTCGGGAGGAGACCAGCAATGACCCGCTACAGCCGACGTACCCTGTTGAAGGCCAGCGCCGCCTTTGCCGGCGCTTCCACCATCGGTTTCCCTGCAATCGTCAGTGCGCAGGCCGCACGCATCAAGATCGGCCATCTGGTACCGCTGACCGGCTTCCTCGGCGCGATCGGCAGCTACGCCCAGCTCGGCGTGAAGATGGCGGCGGAAGAGATCAACGCTTCCGGCGGCATCATGGGCAAGCAGATCGACCTGATGTCGGAAGACTCGGTCAATCCGGCCACTGCCACGACCAAGGCGCAGCGTATGATCGAGCAGGACGGCGCGGTGCTGCTGTTCGGCGAAATCTCTTCCGCCTCGTCACTGGCCATCATGCAGGTCGCCGAACGCAACAAGAAGGTGTTCTTCTCGACCGGCGCGCGCTCCGACGCACTGCGTGGCAAGGACTGCAACCGCTACTCCTTCCACTGCGACATCCCGAACACCGTGATGGTCAACGCGGTCGGAACCGCGCTCAATCAGAAGGGTATGGTGAAGGGCAAGAAGTTCGTCACGCTGACCGCGGACTACATCTTCGGCCACGACCTGCTGAAGGCCGCAAAAGCCTTCTTCAGCGCCAATGACGCGACGCTGATCGGTGACGAGCTGATCGCGACCGATGTCACCGACTTCAGCCCCTATCTGCTGAAGGTTCGGCAGGCCAAGCCCGACGTCGTGTGTTGCAACCTTGCCGGCAACCAGGTGACCAACCTCGTCAAGCAATATGCCGAGTTCGGCCTCTCCTATCCCCTGGTCGGCTTCAACCTCAATACCGGCGACGCGTGGGCGATGGGCGAAGGCAATCTCAGCGGCACCTGGCCGACGGTCTGGTATCACACGCTCGACAACCCGGCCTCGAAGGCTTTCGTCGAGACCTTCAGCAAGAAGCACGGTAAGCCGCCCGAGAACCACGCCTGGATCGAATACATCACGTTGAAGATGATCGCGCAGGCGATCAACGAGACCAAGTCGACCGAGAGCGACGCGCTGATCGCCTATTTCGAGAAGCAGACGCAGTTCGACATCATGAAGGGACGCAAGGCCTATTTCCGTTCCTGGGACCATCAACTGGTGCAGGAGGCTTATCCGTTCACGGTGAAGCCGAAGGGCGAGATGAAGGACAAGTGGGACATGCTCGTACTCGGCGAAGCCGTCCCGGCGGCCGGCGCCGAGCTTGAATCGATCTACCCGACGAAGACGCAAAATCCCTGCAACATGAAGGCGTAGAGCATGATCCGGAAAAGTGGATGCCGGTTTTCCGAAAAGATCATGCTCAAAACAAAAGCCTAGCCGATACGGGCGTCGGGCCACTGGCGTTACGGCGCCGGCGTAAGTGAGCCGGCGCCGTTTTCTTTAAGTAGCATGATCCGGAAAAGTGGGAACCGGTTTTCCAAAAAGATCATGAAACAAAATCAAGTCGCGGATCGTACATGCAGTTCGGATTTCTGCTGGAGCAGGTAGTGAATGGCCTGGTGCTCGGGGGCTATTACCTCCTGATCGCGCTTGGTCTCTCGCTGATCTTCAGCGTCGGCGGCATCGTCAATCTGGCGCATGGCGCATTCTATGCGCTTGGCGCCTATATCTCGGTCGAGATCACGAAATATCTCGGCTTCGGTTCGGCGGTGGTGCTGTCCCCCATTGCGGTTGCGCTGCTCGGCATTCTCTTCGAGCGCTTCATCCTGCGCCGGTTCTATGATGCCGACCCGATCCTGAGCCTACTCGTGACGTTCGGGCTCGCCATGGTCACCGAACAGGCGATCCGGATCATCTGGGGCGCGCCACCGATCTCGGCCGCGATCCCGCAAAGCTTTCGCGGCTCGGTCTTCCTCGGCGATTTCCTGTTCTCGCGCTATCGCCTATTGATCCTCGCCGTCGTCGCCGTGGTGCTCCTCGGGGTCTGGCTGCTGCTGCATAAGACCTCATTCGGCCGCGTGGTGCGCGCCGGCATCCAGCGGCCGGACATGGTCGCGGCGCTTGGCATCCGGCTGCAGCCTTACATGACCGCTATCGTCATGCTTGGCCTCGGCATGGCCGCGCTCGGCGGCGCGTTCTTTGCGCCGATCACGATCGTACACCCCGCCATGGGCGCCGAGATCATCACGGTCGCCTTTGTCGTCGTCGTCATCGGCGGCCTCGGCAGCTTCTGGGGCGTGGTGCTCGCGGCGATGCTGGTTGGCGTCGTCCGCGGCATCACCATCCATTTCGCGCCTGCGGCCGGTGAAGCCTCGATCTACGTGCTGATGTTCCTGGTGCTCATGGTGCGGCCGCGCGGGCTGCTGGGCGAACGCATCGAGAAGTTCGAATGACGAGCGCCGCCGAGAAGTATCGCCCGCTGCTGCTGGCCACGCTTGCCGCCATCGTGCTGCCGTTCGGCCTGCATCTGCTCGGGCTGTCGCTCAACACCGGCACCATTGTGGTGGCGCTCGCCATTGCAGCGATGGGGCTCAACCTCTGCATCGGCTATACCGGCCTGGTCTCGTTCGGCCACGGCGCCTGGTTCGGCATCGGCGCCTATGCGGCGGGGCTGATCCAGCGCAACTGGTTCAACAACGATATCTTCGTGCCGCTGCTGCTGGCGGCCGTCGTCGTCGCCATCATCTCGACCTTCGTCGGCTTCGTCATCCTGCGCCGGCGCGGCGTGTATTTCTCGCTGCTGACGCTCGCGCTGTCGGCGCTGACCTACACCATCGCCTTCCGCTGGACCGCCGTGACCGGCGGAGAGGATGGCCTCGGCGGGCTGAAGCGCGGCGGCATCGGGCCAATCAGCTTCGACAATGCGCTGAACTATTACATCCTCGTCTCGGTGCTCAGCCTCGGCATGCTCTATCTGCTGCTGCGGCTGGTGCGCTCGCCTTTCGGCCACGTGCTGATGGCGATCCGCGAAAACCAGTTGCGCGCCACCTTCCAGGGCTATCCGGTCGAGCGTTACAAGCTCGGCGTCTTCGTGATCTCGGCGGTCGTCACCGGCTTTGCCGGCGGACTGATCGGCTTCCAGAACTATCTCGTGTCAGCCGAGGCGGTTTCCGTCCCCTTCTCCGGCGAGTTGCTCGCGATCGTCGTGATCGGCGGTATGCGCAGCATGCTTGGCCCGGCGATCGGCGCGCTGTTCTTCATCCTGTTCCGCGAATTATTCTCGATCTGGACGCCGAACTGGCTGCTGTGGTTCGGCCTCGTCTTTGTCGCCTTCGTGCTGTACTCACCGGGCGGCCTCGTCGGCATCTGGGCGACGCTGGCAAAACGCTGGTGGCCGCCACCGGAAGAAGCGGCTGCGATGAGCAGGCGCAAGATCTACGAAGGCCTGCCCCTGCCGGCCTTCCTGCGACCGAAAGCGCTCGACGGCACCGTGCTCGACGTGCGCGGCGTCTCGAAGGCATTCGGCGGCATTCGCGCGGTGAGCGATGCGAGCCTGCAGGTCGGCGCCGGCGAAATCCACGCCTTGATTGGGCCGAACGGCGCCGGAAAGACCACGCTGTTCAACCTGGTCTCCGGCCTCTATCCGACCGACAGCGGCACCATCAAGCTGCACGGCCGCGAGATCCAGGGCGTGCCTTCGGAAGCGATCTGCCACCAGGGGCTGGCCCGTTCGTTTCAGATCACCAATCTGTTTAAGGGGCTTTCGATCTACGAAAACCTGC